>Ga0247822_10000191_pt1 | contig 29018 bp, 22 predicted proteins | sample 13C_Cellulose_Da_FD_192423 | JGI IMG/M metagenome (GOLD analysis project Ga0247822, IMG submission 192423) | Soil microbial communities from agricultural site in Penn Yan, New York, United States - 13C_Cellulose_Day30 | ecosystem: Environmental > Terrestrial > Soil > Agricultural land | place...
GAACCCGGCGTTGCCGACGCCGGAGTCACAGACTTCGTTGCCGCTGTACCGCTGCCCGTCGGACACCGGGCCGCCGCGCAACCCCGAACGGCTCGACCACGGCATGTCGAACTACCGGGGCGTCGCGGGGCCGATCACCTACGGGCTGTTCTCCCCCGACCGCGACTCGGGCGGGGTGATGTACCAGAACAGCAAGATCAAGATCGAAGCGATCACCGACGGGACGTCGAACACCCTGGCCGTCGGGGAGTGCATATTCGACACCGTGACCGGGAAGCGGGCCGCGATCTGGCCCGGGATGAGCGGCCAGCGCGACGGGGGCGTGTGGATCAGCGACGTGATGTGGTGGGTGGACGAGGCGAGCGCACGGATCAACGGCCCGGCGACCCAGGCGTTCGGCAGCCGGCACCCCGGCGGTGCGTTCTTCAATTTCTGCGACGGGTCGGTGCGGTTCTTCCGCGAGGGCGGGGACGTGGACGTTGTGCGCTGGCTCGGCGGCCGCAACGACGGCCGGGTCGTGGCCGCCGATTAGGACTCGGGCTTCTCGGCCGCGATCAGATACCCGTAAGCCCGTGTTCCCGGCGGAACCTCGCGGCCCGACTCGCATACCGCTGTCTCCGTCCGGGCGAGAAACCCTGTCGCGGTCAGCAGCAGGGTTGCCTCCCGGCGTGTGAAGTGGTGCAGTGTGAGCGGGGCGCCACCGTAGGCTTGCGACATGGTCACGTCCCCGGCGTCGGCGCGACCCAGGAGCGATCGGGCCGCCTGCCGGACGACCCTCCCCCAGCCGAGCCCGCGGAAGTACCGGTTGTGGACGTGTAGCACGAACCACCCGCCGGGCCTTAACACCCGGAATGCCTGCCGTGCGACCGCGATCCGGTGTTCGGCCCAGCGGACCATGCCCAGGGTGCTGAACAGGCACGCCGCATAGTCGAAGTGTCCGTCTGGCACGCCCGTCAACTCGACGAGGTTGGCGTTGCGCCACTCGACTGTCACGCCGGCCCGGTCGGCGTTAGCACGGGCTTGTGTCAGCATTTCATCGGACAGGTCCACGCCGACGCAGTCGTAGCCCAAGCGTGCGAAGTGGACGCACAGCCGACCGGTGCCACATCCCAGGTCGATCAGCCAGCCCGGCCGGTCGAAGACCCTCTCACAGAACGACACGTCGGCGGTCGCCAGCGGCGATGCGTTCATCTGGCCGTCGTAGCCGCGGACCATCTCGCCGCTGTGAAGGTAGTCCCACAGTCCGCGGTCCACGCCGGGCGGCAGTTGCCAGTCGGGAATGCTCATCGGTGGTTGTCCGGCGGACAGCGAACCTCGATACTGAGCCAGTCTAGAATCCCCGCACCCGCCGGGCACTGCCATGAAGCCGACCGACGTTCGAATCAAAGACGTGGCCACCAGCTACGAGGAGTACCGCTACCGCACGCCGATCAAGTTCGGGGGTGTCGCTCTCGATCGGGTCACGATCCTGAACGCCGAGATGATGGTAGAGACCGTGACGGGGAAGGTCGCTCGCGGGTTCGGGTCGATGCCGCTCGGCAATGTCTGGGCGTGGCCGTCCCGCCGGCTGACCTACGACCAGACGCTCGGAGCGATGCGTCGGATCGCCGAGGCTATTGCAGACGTATACCGAGAGTTGCCAGTGGTCGGGCATCCGGTTGACATCACGCACACCGCCGAGTCAGCCATACTCGAATGGCCGCATGGGTTGACCGACCTCGGAGAACCTATCCCCTCGTTGGCGACGCTGGTCGCTGCAAGCCCGTTCGACGCCGCGCTGCACGACGCCTATGGCAAGGCCCACGGGCTGAACTGCTACAGGGCCTACGGCCCGGAGTTTGTCGCGCACGATCTTGGCCACTACCTCGGTGACGAGTTCGCCGGGGAGTACCTGCACCGCTACGTTCTGCCCGACCCGAAACCGCAGATGCCGCTGTACCACCTCGTCGGTGCGCTCGACCCGCTGACCGACGCCGACGTCAAGGAACGAGTCGGCGACGGACTGCCCGAAACCCTCGGTGAGTGGATCACCCGCGATGGCCTGACGCACCTCAAGATCAAGCTCAACGGTGACGACCTCGGCTGGGACGTGGATCGGGTCATCGGCGTCAACCGCGTCGCGGAGGAGGTGCAGTCGGGCCGCGGCGTGGCGGCGTGGTTCTACTCCCTGGACTTCAACGAGCGGTGCCGGGACGTCGGCTACCTCGTCGAGTTCCTGAACCGGCTGAAGGAACTGACCCCTGCCGGCTACGACCGGGTGCAGTACGTCGAACAGCCGACCGCGCGAGACCTGAAGGCGGACCGTGGCAACGTCATGCACGAGGCGGCGAGGCTCAAGCCGGTGGTCATCGACGAGTCGCTGGTGGACCTGGAGAGCCTGCGGTTGGCCCGGGAGATGGGCTACACCGGGGTGGCGTTCAAGGCGTGCAAGGGGCAGACGCAGACGCTACTGCTAGCGGCGGCGGCCCAGAAGTACGGCATGTTCCGCTGCGTGCAGGACCTGACGTGCGTGGGGGCGTCGCTGATCCACTCGGCCGGGATCGCGGCTCACATCCCCGGCGTGGCGGCCATCGAGTCGAACGGCCGTCAATACTGCCCCGAGGCGAACGCGGGATGGGACGAACGGTTTCCGGGCGTCTTCACCATCCGGGACGGGACAATGAACACGGCGTTACTGAACGGGCCGGGGCTGGGAGCGGTGTAGAAGATCCGGGGGCGCGGCCGTGGTGGCCGCGCCCCCCAGGGTTTATCGCTCACTTACCGGCACCGCGACGGGCCGGGTAGGAGGCGGCGTCACGGCTGCTGGACTGGACCCATCGAACACGGCCTGCTTCACGTCTCCCGTCGCCGCCGAGGGGATACCGCCGTTCATTTGTGCCAGATAGTCCCTGGCCGGCTGGAACTCGGGGTCCTGATTGGCCGCCATCTGGATCATCTGCCGGCCTTCGGGCTCTCGGTTCTGGTCGATCAGAACACGCCCCAGGAAGTACCGCGCCTGGGCTTCCGGCATCACCTTCATGAGTGACTCACCGGCCTGCTGGAACTGGCCGAGCTGCGCCTGGCAGTAGCCGAGGGTCCGGGTGTAGGTGCGGTTCTCGGGATCCATCGACAGGGCGAATTGGCACGACTGCGCGGCCCCGGCCCAGTCCTGGAACTTGACCTGCATTGTCGCCATCTTGTAGGCGAGGTCGTGGTCCTTCGGGGAAGCCTGCAGCGCGGTCTGGTACATGGCCGTCGCCTGGTCCTTGTTGCCGGCCTTGGCGTAGAGATCGGCCAGCCCGGACATCGCCCCCTTGTGCTTGGGGTCGGTCTTGAGCGCCCGCTGGTACTTCTGGCGGGCGGAGTCGAGCAGCCGGTCCCGGTCCGTGGCAGACCGTCCTTCCATGAACGCCGCCTCGACCTCGGCGGCGGCCAGCTCGACTTCGGTGCCCGGCTTGAGTGGCTCGCCCGGCTTACGGGCTTCATAGATGGGTGGCTCAGGCGTCGGCGGCGCCTGCGGGGTGAACTTCGGGTGCCCGCCGAACGCCTGCTGAAGCAGTGACGGCTTCTCCTGGAACCCCGGGATCGCCGGGGTCGGAGGCTGCTGGACGTCGCCGCTCTTGCACCCGACGGCGCCGGCCATCAGACCGGCACACGCCCACCGTTTCCATCGCCCGTCCATGGGCCAGCCCCCCTCGCGTCGGCCGCCGCGCCCGCCGAGTTCACTGGAACTCGGCGATGAAGCTGGACGACGCCTCGATGATCAGGTCGCGCGTCAAATGCACAGGTTGCCGTCTGTATCGGCAGATGGACTGGACGGTTTCCAGCAAATCGCGGCAATCGCTGGCCCGCGGGGTCCGCCCCCGTTGGTAGTAGCGCTCGTACAGGTAGTCCACCGCCTCGGGGCTGAAGTTCATCCCGAGCCGCTTGCAGTTGGCCGCGAAGATCCGCTCGTACACGTCGCGCTGCGGGGCGTTCACCCCCATCTTGTGCCGGATCCGCCGCAGGAACGCGTCGTCCACCAGGTCCTTCGGGTCCAGGTTGGTCGAGAAGATGATGAGCTGCTCGAACGGCACCTGGAACTTCTTGCCGCTGGCCACGGTGAGGAAGTCGTGCCGGTCCTCCAGCGGCAAGATCCACCGGTTCAGGAGTTCCTTGGGGCTGCACAACTGGCGGCCGAAGTCGTCGATCAGGAACACTCCGCCGTTGGCCTTGAAGTGGATCGGGGCTTGGTAGAAGTTGGCTTCCGAGTTGTACCGCAGGTCGAGCATTGGCAGATCGAGTTCGCCGCCCGTCACGATCACCGGGCGGCGGATGCGGACCCACCGCTGGTCGGCCGCCCCGGCGGACAGGAGCCGGCGGACGGTGGCGTCGGCCTCGTCGCCGAATTCCGTCGGGGTGTCGTCCACCACGTGCAGCGACGGGTCGTAGCAGGTGATGATGTTCCCGTCCGCAAGGAACGCGTACGGGATGTAGATCGACCCGCCGGCGGTGTTCATGAAGTCGCCGATCGCCCGGGCCATCGCGGTCTTGCCGTTGCCTGGAGGGCCGTAGATGAACACCGATCGGCCGCTGATGATCGCCGGACCGATGTTGTTAAACGCCTCTTCTTTCAGCACCAGGTGGCCGAACGGGGCCTTGAGCGCCTCCGGGTAGCACTGCAGTCCTGTCACCGTTTGCCGGTAACACTGCTCGACGTAGTCCTCCAGCGGGACCGGGGCCGGGCCGACATAGGCGCACCGCTTAACGGCGTCGTTGGCCCGCTGGCGGCCCAGGTCGGTCAGGCTGAACTTGTAGCTCACCTCGCCGACCAGGTCGCCGCCGTCCACCTGGATGAGTTTTTCGTCCTTGAGCCACTTCAGTGGATCCTTGATGACCTTGAACGGCAGGCACAGATACTGTGACAGGTCGCGGCCGACCTGTGGTCCGCGGGCAATGATGGTCCGCAGGATCTGGTCGCAGGTGAACGCGAACGGCAGGCCGGCCTCCTTGAGCGTCTCCGGGGCGGTCGGGGCCTCCGGGGCCGGGTTGGCGTCCCAGTCAACGATCACTTGGCGGGTTTGCACGGCGGCCATGGGTTGCGGTGTCCTGGGGTAGGGGCGACGGCGGTCGGTCTGTGATCACTTCTTCCACTTGGCCCGGGTGATGATGAACAGGGACACGGCCCCGACGCCCAGCGCCAGGAGGACGACGCCGTCGGTCCGCTTCATCCGACCGGTCCAGAACTCGGTGAACCCGTCCCAGTAGCTCGCCCGTGCGAACGCGGCGGCGTGGCCCGGTTGGGCCGCGGGTAGCGTGGCGGGGGTCACGGCCAGCCCGAGCAGTGTGGCGGCCAACAGCGGGCGGAACGAGCGGCGCGTCATCGGTGCGGTCCTTGTAGCCGTGCGGTGTCCGAACAAGCATAGGGCATAAAAAACGCACGAGGCGGGCGGCCCGCGTTCGGGCGCCCGCCTCGCCGGTTTCTCTCCCGGGGCCGCGTTACCGCGTGGTGCCCCCGGTCCCGGCCGACCCGGCGGTCCCGGGCGTGCCCGGGGCGGCGCCGCCACCGACCCCGGCCAGGTTGTTACTGTTCACCCCGCCGATCCCACTGGCGAACCGGCTGGGCCAGCCGCGGACGGCGTTGGCCGGACCCTCGGCCTTGAACGACGTGTCGGCCGGATCAATGACCGTGACCTCGAAGTTCAGGCCGCGCCCCGCCGTCGAGGCGGCCAGGTAGCGCTTGATCGCCTCGGCCCGGCGCAGGTTCAGGTCGTCGCGGGCGGCGACCATCTTGTCCGGTACGGCCGGGTCATAGGCCAGATCCCGGGCGGTCTGCAGATACAGCCTGACTGGCGGGGCCGGCCGCTTGCGGGCCAGATAGTCCAGCCGCTCGAGCCCGGCCGGGCTGAGCTTGTCGGTACCGGCGTCGAAGTGGTAGGTAAACATGGTCGAGTCGATGATCTCGCCGTTGGCCACATGGATGGCGAACGGTGAAAGGACCTCGGCCCGGGCCACGTAGTTGTACCGCTCCGGGTAGCACGGATCGACGTAGCCCGCCCACCGGTTATCCAGCGGCGTCCGCTCCGACCCGGTGGAGTGGCACCCCACCGCCCCGAAACTGCCCGCCACCGCACAGGCGGCCGCGGCCGCCTTCAGCATCCGGCTCATCGCTCTCCTCCTTGAGAGGGCGTCGGGCGTCCTGCCCTTGGCCCGGGTTAACCCTTCAACAAGTGTCGCTGGATCTGGATGGCCGCCGGGCCACACAGAACCACGAAGATCGCCGGGAAGATGAACAGTACCAGCGGGAAGATCAGCTTCACCGCCGTCTTGGCCGCCTTCTCCTCGGCGATCTGCCGCCGCCGGACCCGCATCGAGTCCGACTGCACCCGCAACGCCTGGGCGATACTCGACCCGAACCGGTCCGCCTGGATCAGGATGGCGGCCAGGCTCTTGACGTCGTCCACCCCGGTCCGCACCCCGAGGTCGTGGAGCACCTCGCGGCGGGGGCGCCCCATCTGCAACTGGAGGTTCGCCAGCGCGATCTCCTCGCAGAGTACCTTGGCGTGCCCCTTCATCTCGTCGGTCACCTTCCGCATTGCCGCGTCCAGACCGAGCCCGGACTCGACGCACACCACCAAGAGGTCCAGGGCGTCCGGTAGGGTCAGGAAGATCTCCTTCTGCCGGGTGCTCCGCAGGTGGGCCAGGATGATGGTCGGCAGGTACAGCCCCAGCCCGCCCCACATCGCCATCAGCAGCAGCCCGGCGGCGCTGAACCCGAACACCAGCCAGGTCCCGAACACGCCGGGGATGCCCAGCACCGCCAGCGACGCGACCCGCATCCCCTGGAAGACGGCCGGCGCCGACTCGCTGCGGAACCCGGCGTTGGCCAGCTTCACCCGCAGACTGTTCTTCTCCAGCTCCGACTGCGGCTCCATTGCCGCCCCGAGGTTGGAGAACGCGTCCTTGAGCCCGCCGAACCGCTGCCGGGAGTCGTTCACCGACACGTCCAGCTCGGCCAGCGACTTCGGCCGGCCGATCCGCTCCAGCCGCTCCTCGGCCTGGCTGTTGCGGTTCGAGATCGTCGTCAAGAGCCAGAACACGCCCGCCACCATGGCCACGAAGACGAACATCGGGGCCAGGTTTTCCGCCGTCACGAACGCGAACAGGTCCACGGTGGTGTCTCCCAGGAGCAGCGGCCAGAGGCCGGGTTGGATCGCTTGTGCCGTTGCCGGCTGTGTCTCCGGTTCGTCTCGGGCCACTGGCCGTCGGCCACTGGCCACTTCTCCTAGACCTTGATGTCGATGATCTTCTTGATCGCGTAGGACCCGATGATCATGAGCACGATCGCCCCGATCGACATCTTGACCCCCATCGGGTCCTTCCACAGCAATTCGATGTAGTCCGGCTTCATCCAGAGCATCAGCAGGAACAGGCCGATCGGCAGGGCGATCAGCACGACCCCGGACAGCCGCCCCTCGGCCGTCAGCGCCTTCACCTGGCCGAGGATTTTGAACCGCTCGCGGACCACATACCCGATCCGGTCGAGGATCTCCGCCAGATCGCCACCGGTCTGCCGCTGGATGGCGACGCTGGTCACGAAGAACTTCAGGTCCAGGTTCGGAACCCGCTCGCACATCCCCTTGAGCGCCTCCTCCAGCGGGATGCCGAGGTTCTGCTCCTCGTACACCCGGCCGAACTCCTTACAGATCGGCTGAGGCATCTCCTCGGCGACCACGTGCATGCCGGCGGCCAGCGAGTGCCCGGCCCGCAGTGCCCGGGCGACCAGTTCCATCCCGTCGGGCAACTGGGCGGCGAACGAGCTGAGCCGTTGCTTGCGCTTCCAGAACAGCCACAGGAACGGAGCCGTCAGGCACCCCAGGGCCGCAACTGGAGCGACGTATATGTTGACCATCCAGGCGGTGATGACCCCCGACGCGAACGCGGCCACCAGACCGACCCCAAGCAGCGCGCTGGGCTTGACGTTGGCGTCGGCCTGCTCGATCACCTTGGTCAGGTTCAGGAACTCCGGGGTCAGCTTGTCCAGGATAGTCTTCTTATCGACCTCCTGAAGGGCCTGCTTCAGGAGCATGTCGGCGGACGAGTCACGCCGCCCACTCCGCCCGACCAGCATGTCGAGCCGTTCCGCCGCCTTTCCGTCGTCCCGGTTCCGCAACAGGGCGAACAGGAGGCCAAACACCATACCGACCACCAACACGCCGATGATCACGGACAACACGAGCGGGGTTAACATGGGGGTCACCTGAGGGTGGTTCGCTCGCTCGTCCGTGAGCCAATCGTTCGGTTCGGTCTGCGCCGCCTACCTGCGGCGGGTCACACGAGTATCAGCGGGGCGGCCCGTCCGGGGCCCGGCGGGGTCAGTCCCGCATCAGGATCCGCTCCGCGAACATGTTCGACGGCAGCTTGATCCCCTTCTGCTCCAGCCGCGGGACGAACGTCGGGCGCACACCGGTGGCCTCGAACTGGCCGTACGCCCGGCCGTTCTGGTCCACACCCATCTGGCGGAAGCGGAACACCTCCTGCATGATGATCACGTCCTGTTCCATGTTCATCACCTCGGTGATGCTCACCATCTTCCGCGGCCCGCCCTGGAGGCGGTTGATCTGGATGATCAGGTCCACCGCCGAGCTGATCTGTTGCCGCATTGCCTTCACGGGCAGTTCGGTCCCGGCCATCATGATCATCGTTTCCAGCCGGGAGAGCCCGTCCCGCGGGGTGTTGGCGTGCAGGGTCGTCATCGAGCCGCTGTGGCCGGTGTTCATGGCCTGGAGCATGTCCAGCGCCTCGGCCCCGCGGCACTCGCCGACGATGATCCGGTCGGGCCGCATCCGCAACGAGTTCCGCACCAGGTCCCGGGTGGTGATCGACCCCTTGCCCTCGATGTTCGGCGGCCGCGTCTCTAGCCGGACGACGTGGTCCTGCTGGATCTGCAGTTCGGCCGCGTCCTCGATCGTGACCATCCGCTCGTCGCCGGGGATGAACGCCGAGAGAGTGTTCAACAGCGTCGTCTTACCGGACCCGGTCCCCCCGCTGATGACCACGTTCAGCCGGGCCTTGATGGCGCCCTCGAGCAGCATCGCCATCTCCGGGGTGAACGCCTTGTAGTTGAGCAGATCCTCCAGCTTCAGCGGGTTGGTCCCGAACCGCCGGATCGACAGGCTCGGGCCGTCCAGGGCGATCGGCTGGATGACCGCGTTGACGCGGGATCCGTCCGGCAAACGGGCGTCGCACAATGGGCTGGTCTCGTCTACCCGCCGGCCGACCTTCGACACGATCCGGTCGATGATCTGCAGCAGGTGGTCGTTGTCGCGGAACCCCACCTCGGTCTTCTCCAGCTTCCCGCGGCGCTCGACGTACACCTTCTTCGGCCCGTTGACCATGATTTCGCTGACCGTCGGGTCCTTCAGGAGCGGCTCCAGTGGGCCGAACCCGAGGGTCTCGTCGAGGATCTCCTCGATCAACTTCTCCCGCTCGATCCGGTTCAGGAGCGGGTTCTCGGTGTCGCACAGGTGCTCGATCGCCCGGCGGATGTCCCGCCGCATCGTATCGCCGGCCAGATCCTTGACGCGGCTGAGGTCGAGTCGCTCGACCAGCTTGGCGTGGATCTGCCGCTTGAGATCCTCGAACTTGCCCCCGCCGCTTGAGCCACCGAAGCTCGGGCTGGACAGGCGCGAGAGCCCGCCGGACGAGCTACCGTGGTTGCTCAGGCTGTTGAGCTTCGAGATCCCTTGCTGCAACCGGGACATCGTCGAATCCTCGTTGGGGCTCGTCCGTGGGTGTCTGACTCGGCTGGGTTTACCGGCGGCCGAACAGCCAGCCGCCCTTGCTCGACTTCAACTCGACCGACGACCGCCGGTCCGGCCGACCGGACACCGCCGCGGCCAGTCCGGTGATCGCCTGCTGGGCCTTGCTCTTGGGGGCGTACTTGACCAGCGGCGCACCGGCGACGCGGGCGGCGATCATCGTCTTGGTGTCGTTGGGGACCTGCCAGAAGATCGGCTTGCCGATCACTTCCTCGGCCTTCTTCAGGCTGATCCCTTCCTCGACCATCTCGGCCCCGACGCGGTTGATCACCACCCGGACCTTCTCCGCCAGCCCCTCCTCGCCTGACAGGGCGTGGATCATGCGGACCACGTTCCGCAGGCTCGACAGCTCGAGTTGGGCGACCAACAGGACCAGGTCAGCCATCCGCAGGGCCATGAGGTCCGTCGGCAGTACCGACTTCGACAGGTCCACCACCAGGTGCGAGTAGCTGATCTTCAGCAGGTTCAGGACGCGCTCGACGTGGCCCTCGTGGATCAGCCCGACGTCGGCGATCTCCAGCGGGTGGCGGAGGATGCTCAGCCCGGTCGCCTCGTGCCGGACCAGGGCCCGGCGGAGGAAGTTCATGTCCAGCCGCTCGATGTTCCGGGCCAGGTCGGCAATGCTGATGTTGTCGATCCCGGACACTTCAAACGCGATGTCGGCGTCGCCCAGGGCCAGGTCCAGGTCCACCAGGGCAACCCCGTTGTTCGGGTCACAGGCCAGCGTCGCCGCCAGGTTGACTGCGAGGCTGGTCGTCCCGACCCCGCCGCGGGAGCCGAGGACGGCGATCATTGTCGAGCCAACCGGCTGGCGGATCATCGACCCGTTGCCGTCCACGCTCTCGACAGACGCCCCGGCCTCGCCCAGCGCTCGCCGTAGGGCGGCGAGCAGGTCTTCCAGGCCGACCGGGTGGGTCAGGAAGTACTTGGCCCCCCGCTGCAGCGACTGAAGCAACGCCTGGTGGTCGTGGCTGATGGTCAGGATCGGCAGCCGCGGATGTTCGACGGACAACTGGCCGATCATCGAGAGGGCCTTGGGCTTGTCCGCATCCAGGGCGACGATCGCCAGGTCGGGCATCGACTGCTGAATGACGTCGAAGAAGTATTCGTACCGTGCGCACTCGGCCTCAAGCCAGACGAAGTCCACGCCGAGCAAGAGTGCGCGGAGAGACTCGCGGGTCGATTCGGTCGGGTCTACGATCGCGACGCGTTGCATGTCCGCCACCGGGGGTCGGGTGTTCGGCAGGGGTGTCCGTCCGTGGGGCCGGTTCGATCAGCCGGCCGGCCCCGGCGAGGGGCCGGCCGGCGGGAAGTCGTCACGTTACGGGATCGGTGCCGGGGTGGTCCCGCCGACCGGGGCCACCGGGACCGGCACGACCGGGGCTACCACCGGGCCGCCGGCCGGGGTGGCACACCCGCCTGGGGCGCACCCGCCGCCGGCGCAGTTGGCGTTCGGGGTACCGCACAGGTTCCCGACGCACGGGAACTTGCAGGCCGTCGGGTCGCACAGGTAAGCCGGGAGCTTGCAGTTCCCGCTATGCACCCGCCGCTGACCCCGCGGGGCCTCCATAAGACCCTCAAGGAATAGCTCATAATCGTCCGGGCTGCGGGTCTCCCGACCAGGAACCCGACGGGGAACCTGGTTGCAGTCCATCGCGTCCACCAGCCGGGGGGTAACCAGGACGATCAACTCCGTTTCCCGCTCGGCGTGTTCGACCGTCCGGAAAAGAGTTCCGACACACGGCATGTCGCCGAGGTAGGGGACCTTGGCGGTCGTGGCCTGGACCTCGTTCTCGATCAATCCGCCAATTGCGAACGTCTGGCCGGACTCCAGCAGCACCGACGAGCGGGTTTGCTGCTCGTTGAAGCCGGGGGAGAACCCGAACGCGGTAGTCAGTCCGCGGCTGTTGTTGACTGACCGGAACTGCGGGTTCACTTCCAGGTAGATCTTGCCGTTACCGAACACGATCGGCAGGACCTCCAACTGGGTGCCAACGTTCTCCAGGATCACGCCGGGGCCGTTGATCCCGCTGGCCGGCCCGAGGACGGCCTGCTGGCCACCGGCTCGGATGAACGCTGGCCGGCCGCTCTGGGTGATGACCTTCGGCTCGCTGAGGAACTTGGCCAGCCCCTCGCCTCGCAGTGCTCGGATCGCTGCGAAGATCCCCGACGGTGCGATGCCGAACGCGAGATTAGCCCCCGAGCTGATCGTTGTCGCGCCCGCTCCCCCAGCCCCACCAACCGTGAAGTTGCCACCGAGCAGGCCGCTGATGGAGCTGCGGAACGCGGCATCGGTGCCTATGACGGCGAAGTCCACGCCGAGCCGCCGGGCCTCGCTGCGGTCCACCTGGGCCAGGGTCACGTCGATCAGGACGTGCTGGGCGCCGCCGATCTGCAGGTTGTTAATGACGTTCGTCACGTTCCCGCCGACCGCGCTGGACGCGATCTTGGCGATCGTGTCGGAGTCCTCGGGCCGGGTGACGAACCCGGTCAGGATGATCACGTTGCCGACCCCGGGGACGACCTCTACGGTCGCGGTCGGGACGGTCCGGCGGATCACCTGCCGTAGCAGCTCGTAGTCCGGTTGCACGACCACGTCGGCCACGACCCGCGACTTGTCGTCGAAGGTCACGGTGACCTGGGTGGCCCCGGCCTGACGGCCGGTGAGGACCAGCGTCTTCGGGCTGGCCGCGTCGGGCCGGGCCTGGAGGACGTCCTCGTTGCGGACAAACACGTCCGCGATCAACTTCGCCCCCGGGGTGTACCGGACCGCCCCGCCGAGCGGAACGATCAGGGCCCCGGTGGTCTTGTCCATCCTCACTTCGGCCGGCGCCCCAGCTTGGTCGGGGGCCTTGGCCGGGGGCTGAGCCAGCGCCGTCCCGGCGGTCATCCCGGCGAGGGCGGCCAGCCCTGCCAGCACGCGACGGCGGAGATACTTAATCCGGTGCATCCTTTCACCTCTCCTCGCTAGGGCCGGCGGGCGTCCTGCCTGCCGGACACGGTCGGTCCTGGGCGATCCCGGGCTGGTCAGGACCCGGGGGTTCCGTCCGGGGCGGGCACTCCCGCCCCGAACGGGTGACTTCACACTTCAACATCACGGCGTGCCGCACTTATAAAGTCCGGCCACCCTCAGGCTTCGTCTCCGGGGCCGGCTCGGCCTGCGGGGTCACCTGGTTGGGTGACTTCGCCGGCTTGGAAACCGACCCATCCTCCTTCACCTCGCCGATGTACCGGTAGTCGCCATCGACCACCTGGTAGCGGTACTTCGTCAAGCCCCTGGCGGTCTGGACGGTCGCGTCCCAGTAGACCGGCTTCTTTTCCTCGACCTTCGGGGCCACCGGCTTGGCCGGGTCATTCGGCTGGGACTTCTCGGTCGGGGCCTGGCTCAGGTCGGGGCCGGGCTTGGGCTGCTGGTTCTTCTCGCCCAGTGCCGAACGGGGCACGAACTGATCGGCGGCCAGATCCTTCAGCAGGTAGCGGCCCGAGTGCTCCTTCAGGTCCAGTGCGAACTGGATCGGGGCCGGCGGGTTGATCTCGATCAGCTTGAACTTCTTCTCGATCACCTCGGCGGTCAACTCGGTGCCGGCAGCCAGGTCCTCGACCGGTACCGGGAGCCGGACCAGGACCTTGCCGGTGCCCGCCTTGGCGTCGGTGCCGTCGTCTTCATCCCGGAGGATGGCCCAGATCTGCTCCTCGGTCGGCACGTTGTGCCACTCGGACGGCTTGTCGGTGTTGCGGAGGATCAGCCGCAAGTCGGACCCGCGGTTGATGGCCGCGTGCAGGAGCTTGGCTTGCTGGCTGTTGACCGCCAGGGAGACCATGCTCATGTTCTGGAAGGCCCCCTGCTGCACCCCTTGCACGTTGGCGTCGATGGCGAGCACCAGCATGTCCAACAGCACCGGGAAGACCTCGACCTTGCCGGTCTTCCTCGCCTTGATGGAACAGAGGATGTCCACCCGGGAACCCGGTCCGGCGAACCCAGCCACGCCCTTCTCCGGTGTCGCGTGGAAGGTCATCATGTTGTAACCCGCTGGCGGCGTGATCGGCGCGTTGAGGGTCAGGTCCTGCGGGTTGAACGGGTCACCGGCCCGGATGGTGCGGACCAGCCGCTTGTCGAGCATCTCCTCCTTCGTGGAGGCGTAGGACGCTGGTACGGAGTCCTTGCTGAACTTGCGGAACGTCACGAACGTGTCGATCTGCTCCTTGGAGAGCTTGGTCCCGACCGGCAGCTCCTTGGCGGCGACCGGGATCTCGACCTGCTCGACCTGCGCCGACTTGGCGCCGATCTGCGAGGTCAGGAAGGCGGCCACCAGCCCACAGCCGACGGCTACCGCGACCAGAATCAGGTTCTTCTGCTTCATCGCTGCCACCCCCTCGGGGAGTACGTGGTTGCGGCCCGCGGCCGCCGGCCCTGATTGGATCGTTTCCGTCCGCCTCACGAGGGGGTGTGAGGTGGTCGTGTATCGACCGCCGCCGGTCGTCCGGCGGGCTTTCCCGCGGCCTGGGGCCGTATACCAGCCGCGGGTCCGAGTCGCGCCCGTTGGCGTCGGCCGGTGACGGACCGGCCGACAATCCAGTGCGTTCTTGTCGCGGAATCGGGCGCACAACCTTAGAACGCACTGGAGCGATCGCAAGGCTCTAGCCGGTTGAAACATCTCTTCCCGGCTTACCCGGTTTACGTCCCGTAGCGGTGCGGTTGACACGGTGAATGATTCGACCAGGACCGCGCCGAGCCTTCAGTTTTTCCGGCCGGGGGGAACGTGCCGAGATTTCGCACTTTGACCGACCTTCCGTTCGGAAGGCCGGTCGGCGGGTAGGGCTGGGCGAAGTGGGGACTTGCGCTGTCGCTACTGGCCGGTCGCCACGAACCGGTACAGGTCAAAGGCCAGGTAGCCGATAAACCCGACACACAGTGGGACGCCGTACGGCAGCCTCCACCAGTCCTTGCGCCGGGAGTTGGCCCGCTCGGCCGCCTTGCCAGGACCGGCGGTGACCATCACCTGGAGGTCGCGAACGATTTCGCGGAAGTTCGATGCATTCTTGTAGAACTGTCGGCGGAGGGCCATCATGACGAGCCCGAACACGCCGCCGACCAGTACCCCGATGGCGAACGACCAGAACAGGACCGTGGCCCCGGCGCCGATGCCGAAGTAGGCGGCCACCCAGGATCCGAAGCCCATCGTCATCTTCACGTCCCCCTGGCCCATCCCGCCGATGAACAGCGCGGGGAAGAGCAGGGCGAACCCAAGCGCGGTGCCGGCGAGCGCGGCCGCGAGCCCGCCTTGCCCGGGGATCGCGTGTACGCCGAAGTCGTGCAGAAGGCCCACATACCAGCCGCTGACCACCAGCGACAGGGTACACCAGTTCGGCACCTTGAACGCGTAGCCGTCAATGAACGCGGCCAGCAACATGCCGAAGCCGATCACGGCCAGCGGCCCGATGTTGATCCCCTGAACGTGCCAGCCGAATGTCTCGACGGCCGCGGACGCCGCCCAGGCGGCTGCAACCCACAGGACGGCGATGAGCGGCACGCGGGCCATGCTCATCAGGAAATCCCGGTCCAGGCCCAGATCATCAGGCTTGGTCGGGACGACGGCCCCAACGGGCGGGGCGGAGACGGCGGTCAGGTCGTTCGCCATGGCTGCGGATACCTTGGGGCTCGAAGGGGGAGCGGGCGGAATAGAGTGAGTCCTCTGTCATGACACCGGGCCGAGCCGATCGCTCGGCCCGGCCCGGTGTGTCTCGGCCGGGGTCCGGCCGGGGGCATTAGCTGGCGGTGCCGCCGAGGGTCGAGCCGACCTGGGAGAAGGTGCTGTTGGCGTTGGTCCCGATCGCGGTGATGGCCGCGATGCAGACCACGATGATCAGGGCCAGCATGACGGCGTACTCGACCGCCGTCGGGCCATCTTCCTTCTTCAGGAACTCAACCACGTTCTTCAGAGCGCGCATGGACCGATCTCCTGGACTGTGTGGAAATGGACACGAATACCGACTCACCGACCGTCCGGGCCGCGTCCCCGCGCGCCCCGGACGTTGGACCAATTCTGCCGCGTCGGGTTACGACCCGCCGCCGACAGCAGCGTTCAGGGCAGCGTTCGCGAAAGTTTCGTTGGCGTTACGGCCGACCAGGGTAATGGCCGCGATACACACCACCACGATGAGGGCCAGCATGACGGCGTATTCAACTGCCGTCGGGCCGTCCTCCTGCTTCAGGAACTCCACCGCGCTTCGGGCGAGCTTGCCGAGCATCGGAATACTCCAGAATCGCTGAGCCCCGTCCGACCCTCCGCGACCGCCTGCCGTTCGCGGTCAGACCGGTTTTTTCCGGGGCCGCGGCCGGCCGCTCGGGAGCGTTGCCGGCGGGTCACTCACGCCCCAACCGTAGAACGCCCGATTTCCGTGTCAAATCGCAGGCATGGCGAAAATCGCAAGGTTCCCGGCCTGACCGACGCCGGCGCGTCGAGAAAACCGACGCGCCGGCGTCGGGTGTTGCTAGCCGGAAACACAGCGAGCCCGCCGTTATCGGCGGGCTCGCGTGGACGTGATAGAGGTGTTGCCAGCTCAATCCTTCGGTCCGGGTGCCGGTGCCGACTCGGGTTTGCCAGGGAGTGAGATGGTAGCGGCAGACCCGTCGGCCAGGACCACCAGCGCCCATTCTCCCAGTGGTACACCCGGGGCCACGGCGATCGTCCCCACGGGCGGTGATGGCGAGCGGGCCACCTCCTTGCCGCTGGCGGCGTCGAGCGTGACTACCTGGCCGGCCTGGTCAGTGGCGATCAGGCGACGGCCGGCCGCGGTCCACCCGACCAGGGCGCCGGCCTGAGGCGATGGGAGGTCCCGCCTGACCCAGGCCGGCTCGGGTCGTGCCGGGTCCAGGGCGACCAGGTGTCGCCGGTCGATCGAGTAAACGACCAGCGTCCGGCCGTCGGCCGTGATGGTGGCTGGCAGGCCCGTCGGCTTGCCCGTGGGTATCGCCGATTTCTCCCCGCTGCGCCAGCGCCGGACCGGGTCGGTTCCCGGCTTGTCGGCGTCGAAGAGGAACGCCACTCCGGTGGCATCCAGTGCTAGGAACCTCTGATTCTCGGCCGAACCGATTGCGGCGGGCGGCATCGTGATCGGTTCGCGCGACTCCCAGGGGCCGCCGACCTTCTCGTGCTTCGCACCCGTCTGCCACCGCCAGTGCAGGAACTTCCGACCGCCGTCTGTGGCCAGGAATTCTTCCGTCCCGAGTGGGGTGAGAAAGCACTCCGGCTTCTCGCCGGCCGCGTCGCCGCGCCACAACGGCCCGACCGCCATTTGGGAGTCGCCGGGGGTGTAGCGGTAGACGTAGCCGTTCGCGACCGGGATCAGGACCGACTCGCCGAACACGACCGGCCGGCCGGCCGGCTCGTCCGGGAGTGGCACGACCGCATCGGAGGCCAGCTTCCCGCCGACGACGCAGCGGACCCGGAGCCGGCGGCCGCGGTCGTCGGCCTCGGGGGCGAGGACCCACGCGGTTCGGCCGTCCGGGGACCCGACGACCGTGGCCCGGCCCGCCAGGTCGGCGAACGGCCGGGCGGCAACCTCGGCCGCTGCTCCCGTGCCGGCGGGATCGGCTCTAGGCGTGGCCGTGTAGACGCCTCCATCCTCATCGGCGACCACGCACGGCCCGTCGGCCGCGGCGACCGGCGGCCCGGCCGGGGTGACGCCCAGCCGGCGTTGCCACCGGGGCTGTCCGGTCGCGAGGTCGAACCCGACCGCCTGCAAATTCGCGGACCCGGCCGGTCGGGCGACGACCACCCCGAGCCCCAGGCCGGGCCGCACCTGTGGGCGGTTCACGGGCTCGCCGACCGGCCGGCCAGTGCCTTGCGGCACGATCCGTAGCCCGCGCGCCGGGTCGATGGCTGTCCTCAGCCGGACGAGTTGCCCGCTGAGGATAGCCCAGTAAGTGTCTTCCTCGACGGCGACCACCTGCGACCGGGCGATCGCGTCCTGCTCGCCGGCCGGCTTCTGCGTGGGCAGGGTAAAGAGTGGCGCGTCGGCGTTGCCCGCCTGGTTGACCCCGAACGCGACGAACGCCCCTGCGTCGGTGGCGAGCACGACCCGCTCGCCGTCGGACCGCGGCGGGAACCACGCCCAGCCTGGAGTCGTTACTTCGGCGGCGCGCGGGGTTGGCTCCTCGACCGGGACGCCGCCCGGGCCGGCCAGGGTGTCGGTCGGCGGTAGTGGGAAGGCTCGCAGCTTCATCGCCTGCGGCCCGTCGGCCTGGGCCAGGATCATGTACCGCGGCCCCTGTTCGTCGGCGGAGGCGATCAGGACCGGCTCACCGCGGAGTGAGTCGTTCGGGTGGTCGGTCAGGAACACGCGCACGCAGCGGGGCTGCTGCTGAAGTCCTTGATCGTCCTCGCGGCCGACCTCGAAGACGAACACCCGGCGGGCATCGCCCGGTACGAACAGGTAGTTCAGGCCAGGCCGGCGGCCGGGGAGGACCGCGATCCCGGCGCCGACCGGCTGGCGGAGGGTGACCTCCCCGGTCCGCGTGCCGGTGGTCGTCTCGAACTCGACCACCTTGCCGAACGGGTCGCGCAGCGGCAGGTACACCCGGCCGCCGACCAGGACCGGCCGCGCGGCCGGCAGGGCCTCCAGCGGCTGATGCCAGACCGGCTCGCCGGTGCGGGCGACGCGGGCAGTCAGCCCCGGCTTGCCGGCCACCTCGCCGGCGACCAGCACCCAGTCGGCCGCGCCCCCGCCGCCGGCCGACACCAGCGTCGGCAGGTCCACGCTGCGCGGGTCGGCGGTCGGTGCTGACACCCGGACGCCCCAGAGCAGCCGGCCTGTCTCGGCGTCCAGGGCGTACAGGATCCCGCGGGCAACGGCGAAGACCGCGTCCGGGGTGACGCCCGGCACGGGCCGCGGGTCGGGGCTGCCGGCCACGGGGGCCGCGAACAGCACCGGACGCAGCGGGTCCGCCGGCGTGGCGACCGCCGGGCGAGCAATCGATGTGTACTTGACGTTCTCCTGAAGCCACTTCTCGGCGGCCGCGAGCATCTGAAGCGCTTCAGCATCATCAGTGAGCTTGTTGTCCTTCAACGCGACCTGGAACGATCCGATCCGCTCGGACGTGATCTTCGGGTCGGTCGGTAGGTCGCGGAACGGGGCCAGCACCGACAGACGGTGCCGCTCGGAGGTGAACGTCTTCTCCAACCCGTCGAACCGGCCGCGGACCGACGCGAGGTTGTCATCCTGCCGGTCGCGGAACCGGTCGATCTTTGGCAGCAGGTCGCGGGCGTCCTTGACGGTCTGCTCGGCTACAGCCAGGTCGTCGAGCTTCTTGCTGCGGTCGGCCTGGAACGACTTGAGCCTGTCGCCGGCGTGGTCGGCCAGCGTCTCGGCGAGCCGACGGCCGGCCTGGACCACGTCCGCGCCGAACCCGGACTCCGGCTGGGCGTAGCTCGACTGGCCGTGTACCTCGACGAACCCGTTGAACGACTTCATGGCCGGGGCTGGGTTCTCGCGGGACGTGACCGACCCGACCGCCGCCTGCGTGCCGGAGAGATCGGCGAAGAATCGATACTTCTCCGCGTCCGAGCTGCCGTCGAACCGCACCAACAGTTCCTCGTACTTCTGCTGGGCCGCGGGGAAGTTACCGTCCTTGTACGCGGCCTCCGCCTCTTCCGCGAGCTGGCTCTCGGTCAGGATGGCGTACCGGTACAGCCCAATCCCGGCGACGGCCAGCGTGCCCAACACAGCGACCGCGACGCCTGCGAGCAGCAACTTTGGCACACCCCGACGGCGGCGGCGGCGGATGAACGGATCCTCGCCGTCGTCCCGGTCCGCGGGGACCGGGGCCGCGGCGGCAACCCCGGCCGCGGGTGGAGCGTCGCCGGACCACGCGACCTCCTTCGGGCCGCGCAGGAGCTGCGCCTTCGGGAGTTGCCGGGCAGTCGGGACCGACCGGGCCGTCCGCACGTCGTCGGGTAGCGGGGCGAGCGTCGGCGGGTTCAGCTCGTCGTGGAGTGGCTGAATGGTGGGCGGGTTCAGTTCGTCGCGCGCGGGCTGAATGGTGGGCGGGTTCAACTCATCGTCGGGCAGCGGGGCAAGCGTCGGCGGGTTGAGGGCGTGATCGGCGGCTGGGTTGACGCGGGCCGGGGCGTTGTAGTCGTGCGACTCGATGCGCTCGAACGGCTGTTCATCAGCCCGCGGCACCTCGACCGGGGCCGCGGCCGACTGGGCCACGAACACCTCGCGGCACTCTGGGCATCGCATCGACTTGCCGGCCATCTCGGGGCTGAGCTGGAACCGGGTTTCGCAGTGTGGGCATTCGACCGGGATCGTCACAGCCATCCCCTCGGGCGGGCGCAAGCGCGGGACGTGAGGCGGACCGATGGTCGCATTGTAAGGCCGGAACGCCCCGCCCGGAACCGCGTTTGCGCACCGGTCAAGTCGCCGGGGTCAGACCGCCAGAGCGCCAAGAGCGCCAAGAGCGCCAGTGCCACCCCCCTCAGAGAAGGATCGCCTTAAGTCGTTGCTTGGACTGATAATCGGCTGAGTAAGCGTGCCATTCGCCTGGCAATTTGGGAGTCGTCCGGACGGGCTATTTTCGAGTGACTGATCCAGTGGATAACTGCGCAAACCAGCCCGGTTCGGTCGAGGAGGGACACGAAATTCGGGTCGATGGCCACGGGGCCGCCGGCGGTGTGGTAGGCGGCCAGGCCGTGCCGTATGCGGTCAAGGTCGCCGTCCACGAGGTCGCCGAGCAGTCGGGCGAGGTCCACGGCGGGGTGGTCGATCTTCATCGCACCGTAGTCGATGACCCCGGTGACACGGTCGCCGCTGAAGAAGACGTGGTCGTGCCAGACGTCGCACAGGCAAGGGAAGACCGACACCGGGCGGTCGGCCCACGGGCGGAGGGCAGCGATTGCGGACGGGACGTGCGACCGCAGCAGGTCGAGTCCTCGCGATCTGGCGAGAGAGTCCGCGTTGAAGTCGTCCAACATAGCCAGCCGGCGTAGGACGCCCGGACACGGGGTGTGCGTCGGGGGTTGCGTCGCCCAGCAGCGGTGCAGCGCCGCCAGGGCGGTACACGCTGCGGTGAGCCTGGCGTCGGACGGGTCGCGGCGGAAGTCGGCGGCGCCAGGAACCCATGCGGTCACGTCCCAGACATGGCCGGCATGTTCGACCAGTGATCCGCCGTCGCGGGTTGGCACGATGGTCGGCACCAGCCCCGTGACACGGGCGGCGGCCATCCAGCGGTGGACGGCGGCGAGGCGTTCGGCCGGGTAGCCGTTCGGCCACCCCTTGAGAGCGAACGCAGGTTGGCCGGCGAGGTCGCCGCGCCAGACGCGGGCGCCGCTGAAGCCGCCGGCACTACCGAGCGCGGTCCAGTCGAGGTTGGCGACGGCCGACGGGTATCGGGAGAGGATTGCGCGCTCGGGAGTTGGAGTCATCGGTGCGGACTCGCGGCTCCCACTGATATCACCGCGCCACGTCAGCCACCGTCGGGCGGGGGCGGTCGTCGGCGAGCGGGACGGCCTTGCGCGCCGCCTCGGCCAGCGGCTTCGGGTAGACGCCGAGCACCAGCGTCGCCGCGGCACAGACCACCGCCGCCACCAGCGCGGGCCGGCCGCGGGGTCGGTCGCTGGATTGTAGCGGCTGCCGCAGGTACATCACGCCCAGCACCCGCAGGTAGTAGACCGCCCCGACGGCGGCGTTGACCGCGAGGACCGCCGCCAGGACGCGGTACATGTTCCGCATCGGCCCGACCGTCGGGGCGTCGAACGCGCTGACGAACAGCAGAAACTTGCCGACGAACCCGGCCGTCAGCGGCAGCCCGATCAGGCTGAACAGCATCACCCCTAGCGCCCCCGCCGCGACCGGGTGCGACCGGCCGAGGCCGCCCAGGTCGTCCACCGTCTCGGGCTTGCCGTCGGGTCCGGCCAGGTACAGGAGTACCGCGAACGCCCCGACCGTCATCAGCCCGTAGGCGACGAGGTAGAACAGGACGGCGTCCAGCCCGGTCTGGGCCGGCACTGTGCCGCGGGCCTCCGGCAGCGACAGCGCCACCACCAGCCCCAATAGCATGTACCCGCCGTGCGCGATGCCGGAGTACGCCAGCAACCGCTTGAGGTTGTCTTGCAACAGCGCCAGGACGTTGCCGAAGGTCATGGTCGCGGCGGCGACGATCCAGAGCATCAGCGGGATCAGGGTGTGGACCGAGTCGAACGGCAGGTCGTCGATGGGCGGCGAGAGCAGGCCCAGCACCCGGGCCAGGGCGACCAGCCCGGCCACCTTCGGGACGAAGGAGATCTGCGCGACGACGCCGGTCGGCGCGCCCTCGTAGACGTCCGGGGCGTACCAGTGGAACGGGAACGCCGTCACCCGGAACCCCAGCCCGGCGACCGCCATCATCGCCGCGACCAGGGCCACCGGCGAAACCTCCTGACGGTGCGCCGCGGCGAGGGTCTGCACCACCGCGCCGAGGTTCGTGGTGCCGGTCAGGCCGTAGAGGTAACTGAACCCGAACAACAGGACCGCCGACGACAGGACGCTCAGCAGGAAGTACTTCAGCGCCGCCTCGTGAGCGGCCCGGGTGCGGACCGGCAGGTAGAGCAGGACGTAGGTCGGGATGCTGACCAGCTCCAGGGCGAGGAACAAGGAGACGAGATCGTTGGCCCGGCCGACCAGGGAGACTCCGGCAGCGACGATCAGCGTGCAGGCGGCGTAGTCCGCGGCGTTCCCGTCGCGGACTTCCGGCCATGCCAGGAGCAGGAAGACGGCCGCGGCACCGAGGGCCAGCCAGCGGACGAACGCGGCCAGGCCGGTCGGGTCGAACGGGGCCACCGACAGCGGGTCGAACGGCGTCCCCTCGACCGTTTGCCAGAAGGCGGCGACTTCCTGCCCGCCCAGGAGCGCGGCCGCGACCGCGGCGCCGGCCACCCCGGCCAGCGCGAGGAGGATCGCCGGCAGCCGGCGCGGTACGAACAGCCCCAGCAGGAACAGCGCGCAGGCAACCCCGACCAGGACCGCCTCCGGGACAATCAGCCCGAAGGCGCCGGTCAGGAACTCTTGCTGGACTTCGGGCAACGACTTCACGGAGATCGGCCTTCTTGTAGGGTGGGTCGAGTCTTCGAGGCCCACCGTCTGGCGCTCAGGTGGTCACGGTGGGCCTCGAAGACTCGACCCACCCTACAGAAGCTCAGTCCCGTAGCGGCCGGGCGGGCACGGCGGCGGGGCCGCCGATCAGCGCGCCTGGCAACTCCAGCGGCGGCCGTCGAACCATGACACCGGCCCGGATTCGGGCGTGGTCGCCAAAGAGGGCTACCACCCCGGCGTCCGCCCTCATCGTGTCGAGCACCGGCCTCGGGAACACCCCGAGCAGCACGCACAGGGCCGCCGGCAATCCGAACGCGAACGCCTCCCGGCCGGTCAGCCCCGGTACCGGGCCGGCCGCCGTCGGCGGCTCCGCCAGCGGGCCGAAGAACACTCGCCGCAGCATGGTCAGGACGTACCACGCCGACAGCAGAATGCCGACCGCGGCGCACCCGGCCAGGGTGTACCCCAGGCTGTTGGTCAGGGACGGGTCGAACAGGCCGGCCAGCATCAGCATCTCGCTGACAAAGTTATTCAGGCCCGGCAGCCCGATGCTCGCCAGGCAGATCACGAAGGCCAGGAAGGTGTACCCCGGGAACTTCGCCCAGAGCCCGCCGTACTGGTTCATGTCCAGCGTGCGGTAACGGTCGAAGAGGAACCCGAGCAGGGCGAACATGGCCCCGGTCGCCAGGCCGTGGTTGAGCATGTGCAGGGTGGCGCCGGTGGCCCCCTCCGCGTTGAACGCGAACACCGCGACCACCACGAATCCGAGGTGCGAGACGCTGCTGTAGGCGGTCAGGAGCTTCATGTCGCGCTGCGCGTAGGCGCAAAAGGCAGCGTACAGGATGCCGGCGGCGCCCAGTCCGCCGATCACCGGCAGGCCGTACTCCAGGGCAGCGTCCGGGGCGAGCGGCAGTACCAGCCGCAACATGCCGAACGTGCCGAGCTTGGCCAGCAATGCCGACAGGAGCATCGTCACCCCCATCGGCGCCTCGGCGTAGGCGGCCGGCAGCCAGGTGTGGAACGGGACGACCGGCACCTTGACCATGAACCCGGCGACCAGCGCCACGAACAGCCACGCCTGCACGACGCGGTAGCCGTCCTTGTTGGCCAGCAACTCGCTTCGCCGCTCCCCGACTGCGGCGAGTTCGGCCTCGGCCCGCCGGACGGCCGGGTCGTCGGGGCCGGTAGCCGCGACGCGGGCCTGGTCGAGCCGGCTGGCGGCCTGCTCGGCCCGGCGGCCGGCTTCGCCGACCATGAACCAGTGGGTCAAGGACCATGCCTCGACGTTCTGCATCAGCCGGGGGATGGAGAAGGTGATCGGCCCGGGGTTCGGGGCGATCACACCGGTGTCCGTCACGACCGGGCCGTAGTGCGGCTTGGCCTTGCGCGCGTCGCCTTCCTTGGGGGTCGGGTGCAGCGGGGTCGGGTTGGTCAGGACGATGCCGACCAGCCCGGTCAGCGTCAGCAGGCTGCCGAACAGAGTGTACAGGAAGAACTTCCTCGCGGCGTCGCGCCGGCCGCCGCCGACGCCCCAGTGGCCGATCAGGAAGAAGGTCGGGATCAGGGTCAGCTCGAAGAAGACGTAGAAGACCAGCACGTCGAAGGCGCAGAACGCCCCAAGGACGCCGGTCTGGAGGACGAACAGCCAGGCGTAGTAGGCCCCGGCGCGGTCGGTGACCGACTCCCAGGAGACGAGCACGGCGATCAGCGTCATGAGACTGGTCAGGCCGACCAGCCAGACGTTCAGGCCGTCCAGGCCGACGAAGAACTGCACCTCCGGCGGGGGCACGTCGGGGCCGGGTCGCGGTCCGAGCGGCAGGAGGCCCCAGGTGGTCTCGTGAATCTGCGATCCGAGGTCGCCCTCGTGTCCGGGGTCGCCGGGCACGGCGATGGGCGTGAACCCCGGGTCCGCGTGGTACGGGGAGTATCCGATGCCCAGCGGGTCGCCGCGGTCGGTCAGCATGACCGCGGTGAGCGCAACGACCGCGCCGGTCAGCAGCAGGTGGAGGATCGCCAGCCACAGGGCGAGCCAGCGGGCCCGCCCACTGGAGCCGCCGCCCAGCCAGCAGACCAGCGCCGCACCAAGCGGGGTAAACAGCACCGCCAGGAAGGCGATGCGGAGCAGCGGGATCGGGTGGAGGAGGGAGTCCATAGGGGCCTGGGTCAGCGGACCGACCGGAACACGATCACGGTCAGGAACACGGCCAGCCCGAGCACCATGCCCAGGGCGTAGAACTGGACCAGCCCGTTCTGCAGGGGCCGCAACAGCGCCCCGAGGAACCGCGGCAGGAAGCTGACCAGCCGGGCCAGCGAGTCCAGGAAGTAGTCGAACTGCCGTCCGGCGGTGGCGAGCGTCTCGGCCGGCTTGACGACGGTCGCGTCGTAGACCTCGTCCACGTAGAGCTTCTCCCGCGACAGCCGGTAGACGCCGGCGAGCGTCGCGGGCACCGTCTCCTTGCCGTCGCGGTAGGCCCACCATGCCAGACCCAGCCCGGCGAGCGCCGCCAGCGTGCCGAGGGCGGCGATCATCAGGTTGAAGTGCGGGACCTCGACCGCGTGTTCGGTGAGCCGGTTCGCCAGTTGCACGGTCGGCGACCTGGAAAGGAACCCGCTGAAGGCGTGGTTGAACGGCTCGACCGCGATGCCGGCGAACACCGCGCCGACGGCCAGCACGACCAGCGGCCCGAGCATGATCCAGGGCGACTCGTGGGCATGGTGGCCGGCCTCCGGCGGGGTGCGCTCTTCGCCCCAGAAGGTCAGGAAGTATGCGCGGAAGGTGTAGAACGCGGTCAGCAGTGCAGTGAGGAGCGCTACCACCAACACGAACCAGTACAGTCCGGCGTTCGGCCGTCCCGCCTCCGCGGCCATGTACAGGCTGTCGAGGATCGCGTCCTTGCTCCAGAAGCCTGAGAGCAGCGGCAGGCCGGCCAGGGCCGCGGCGCCGCACAGGAACGTCAGGTGCGTCACCGGCATCAGCTTCCGCAGGCCGCCGAAGCGGCGCATGTCGATGACGTTGCCCATCGCGTGCATCACCGACCCGGACCCGAGGAACAGCAGCGCCTTGAAGAAGGCGTGCGTGAACAGGTGGAAGATCGCGGCCGCTACGGCGACGTTCGGGGCGACCGGGCCGCCGCAGCCCAGCGCCATAAACATGAACCCGAGTTGGCTGACGGTCGAATACGCCAGCACCCGCTTGAGGTCAGTTTGCGCGATGGCGATGAACGCGGCGAGCAGCGCCGTCAGCCCGCCGACGAGGGTCACGACCAATTGCGCCGTCGGGGACAGCACGAACAGCGGGGCGCAGCGGGCGAGCAGGTACACGCCGGCCGTCACCATCGTGGCGGCGTGGATGAGTGCGGAGACCGGCGTCGGGCCTTCCATCGCGTCCGGTAGCCAGACGTACAGTGGCAACTGCGCCGACTTGCCGACCGCGCCACAGAAGAGCAGTAGGCACGCCGCGGTCATGTGCGGGTGCGTCTCCGGGCGTGCGGCGATGTGCTCGAACAGGCTGGTGAGGTTCGTGTGGTAGCCGCCGACCTGCCACAGGTAGAAGACGCCAAGGATCATCCCCACGTCGCCCAGCCGCGTCACGAGGAACGCCTTGCGGGCGGCTGCCGCGGCGGAGGGCTTGGCGTAGTAGTACCCGACCAGCAGGTAACTGCAGACGCCGACACCCTCCCAGCCGGCGATCAGCAGCATGAAGTTGTTCGCCAGCACCAACAGCGACATCGAGAAGACGAACAGGCTCATCAGCCCGAAGTACCGGGCGTAGCCGGGGTCGGGGTGGCCGTGTTCGTCGCGCATGTATCCAGCGGAGAAGACCGCGATCCAGGTGGCGACGAACGTCACGGTGGCGAGCATCACCGCCGAGAGCGGATCGACGTGGATCACGAACCGCGCGGCGAAGTTGCCGGCGCTGAACCACGTTACCGGGATGCTGCGGAAGGACGGCTCGCCCTCGGTGCCGGCGACCTGCACCAACGCGATGATCGCCAACACCGCCGCGGAGGCGAAGGAGACGATCGCCGGCAGGTGCGCGAACCGCCAGAGCGGCGTGGCGCTCAGGAGTGCCATCAGGACCGCGGCCGCCAGCGGCAGGGCCAGCGCGATCAGGGCAAATTCGACCGGCCCCAGGCTAGACACGGGCGGGCTCCTCCTCGGCGGGCTTGGCTCCGGCCGGCGGCAGCGTCGGGTAATCCGGCTCCGGCTCCGCGGGCGGCAGCGGCTCCACGTCCACGGCCGGCGGCAGTCCGGCCTCGCGGACCGCTTGCCAGTCCTCCGAGTCCAGCGACCGGTTGCGGCGGTACACGGTCAGGAACAGCGCCAGCGCCAGCCCGGCCTCACACGCCGCCACGGTGATGATGAACAGGGCGAACACCTGCCCGCCCATGTTGCCGTGATACCGGCTGAACGCGACCAGGTTCAGCACCACCCCCTGCATCATCATCTCGGCGCAAAGGAACACGGTGATCAGGTTGCGGCGGGTCAGGAACCCGACCAGCCCGATGCCGAACAGGATCGCCCCGACCGCCAGGAAGTGCCACACCGGAATCACGCCACGCCCTCCCGCCGCCTGTGGGCGATGGCCACCGCCCCGATGGTCGCGACCAGGAGCAGCGTCCCGGCCATCTCCACCGCCAGCAGGTGCTCGGAGTACAGGGCGAACCCAACCGCGGAGACGTTCCGGGCCGGCAGTTCGCCGCGGCCGTACAGCAGCACCGTGTCCTCCCGCAGCGAGTTCAAGTCCTGCCTGACCGCGTCCAGGTTCGGATTCGCCCCGAGCAGGTTGTTGTCGAGCCGGTCGGAGACATCCTTGGCCCGGTCGCGGAGCTTGTCGGCCTGGTCGATCACCGTCCAGGTGCGGGCGTCGGTCCGGGCCGGCTGTAGCCGCTCCTGCACGGTCGGCCGCGGCGGCCCGTCGCCACCGGGCGGCGGCGTCTCGCCGGGGGCGTAGCCGACCACCGCGCCGAGCCGTAGTCGGGCCTCGCGGGCCAGCCGGCCTAGATCCTTCGCGTCGCTGGCCTGCGCGGCCTTCTCCAGTGCGTCGGCCGCGGCGGCGAGGTCGGCGCGATCCGCATCGGTCACGGGCGGGGCCGGCAGCGGCCTCGGGGCGCCGTCGGACGCCGACGCCGGCGAGCTCAGATACAGGGCGAACAGCACCAGCCCGGCGAACGCGAACCCGGCCAGGCTGCCCAGCAGCGGCTCGCGGGTGCGGTCGTTCTCGTCGGACGGCCCCTCGGTGCGCGACAGCATCAACACGAACAGGAACGTCACGATGATCGCGCCGGCGTAGATGATCAGCGTCGCGGCCATCAGGAACGGTGCAGCCAGGAGCAGGAACAGCCCACACGTCGAGAGGATCACGAACGCGAACGCGATCGCCCCGCGGGCCGGGTTACGCTGCGCCACCAGCACCACCCCGAACCCGACCGCCCCGGCCGCGAACAGCCAGAACAACACCTGACCGACGACGTCCGCGGACGGCCGGCCGAACGTGCTCAGGACGAACAGCCCGGCCGCGACCGCCGCGGCCAGGCACAGGAACAGCCCCGCCGCGACCGACCGCCCGCGCGGCTTCGGCAGCAGGACGAACAGCCCGGCCGTCCCAAGCAGGGCAGCCGCGGCGATCTGCCCGACGGGGTTCAAGTCTGTGACGGCAAAAGAGGTCATTCGGGGCTCGTGAAAACGTTCACAAGGTCAGCGGCTGTCTTACAACCGAGGGCGAAGCGCGTCAGCCCTTCCGGGCGAACGGCCGGCGTAAGCCGGCTGGTGTTGCAGGCTCTACCAGCCGGCTTACGCCGGCCGTTCGCCCGAAGGCGGCGCCTCGGACGCCGGCCCGAGCCGTCCGGCCTGCGTGCGGACCGGGTCCGTTCCCCGCCGCACCGTCTCGTCGAAAACGCTCAACAACTTTTCCTTGTCGAACATCATCTGCTCGCGGCTCAGGCCGGTCAGGTCGTAGAGGGTCGTCAACTCGATGGCGTCCACCGGGCACGCCTCCTCGCACATGCCGCAGTAGATGCACCGCAGTTCGTCGATGACGAACGTCTCCGGGTACTTCTCGCGGTCTTTCCAGTCGGTCGGGGCCGGGGCGGCGACGATGTCGATGCAGTGGGCCGGGCAGGCGGTCGCGCACATGTAGCAGGCGACGCACTTGACCCGGCCCACTGC
>Ga0247822_10000192_pt1 | contig 29015 bp, 25 predicted proteins | sample 13C_Cellulose_Da_FD_192423 | JGI IMG/M metagenome (GOLD analysis project Ga0247822, IMG submission 192423) | Soil microbial communities from agricultural site in Penn Yan, New York, United States - 13C_Cellulose_Day30 | ecosystem: Environmental > Terrestrial > Soil > Agricultural land | place...
CATGGTGGGACCTCGGCGACGAAGCGCTCGCGCAGCGTGCCGACGAGCTTCGCGCCGAGGTCCCACCATGCGCGATCGCCGGTGACCTCCGCGAGCTCGAGGAGCGCGAGCGCGACGAACGCGTAGTCGTCGAGCGTGCCGTCGAGCGCCTTGGTCTTGCCCTCGTGGAACACGCGGGCGAGCTCACCGCCGGAGATCATCCTGTCGCGCAGGAACGTCGCCACGCGCAGCGCGAGATCGAGCGCGGGCGGGTGCGCGGTGGCGCGATACGCGGCGACCAGCCCCGAGATCGCGAGCCCGTTCCAGGCCGCGAGCACCTTGTCGTCGGTGCCCGGCCGCACGCGCTGCTCGCGCGCCGCGAACAGCTTCGCCGCGAGCTCGGCGATCTGCGCCTCTTCGAGCTCGCCCCCGCGCGGGGTCACGCGCGAGAGCACGCTGGTGCCGTGCTCGAAGTTGCCGTGCTCGGTCACGCCGTATGCGTTGCCGAACACGATGGCGCCCATCGGCCCGAGCGCGGCGCGCAGCTGGGTCGGCGTCCACACGTAGAACCGGCCCTCCTCGCCCTCACTGTCGGCGTCGAGTGAGGACCACAGCCCGCCGGCGGGATCGGAGAGCTCGCGCGCGAGGAATCCGACGGTCTGCGCGATCACGTGGTGCGCGCGCGGTGCGAGCGGTCCGCCCATGGCGACGGCGCTCGCGTAGATGCCGAGCATCTGCGCCTGGTCGTACAGCATCTTCTCGAAGTGCGGCACCAGCCACTTCTCGTCGACCGAGTACCGCGCGAACCCACCGCCGAGGTGATCGTAGATCCCGCCCTCGGCCATGCCGCGCGCCCACTGCAAGAACGCGTCGCGCGCGGGTTGCCCGAACGAGAACCGCCCCGCGCGCGCGAGCAGATCGTGGCTCGAGCTCGACGGAAACTTCGGCTTACCGCCGAGGCCGCCGTGCGTCGGATCGCAGCGCTCGGCGAGCTGGCGTCCCGCCGTCACGATCAACGATTGCGCGAGCCCCGCGCGTTCGGCGCTCTGCGCACCGCGCCGGTAGTGCGCGTCGACGCGCTGGAGGCCGTCGACGAGCGCGAGCGCGTTGTCCTCGGCGTCCGCGCGCCGCTTGCGATACGCGTCCGCCATCGCCTCGAGCAGGTCGCGGAACCCCGGCCGTCCGTACCGTTCGGTCGGCGGGAAGTAGGTGCCGAGAAAGTACGGCCGTCCGTCGGGCAGGCAGAACGCCGACAGCGGCCAGCCTCCACCCTCCCCCATCACCATGATCGCGTTCATGAAGATCGCGTCGACGTCGGGGCGCTCCTCGCGATCGACCTTGATGTTCACGAACAGCTCGTTCATCACGCGCGCGATCGCGGGATCCTCGAAGCTCTCGTGCGCCATGACGTGGCACCAGTGGCACGCGGCGTAGCCGATCGAAACGAACACCGGCTTGTCGGTGCGTTTGGCTTCGGCGAACGCTTCGGCGCCCCACGGCCACCAGTCGACGGGGTTGTCTGCGTGCTGCCGCAGGTACGGCGAGCTCTCGGCGGCGAGTCGGTTCGTCATGATGAAGTATGGTGTCCCAAGGGGTGGAGCCCTGCGAAATTCCTTGATACCACCGGGACCATGACCCGTACGTCCACCCTGCTTGCTGCGATGTCTTGCGGCGCCATCGTGACGAGCTCTCTCGTTGCCCATGCTGAGGTCGAGATCGGCGGTACCGCCGGTATCCACGGATTCAGCAAGGACAGCGAGCTCGGCGTCGATGACGTCCCGGATGCTCCGAGCGCGTCCAACTCGCTCCTCCTCGGCGTCCGCCTCGGTGTGTTCTTCACCAAGTACCTCGGCGTCGAGGGCGAGTTCGGCGTGCTTCCGACCGACGCCCGCGATCTCGACTACGGCGTCACCGCGATCACGTATCGCGGACACCTCGTGTTCCAGCTGCCCAACCCCACGGTCACGCCGTTCGTGCTCGTCGGCGGCGGCGCGTTCTCCACGGTGTCGACCGATAACGCGGGGTTCGAGAACGATCCGAACACCAACCTCTACACCGACACCGACAGCGCGTTCTATCTCGGCGCCGGCGCCAAGAAGCTGCTGACCGACAAGTTCGGCCTGCGGTTCGACGCGCGCATGCTCGTCGTGCCGAGCAGCGAGAACGACATGCCGCCGAGCGAGGACGTCAAGAAGGTGACCGTGGACTGGGAGATGCTCCTCTCGGCCTACGTGCACTTCGGTGGCGCCAAGAAGGAAGCCCCGCCGCCTCCGCCGCCCGTCGACGAGGATCCGGACAAGGACGGCATCCTCGGCGCGGCCGACCAGTGCCCGACGGATCCCGAGGACAAGGACGGCTACCAGGACGACGACGGCTGCTCCGAGCCGGATAACGACGGCGACGGCATCCTCGACGGCGCGGACAAGTGCCCGACCGACGCCGAGGACAAGGACGGCTACCAGGACGACGACGGCTGCCCCGAGACCGACAACGACGGCGACGGCATCCAGGACAACCAGGATCAGTGCCCGACCGAGGCCGAGGACAAGGACGGCTTCCAGGACGAGGACGGCTGCCCGGATCCGGACAACGACGGCGACGGCGTGCTCGATCCGAACGACAAGTGCCCGACCGAGGCCGAGAGCAAGAACGGCTTCCAGGATGACGACGGCTGCCCGGACGAGATCCCGGCCAAGCTGAAGCAGTTCACCGGCGTGGTCCAGGGCATCAACTTCCGCACCGGCTCGGCCGACCTGCTGAAGACCTCGAACCGCACGCTCGACAAGGCCGTCGCGGTGCTCAACGAGTACAAGGACCTCCAGATGGAGATCCAGGGTCACACCGACGACGTCCCGCTCAAGCCGAAGAAGGGCAGCAAGTGGGCCGACAACCTCGAGCTGTCGCAGGCTCGCGCCGAGAGCGTCCGCGAGTACTTCATCGCGAAGGGCATCGCGGAGAACCGGCTGTCCGCGAAGGGCTACGGCGATAGCGCGCCGCTCGTCGACCCGACCGGTCTCAAGGGCGGCAAGCTCAAGGCTGCGCGCTCGAAGAACCGCCGCGTCGAGTTCAAGCTGATCAGCCCGCTCAATGCGGCCGGCGCGACCACGCCCGCTCCGACGACGAACTAGCGATCGCGAGCTCGGGTAAATCAGCAAGACGGCCCGCGTTTCTCGCGCGGGCCATCGTCGTTTTCGGGCCCCTTCGCGCTATACAGAGACGCCCCGATGTCCGACGCCATCGCCCCCAGCAACATCACGCCGATCTCGATCGAAGCCGAGATGAAGAGCTCGTTCATGGACTACGCCATGAGCGTGATCGTCTCGCGTGCGCTGCCCGACGCGCGTGACGGCCTCAAGCCGGTGCACCGGCGGATCCTGTTCGCGCAGAAGGGCCTGAACAACGTCTGGAACCGCCCGTACCTCAAGTGCGCGCGCGTCGTCGGCGACGTCATCGGCAAGTACCACCCGCACGGCGACTCGTCCGTCTACGACGCCCTGGTCCGCATGGCCCAGGACTTCTCGATGCGCTATCAGCTCGCCGACGGCCAGGGGAACTTCGGTTCCGTCGACGGCGACCCGCCCGCGGCGATGCGTTACACCGAGGTGCGGATGAGCAAGCTCTCCTCGGAGATGCTCGCCGACATCGACAAGCAGACCGTCGAGTGGCAGCCGAACTACGACGACAAGGAAGAGGAGCCGACGGTCCTCCCGACCAAGGTCCCGAACCTCCTCATCAACGGCGCCACCGGCATCGCGGTCGGCATGGCGACCAACATCCCGCCGCACAACATCAGCGAGATCATCGACGGCGTGCTCGCCGTGATCGATCGCCCGATGATCTCTGACGACGAGCTGCTGAAGCTCGTCCCCGGCCCGGACTTCCCCACCGGCGGCGTGATCCAGGGCCGCGTCGGGATCATCAGCGCGTACAAGACGGGCCGTGGCCAGATCGCGGTGCGCGGCGTCGCCCACGTCGAGGAGATCCGCAAGGACCGCCAGGCGATCATCGTCACCGAGCTGCCCTACATGGTCAACAAGGCCAAGTGGATCGAGTCGACCGCGGACATGGTCCGCGACAAGAAGCTCGAGGGCATCAGCGACATCCGCGACGAGAGCGATCGCACCGGCATCCGCGTGGTGTTCGAGCTCAAGAGGGACGCGAGCGACCAGGTCGTGCTCGCGAACCTCTTCAAGTACACGTCGCTGCAGAGCTCGTTCTCGATCAACATGCTCGCGATCGTCGACAGCCGCCCCGTGCTGCTGTCGCTCAAGCACGCTCTTCAAGTCTTCATCGAGCACCGCCGCGAGGTCGTCACGCGCCGCACGCTGTTCGATCTACGCGAAGCGCGCGAGCGCCGCGAGATCGTCGAGGGCTTGGGCCTCGCGGTCATGAACATCGACCGGGTGATCGAGATCATCCGGTCGAGCAAGGACACCGATCAGGCCAAGGAGCGCTTGATGGCCGAGAAGCTCGGGGGCCTCGACGGGTTCCTCGAGCGCGCCGGCCGTCCGCCCGAGGAGGTCGAGGCGGCCAAGACCAAGGGCTTCGTGTTCCTGAGCGGGCGCCAGGCCCAGGCGATCCTCGACATGCGCCTCGGCCGCCTCACCGGCCTCGAGCGCGAGAAGCTGGAAGCCGAGTACAAGGAGCTCTGGGAGCTCACCGACTACCTCGAAGGCCTGCTCGCCGACGACAAGAAGCTGATGGACGCGATCATCGACGAGCTCAAGCAGGTGAAGGCCGACTTCGGCGACAAGCGCCGCACGCAGATCGTCGACGCGCAGGGCGAGATCATGACCGAGGAGCTGATCGACCAAGAGGACATGGTCGTGACGCGCACGCACCTCGGCTACATCAAGCGCACGCCCGTCCGCGAGTACGAGGCGCAGGGCCGCGGCGGACGCGGCATCACCGGTGCGACCTCCGCCGAGGGCGACTTCATCGTCGACATGTTCGCGGGGTCCACGCACGATCACCTGCTCCTGTTCACCGACAAGGGCCGCGTCTACTACAAGAAGGTGTTCGAGTTGCCCGAGGGCGCGCGCACCGCGAAGGGCCGCGCGATCGTCAACGTGCTCGACCTGCAGGAAGGCGAGCAGGTGGTCGCGATGCTGCCGTTCGCCGAGTTCAACGAAGACACGTTCGTGTTCTTCGCCACGCAGTCCGGCACGGTGAAGAAGACCGAGCTGTCGCAGTTCGAGAACGTGCGCACGAGCGGCATCAAGGCGATCACGATCGACGACGGTGACCGCCTCGTCGGCGCCGCGCTGCTCACCAAGGCCGATGACGTGCTGCTGACGTCCGCCAAGGGCTATGCGGTGCGGTTCACCGAGGACAAGGTCCGCCCGATGGGCCGCTCGGCCGCCGGCGTGCGTGGCATCTCGTTGCGCGAAGGCGACCGCCTCGTCGGCATGGTCACGTTCCCGCGGTCGACCGAACCTCAGGCTGCGGCCACCCTGATCACGGTGTGCGAGCGCGGCTACGGCAAGCGCACCGCCGTCACCGACTACCCCACGAAGAACCGCGGCGGTAAGGGCGTCATCGCGATCAAGACCACCGCGCGCAACGGCCTGGTCGCCGCGGTGCGCATCGTCACCGACGACGACCACGTCATCCTCATCTCCGACCGCGGCAAGCTGATCCGCCTCCGCGTGCGCGACATCTCGGTGCAGGGCCGCGCCACGCAGGGCGTCCGCATCATGCGCGTCGATGACGGCGAGCACGTGGCAGCGATCGAGCGCCTCGCGGAGCCGGGCGAGGAGTCGGGCATCGCCGAGGGCGCGCCGATCGAGGCCGCCGATGACGGCGACACGATCCCGAACGACAGCCTCGAGGACGAGGGCGACGAGGGGGATGAGGGCGAGGACGAGGGCGACGAGGGCGACGATGAGGGCGGCGACAGCGACGCCTGAGGGCCAGCCGGACTAGTGCGGGCTGGTGCAGTGCCAGGACATCGCTGACACTGCACCGACCAGCATTGGGGCTAACCGCGGGTCGCCGCGATCCGCGCCGCCACGATCGCGCGCAGTTGATCGACGCCGAACGGCTTCGCGAGCCAGCGGTCAGGGAAGCGCGCCGCCATCACGTGGTCCGCGCCGCTCGCGAAGATCATGCGCTCGCACAACTCGGGGCGGTGCTGCTCCATCCAGCGATAGACATCCATGCCGGAGACATCGGGCATCGACAGATCGCAGAGGACCAGATCGAGGTCGCCCGGTTCGCCGAGCCTGGCGATCGCCGCGCGTCCCGAGCCGACGAGCTCGACGTCGTAGTCATCCCCGAGCACCTGGCGCACGACCTTGCGGATCATCGCCTCGTCGTCGATGACGAGCACGCGGTGGCGCTCGGAGGCCGGCGAGGCGGCGACCGGCGCGACGCGCGCGATCGGCGCGGTCTCCTCGACCTCGACCGCGGGCAGGATCACGGTGATCGTGGTGCCGTGGCCGCGCATGCTGGCGATGTCGATCGTGCCGCCGCTCGCGGTGACGATGCCGTGGCAGATCGACAGGCCGAGCCCGACACCGGCGCCCGGATCCTTGGTGGTGAAGAACGGATCGAACACGCGCGGCAACACCTCGGCTGGGATGCCGGCGCCGGTGTCGGTCACCGAGATGCACACGCGGTCGCGCTCGTCCCAGCTGCGGATGGTGATCGTGTGGTGCTCGGCCTGCCCTTCCGGGATCGCCTGGCACGCATTGGCGAGGAGGTTGACCAGCACCTGCGTGATCCGGCCCTCGTTGCCGACCACGTTACGGAACGCGCGCTGCTCGCGGACCAACCGCGCCCGGAGGCGCAGCTCGTGCTCGATCAGCCGCACCGCCGCCTCGATCGCGCGCGCGACGTCGATCGGTCCGCGTGGTGATTCGTCCGCGTGCGCGAACCGGCGCAGCCCGGTCACGATGTCGCTGACCCGCGTCGTGCCCTCGAGCGCCGCCGCGATCCGGTCATACAGCTCCGCCGCCTCCGCAGCACCGAGCGTGCCGCCGCGCGCCGCGAACGCGCCGATCGTGCGCTGCACGCTCTCGAGGTTGAGGGCGATATAGGTCAGCGGGTTGTTGATCTCGTGCGCGATGCCCGCGGCGAGCGTGCCGATCGAGGCCATGCGATCCGCGACCGCCAGCCGCCGCTGCAGCTCCTTGCGTTCGGTGACGTCGCGACCGACGACCACGAACGCGGGCGCCCCCTGAAATGGGATCTGGCTCGACGCGATCTCCATCGTGAGGGTCGAGCCATCGCGCCGTAGCAGCTGCTCCTCGAGCCACGGCAGGTCATCGCGCCCGGCGGCGAGGGCGGCGATCCGCTGCTCGACGATGGGCAGGCTCGACGGGTGCACGATCTCGACGATCGACATGCCGATCATCTCGTCGACGCTCGAGTAACCGAGCGCCTCGACCATCGCCCGGTTGCAGTAGATGAACGCGCCCGCGCGGTGGATCGCGATCGCATCGGGCAGCTTGTCCGCGAGCGAGCGGAAGCTGTGCTCGGATTGTTGCAGGCGCAGCGCCGCCTCGGCGCGCGCGGTGATGTCGCGCGCGAGCCCGAGCAGCCGGCCGTCGGGCAGCCTGCCCGAGCTGACCTCGCAGCGCACGCGCGTCCCGTCCGCCCGGAGCAACGTTCGCTCGACGAGCAGCGTGAGGCCCGACCGCAGCTCCTCGCCGCGCAGCGGCATCACGGTGAGCTCGTCGGGCACGACCAGGTCGGCGATGTTCCGCCCGATCAGCGCCTCGCGCGGATAGCCGAGCATCCGCACGGCCATCGCGTTCACCCACTCGATCCCGAAGTGATCGCTGGTGACGAAGACGGCATCGGAGGCGTGCTCGAGGACTGCGAGCGCGGCCGCAGACGCAGTCTCCATTGGTGCTACCCATAGCAGCCCGCGTCGCCGCGGGCTACGTTCCCGCGGACATGTCGATCCAGCGCAGTCAATCGATCTTCGAGCGCGCGAAGGCGCTCATCCCCGGCGGCGTGAACTCCCCCGTGCGCGCGTGCCGCTCGGTCGGCGCCGATCCGGTGTTCATCGCACAAGGTGATGGCGCCGCGATCTGGGACGCCGACGGCAATCGCTACCTCGATCTGATCGGCAGCTGGGGTCCGCTCATCCTCGGCCACAGCCACCCCGAGATCCTCGACGTGATCCGCGAGACGATGGCCAACGGCACCACGTTCGGCGCACCGACGGAGATCGAGGTCCAGTTCGCCGAGACGCTGCGCGCCGCGGTGCCGTCGATGGAGATGGTGCGCGCCGTGTCGTCGGGCACCGAGGCCACGATGAGCGCGCTGCGTCTCGCCCGCGGCTTCACTGGCCGCGCCAAGATCGTCAAGGCGGACGGCGGCTATCACGGCCACGCCGATTGCCTCCTCGTCGCGGCCGGCTCGGGCGCGGCGACGCTCGGCATCCCCGGCTCGGCAGGCGTCCCCGAGGGCGCGGCCAAAGACACCATCGTGGTCCCGTACAACGACCTCGCGTCCGTCGAGCGCGCGTGCGCCGCCGGCGACGTCGCCGCGGTGATCATCGAGCCGGTCGCCGGCAACATGGGCCTGGTCGAGCCCGCGCCCGGCTACCTGCAGGGCCTGCGCGAGATCACCAGGAAGCACGGCACCGTCCTCATCTTCGACGAGGTGATGACCGGCTTCCGCGTCGCGTACGGCGGCGCGCAGGCGCGCTATGGCATCACTCCCGATCTCACGACGATCGGTAAGGTGATCGGCGGTGGGCTCCCGGCCGCGGCGTTCGGCGGCCGCGCCGAGATCATGCAGAAGCTCGCACCGCTCGGCCCCGTGTATCAGGCAGGTACGCTGAGTGGAAACCCGCTCGCGATGGCGGCCGGCTGCAAGGCCATGGAGATCCTCGGCCGCCCCGGCACCTACGATCGCCTCGAGCACCTGGGCAAGCGCCTGGGCGACGGCCTCCTCGCCGCCGCGACCGGGACCGGCATCCCCGCCGTCCTGAACCGGGTCGGGTCGATGCTGACCTTGTTCTTCTGCGCCGGCCCGGTCACCGACTACGCGACCGCCAAGGCAGCGGACACCCAGCGGTTCGGCAGCTTCTTCCGGGGGATGCGCGAGCGCGGCGTGTTCCTGCCCCCGTCGCAGTTCGAGGCGATGTTCGTCTCCCTGGCGCACACGGATGAGGACGTCGACCAGATCGTGGCCGCCGCTCGGGCCGCGCTGGGAGGATGATCTCCTCGTCGATTGACGATGGAATTTCAGCGTGGTACCAGGGCCGCGCTGATGCAGACCGACCCGTCCCAGCGCGGCGAAATGTCGCAGGATTCTCTCGGGGTCCCGCTGCATCCAGAGGTCGTGAGCCCCGGACGCAAGCCCGCGATCGACCCGGCCGCCCGCCGCGGCAAGCGCGCGTTCGACACGCTCTCCGCGAGCTCGGTCGGGCTCGAGCTCGGGCTCTCCGTCATCATCGGGCTGCTCGTCGGCTACTTCCTCGACAGTCGCTACGGCACCACGCCGTGGCTGATGCTCCTGTTCCTCGGCTTTGGCCTCGCGGCAGGGTTCCGCGGGGTGGTGCGTGCGGTCGCTCGCTTCGACCGGGCGGCCGCGAGAGACGCGCGGGAGGGCCACGGTGGCTAGCCCGAGCATCCATCGCATCGAGCGCCTCAACTACGCGCTCGCGATCGTCGTCACGCTCGTCGGGCTCCTGACGCAGTCACGGTCCGTCGTGCTCGGCCTGGTCGTCGGATCGGGCCTTACTTGCCTCAACTTCTTCGTGCTCCGCAAGCTGGTCGTGAAGTGGACGACCGCGGCGCGCACCGGCAAGGGCGGCGGCACCGCATCGATGCTGATGCTGCCGAAGATGGTGTTCCTGATGGGCGCCGTCACCCTGTCCGTGCTGCTCCTGCCGATCGACGTGATCGCGTTCACGATCGGCTACTCGATCTTCATCGTCTCCATCGTCATCGAGGCGTCGTACTCGGCGCTACGCACCGAGCCCTCGGCCGACCACGAGCCCGACAACAGCGAGCGTCCCAATGGGTGAACACGGAACCTGGATCGACTTCCTCGGCAAGTTCAGCTGGTGGAACGACTTGAACCACTGGGCTGAGAGCAAGCTCGGCCGAACCGCCGGGATCGACATGTTCCCGTCGGGGTTCACGCTCACCCACGTCGTGATCACGTTCTTCGTGATGCTGTTCATCGTCTGGGGGGCGCGCGCGTTCTCGAAGGACATGCGCAGCGAGGGCAAGGGCGTGGTGCCGCCGCGCACGATGAACCTCCGCAACTTCTTCGAGGTGCTCGCGGAGAGCGTGTTCGGCATGGTCGAGGGCGCCATGGGCGAGAAGAACGCAAAGCGATTCTTCCCGCTGATCGGCGCGCTCTGGTTCTTCATCTTCTTCAACAACCTGTGCGCGCTGATCCCCGGCCTCGTCGCGCCGACAGACACGCTCAAGACCAACGTCGGCATCGCGCTCGCGGTGTTCTTCCTGACCCACTACTACGGAGTCAAGGAGCACGGCTTGGCGTACTTCAAGCATTTCCTCGGCCCGACGCCCGCGCTCGCGCCGCTGATGCTCCCCATCGAGCTGATCAGCCACGTCGCGCGCCCGCTGTCGCTCGCCGTGCGCCTCATGGGCAACATGATGGCCGACCACAAGGTCGTCATGTCGTTCTTCGCCCTCGTGCCGTTCCTGGTGCCGCTGCCGTTCCTCATCCTCGGCATCCTGATCTGCCTCATCCAGGCGCTCGTATTCTCGACGCTGGCCACCGTCTACATCGGCATGGCGATCGAGCACGAGGAGCACTGATCTCGTCGATCTCACGGAAATTCCGCCGCCCCGGACCCTTTACGTCACACCCATTCCACGTTAACTAGCCCCCGCATCTGCGCCCCGCGCACCCAAAGGAGAACTTGCCATGAAGCGCACCACCAAGCTGTTCACCACCGCCGTCTCGAGCCTCTTCCTCCTCCTCGCCATGTGCGCCGTCGCGTTCGCGCAGGGCGGTGAGGCCGAGGCCGTCAAGGCTCAGGGCCTCGCGTCCAACTTCGGCACGATCGCCATCGCTGCCGGCTTCGGCATCGGTATCGCCGCCCTCGGCGGCGCCCTCGGCCAGGGTCGCGCTGCGGCCGCCGCGCTCGACGGCATCGCCCGTAACCCGGGCGCCGCTGGCCAGATCCGCGGCCCGATGATCCTCGGCCTCGCGCTGATCGAGTCGCTCGTCATCTACGCGCTCATCATCGCCCTCCTCCTCGTCCTGAAGGTCGGCTAGTCCACTTCGCGCGGGACCTCAGATGCCGAACGGCTCGGGATACCCCGGGCCGTTTTGCGTTTCGGAGGGCCCTGTGGGACGCTCCGGTTCACATGTCGGACGACGACGACGGTAAGCCGACCGAGCTCGATCTGAAGGGCAAGTCGACGCTCGAGATCCTCGCGCAGATCGACATGTTCAGCGGCCTGCCGCTGCCGCACCTGCGGCGCGTCGTCGATATCGGCCTCGAGGAGCAGTACAAGGCCGGCACCACGATCTTCGCGGAGGGCTCGCCCGGCGACAAGTTCTACCTGATCGTCGATGGCGCGGTGCGCATCAGCCGCATCGTTCCGGGCATGGGCGAGGAAGCGCTCGCGGTCATGCGGCCAGGCAACTACTTCGGCGAGATGTCGCTGATCGACGACGCCCCGCGCTCGGCGACGGCGGTCTGCCACGAGCGCTGTCGCCTGTTCGTGGTCAACCGGAAGGACCTCGAGGATCTGCTGTTCGTCGACCGCGACCTCGCCTACGAGCTCCTCTGGAACTGGGTGCGCACGCTGTCGCGCCGCCTGCGCGCCACCAACGACAAGTTCACGTTCCTCGCGACGACATCCAAGTTCTGAGGGCGATGACCGTGCGAACGTCGACCGCGGCAGCGCTCGTCGGCCTCACGGTGGTCGTGGCTCCTCTCCGCGCAGAGCCGCTCGCGCCGGGCAGCATTGGCGTCTCCGCCGGTGGCGTCGCGGGCACGGGCCCCGATGCGAACGCCCTCGGCATCGGCTACGTGCTCGGTGCACACGCGGCGTGGCAACCGACGCTTACGGAGAAGCACGTCGGGACTTCGCTGAAGCTCGCGGTGCTGTTCGGCACGCTGTACACGGGCGAAGCAGCGCGCATCAATGATCCCATGAAGACGCTGCAGCTCGACCTGATGGTCGGGATTCGAGTGCGCCCCGGCGACAACCCCTCGCGCTACCTTACGCTGCGCGCAGGCGGTGCCCTGCTGCGCGCGGATCAGCAGATCCCTCCGGACATGCACCGCGCCTACGCCGGCGGCATCGCGAGCATCGGGCTCGAGCAGCACCTGTTCGGATTCCTGTTCAACCTCGACGTTCGCTACAGCATGATCGGCATGCGTCCGGGCATGCTCGGGTTGGTGTTCGGCGCGTCGAAGATGGGGCCGTGATGCCGGGGTTGGTGACAAGGCGGTTGAGGCTGGTGCCGATCACGCTCGAGGCGATCGAGGCGGTGCTCGATCATGACAAGCCGCGCGCGGAGGCCGTGGTCGGCGCGCGGTTTCCGGCCGCGTGGCCCAACGACGATCTCGTCGCGCTCGGGTTCCCGTACTCGCGCGCAGCGCTGCGCGCCGATCCCGACACGCGCCTGTGGGGCGACTCGCTCGTGCTGCTCCGCGAGGAGCCGCAGGTGATCGGAAGCGTCGTGTTCCACGGCTTGCCGAGCAGCGGCATCGCGGAGGTCGCCTATTCGATCGAGGAGACCTCGCGCTGTCGCGGGTTCGCCGCGGAGGCCGTCGAGGCCTGCGTCGCGTGGGCGCTCGACCAGCCCGGCATCATGGCGGTCCAGGCCACCACGTTCCCGTGGCACGTCGCATCGCTCGGCGTGATCCGCCGCATCGGCATGATCCCGATCGGGACCCGCGATCACGACACGCTCGGCGACCTGCTCGTGTTCGAGCGCCGGCGCTAACCCCGCCCGCACACCGGTAGGGAGGCGAGCATGAGGCCGGGGCTACGGGCTCGCGAGGTCGTTAACCGGCCGACGGCTCGAACTTCAGCTGCTGCCCCGCGACCGAGACGTCGACCATCAAGCCGCCGCGCGGCATGACGAACACGCTCACGTCGCCGGTGGCCGCACTCGCCGCCGCCCCCGAGGTCAGCGCGACCGCGGAGATATCGGCGCCGAGCTTGAACTGGCCCATCTTGAGGCGCTGGACCTGATACGGATCGCGAATCGTGATCAGCTCGGCGAACGTCTGCCCGCCCGCGAGCGCGCCGATCGACGCCTGCGTCAGCCGGACCGAGCCCACCGGCATGCCGCGCTCGTACAGGACGCCCATGCCGGACGCACCCCCGACGACGAGGCCGCCCTTCCCGATCTCGGGGAACACGACGTAGCCGGCCGACGTGCCGAGCAGGTTCCTGAGCCCAGGATCACGCTGCTGCATCGTGGCGAGTGTGGCGTTGGCGCGCTGCTCGAGGTTTCGCTGCTCGGACGCGGTCTCGGGACGGTGCGCGCAAGCCCCGACGGTTGCGGTGGCGAGCGCGATCGACATCAGTAGCTTCTTCATAGATGCCTCCTGCCGGGGCAGGAGTTGCATCCACGAGGCCGGTCTCGGTGCGAGGTTTACCGTGTGCGGCGGCGATACGTGCCCGACTTGCCGCCGCGCTTTTCTTCGAGCTGCACGGCCTCGATCGTCATCTCGCGGTCGATCGCCTTGCACATATCGTAGACGGTGAGCGCCGCCGCCGTGACTGCGGTGAGCGCTTCCATCTCGACGCCGCTGCGATCGAACGCGCGCACGGTGGCGCGAACGGTCACCGTTGCTCGATCGACCTCCGCGACGCCTCCGGCGTCGCTGCGCGCCCGACGTACGTCGGGCTTGCGATCGATCTCCGCGCCGCCTCCGGCGCCGCTGCGCGCCCGACGTACGTCGGGGTTGCGCTCGACGCGCAGGTCGACATCGACCCCGGTGAGGCGCAACGGATGACACAGTGGGATCCAATCCGCCGTGCGCTTGGCGGCCTGGATCCCGGCGAGCCGCGCCACGCCGAGTACGTCGCCCTTGCCGAGCGTCCCCGCCGCAATGGCCTTTGCGGTCGCGCGCTGCATGGTCACGCGTCCGCTCGCGATCGCGACGCGCGCGGTCTCCGGCTTCGCGCCGACCTCGACCATGTGCGCCGCGCCGGCGGCGTTGAAGTGGGTCAGCGTGCGCTTCACTCGACGGTGACGCTCTTGGCGAGGTTGCGCGGCTGGTCGATGTCCGTGCCTTTGAAGTCGGCGACGTAATACGACAGCATCTGCAGCGGCAGCACGGTGAGGATCGGCTGCAACTCGAGCGCGGTGTCGGGCACGAGCACGACGTCATCGGCGTGACCACCGATCTCGGTGTCGCCGCGGGTCGCGATCGCGATGACCTTGCCCTGGCGCGCACGCACCTCGGCGAGGTTCGAGACCGTCTTCTCGTAGCTCGGGCCGCGCGGCGCGAGGACGACGACGGGCAGGTGCTCGTCGATCAGCGCGATCGGGCCGTGCTTCATCTCGCCGGCCGCGTAGCCCTCGGCGTGGATGTACGAGATCTCCTTTAGCTTGAGCGCACCTTCGAGCGCGATCGGATACTGCGCGCCGCGCCCGAGGAACAGAAAGCCGTTCGACGTCCCGTAGCGGCGCGCGATCGCCTGCAGCTGTGCGCTCGACTCGACCACCTCGCGCATCTTGACCGGCAGCTGCAACAGCTCGGCGAGCAGCTCGCGCGCGCGCTCGGGCTTGAGGTTGCCGCTGCGCCGGCCGAGATAGATCGCGAGCAGCGCGATGGCGACGAGCTGGGTGGTGAACGCCTTCGTCGACGCGACGCCGATCTCCGGGCCCGCGTGCGTGTAGAACGCGTGGTCCGAGAGGCGCGGGATCGACGACTCGAGGACGTTCGAGATCGCGAGCACCTGGGCGCCCTTCTTCTTCGCCTCGCGGATCGCCTCCATCGTGTCGAGCGTCTCGCCCGACTGGCTCACCGCGACCACGAGGTCGCCGGGGCCGAGGATCGGATCGCGGTAGCGGAACTCCGACGCGAGGTCGACCTCGACCGGGATCCGGGCGAGCCGCTCGACGAGGAACTCGCCGACGAGCGACGCGTGATACGAGGTGCCGCACGCGATGAACACGATGCGCTTGATCGCCGCGGCGTCGAGGTTCACGCCGTCGAGCGTGACGTCGTCGTGCTCGAGGTCCACGCGGCCGACCAGCGTGTCGGCGATCGCGCGCGGCTGCTCGTGGATCTCCTTGAGCATGTAGTGCTTGAAGCCGCCCTTCTCCGCCTGCACCGCCGACCACGTGATGACCTTGGGCTCGCGGTGCACCGGCCGGCCTTCGAAGTCGGTGATCGAGACGCCGGCGTGGGTCACGGTGACGAGCTCGCCCTCATCGACGAAGATCACGCGGCGCGTCTCGGCGAGGATCGCGGTGACGTCCGAGGCGACGTAGTTCTCACCATCGCCGAGCCCGACCACCAGCGGCGAGGAGTTCTTCGCCGCGACCAGCGTGCCCGGCTCCTTGTCGCTCATCACCACGAACGCGAAGCTGCCGCGCACCTTCGCGAGCGCACGGCGCACGGCGCTCGTCAGATCGGGCGCGCCATCGACGAGCGCGCGATCGACCAGGTGGGCGAAGATCTCGGTGTCGGTCTCCGACGAGAACCGCGACCCGCTGGCCGAGAGCTCGGCGCGCAGCGCGAGGTGGTTCTCGATGATGCCGTTGTGGATGACGCTGATCGGCCCCGCCTTGTGCGGGTGGCTGTTCTCGTCGGATGGGCGTCCGTGGGTCGCCCACCGCGTGTGGCCGATGCCGATCGATCCGGGCGCGGGCTCCTTGGCGAGCCGCTCCTCGAGCGCCGACAGCTTGCCGCGGCAGCGCACGACGCGCGCGAGCCCGGTGCCGGACGTGGGATCGATCACGGCGACGCCTGCCGAGTCGTAGCCGCGGTATTCGAGCTTGCGCAGGCCTCCAATCAGGATCGGAGTGGCCTGACGCGTTCCGACGTAACCAATGATGCCGCACATCGGGCGGCTACTTTTGCGGGTTCTGTGCCGGCTGCGGGTTCGGCGCCGGCGTCTCCTCGGGCTCCTCGTCATCCACGCTGTCCGTGCCAGCGATCTCGTCGACGTCGGGCGCGACGTATGGAAGGACCTCGGTATCCGTGACCACTTTGTTCTTCTGCGCCGACCCGCAACCCGAGCCGGCTGCGAGCAGCACCAGGATCAACGCCTTCATCCGCATGTTCGCGTGACGCTAACACTCGAGACCGGCTGATTCCAGCGCGGGCTCCCGTAACGACCTCGGCTAGTTACCCTCTGCCGTAGCGGATTCGCTCAGCGAGCGGATTCACCCCGCACACCCAGCTTGCGGAGACCTAACGATCGGTGCTCCCGGCATCCCGTCGAGCCCGTAGTTCGACCTGTAGACCCGCGTACAGCCTCGGAGTTCGGTGTGCAACCAGCGTCTAGTGAAGAGTTGCACGATGGTTGCAATCGGTCGCCCCCATGCTCGACCGCCTCGATGCTGAGACGCGCGCATTTCACGTCGAAGCGGACCACCCGTGGCTGTCGCTCATGACGCCCACCGTGACGCCGGGTCGCTATGCCGAAGAGCTCATGCGCACGTACGGGTTCGAAACCTCGGTAGAGGCCGCCCTCGCCTATTCGCGCCCCCTGCACCACATCCTCGAGGTCCCGCGTGTCACGCGCTCGGGCCTGATCGCGCAAGACCTCATCACCCTCGGCTTCGGTGCCGGTCATGTCGCGCGCCTGCCGCAGTGCCACACGATCACGCCGTTCTCGACCGTGGCGGAGGCGTTTGGCTGGACCTACGTGATCGAGCGCCCGACGCTCCTTCACGACGCGCTGTACAAGCACCTGTCCGTGCAGCTCAAGCCGGGCAGCGCGTTCTCGTACCTCGAGATCTCGCGCCGCAGCGCGGCCGCGCGCTGGAAGGCGCTCGACACCGCGCTCGACGAGTTCGCGCGCACGCGCGAGCTCGCGGATCGCATCGTCGAAGCGGCGCGCGCCGGCTTCCAGACGCTCTTGCAGTGGCGGCGTGAGTGGGACGACGGCCTCGCCCGACGGGCCGGGGCTGCGCCTCGCTAGGCTCCGGCGCGCAGCTCTCGCACGACCCGCTCGAGCCTCTCGATATCCACCGGCTTGACGAGGTGGCGCTCGAAGCCTGCCTCCTCCGAGCGGCGGACGTCGGACGCCTGCCCGTACCCGGTGATCGCCACCAGCCGCAGATCGCCGTGCTGCTTGAGCCGCTGCGCGAGCTCGTAGCCGTCCATCTCGGGAAGTCCGATGTCGAGGAGCGCGATGTCGGGGTTGAATTCATTCGCGGCCGCGATGGCGGCGTAGCCATCGTGCGCGGTCGTGACGGCGTAGCCGAGCAGCTCGAGCGCGAGCTTCATCGCGTACGCGGCGTCCTGGTTGTCGTCGACGACGAGAATGCGGGCACTCGGTTTGTCCGTCCGCATGCCCGTCGGTGTAGCCGACGGCAACTCGCTCCGCACGTGCACAGCGGGTAGCTCGACCGTGAGCTCGCTGCCTTTACCGAGACCTTCGCTACGCACGGCGACGGTACCGCCGTGCGCCTCGACCAGGTTACGTACGATCGAGAGCCCGAGGCCAAGCCCACCGCGCGACCGCTCGAGCGTCTGAGGTTGCTGCACGAACATGTCGAACACCTTGTCGATCATCTCGGGTGCGATGCCGATGCCCTGATCGATCACGCTCGTGCGAATCCGATCTCCGACGCGTCGCCCGCGTACGATCACGCGCGTACCGTGCTCGCTGTACTTCGACGCGTTGGTCAGGAGATTGGCGAACACCTGCGCGAGGCGATCGGGATCCGCGTGGATCACGAGCCCGGTCTCGGGGACGTCGAGCAAGAAGCGCTGCTCGCGCTGCTCGAACCACGGCGCCGCGGTCTCGTACGCGCGCGCGAGGACCGCCGACAGCTCGACATCGAGCTTGCGCAGCGCGACCTTGCCGCGGGTGATGCGGGAGATGTCGAGCAGGTCGTCGACGAGGCGCGTGAGATGGCGGACCTGGCGTTCGATCACCTCGTGCTCGCGCATGCTGTCGCCGCGCAGCCGCATCACGTCGAGCGAGGTCAGGATCGGTGACAGCGGGTTGCGCAGCTCGTGGCCGAGCATCGCGAGGAACTCGTCCTTGGTGCGGTTCGCGGCGTGGGCCTCGGCGGCGAGCACCTCGAGGCGCTTGCCCGCGAGCACCTGCTCGGTGACATCGGTGCAGATCGCGACGACGCAATCCTCGTCGGCGCTCGGTCCGCGCAGCGACGCACAGATGAACGTCCAGTAGGTGTCCACCAGCTCGCCCTTGCGCCTGAGCGGCACGTGGGTCTCGCGGCCGACGTGCGCGACGCCGGTGGCGAGGACGTCGCGAAGCATCGCGCCGAACATGCGCTCGATGTCGGGGAGCGCGTCGGCGAGGCGGCGCCCCGGGGCCGGCTTGCCGAGCAGCGGCTCGAACGCGGGGTTGACCTCCTCGATCACGAGGTCGTGACCGCGCAGGATCGCGACCGGCACCGGGCACTGGCGGAACAGCTCGGACACCGCGCGCCGCTCCTGCTCGAGCCGCGTCCCGAGGCGTTGCAGCTCGAGCCGGGTGGTGACGCGGGCGACGAGCTCGCGCGCGGAGAACGGCTTGATGACGTAGTCGTCGACGCCGGCCTCGAGCCCTTCGATCTGATCGTCGTCGCCGGCGCGCGCGGACACCATGATGATCGGGATCGTGCGCAGCGATGGGTCGTCGCGCAGGGCTCGCACGAGCCCGAGCCCGTCGAGGTTCGGCATCATCGAGTCGGTGATCACGAGGGTGGGCCGGCGCGCGCGTGCCGCGGCGAGCGCTTGCTCACCGTCGTCGACCGCCTCGACGAGCCAACGCTTGCCGAGCAGGCGTGTGAAGTACGCACGCATGTCCGCGTTGTCATCGGCGATCAGGATGCGGACGCGCGGATCGAACGTGATGCCGTGCGCCGCCGGGCGCAGCTGCGCGGGCAGCCACTGCAGCGCCTCGTCGACAAACGCCGATGCGAGGGACGAGGCCTTCGCGGGGCCATCGACGCTCGCGCCGCGCGGCTCGCCGAACGGGATGGCCACGGTGAACGTCGAGCCCGCGCCCGGCATGCTCGTCGCGCCGACGTTGCCATCGTGCAGGCGCGCGAGCTCGCGCACCGTCGCGAGGCCGATGCCGGAGCCCTCGTACGTGCGCGAGCGCTCGTCCTCGATCCGATAGAAGCGCTCGAACACATGCGGCAGGTGCGCGGCCGCGATGCCGATGCCGGTGTCTCGCACGGTGAGCGTCACCTGATCGCCCACCTCCTCGAGGCCGATGAAGATCGTGCCCTCGAACGTGAACTTGAACGCGTTCGAGATGAGGTTGCACACGATCTTCTCCCACATCACGCGATCGACGTTGACCGCGCGCGACAGCGGCGGGCACGCGACCTCGAGCCGCAGCCCCGCACGCTCGGTCGCCGATCGAAACACGCTCGCGAGATCCGCCGTGAACGTCGCAAGATCGGTCGGCTGATAGCTCGCGCGGATCCGCCCGCCCTCGATGCTCGAGAAGTCGAGCAGGCCATTGACCAGCTTGAGCAGGCGGCGACCGCTGCGATACGCGGCCTCGAGATCGCTGCCGGCGAGGGCGTGCTCGCCCGCGAGGGCGTCCTCCATCGGTCCGAGCAGCAACGTGAGCGGCGTGCGGAACTCGTGGCTGATGCTGCTGAGGAACGTGGTCTTCGCGCGGTCGAGCTCGGCGAGCGACTCGGCGCGCCGGCGCTCCTGCTCGTAGGCGCGCGCCATCGTCAGCGCGGTGCCGAGGTGAGAGGCGACCAGATCGATGAACGTGCGGTAGCCGGTGTCCCACACCCGGCGCGGCGACAAGCCGACGACCAGCACCGCCGCGACCTGCTGGTGATCGGCGCCGTGGATCGGGAGCACCACCGCATGCGAGGCGGGCTCCGGCCACGGACCGCCCGGCAGCCACACCGGCAGCGCGTCGAGCTCGGTCGCGAGCACCGCGCGCCGCGCGCGCATCACCTGCGCGATCGGCCACACCGATGACACGGCCTCGGCGCTCGAGACCCGGCGCGGGAGCCGATACAGGTCCGAGGAGATCGAGGACGCCTCGATCGTCGCGGTCTGCCCGCGCTCGTCGACCAGGTACACGGTCGAGAACGGCACGTCGTGCGGATTCGAGGCGAGCACGCGGACGGCCTCGGCGATCGTCGAGGAGACGCTGCGCCCTTCCGCGACCGTCCCCAGCCGCCGCAGCACGTCGAGCCGGCGGGCGCCGAGGATCTGATCCGTGGTCTCGGTGCACGGCGCGAAGATGCCGTCGACGGTGACGCCATCGGGCGCGAGGATCGGGCCGTACGTGAAGCGCGCGTAGACCTCCTCGCTCGGGAGCCGGCGCGCGAAGTAGAGTGGCAGATCTTCGGACCACGTCGCGCTCCCGGTCTCGCGCACGCTCGCGAGCATCGGTCCGATCGTCGCCCACGCCTCGTCCCAGCACTCCTTGGCGGGACGGCCGAGGAAGCGGGGATGCTTCGTCTCGCCCAGGAACGGGATGTATGCATCGTTATAGAGGAGCGCGAGCTCGGGCCCCCACATGATCACGATCGGGAACCGGGACGTCAGGCAAAGGCTCAGCGCGGACTTGAGGTGCGCGGGCCACGCGCCCGCCTCGCCGAGCGGCGTCTCGGCCCACGCGTGCGCGCGCATCAGCCGAGCGAGCTCGCTGTCCCCCGGAAACACGCGTGCAAGCTCCTCCTCCGTCATGCCCACCAGACTCCGGCGCACTTCATCGCATATCCGCGCGATGCCTGTCGACGTTCGATCGCCGGGAGTTGCACGCGGCTGAACAGCTACGATCGCGTATGCTCGAGGCGTGGCGCGCTGTGAGATGTGCGACGTCCCTCATCCGGGTGGCGTGGACGCGTGCCCGGAGCGCAGGACCGGCGAGGTCATCGCCGGCAAGTACGTCGTCGGCCCGCTGCTCGGCTGCGGCGGCATGGCCGCGGTCTATGCCGCGCACCATCGCGTGCTGCGACGCGAGGTCGCCCTCAAGGTCATCCACCGGCGGTTCGCCGTCGATGCCGAGCTGAGCGCACGCTTCGTCCGCGAAGCGCGCGAGACCGCAGCGCTCGGGCATCCCGCGTTCGTCGCGGTCTACGACGCCGGGACCACCGAGGACGGCTGCGCGTTCATCGAGATGGACCGGCTCTCCGGCCAAGATCTGTACTCGCTGCGCAAGGCCGAAGGCATGCTCGCGCCCGAACGTGCGATCCGCTTGACGGCGGCGGTGCTCGCCGGCCTCGAGGTGCTGCACGCGCGCGGCGTCGTTCACCGCGACATCAAGAGCTCGAACATCTTCGTGCTGTCGGGCCCCGACGGCGGCGAGCAGGTGAAGCTGCTCGATCTCGGGTTCGCGAAGGTCGACGACGGCGTCAAGCTCACCACGCGCAACCAGCTGCTCGGGACGCCGTTCTACATCAGCCCGGAGCAGGCGATCGATCCGACCGCGGTCGACGTGCGCAGCGACCTCTACTCGATCGGCGTCGTCTTGTTCGAGTTGCTCACGGGGAAGTGGCCCTACGACTTCACGTCGAAGCGCGAGCTGCTCGGCAAGGTGATGAAGGGCGAGCTCGAGCGGCACCCTGCCCGCTTGCGGCCCGAGCTGCCGGGCTGGCTCGACCTCGCGGTGGCCAAGGCACTCGCGCACGACCGCGAACAGCGCTTCGCGTCGGCGGCCGAGATGCGCGCGGCGATCGAGCGCCCTGGCCGCACGCGCGAAGGAACGAAGCCGGGCCTCTTGCGGCGGATCCTGCGCCGCAACGACGACGCCTGACCTGCAGTCCGATCCGAGATCGCAGCAGAGCGCACGCCCTCGTCGTCTCGCGGCTCACTGGTTGCAGCGCCGTAGACCATGGGCAACCCACTGACCGTGTTTCGCTCGCTGTCAGGGCGCGAGCGGGCCAAGGCGGGGATCCTGTTCTCGTGGTTCTTCCTGATGATCACGACGCTGTGGTTGCTCAAGCCGATCCGCCAGGCGTCCCTGCTCGCACAGCTGGGACCTACCGAGTTGCCGTATGCCCGGCTCGGCGCCGTGGTGGCCGTTGCCCTGGTCGTGTTGGTGTACTCGCGGGTTGTCGATCGCCTGACCCGGCTGCAGGTCGCCAGCGGTGCGAACGTGGTCTTCGCCGGGGTGCTGATCGCGTTCTGGATCGCCCTGCGCATCGGAGGAGACGCGCTCGGCGCACAACGCTGGTTCGTGTGGGCCGTGTTCATCCTCGTCGACATCTACTCCACCGTGATGGTCGGCATCTTCTGGACGTACACGAACGACGTCATGACGCGCGCGGAAGCGGACAAGCTCTACGGTCCGATCGGGCTCGGCGGCATCCTCGGCGGCATCGCCGGGGGCGGCATGGTCGACGCGCTCGTCCAGTGGATCGGACACGTCGACATGCTGCTGATCTGCGTCGCCCTCGTGGTCATGTGTGCTGCGCTCGTGTGGGCCGGCGAGGCGTACCTGCGTCCGCCGCCACGCCGTGCACGCGTCGCGCATCGCGCGAGGTTCGGACCGGCGCTCGAGGGAGCGCGTCTGGTCGCCCACAGCCGCTACCTGATGCTGATCGTCGGGATCGTGCTCGCCTACGAGTTCGCAGCCGCGACCACCGACTTCGCGGTCAGCGTCGTCCTCGCGCGCGACTTCCCGGACCAGACCGAGCTCGCACGCATGTTCGGCCGCATCGGCTGGACGGTGAGCATCGTCGCGTTGATCTCGCAGCTGGTCATCGTGCCGGTGGTGCTGCCTCGCAAGCGGCTCGCGCTCTTGTTGCCGCCCGCGGCGATGGGCCTCGCGGCCGTCGGCTTCGCGTTCGCGCCCATCGTCATCATGGCGGTCGTGCTCACGGCGAGTGATCGCGGCTTCAACTACTCGGTCCAGCAGGCCACCAAGGAGACGCTCTACGTCCCGCTCGGTGACAGCGAGAAGTACAAGGCGAAGGCCTTCATCGACATGTTCGTGGACCGCTCCGGCAAGGCGTTCTCGTCGATCGCGCTGATGGTCATGATCGCGATCGCGGGCGTCTCGATCACGAGCGCGCTCGTCATCGCACTGGCGGCGATCGTGTGCTGGATCGCGTGCGCCAGGCTCCTCGCCAGGACCTACGCCCACACGATCACGGGCGAGCTTGGCTATCGAGGGCGCAGCGCGTCGGCGATGTGCCAGCCGAACACGGGTGCGGCGAGCACGACGACGCGCGCTCCGTGATCCGCCGCGAGCTCCTTCCACCGCGCGGGGCGCCCACTGATCACGACCACGCGCTCGGCGGCTCCGTCGGCGAGCCACGCCGCGACGCGCCGGAACAGCGTCGCCGAGGCACCGTGCTCGTCGACGATCACGACGCCGCTCACGCGCCTCGGCAGGGTGTCGCGGCACTCGCGGACGTCGAAGCCATCGGCGCGCAGGTAGGTCGCGAGCTGCACGCGCGCGGGCCCGGGTCGACCGACGAGCGCGATGGGCGCTTGCCTCACGGCACCCCCAGGAAGTCGAGGATCGCGTTGACGAACGTCAGCGGATGCGGCGGACAACCCGGGACGTAGAGCGCCGGGGTGACCTCGTCGAAGAAGCCGCGCGCCACGCCGGGCGCACCGTCATACAGGCCGCCCGAGATGGCGCAGGCACCGACGGCGACCACGAACCGTGGCTCGGGCATCGCGTCCCACGCGAGCCGCACCGCATCCTGCATCGTGCGCGTGAGCGTCCCCGACAGCACGAGCGCGTCGGCATGCCGCGGCGACGCGACCCACTCGATGCCGTAGCGCTGGAGATCGAAGTTGACGTTCGCGGTGGCGTTGAGCTCGAGCTCGCACCCGTTGCAGCCGCCGGCGGAGACCTGTCGCAGCTTGAGCGAGCGCGCGAACAAGCGGCGGAACGCATCGTGGGCGCGGACGCGCGTCGCGGCCTCGTCGCCGGCCTTCACCACCAGCCCCGCGCGCGTGACGGCGCCCATGCGAGGCTCCGTGGTCAGCGTGATCTTGCCGTCGGGGCACGCGGCGACGCACTCGGCGCAGAACGTGCAGCGCCCGAGATCGATCGCGAGTGGATCGTTCGTGATCGCGCCGGTGGGGCACGCCTCGATGCACGCGCGACAGTCGCCGCACGGCCCCGGCTGGATCACGGGGAGCCCGCGGAACCCTGCCGGGCGCGCAGCACGCACGTCAGGAATGAACTGCTTGCCACGAACGAGGCGAACGCGCAGTGACTTCAGCATCAGAGGTCATTTCCGCAGTAAGAGAGGTCGAAGCTCTTGTTGCAGATGGGGAAGTCGGAGATCTCGTTGCCGCGCACGGCCAGCGCGACTCCCATCCAGTTACGCAACGACGGATCCTGCGCCTTGTAGTGGAGGAGTGCGCCGTCGCTGCCGGTCTCGAGGCAGTGCACGACCTCGCCGCGCCAGCCTTCGACGACGGCGATCGCGAGCTGCGATGGCGGCAGGGCGGGTAGCACGCCGCGCGACGGCTTCCACGTGCGCGGCTCGGCGAGCACGGTGCGCAGCCACGCGAGCGACGCCTCGATCTCCGCGATCCGCAGCCGCGCGCGCGCCCAGCAGTCACCGCTCGGCTCGGTCCGGATCGGCAGCGGGAACCGCGCGTAGAGGCCGTGGTCCGGCACGCGCGCGTCGATCGCCACACCCGCGCTGCGCGCCGCCATGCCGACGAGCCCGAGCTGTTCGGCGGTCTCCGTGGTCACCACCCCGACGCCGCCGAGCCGATGACGCACGGTGCGTGCGCTGAGGAAGGCGTCGTCGATGAGGGCGGTGTCGTGGCGCAGCAGCTCCACGTTCGACTGCGCGAGCGCGAGCAGCTCTCCGTCGAGCGCCATGCCACTTCCACCCGGCCGTACCGCACCGCGGCTGAACCGGCTGCCGCACAGCCGCAGCGAGGTGTTGATCGCCGTCGTGCGCAGGCGACCATACGTCGCGGCGCCCGGCAAGAAGCCGATGTCGGACGCCATCCCGGCGAGCCCGGACAGGTGCATCGCGATGCGCTCTAGCTCGAGCGCGACGGCGCGTGCGAGCTCGACCTCGGGGTCGACGTCGACGCCGGCGAGCTGCTCGATCGCCGCCGCGTAGGCCCACGCGTGCGCGGCCGAGGTGTCGCCGGCGATCGTCTCGGCCCACGGCGCGAGCGTGCGCGGATCGCGCTTCAGCACGTGCGCCTCGAAGCCGCGGTGCTGGTAGCCCTGATGGACCTCGAGGTGAAGCACGTGCTCGCCGAAGCACATGAACCGGAACGAGCCCGGCTCGATCACGCCGGCGTGGATCGGCCCGACCGCGACCTCGTGCACCTCCTTGCCGTCGACGCGATAGAACGGATAGCTCGCCATCGCCGCCTGGTCCTTGCCCTGGAACCGGATCGGCTTGAGCCAGGGGTGGCCGGCGATGCGCACGCCGAGCTGCTCGTGGAGCTCGCGCTCGAAGCAGTGCAGCCCCGGCAGGTCGGAGGTCAGCTCGTGATAGCCGAGCGCCGGCGAGACCACCGTCCGCGCGACGGACAGCCGCGCGCCGTCCTGGTGCACGACCGTGAGCAGCACGCGCTCGCCCTCGGGGCGCCCGTACATCGTGACAACGCGCTGGCCGGCGCGCGCCCGCTCGAGGAGTCGCGTGCGCCACGGCCCGATCTCGAGCATCTCGACAGCGGCGGCGGCGGCGCGATGCACGAGCACGCTGGTCACGGGCCCTCCAGCGACTGCGCGACGCTCGTCATCAGCGCGTTGATCTGCGGCGGGATGTAGATGCCGAGCACGAGCAGCAGCACGAGGAAGATCAGCTTGTGCGTTGCATCGCGCGCGCGCTGCCGCGGCCAGGTGCGCTCCTGCTTCGGCTGCCCCCAGATCATCGGGAAGATCGTGCGCCCGGTCGCGACGAACGAGATCGTGATGAGCGCGCAGAACGCCGCGAACACGAACATCTGCCCGCTGGTCACCAGCGCCGACAGCACGAGCAGCTCGCCGAGGAAGCTGCCGAACGGCGGGAAGCCGAGCAGCGCGAACGTGCCGACCATCAGGAACAGGCCGCTGTACGGCAGGTCCTTGATCAGGCCGGCGATCGCGCGGGTGTCCTTGGTGCCGTAGTGCGCCTCGATCTTGCCGGCGGTGAGGAACAGGATCGCCTTGATGAAGGCGTTGCTGAGCACGTACAGGAGCACGCCGAACGACGCCGCCTGACCGAGCCCGAGCCCGATCGCGATCACGCCGGCGTGGTTGATCGACGCGTAGGCGAGCAGCCGCTTGAAGTTCTGCGTCGCGACGATGCTCGCGGTCGAGACGGCGACGGACGCGAGCCCGATCGTCACCAGCTCGCCGGTGATCAGCTCGCCGCAGCTCGCGCGGTACACGTGGACCACGCGAAACAGCAGCACGAGCGCGACATTGAACTGCACCGCGCCGAGCATCGCGGCCACCGGCGCGGGTGCCTCGTCGTACGCCTCCGGCAACCACATGTACATCGGCGCGAGCCCGAGCTTGGTGCCGATGCCGAGGAGGATCAGCGCCACCCCGAGCAGGCGCCACGCATCCGCGGGTCCGGCGACGGCGGCCGGCATGGCGTCCAGGAACAGCGTCGCCTCGCGCCCCGCGTGCTCCATGCTGCGCGTGAGGCACGACATGCCGAGCACGACGAGGCCGAGCCCCACCGACGAGAACAGCAGGTAGCGCCACGACGCGAGCCGGGACGCGGACGCATCGGCGCGCAGGATCATCAAGGCCGCGGCGAACGTCGATGCCTCGAGCCCGATCCACATGACCAGCAGGTGGTTCGCGAGCAACGCGAGGTTGCACGCGGCGAGGAACACGAGCGAGAGGAAGACGGACTGCCGCGACGCGGGCTCGATCGCGATGCGCGCGCGCACGTATGCCGCGATGCCGAGGAAGATCACGTTGACCACCGGCGCGAACAGCCGCACGGTGTCATCGGCGTGGACGTAGCCCCCGAGGAACGGCGGCACCGTCGCCAGCGCGGCGTTCACCGTCGCCGCGATCGTCGTCAGCGCCGCGGTGACGACGAGCACCGTCGACGCGCGTGCCCCCGCACGGCTCGTACTCCACACGGCGAGCGCGCTCGCGACGGGGAAGGCGACCAGGAGCAGCCAGGTCACACGCTTCCCTCCACCGCGCTGACCTTGACCGTGCTCGCCCGAGGCAGCGTCTTGAGGTACCAGCGGAACAACAGGATCGTCGCGATCAAGATCACGGTCTGCGCGATCTGCATCGCGATGTCGCTGTGACCGCCGAGCTCGAGCATCGCGATGCCGTTCTCGATGCGCAGCGCGCCCATCATCTGGCTGAGTGGCCCGGTCTGGGTGGCGAGCATGAGGAACCCGAGCAGCACGCCCGCGGTCGCGCCCGCGACGAACGAATGCTCGTTCCCCTCGACGGGTACCAGCAGATCGGCGAACCGGAACGCGACGATCAGCAGCGCGATCGCGAGCGACCACGTCATCAAGTTCGGCGGGATGAGGTCGTGGCGGGCGGTCGTGCGGTGCGAGCGCAGGACCGTGTACAACGCGAACGGCGCGACCAGCCCGCGCACGAGCACGAGGTCGATCATCGCGAGCCAGGCGCCGTACGAGTCGAGCGCGGGGTCCAGGTCGTAGCTGATCCATCCCATCAGCAGGCCCTGGAGCGCGAGCCCGATCAGGCGCAGGCGCCACGACGCGACGAACAGCGGCAGCACGAGCACGCCGACGAACGCGATCAGGACCGGGTTCACGCGCGCCCTCCCCGTCCAAGCATCGCCAGCACGGCGATGCCCGCCGCGATCAGCCCGACGACGATGTACTGCGGCACCACCCGCAGCTGCAGGCGCGCGACCAACGACTCGACGAGCCCGAGCACCACCGCGATACCGAGGCAGATCCCGACGTGCGCGAGCATCGCGGCGTCGCCGGTGAGCGGGTTGAGCAGCATCGCCGTCACGGCGATCGCGACGTACAGCTTGATCGCGGCGCCCAGCTGCAGCATCGCGAGCTCGGGGCCGCTGTGGTCGAGGGCCATCACCTCGTGCACCATCGTCAGCTCGAGGTGCGTCGTGGGATCGTCGACGGGCATGCGCGCGGCCTCGACCTGGATGACGACGAGGAGCGCCACGATCACGGTGCCCCACATCACGATGGCGGGCGCACTATCGAGGCGCGGGATCAGCGCCGCACCGAAGCTGCGCACGCCGCCGTGAAGGCATAGCGCGCCGGCGACGAGGAACAGCACCGGCTCGAGCAGCGTCGCGAACGTGGCCTCGCGCGAGGCACCCATGCCCTCGAACGAGCTGCCGGTGTCGAGGGCGCCGAGCATCAAGGCGACGCGGCCCAGCGACCACACGTACGCGAACCACACGAAGTCGAACGGGAACGCGACGAGCGGCGCACCGCCCGCGAGCGGCACGATGCACGCCGACGCGAGTGCGGTCACCAGCACGACCGGCGGACCGAGGCGGAACACCGGCGTGGTCACCGCGCTGTAGACCGGCGTCTTGTGCGCGAGCCGCCAGACGTCGAACGCGAGCTGGAAGATCGGCGGCCCACGCCGCCCCGCCCACAGCGACTTCACGCGCGTGATGGTCCCCGTGACCAGGAACGGCATGACGAGCAACGCGGCGAGGTTCACGACGATGCGGGTCACGAGACCTCTCCGAGCGCGACGAGCGCGAGGATCACCAGCGCGAGCAGGCCGGCCGCGAACGCGAAGCGAGGCTGCTCGGGGATCCGCTCCGAGGTCTCCTGCACGAACTCCTCGCCCTGCCCGAGCACCTCGAACATGCGGCGCTCGACGGCATCGACGTGGTTCGTGGACAGGTGGGCGTGCTGCTGCGGGAACGGCTCCACGGGGAGGTGCTCGCGCGTCACGAGCGGAAGCGCGGGCCGGAACAGCGTCGAGAGCTGCGCCGAGAACGACCCGCCCGTGTACTGCATGCGCGCCGTCGCGGCCGTGTAGCCGCAGCCCCAGGTGACGCTCGTCCGCGCGGCGGCGCGCATGCAGTAC
>Ga0247822_10000193_pt1 | contig 29002 bp, 27 predicted proteins | sample 13C_Cellulose_Da_FD_192423 | JGI IMG/M metagenome (GOLD analysis project Ga0247822, IMG submission 192423) | Soil microbial communities from agricultural site in Penn Yan, New York, United States - 13C_Cellulose_Day30 | ecosystem: Environmental > Terrestrial > Soil > Agricultural land | place...
GGCAAGCCACGCGACCCCTTTCGAGTTAGCAGATGCTTAGTGAGCTGCGTTCTCGGCAGCGTCACCAACTGCATCAGCAGCGTTCTCGACCGCGTCACCCGCGTTCTCGAGAGCGTTGCCAGCCGAGTCGAGCGCGTTGTCGGCAGCATTGCCAACAGCGGCGGCGTCGTCGGTTGCCGCATTGACGTCGGCAGCAGCTTCGGTCTCGATGGTGTTCTCGGTGCTGGCTGCGTTGTCAGCCGCATTGTCCTGGCACGCGGCGAGGCCGAGCGCGAGGACCGCAACGGTCACTGCAATCTTCTTCATGATCGTTCCACTCCCAAATGGACCCTAAGCCGGGTCCGGGCTCGGCCTGTCGACAGAATCGCTCAGGCCAGCGCGGGCCATTACAGGCGGTACCCCAGTGGTGCAATCGACAATTCGACGAATTGAGAGGCACCCTCCTCGTCGAAGTTGACATATAAAGTTTTCTTTATATCTGCTTTCGGGGATGGACGCGCTGCCGCTAGCAGACCTGTTGCAGGCCCTTGCCGACCCGACGCGGCTGCGCATCCTGTCGCTCCTGCGCCGCATGGAATTGTCGGTCGGTGAGCTTGCCATCCTCCTGGACCAGAGCCAGCCGCGCGTTTCGCGTCATGTGCGCATTCTCGCCGATGCCGGCGTCGTGGAGCGCCGCCGCGAAGGTAGCTGGGTTTTCCTGACGATCGCGTCCGGAGAGCGCACGGGGCCGATGTTCGCTCTGGTCGACGCCTGGGCGGACGAGCAGAGCGCCACGTCGTTCGATGCTGATGCCGCCAAGCTCGACCGCATCCGCTCCGACCGCGCCGAAGCCGCCACACGCTACTTTACCTCTCACGCCGATGTGTGGGATTCGATCCGCTCGCTGCATGTCGCCGAAAGCGAGGTCGAAGAGGCCATCGGCCGCGCGCTTGGCGATCAGTCGCTCGGCCGCCTGGTCGACGTCGGAACGGGCACCGGCCGGATGATCGAGCTGTTCGGCCGTTCGGCCCAGCTCTCGATCGGCATCGACCGGTCATCTGAGATGCTCCGCCTTGCCCGGGTGAAACTGGAGGCCGCCGGCATCCCATCGAGCCTTCGTCAGGGCGACATGTATGCCCTGCCCCTGGACGATGGCAGCGCGGACACCGTCATCATCCATCAGGTGCTGCACTATGCGCACTCGCCCGCCGAGGCGATCGACGAAGCAGCGCGTGTTCTTGCGCCCGACGGCCGCCTGCTGATCGTCGATTTTGCCGCTCACGAGCGCGAGGAACTGCGGACCAGCGACGCGCATATCCGCCTCGGCTTCGACGATGACACGATGAAGGCCTGGTTCAAGGCTGCGGGCGTCGAAATCGACCATGTCGAGCACCTCGAAGGGGGCGAATTGACCGTCACCGTATGGCGCGGCGCGAAAGCGGGCGTGCGTCAAAGGAAAGCGGCATGAACCGGCTGGAAAAGATCATGAACCCACCACCATTGTTCGCGGAAGCGCGCGGCGACATCGACGTGAGCTTCGAATTCTTCCCGCCCAAGACGGAGAAGATGGCCGAGACCCTGTGGGACTCGGTCAAGACGCTGGAGCCGCTGCAGCCGCGCTTCGTCTCGGTCACCTACGGCGCCGGCGGATCGACCCGCGAGCGCACGCACCAGACCGTCGAGCGCATCCTCAAGGAAACGTCACTGACGCCCGCCGCACATCTCACCTGCGTCGGTGCCAGCCGTGGCGAAGTGGACGAGGTCGCCCGCGAATATTGGGACCTCGGCGTCCGTCACATCGTTGCCTTGCGCGGCGATCCCTCGGAGCCGGGCGCTAAGTACCAGCCGCACCCCGAGGGCTATCGCGACGCGACCGAACTCGTCGAAGGCCTCAAGAAGGTCGCGCCGTTCGACATTTCGATCGCTGCCTACCCGGAATGCCATCCAGATAGCTCTTCGCGCTCTTTCGACATCGAGAACCTGAAAAAGAAGGTGGATGCGGGCGCAGATCGGGCGATCACGCAATTCTTCTTTTCCGCCGACTGCTTCTTCCGCTTCCGCGACGACGCAGCGGCTGCTGGCCTCGAAGTCGAGATTGTTCCGGGCATCCTCCCCGTCTCCAACGTCGCCACCACGCGGCGCTTCGCCGCGACTTGCGGCGCAAGCATTCCGCAGTGGCTGGACGATATGTTCGAAGGCCTCGACGACCTTCCCGCAGCTCGCCAGCTGATCGCAGCGACGGTCGCGGCCGAACTGTGCGGCCAGCTCTACGCGGGCGGCGTGCGCCACTTCCACTTCTACACCCTCAACCGCGCGGAGCTCAGCTACGCCATCTGCCACCTGCTCGGCGTGCGCGCGGAAAAGAAAGTCTCATGAGTATTTCCCAAAGTTTCCGCGCCGAAGCGGCAAAGCGCATCCTGATCAAAGACGGGCCCTACGGTACCGGCATCCAGGCTGAGAAACTGGGCGCCGACGATTATTGCGCGGGCCTCGACCTGATCAAGGACCAGAAGGGTAACAACGACCTTCTGAACATCACCCAGCCGCAGGTCGTGCGCTCCATCTGCGAGCGCTTCGCCGATGTCGGCGCCGAAATCCTCGCAACCAACACGTTCAACGCCAATCGGATCAGCCAGGCGGATTATGGCGCCGAGCATCTCGTCGGCGACATCAACCGCGCCTCGGCTCGCATCATGCGCGAGGTCGCCGACCGCTATACGGCTAAGGACGGCAGGCCGCGCTGGATCGCCGGTGCGCTCGGGCCGACCAACAAGACCTTGTCGCTGTCGCCCGACGTCAACGATCCTGCCTACCGCGAAGTCGACTTCGACACGGTGAAGGACGTCTATCGCGAGCAGATCGACGCACTCGTCGAGGGCGGCGTCGACTTCATCCTCGTCGAGACGGTGTTCGACACGCTCAACGCCAAGGCCGCGATCATGGCGACGCTGGAAGCCGAGCAGGCGCTTGGCCGCGAACTTCCGCTGATGGTCTCGATGACCCTTACCGACCTTTCCGGCCGCAACCTCTCTGGCCACACCGTCGAGGCGTTCTGGGCCACCGTTCGCCACGCCAAACCTGTGACGATCGGGCTCAATTGCTCGTTCGGCGCGTCGCAGCTGCGACCGCACTTGGTCGCGCTCAACGGCCTCGCCGACACTTTGATCATGGCCTACCCGAACGCCGGCCTGCCCAACGAACTCGGCGAATATGACGAAGCCGCCGCCGAAACCGCTGCCCAGGTCAGCGAATGGTTCGACGCAGGCCTCGTCAATATCGTTGGCGGCTGCTGCGGCACCACGCCTGCGCACATCGCCGCGATCGCGGAAGCCTCGCGAGGCCGGCAGCCGCGCAAGATCCCGACCGCCGCCCGCCAAACCCTCCTTGCCGGCCTCGAGCCGATGGTCATCGCCGCGTGAGCACCCAACCGAAAATGATTCTGGACTCCGAACCTGCGGCGGCCGCTGCGGGCGCCCGCTTTGTCAACGTCGGCGAGCGCACGAACGTCACCGGCTCGGCCAAGTTCAAGAAACTGATCCTCGCCGGCGACTATGACGCCGCCGTCGAAGTCGCCCGCGACCAGGTCGAAAACGGCGCGCAGATCATCGACGTCAACATGGACGAGGCCCTGCTCGATTCAGAGCAGGCGATGACGATCTTCCTCAAACGCATCGCCGCCGAACCGGACATCGCCCGCGTGCCGGTGATGATCGACAGCTCCAAGTGGACGGTGATCGAGGCCGGCCTCAAGTGCGTCTCCGGCAAGCCGATCGTCAATTCGATCAGCATGAAGGAAGGCGAAGCGCCGTTTCTCGAGCTCGCCCGCAAGTGCCGCGCCTACGGTGCCGCGGTCGTCGTCATGGCCTTCGACGAAGTCGGCCAGGCCGACACCGCCGCTCGAAAGATCGAAATCTGCGAGCGCGCCTACAAGCTGCTCACCGAAGACGGCTTCGAGCCGCAGGACATTATCTTCGATCCCAACGTCTTCGCCATCGCGACCGGGATCGACGAGCATCGCCGCTATGCCATCGACTTCATCGAGGCGACGGCCGAGATCCGCCGCCGCTGTCCCGGCGTCCACATCTCCGGCGGCCTGTCTAACCTCAGCTTCTCGTTCCGTGGCAACGAGCCCGTGCGCCGCGCGATGCACAGCGTGTTCCTCTACCACGCCATCCCCGCGGGCATGGACATGGGCATCGTCAACGCTGGCCAGCTCGACGTCTACGACACGATCGACCCGGAGCTTCGCGAAGCTTGCGAGGACGTCATCCTCGACCGCAAGGACGACGCGACAGAGACGCTGATCGCACTCGCCGAACGCTTCAAGGGCACCGATGCAGCCGCCGAAAAGGCGGCCGCGGAATGGCGCAGCCTGCCGGTCACCGAGCGCCTGTCCTACGCTTTGGTGAAAGGCATCGACGCCCACATCGTCGAAGACACCGAGGAAGCCCGCCAGCAGGCCGAGCGCCCGATCCAGGTCATCGAAGGCCCTTTGATGGACGGCATGAACGTCGTCGGCGACCTGTTCGGCGCGGGCAAGATGTTCCTTCCGCAGGTCGTGAAGTCCGCGCGCGTGATGAAGAAGGCCGTCGCTCACCTCATCCCCTTCATCGAAGAGGAAAAGGAAAAGAACGGCGTCACCGCCGGCAAGGGCCGCATCGTGATGGCGACCGTGAAGGGCGACGTTCACGACATTGGCAAGAACATCGTCGGCGTGGTTCTGCAGTGCAACGGCTTCGAGGTGATCGACCTCGGCGTCATGGTGCCGTGGCAAACGATCCTCGAATCGGCCAACGACAATCAGGCGGACATGATCGGCCTCAGCGGCCTGATCACGCCTTCGCTGGACGAGATGGTGACGGTCGCGGGCGAGATGCAGCGGCTGGGCCTCAAGACTCCGCTTCTCATCGGCGGGGCGACCACCAGCAAGGCCCACACTGCTCTTCGCATCGACCTCGCCTACGAAGGCCCGGTCATCCACGTCCTCGACGCCAGCCGCGCCGTCGGCGTCGCCTCGTCCTTGATGTCGGACACGCAGTGCGAACCGCTCGTCGCGAAGACCTCGGAGGAATATGAAGCCCTCCGCGTCGCCCGCGCTCGCAGCGGCCAGAGCGAACTCGCGTCAATCGCCGACGCCCGCGCCAACGGCTTCGCTTTCGACCCCTCCGGACAGGCCCCTGCGCCGAAGTACCCCGGCGCTCACCAGATCGGCGAATGGCCGCTTGCGGACCTGCGCGCCTCGATCGACTGGACGCCTTTCTTCCGCGCCTGGGAGCTGGCCGGAAACTACCCGCAGATCCTCGACGACGAAGTGGTCGGCGAAAGCGCGCGCACCCTGTTCGACGACGCGCAGAAGATGCTCGACCGGATCATCGCCGAGCGCTGGGTCACCGCCAAGGCGACCGTCGGCCTATGGCGCTGCAAGCGCGAGGGCGACGACGTTCTGATCCTCGCCGGCAACGACTGGACCCGCGTCCCCTTCCTCCGCCAGCAGGTGAAGAAGCGCGAAGGCCGGCCGAACATGAGCCTCGCCGACTTCATCAATCCGGAAGGCGAGGACTGGATCGGCGGTTTCGCCGTCGGCATCCACGGCCTCGATCCCCACCTGGAACGCTTCAGGGCGGCCCACGACGATTATTCGGACATCCTGCTCAAGGCCCTCGCCGACCGCCTCGCCGAAAGCTTTGCCGAAGTTCTCCACGCCGAGGTCCGCAACCGCCTGTGGGGCTATGCCGAGGAGCATCTCTCCAACGCCGACCTCATCCGCGAGAAGTTCGACGGCATCCGCCCCGCCCCAGGCTATCCCGCCTGCCCGGACCACAGCTTGAAGCCGATCCTGTTCGAAATGCTCGGCGGCAGTCCCGGCGACGTCTCGCTGACCGAGAATTTCGCGATGTTGCCGACCTCGGCGGTCTCCGGCTTCTACTTCGGCCATCGTGACAGTCAGTATTTCGGCGTCGCCCGCATCGGCCGCGACCAGCTCGAGGATTATGCCGGCCGTCGCGGGGTGGATCTCGATCAGGCCGAGCGCTGGCTGCGCCCGAACCTCGACTGATCGCCCGTCGGGCGGCTAGGGCCGCGCCATGGATGCATCGGTAGGCACCGCAACCGGCCCCACGGCGCGGGACTGGAGGGACGAGCTTCGGGCAACGCTCGCGCTTGCCTGGCCGCTGATGCTCGCCAACCTGACCATGCAGCTCATTCAGGCGACCGACGTCGTTCTGCTCGGCTGGCTCGGTCCGAACGAGCTCGCGGCGGCAGCGCTGGCGCTCAGCCTGACCTTCGGCATGACCCTTTTCGCACTCGGTCTGCTCACCGCCTCATCGCCGATGATGGCCTCGGCCCTTGGCGCACGCTTCAACTCCGTCCGCGATGTCCGCCGGACGTTCCGCCAGTCGCTGTGGGCCGCCGCCCTCATGGCCGTGCCGGTTCTCATCGTCTTGTGGAACGCTGAGCACGTCATCCTCGCCTTCGGGCAGGAGCCGGAGCTTGCCCGCCTCGCCGCCTGGTTCCTCAAGGGATACATGTGGATCATCCCGCCCTGGCTGCTGTTCCAGGTGCTCCGCAACTTCGTGTCCGCCCTTGAGCGGCCCGGTTGGATACTCGCAATTACGGCCACGGGTATCCCACTCAACGGCCTGGTCAGTTGGGCATTGATCTTCGGGCATTTCGGCCTTCCGAGGCTCGGTATCATCGGCGCCGGCATCGGCAGCTCGATCGTGTGGACCGCAATGGCGCTGGCTCTGACGATCGTTGTCCTGACCGATCGGCAGTTCCGTCGCTTCCACATCTTCGGCCGCTTCTGGCGCGCCGACTGGCCGCGCTTCCGCCGCCTGTTCACGCTCGGTGCGCCCATCGGCCTGACGATGGGCTTCGAGGGCGCGGTATTCAGCGCCGCCGCCTACCTGATGGGCCTGTTCGGAGCGCCCTCGGTCGCCGCGCACCAGATCGCCCTGCAGATCGCGGCGACGACCTTCATGATCCCGCTCGCCCTCGGCCAGGCCGCGACCGTGCGGGTCGGCCTCGCCTACGGACGTCATGATAGCCACGGCATTACTCTCGCCGGCTGGACGGCCTTCGGCCTCGGTACCGCCTTCATGACCGTCGCCGCGGCAGTCATGTTCCTCTTCCCGCGCGAGCTGATCACCTTGTTCCTGGAGGACACACCCGCCAACGCGCACGTCATCGCGCTCGGCGTTTCCTTCTTGCTGATCGCGGCTTTGTTCCAGATCGTAGACGGCGCCCAGGTTGTCGGCGCGGGGATGCTCCGCGGCCTGCACGACACGCGCGTGCCGATGGTCTTCGCACTATTCGGCTATTGGGCAATCGGCCTTGGAGTCGGTGTCGCGCTCGCTTTCGCCATGGGCTGGCAGGGCGTTGGCATCTGGACCGGGCTCGCCGTTGGCCTGGGAGTCGTGGCCGCGTTGATGCTCTGGCGCTGGGTCCGCCGCGACCGGCTGAGCCTCCTTCCAGCTACTGTGTGAAAACCGCCCCGTAGGGGTGTTGACGAGTAGGAAAGCCAGACCCATATGCCCGCCATCGCTGGCACTCTCCTCGCGGGAGTGCCAACGCGCACATGTTCAACAATTGAGAGACAAGGGGCTCACTATGGGTTTCAGGCCGCTTCACGACCGCGTCCTCGTCCGCCGCATCGAGGCTGATGAGAAGACGTCGGGCGGAATCATCATTCCGGACACCGCCAAGGAAAAGCCGCAGGAAGGCGAAGTCGTCTCCGTCGGCACCGGCACTCGCAGCGACGACGGCACCGTCACGCCGCTGGACGTCAAGGCGGGCGACCGCATCCTGTTCGGCAAGTGGTCGGGCACCGAGGTCAAGCTGGAAGGCGAAGACCTGATCATCATGAAGGAAAGCGACATCCTCGGGATCGTCGGCTGACCTCAGCCCTCGCGCGCATGCGCGTAGAGCAGTGAACTTAGCGAACTTCCAAATTACGAAAGGGTAGCCAAATGGCAGCCAAGGACGTGAAATTCAGCCGCGACGCGCGTGAGCGCATCCTCAGCGGCGTCGACATTCTCGCCAACGCCGTGAAGGTGACGCTCGGTCCGAAGGGCCGCAACGTCGTCATCGACAAGAGCTTCGGCGCTCCGCGCATCACCAAGGACGGCGTCACCGTCGCCAAGGAAATCGAGCTCAAGGACAAGTTCGAGAACATGGGTGCGCAGATGCTGCGCGAAGTCGCTTCGAAGACGAACGACCTCGCCGGCGACGGCACCACGACCGCGACCGTTCTGGCGCAGTCGATCGTTCGTGAGGGCATGAAGTCGGTTGCGGCCGGCATGAACCCGATGGACCTGAAGCGCGGCATCGACATCGCCGTCACCAAGGTCGTCGAAGACCTCAAGAGCCGTTCGAAGGACGTCCAGGGCACGCAGGAAATCGCCCAGGTCGGCATCATCTCGGCCAATGGCGACAAGGAAGTCGGTGAGAAGATCGCCGAAGCCATGGAAAAGGTCGGCAAGGAAGGCGTGATCACCGTCGAGGAAGCGAAGGGTCTCGAATTCGAGCTCGACGTCGTCGAAGGCATGCAGTTCGATCGCGGCTACCTCTCGCCCTACTTCATCACCAACCCGGAAAAGATGCAGGTCGAGCTCCAGGATCCGTACATCCTGATCCACGAGAAGAAGCTGTCGAACCTGCAGGCGATGCTTCCGATCCTCGAAGCCGTCGTTCAGTCGGGTCGCCCGCTGCTCGTCATCGCCGAGGACATCGAGGGTGAGGCTCTGGCCACGCTCGTCGTCAACAAGCTGCGCGGCGGCCTGAAGGTCGCGGCCGTGAAGGCTCCGGGCTTCGGCGATCGCCGCAAGGCGATGCTCGAGGACATTGCGATCCTCACCGGCGGCGAAGTCGTCAGCGAAGATCTCGGCATCAAGCTCGAGAGCGTTACGGTCAACATGCTCGGCCGTGCCAAGCGCGTGACCATCGACAAGGACAACACCACGATCGTCGACGGCGCCGGTGAGCGCGGTGCGATCGAGGGCCGCGTCGGTGCGATCCGCTCGCAGATCGAGACGACCACGTCCGATTACGACCGTGAGAAGCTGCAAGAGCGGCTGGCGAAGCTCGCCGGCGGCGTTGCTGTCATCAAGGTCGGCGGCGCGTCCGAGATTGAGGTGAAGGAGCGCAAGGATCGCGTCGACGACGCTCTCCACGCGACCCGCGCAGCGGTCGAAGAAGGCATCGTCCCGGGCGGCGGCACGGCCCTGCTCTACGCCACCAAGGCTCTCGAAGGCCTGAAGGGCGAGAACGACGACCAGACCCGCGGCATCGACATCATCCGTCGTGCGCTGCAGGCTCCGGTCCGCCAGATCGCCGAAAACGCCGGCCATGACGGCGCGGTTGTCGCTGGCAAGCTGGTCGATGGCGGCGACGTCACGCTCGGCTTCAACGCCCAGACCGAGGTTTACGAGAACTTGGTCCAGGCTGGCGTTATCGACCCGACCAAGGTCGTCCGCGCGGCTCTGCAGGACGCAGCTTCGGTTGCCGGCCTGCTGATCACCACAGAAGCCACGATCGCCGAACTGCCGGAAGACAAGCCGGCGATGCCCGCCATGGGCGGCGGCGGCATGGGCGGCATGGACTTCTAAGTCCGCCACTCAAGGCACAAGAGAAGGGCCGGAGGAGCGATCCTCCGGCCCTTTTCCTATGCCCGACTAGCGCCCCGCCGCTTCGAGTTTCCGATACTCCTCGGCCAAGATGCCGAACGCCTGCTTCCGCTGTCCCGTGGGCGAAATCAGCCCCTTTCGGTTCCAGCCCTGCTGGTAGACCGGATGCTGCCGGCGCGGCGAACGGAAGTCCTTGAGGATCCACGGGCTGAGGCCCCGCGCGAACGGCACCTTCCGCGCCATCGCCAGCGTCTGGCGATAATATTCCGCCTGATATTCCTCGCTGAACTTGTGCGGGTTCGCGGGATCGTCGTGGTAGCCCGCCTTCGCATCCGCTCCGAACTCGGAGAAGATCAGCGGCTTCTGCACCCGCGAGCGCCATTCGATCGACGGCAGGCTCGCGAGCGGATCGCCCGAATACCAGCCGTTGTAGGTATTCACCGCCAGCACATCGAGATCGGCGGCGAGCGGATCATCGATGGTCTGCACATTGCCCTCGCGGCCGGCGAGCAGAGCCGCCGTCACCAAACGGCTATCGTCGAGGTCTCGAACGGTTTTCACCAACGCCCGCATGAAAGCGTTGCGAGCATCGCTGAGCGGCGTCTCGTTGCCTACGCTCCACAGGATGATCGAAGCTCGATTGCGGTCGCGCATGATATTCTCGCGCATCATTTCCTGCGCGCTCCGCAGCACGCCGGAGTTCGACCACTCGACTTGCCAGTAAACCGGGATCTCGCTCCACACGAGCAGTCCGAGTTCGTCCGCCGCCCGCGTCATCACCTCGCTATGCGGATAGTGCGCGAGGCGAACGAAGTTGCCGTGAAGCCCCTGCTTGATTGTCGTCAACAGCGCCCTCGCCGCCTCGGGCGTGATCCGGCGAACCGGGTTATCGCCCAGTTCCTCCTCATGCATCGAAATGCCGCGAAGGAAGATGGGCTTGCCGTTGAGCAGGATGTCCTGCCCGCGCACCTCGATGGTCCGAAAGCCAATCCGGTCCTTGAGAACGTCCTCGCCTGCTTCGAACTGGACGTCGTAGAGCGTCGGGCTTTCCGGCGACCAGCGACGAAGGTTGCGCGGTGCCGGCGCGTAGCCGGTCCACCTGCCCTCTGCGCCCGTCACGCCGGCAATCGTCAGTCCCAAGCTTGAAATGCGCAGTCTAACTGGCAACCCGGCAGGCGCGCCGTAGAGATGCACGGAGGCGGCGATGCGATTGTCCCGCGTGAGCCGAACCCAGGCATCGTTGATGAACACATCAGGGACTGTGATCAGGCTGATCGACCGCGTGATGCCGCCGTAATTCTCCCAGTCGGTGACAACCGGCGGAATCTCCAGCGGCCCACGCTCCGAATCCACACCGACCGTAATCTGGTTGCTGCCCGGACGAAGGAGTTGCGTCAGTTCGATGGCGAAGGGCGTGAAGCCGCCGAAGTGACTGACCGTCTTCTGGCCGTTGACGTAAACGTCCGCACGATAATCGACTGCGCCAAACCGGACGAAGGTCCGCTTACCTGGCTGCGGCCGGAAGTCGAACGTTCGCTGATACCAGACGAGGCCGTTGTAATAGCGCATCTCGGGCGAGTGCCCAATCCACGCGCCGGGAAGCTGCACCGTTGGCGACTGCTGCATGTCGAACTCGAACCACTTGGTCGGGTTCTTCGCCGCCACATCGGCCTGCACCACGTCCGCCCAGCGCTTGGTGCTCTCACCCGGCGGGCCTCCGTGGAAGCCCTTCATGCCGTCGCGGAAGGGATCGACCGACCAGTGCCAGGCGCCGTCCAGGCTCTGATGCGGCCGCATGTCCGCTGAGGTCAGCACGATCGGCGGTGGGGGCGGCGGCGGTGTCGCCGATGCCCCGACCGCGATCAGTCCGAGGGCCGCAACAAGGAAGCGCAGCATGACGCGCGCCTCAGCGACCGGCCAGGTCGCGGATCACCGTCTCCCAGTGTATGACATTGTCGTACGCCGCGCGGACCGGGATGCGCTCGTCAAGGCCGTGCGCGCGTTCATCGTCGGGCGAAATGCCCCATCCGCCATCTGCGCCGTAAACCGGGATGCCGACCGAGCGGAAGAAGTTGGCGTCCGTCGTACCGGTCGTCATCGTCGGAATGACGCGCATGTTCGGGCCGTGAAGCTGCCTCACCGCTTTCTCATAGGCTGCGAGGACATCGGGGCGGATCGGCAGGACCGGCGTCGGCTTGCCGAGGAAACCCGGGTCCGGCTTGACCTCGACGTTCGGCCCAACCGCGGCCTTGAGCTCGGCCTCCACATCCTTGGGCTGCACGCCCGGCATGATGCGGCAATTGATCGTGGCCGTCGCCGATTGGGGCAAGGCATTGTCTGCATGTCCGCCGCTCAGCATGGTAGCAACGCAGCGGGTGCGTGTCCGGCCGACTTCCAGCGGATCGGCCTCGATCAGGTCAGCAGCCGCCCCGTCATTGGGGTCAGCAACCCAGCGGCGCATCGCGTCACCGAGCGGGCCCTTTTCGTCCTTGGCCCGCGCGGTGAAATAGGCGCGATTCACGTCGTTCATCACTGGCGTGAAGCGGTGCGCCTGAACTTTCTTTAGGGCATCGGCGAGCTCGTAAATCGCATTGTCAGGCCGCGGTCGCGAGCTGTGTCCGCCCGGATTGTGCGTGGTCAGGAAGTAGCTCTGGTAGGTCTTCTCGGCGGCATCCATGCCGAAGCCAAGCGGGCGGCCGTTCTTGTCATACGAGCCGCCACCGCCATCGGCGTTCAGGCCGAATTCCGAGTCCGTCAGGTTGCGCCATTCGGTCGAGCCCTTCAGCGCGCCGTTCTGCGCAGTCTCTTCGTCCCCGGTGAAGAACAGGATGATGTCGCGGTTCGGCTTGAAGCCCGACTGCTTGAGCTTCACCAGAGCCATGGTCGTCGCGACGATGCCGGTCTTCATGTCCGACGTTCCGCGGCCGAGGAAGTAACCGTCCTGCTCGCGGAATTCGAAGGGATCGAACTTCCAGTCCTCTCGCTTGGCTTCGACGACGTCCATGTGGCCGAGGATCATCATCGGCTTTTTGGTTGGCTTGTCCGCCCGCCAGCGAGCAATCAGCGTCGCCGTCTTGTCGCCCGGTACGCCCTCATGCTCGAGGATCTTGATGTCGTCCGCCGGGATGCCCGCCGCCTTCAGCTCGTTGGCGACCAGCTCGGTCATCTTGAGCATGTTTCCGCGTTTCATGACCGTCGGGATCTCGATCGCCCGTTCGAGCATGGAGCGCGTCTTCGCCTGCCATTTCGGGTCTAGCTTGCTTGGAACGGTTACCGGGTTGGTTGCGGCAATCGCCGACGTCGAGAGCGCGACGAGCACGCAGGCCAAAAGACGCTTCATTGATTCTCCCCTCGAAGCAGAAGCGGGAGGCTAGTGGCGATATGAGACCGGTCAAGCGTGGTCGATGCCGTGGCCTTCCGCGAGATATTCGGCGCTGCGCATTTCCTCGAGGCGGCTGACGGTGCGCTCGAACTCGAAGCTGCCGTCGCCCTGCGGATAAAGCCCAGCAGGCTCGGCATCGGCAGCCGCGAGCAGCTTCACGCGATGCTCGTAAAGCTCGTCGATCAAGGTGACAAAGCGTGCTGCCTCGTTACGCATTTCACGGGTCATGACCGGAATGCCGACCAGGATGACGGTGTGGAAGCGCTGGGCGATGGCGAGATAATCGGCTGCGCCGCGTGGCTGCCCGACGAGCTTCTTGAACGAGAAAACCGCGACGCCCTTGAGGCTCTTCGGCACGTGCAAAGTGCGGCCGCCGCCGACATCGAGTTCTTCGGTCGGCACCTTGGCGCGATCCTCGACCGGGTAATCGGTCAGGCGGAAGAAAGCCTCGCTCAGCGCCTTGGTCGCTTCCGGGCCGTTTGGCACGTGCCATACATTCACACCCGACAGCCGGTGAAGACGATAATCGGTCGCGCCATTCACCTCGACCACGTCGAAGCGCTTCTCGATCAGGTTGATGAACGGAAGGAACAACTCGCGATTCAGGCCATCCTTGTAGAGATCGCGCGGCGGGCGGTTGGACGTCGTTACGACGCGCACCCCGCGTTCGAGCAAATGTTCGAATAGCCGCGACAGGATCATCGCGTCGGCGGGATTGTTGACGACCATCTCGTCGAAGCAGAGCAGCCGCACTTCGTCTGCGACGTCCTCCCCCACGCGCTCCAGCGGATCGCCTTCCTCGTCCTTGCGCTTGTCACGAAGCCGTCCGTGAATTTCGAGCATGAAGGCGTGGAAGTGCACACGGCGCTTCGGCTGCACGTCGATATGGTCGAAGGCGAGGTCCATCAGCATGGACTTGCCCCGGCCAACGCCGCCCCAGAGGTACACGCCAACCAGCGAAGTCTTAGGCTTGCCGAAGAGTTTGCCGAACAATCCCGCGCGGGCCGACTGCAATTCCGCCGCGAGCGCATCGAGAGACGCCACCGCGCGCTCCTGCGCCGGATCGGGCTTGAGCTCCCCTGCCCTGACCAGCTCCTGGTAGGCGCTGCCTACCGGCCCGCTCATGCCGGGCCGTTCCGATCCTTTATGCGCTTTAGCGTGCCGGTGAAGCTGTAGCAGGCGTCCTCACCCTGCCGGACCACGCCCTGCATGAATGCGTGGCTGCGAGTCTGCTTGACCAGTTCCACATGCGCGTCGAGCGGAATGCCCGACTGTCCGCGCGCAACGAAATGCGTCGTGAGGTCGAGCGTGACGTAATGCCCCTGCCCCATGCCTGCGCAGCGGCCGCCGGCGAACATCGCCATGTCGATGAAGCTCATCACCGCGCCGCCATGGATGGAGCCGCCCATGTTCATATGAGCCTCGGTCGGAAACATGCGGCAGATGCCGCGCCCGGGTCCGTCGGGCTTGAACAGTAGTTTGCCCGTGGCAGACGCGAACGACCCGCGCGGGAACTCGCCCCAGCTATACCAGCCCGGATTGTCCGCATCGGGCTGAGCGCCAGTCGGCAGCCCAACGTCTTCCGCCATCAGGCGGCGCGCTCGGCGATCAACTTCTTGGTCTCCGCGATCGCCTTGGCAGGGTTCAGACCCTTCGGGCAGACGTTCGCGCAGTTCATGATCGTGTGGCAGCGATACAGGCGGAACGGATCCTCTAGATCGTCGAGACGCTCACCCGTCGCTTCATCGCGGCTGTCGGCCAGCCAGCGATATGCCTGCAGAAGCACCGCCGGCCCGAGGAAGCGATCGCTATTCCACCAATAGCTCGGGCAGCCGGTCGAGCAGCAGAAGCAGAGAATGCACTCGTAGAGGCCATCCAGCTTCTCGCGGTCTTCGGGCGATTGCAGCCGTTCGCGGCCCGAAGGCGCCGGCGTCACCGTCTTCATCCACGGCTGGATCGACGCATATTGCGCGTAGACATGGGTGAGATCCGGAACGAGGTCCTTCACCACCTCCATGTGCGGCAACGGCGTGATGCGGACGTCGCCCTTGATGTCGTCGATCGCCGTCGTGCAGGCGAGTCCGTTGCGTCCGTCCATATTCATCGAGCAGGAACCGCAAATGCCCTCGCGGCAGGAACGGCGGAACGTCAGCGTCGAATCCACCTCGTTCTTGATGCGAATGAGTGCGTCGAGGACCATCGGCCCGGTCTTGTCGAGGTCGATCGTATAGGTGTCGTATCGCGGGTTCGCGGTGGAATCCGGATCGTAGCGGTAGATCTTGAACGTCTTCAGCCGCTTCCCCTCTTCCGAAGGGTGCGTCGTCCCCTTGGTGATGCGGCTGTTCTTCGGAAGGCGAAACTCGGCCAAGGCCTGCTCCTGAAAAGTCTTGTCGGCGCGCTATCACCCGCGCCCATTCATTTCAAACTAGGACGCGGCTTTCAGCACTTCCTGCGCGTGGCCGGGCACCTTCACCTTGCGCCATGCCCGAAGCACCTTGCCGTCGGCGCCGATCAGGTAGGTCGCGCGCTCCATGCCCATATATTTGCGGCCGTACATCGACTTTTCGACCCAGGTGCCGAAGGCGTCGGAGATCTTGCCGTCCTCGTCGGAGGCAAGGGGCACGGCGAGGTCGTATTTGGCGATGAACTTTTCATGCTTTTTCATCGGGTCGCGTGAGACGCCGACGACCCTCACCCCGGCCTTTTCGAACTCGGGAGCAAGCTGCGTGAAGTTCTGGGCTTCGAGCGTGCACCCCGACGTGTCATCCTTCGGGTAAAAATATACGACCAGCGGCTGGCCCGGCGATGCGAGGTTCACTTCGCTGCCGTCGCTTGCCGTCATCGTGAGCGCCGGAGCCTTGTCGCCTTCGTTGATCATCGAGCGTCCTTCACCGATTGCCAGAGTGTCGCGATCCTCTGCCGCGCGGCGTCGTGCGCCGCAAGTAAAGCGTCCCAGCTTTCATGCCCGCATAGGGAGGCGACGAGCTCGCGCGACTTTTCCGGCGGCTCATTGCTGTCGGGTGCCATCAATCGCATCACGACGAGCATCCGGCTGAGCAAGCGCAAATCGGCATCGTAGCTGGCGTCCATCAGGCCATGCTCGGCGAGCCCGGCGATCGCATATTCGAGACGCGAGTCGAGTCCTTTGCCGTGCGTGAGCTGGAGCGTGTGGACCGCGAACTCCAGGTCGATCAGGCCGCCCGGTCCGAGCTTGATGTCGAGCGGTCCGGACGGACGCTTATGCCGGGCCATTTCCTCACGCATGCTGGAGGCGTCTGCACGGGTTTTGGCCGCGTCGCCCGGCGTCGCGAGGATGTCGCAGATCCGGTCGCGAAGCTCCGCACGCTTGGTCGCGGACCCGTAAATGGGCCGAGCACGGCAGAGCGCCATATGCTCCCATGTCCACGCCTCGTTGCGCTGATAATTGAGGAAACCCTCAAGCGAGACGGCGAGCATGCCCTCGTTGCCTTGCGGCCGAAGCCGCGTGTCGACGTCGTACAGTGGGCCAGCCGCAGTGGGCACGCTGACCGCCGACGTCACGCGATTGGCGAGGCGGTTGTAATAATCTGTCGCACTGAGTGATTTGCGCCCGTCGGACATCGCTCCGGTTGGGGCGTCGTAGACATAGATAAGATCTAGGTCGGACGCGTGAGTGAGAGCGCGGCCACCGAGCCGGCCGAGGGCGAGGATCATCAACTCCCCACCCTCGATCCGGCCGTGCGCCTCTGCAAATTCCTCCGCCGCAAGGTCCGCGAGCGCGTCGATCGTGCCCTCGGCGACATCGCTATAGCCCATGGCCACGTCGAGCGGGTCCGCGTGGGCGGCGATAAGTTGGACGCCGAGCGAAAAGCGGCGTTCATTGACCAGCCGCCGAGCGCGGTCGAGCGCCCTATCATAGGGCTCGCCGTCCATTGCCTGATGGAGCCGCTCGGCCATTGCTGCAGGCTCCGGGGGAAGCGCAAAGCTGGATTCGTCGATCAGCCCGTCGAGCAGGTCTGGGCGCCGGGCAAGCATGCCCGCGAGCGGCGGGGCGTAAGCGAGAATCACCGCAAAATGTCGCGCGAGCTGAGGTCGGGCCTCGAGCAGGCGATAGAGATTGATGCCGCTCGAAAGGCGCTCGAAGATGTCCGACAGGAGGTTGAGCGCCCGCTCCGGATCGGGGCTCAGCGCAATCTCCCGAAGCAGCAGCGGAAGCATGGCCTCGAAGGCCGTCATTGCCGCCGATGTTCGCAGCGAGCGAGCCCGGCCCGACCGCCATTCCCCGATCCGCTTCATCGGCACGCCGATGTCGTCGAAGCCGATCTGCCTCAGCTCCTCCGCGAGAATCTCGGGATCGGCCGACAAGCGCCCCTCGCGCGCGGGCGCGAGAGAATTGAAGAGTGTCTCGACCCGTTCGACGTGCGGGCGAAGCAGATCGATCAACTCATTGCCTGTTTCCAGGCCGTGGAGCTTGGCCACGCCGGTAAGTGCATCGCGGTCGAGCGGCAGCAGATGCGTCTGCGCATCCTCCACCATCTGCGCTCGGTGCTCGATGGTCCGGAGCAGGCAGTAGGCCTCGGTCAGCGCCGCGGCATCCTCCTCCGAGAGATGCGACGTGGAACGCAGCGCCTCGATGGCGTCGAGCGTCGCAGGAGCGCGAACGGAAGCGTCTCGGCCTCCATGGATCATCTGCTGGATCTGGGCGAAGAACTCGACCTCGCGAATGCCGCCCAGGCCGCGCTTGAGGTCGTATCCCGGCCCGAGCCGCGCGCCCTGGGCGAAGTGGTCGCGAATGCGCGCGGAGATTTCACGAATTTCCTCGATGACGCCGAAGTCGAGCGAGCGGCGCCACACGAACGGCTGGATCGATTGCAGGAAGTGGTCGCCCAATGCGCGGTCCCCGGCGCAAGCGCGCGCACGGATAAACGCCGCTCGTTCCCACGGCAGAGCGCTGGACTCGTAGTGCGAGATCGCCGCGTTGATCGGCAGGACGATGGGCGTCACCTCAGGCGAGGGTCGAAGCCGCAGGTCGACCCGCACGACATAGCCGTCCTCCGTCCGCTTCTGCAGGATCTCGATCATTCGACGGCCGACGCGGACAGCCGCCTCGTTCGGATCGTCACGATCACGGCGCGGCATCGTCTCCGGATCGAAAAGAAGGAGCAGATCGACGTCCGACGAGTAATTCAGCTCCCGACTTCCGAGCTTGCCCAACGCAATAGCCGTGATCTTGACCATCTCCGCGCCCGGGACTCGTTCGGTCAACGCGGCCGAGAGTGCCGCGTCGATTGCAGAATCGGCGAAGTCAGACAGCCGCAGGGTCGCGTTTTCGAGGCCGAATTCGCCGGACAGATCGCCCAAAGCGACGGTCAACGCTACGCCGGCACGGCGGCGGCGCAGGGTCGAATCGACCGTGTCGGCGGAGACAGCCGAAGCGATTTCGAACGCAGCAGCCGCGCTATCCTCTATGAAAATCTTGGCGAGGTCCGGACGGCTTGCAGCGATGTCGCGCAGGAAGGGCGAAAATGACTCCGCCCGGCGTATCGCATCCTCGCGAGCGGCCCGATCAACCCGCGTCGAACTCACTGCAGTTCGTCGCGGTTTTGGCACGTCCAGCGAAACCTCCGGCGCGGTTGGTCGTTCATTGCCGACCATGGATACGGATCGTCCATCTCATGGTGCGTCGGAAATCAACATGGACCGTAGAATCATCCGCGTCGATATTCCGCCAGCACATGCCGGTATTACGGCCGCGCTCCGGAGAGCTTTCGCTCCGGCGCCCGAGGATCCGTGCGAGCAGGATTTCTCCGACCTTCTCCGCCGGCTGAACTAATTAGATCAGACTTCGTAGTCGCCGCTGCTCAAGCCTTCATGGTCGCGGCTCAGATCGTCCACTTCACCCATGATCGTCTGAAGTGCGGATTTGTTGGGGTCGGTGCGATGCTGCCGGCGTGACGGCAGCTTCCCGCTGGTGAGCAGGCCTTCGAGCGCGACGCGCCCACGAGCGACACGGCTCTTGATCGTGCCAACGGCGCAGCCGCAAATCTCGGCCGCTTCCTCGTACGCAAAGCCGCCGGCGCCAACGAGGATCAGAGCCTCGCGCTGCGGCTGCGGCAGGTGCATCAGCGCCCGCTGCATGTCGCTCAATTCGATGTGTCGATCCTGGCTAGCCGGAGCGGCGAGGATCTTCGATGCGGTCAATTCGTCCCATTCGCCCTTGAAGCGCGCACGCCGCATCTGGCTGAGGAACAGATTGCGCAGAATGATGAAGGTCCAGGCACGCATGTTGGTGCCGGCCTGGAAGCGCTTGCGCGCTGCCCACGCCTTCAGAAGCGTTTCCTGGACAAGATCGTCGGCGAGGTCCCGGCTACCCGAAAGCGAGCGTCCGAAGGCGCGCAAATGCGGGATGACCGCCCCAAGCTGTTCCTTGAATTCGTCATCGGGCAGCGGAGCCCATTCGGCCGGAGCCTCCTGGGTCGCCTCGTCGGCCGTCTGCTGATCGTCGTCTTCGGCCACTAAATCCCCACCCGATTAAACAAGGGCTACCCGGTCCAACATGAACCGGACACACAAGATCGAAAGAATGATGTTCTTGGTGAGCGTCAGGTCGCCGCGAACAGGTAAATGATCGCGAACGCTACCACCACCAAAGCGAGCCCGACCCCAAGAACATAGCGCGTCACATGTGGCGTGTAGCCCGCGCGCGCTTCGGTCGTCGTAATCTGTTCCGGTCTCTCGTCGCTCATCATTCTCTCAAGCCATAGGTTCCACGGGCCAACGCGCTGTCGGACACCATGTTCCGCCAGCGTTACGGATGAAACCTAGGCCGGCACCGTCGCTGCGTCGAAGAACAGCGCCTGTGCGATGGCCGCTTTCACCGTGGACCGCTGGAACGGCTTGGTGATGAGGAAGGTGGGTTCGGGACGCGTTCCGGTCAACAGCCGTTCCGGGAACGCCGTGATGAAAATCACGGGGACCGAAAATTCCGCCAAGATGTCCTTCACCGCGTCGATTCCGCTCGAATCGTCGGCAAGCTGGATATCGGCAAGCACGAGTCCTGGCGGGTGCGAGCGAGCCTGCGCGACCGCTTCGTCGCGTGTCACCGCTACGCCTGTAACGTTGTGCCCGAGGTCGCGGACGATCGTTTCGATGTCCATGGCGATGATCGGCTCATCCTCGATGATGAGGACATCGGCGAGCGTCTGACGCTCGATCTCGCCGAGCGCTTCGGCAACCAGCGAATCCACGTCTTCGGGAGTCGCGCCGATGAGATAGGCAGCGTCGTCGGAAGAGAAACCTTCGAGCGACGTCAGCAACAGCGCCTGACGCGACAAAGGCGTGATTCGGGAAAGGCGAGCCTGGGCGATTCCCTCGGCACCGGAATAATCCTGCGAGGGCTCTTCGCCTTCTTCGACGTTCGCAGTCGACCAGATGGCGTGGAACGTCTTGTACAGGCCAAGCCGCGGATCGACGTCGCGCGGAAACTCATCGGGCTGCGCGACAATCGCTTCCAGCGTTGCGCGGACGAAAGCGTCACCATGCGTCTGGCTGCCCGTGAGGGCGCGAGCATAGCGGCGCAGGAATGGCAGGTGCGGTGCGAGTTCCTGACCAAGCGACATAATGTTTGAATTCTCCCAGTCGTGAACGGGGGACCTTTGAGCGCGCGTAACGAACGATGCAACCCTATTGGGCTTGGTCAGTCGTGCCTTTGCGCGTCCCCCGTCGAAGATGTGTCGGTGGCTGGAACAAAAGAAACGGCATTTGGTTTCCGCTTCGCGCGGCAAGGTTGCTGCGGGTTTGTGACGTTGCCATCCCAGCCGCGTCGATTTGCCTCTTTCGGGGCAGGTTTTCCTAAACCCGTTGCGCCCCAAGAACTGAACGCTAAACGGAACGCGCTTGTTACCCGCGCGATGGGGGACGAGAAGGTTGAGTGTTAACAATAAGGGCAGCTCATTGGGCGGCGCTGAAAAGAAAGCGGCGCCTCACAAGGCGTCTGAAGATAAGAAGGGTCGCAAGCAGCGGGCCGGCGATATCGGCCGCGCGTTGCGCACGATCTATGACGATACGCTGCGCGAATCCGTTCCTGACGATTTCAGCGACCTGCTCGGGAAACTCAGCTGAGCCTTTGACCGGATACGCGCCATGCTGAGCGAAGCGGTTCGGCGCTTTGCGGCACTGCCAACCGCAGTCAAACTCTTCCTCATCCTCACTGCTGCCCTCCTGCCGATCGGCATCGGTCTGGTATGGACCGCAAGTCAGGGCATTCGCGACGCCAACAATGTCCTCCGGGCGCAAGCCGACGAGCAGGCACGTCTTGCCACGAGGGGTGTCGAAAGCCTTATCGCTCGCAATGCGCTCGCGCTTAGGATCGCCTCTAATGGCCGCGTGACCAATAGCGAGGCAGCATGCGCGTCCATTCGTCAGTCGCTCACTGTCACGCCAGCGGTCGCCCAAGAATTCGAACTCGAAACTACCGATGGCGAGCGCATTTGCGAAGTGGGCTCCGTTCCGGAAACCCGCACACTGCCATTGGTCGCCCCGGGCGCCATCGCTCTTCGCCTCCTGCCGAACGAAGAGGAACTGACCTTCCGAGTAGGCGTCAGCGGCGGCATGGCAACCGGGACCCTGTCGATCGCAGATTTGCGCGCCGCGGCTCAGGAAGCCGCTCCTCGGATCGAGACCTTGCTCATACGCCAGGGACCGAACGAATTGCCGGTCGTGACCCGATCCGCGATCCAACCGAGTGAGAAACGCTTCGCGACGACTCGCTGGCCAGTCGCGAATGGCCAGGTAGAAATGGTCATCGGAAGCGAGATACCAGGAATCACCACTCAGGAACGCCTGCTCCTGATGCTGCCGGTCCTGATGTGGCTGATTGCCGGCCTGTTGAGCTGGGTCCTGGTCAACCGGCTTTTCATTCGGCCGCTGAAGCTCCTGCAGCGGTCGGTCGCCGAATATGAACCGGGCGATGCTGAATTGCTGCTGCCGCGCAAACTGGGACCCGCGACCGAGATCCAGGATTTGCGCGATGCCTTCGCACGCGCGGTGACCCGCGTCGAGGAATCAGAAAATAATATGGCAGGTGCGCTCGAGGGCCAGCGACGCCTGGTTCGCGAGGTCCATCACCGGGTGAAGAACAATCTTCAGGTGGTCGCCTCGCTGATCAACATTCACGGGCGAAGCGCGGAAACGCCCGCCGCACGATCCGCCTACGGCTCCATCAGTCGCCGCGTCGGAGCGCTCGCGATCGTCCACCGCAACCATTTTGCGGAAATGGAAGAAAATCGCGGCATCTCGCTACGCCCGCTGCTGTCCGAATTGGCCGCCGAGCTCCGCGCGACCGCTCCGGAGACTGCGCGCGGGATGCGGATCGAGCTCGATCTGGAAGGCGCCAACACCACGCAGGATGTCGCCGTGTCGGTCGCTTTCCTGGTCACGGAGATCGTCGAATTCGCGATGCTTCGGACGCCCGAAGACCCGGTGGAAATCTCGTTGCGGAGGAGCAGCGAACTGACCGCTCGCCTCACCTTGAACAGCAAGGTTTTGAACCCGGACGAGGAAGGCGACCGCGAAAAAGTTCAGTTCGAACGAATTATTTCCGGGCTTGCGAAGCAGCTCCGGTCGACCCTGGAGCGCAAACTTGGCCGCTACAGCGTTGAATTACCTGTATTTCCGGACCGTTCATAACCGTAAAAAGTCGTTACGGCTGTAACCAAAAAAATTCACGGTGACTGGAACCGGTACGGCTGGAGGCGCGTTTTGTTGTTCGGATAGTGACCTTTTGCCCCCCCGCTCTCGCTATCCGAAAAAATGGGCCCGAAACCGCTAACCCTCCCCCCCCCGGTAGCGCTTTCGGGCCCTCATTTTATCTAGCGTCTATTCGCCGGCTTCAGACGCCTGACTGCTCGCTGCGGTATCGTTAGCGGCATCGCGCCGGTCGCGGCGCCAGTGAGTGACCCGGATCGCCAGGATCGCGCATTCGTACAAGAGATAGAGTGGCACCATCAGCAGCAGCATGGACACTGCGTCGGGCGGAGTAAGGACTGCTGACACCGCCGCGGACGCGACGATCGCGTAGCGCCGGGATTTCACCAATTGCTCGCGCGTGACGATGCCCGCGCGCTCGAGGATCATCAGCAGGATCGGCAGCAGGAAGGCGACCCCGAACCCAAACAGGAAGCGCGTGCAGAAGCTGAGGTAATTGCCGACGCCCGGAAGCGCCTCCTGCTGCACACCGCCGACAGTGCCTTCGAAGCTCAGCAGGAAATGCAGAGCCCAGGGCATGGCTACGAAATAGGCAAAGGACGCACCCCCGATAAAGAAGACTGGGGTGAACAGCAGGAACGGAAGCAGCGCCTTCTTTTCCTTCGCGTAAAGGCCGGGCGCGACGAACTTCCACATCTGAATTGCGAAGAAGGGGAAGCCGATCATCAGCGCCGCGAACAACGCGACCTTCACCTCCACAAAGAAGGCCTCGAAGATATCGGTGTAGATGATCTTGCCCTGGCCCGCGGCCAGCAGAGGTTGAACGAGAAAGGCGAAAATCGTCTTCGCGAAATAGAGGCAGCCGAAGAACAAGGCGACAAGGACTGCGAGCGACAGCAACAGGCGCTTTCTCAACTCGATCAGATGTTCGAGCAGCGGCGCTTTCGTGTCGTCGATGTCCTTCACGGCAGTTCGCGCTTCTCAGGCGGCAGTTCAGGCTGCGGATCGAGCGGGAGCATCGGCTCGTCGGTCTGGACCTCCGATGCTGAAGGAGTTGCCGTCGCGTCGAGAAGCGCCGGATATTCGCGCATGATGCGGTCGTTCTCCTCGCGCCACTTCTTCTCCATCTCCTCCAGTTCCGCCTCGCGGATGATCGTCTCGATGCCAACGTGGAAGTGACGCGCCATGCCGCGAATCTGTCCGACCCAGCGCCCGACCGTGCGCAAGGCCATAGGCAAATCCTTAGGGCCGATGAAAATCAGCGCCAGGACTGCGACGAGTAAGAGCTCGGAAGTGTCGACGCCGAACATCGGGCGCGCCGAAAGGTAAGCTTAGAGGCGGTCGTCGGAACGGGGAGCAGGCTCTTCCGTGCGACGAGGCTCCGGCGTCACGTCGATCGGACGATCGCTGGAACGCGGAAGATGACGCGGGTCGCGGCGCTCTTCCGGCTTGTCGTCTTCGGCCATGCCTTGCTTGAAGCTCTTCAAGCCTTTGGCGACGTCGCCCATCATGGCCGAGAAGCGATTTCCGCCGAACAACAGCAGGACGATGATCGCTAGGATCAGGATATGCCAGAAGCTGAACGAACCCATGGTGAACTCCGCTAGTCAGGGCCGCTTCGGGCCCTGTTCGTGACCCATCTAGTCTTCCTCTTCGTCGCTTTCTAGCTGAAGCTGTCCAAGCGCCTCGAAAACACCTTGGTCGAGGGGGTCGAGAAGACCGGCGGCCTTGAGATCGTCGATGCCCGGCAGGTCCTTGCGCGATCCGAGGCCGAAGTGCGTCAGGAACTCCTGCGTGGTCGCATAAAGCAAGGGGCGGCCCGGACCATCCCGGCGTCCCGCAGTCCGGGCCCAGCCCGCCTCCATCAGAACGTCGAGCGTGCCCTTGGAAATTTGCACGCCGCGGATAGCTTCGATTTCCGCCCGGCTGACGGGCTCATGATAGGCGATGATCGCCAGCGTCTCCGTTGCGGCACGGGACAGGCGACGCGGCTCTTCGCGAGTGCGGCGAAGCATATGCGCCAGGTCGGGCGCTGTCTGAAAGTGCCACCGGCCACCGCGCTCCACCAGTTCGATGCCCCGGCCAGTGTAGATTTCGGCAAGCACCTGCAGCGCCGCGCCGACGTCGCCCTCCCCGGCATGGCCCTGGATGTCCTCGACGCTCATCGGCTCGCTGGACGCGAAAATCGTCGCTTCAACGGCCCGGGCGAACTCGTCCATCAGGCGGCGCGCAACTTCAGCGGCGAGAAGGGTGCATCCTGGCGCAGATCGAGCCTGCCGCGCCGGGCCAATTCCAGCGCGGCGACGAAGGAGGACGCCAAGGCGGAGCGCCGATAGGCGGGGTCGTCGCTGTCCGGCAGGAAACTACCGATCTCCGTCCAGTCGATCGCCATGCCAATCATCTTGCTGACGCGATCGATGGCGTCGTCGAGCGTCATCACCGAGCGCGTGTGAACCACGTGCATGGCCGGCGCAGTTCGCGCCTTGACCGAACCATAGGCCGAAAAAAGCTCGAACGGAGTAACCTGCCACGCGGATTTGCGGACCAGGCGAAGGCCCTCCGGCGCGCCACGAACGAAAACGTCGCGGCCAATGCGATCGCGGCCGAGCAGTCGGGCGCCGGCCTCGCGCATCGCATCCAGCCGCTGCAGCCGCATCTGCAGGCGCAGGGCGACTTCTTCGGGGCTCGGATCCTGCTCCGGGTCTTTCGGAAGCAGGAGGCAGGACTTCAGATAAGCCAACCACGCGGCCATCACGAGGTAGTCGGCGGCAATCTCCAGCTTCAGCGCGCGGGCGTTAGCGATGTAGCTGGTGTACTGGTCGACCAGTTGCAGGATGGAGATTTGCGCGAGATCGACCTTCTGGGCGCGCGCAAGGTTGAGCAGAAGGTCGAGAGGGCCTTCCCACCCGTCGAGGTTCAGAGTCAGCTCCTCGGAGCTGACTGAAAAGTCGAGCCCATCCACCCCCATCAACAAAGATTAGCCTCAACTTCCCCTTCTGCGAAGGGAAAAGCCCAGACTCCTGTGGATAAGTCGCGCCTCACGCGAGGGCGAGAAGCGCGTCCCGTTTCTCGACCGCGGCCGCGAAGTCGATGTCGTCAGCGGGCGTGAACGTCAGCGCCATCGCGCGCGATAGCCGGGCTTCCGCTTCCTGGGTCAGCGCGGGCACCGCCTTTGCGACCAGCACCATATTCTCCATCTTGCCGTCGCAGTGCAGCGCCACGTCACAGCCAGCCTCAACGCAGGCTGCGGCCCGCTGGCCATGATCGCCCGCGAGCGCTTCCATTCCGATATCGTCGCTCATCAGGAAGCCGTCGAACCCGATCCGCTGCCGGATGATGTCGTGAATGACGATCGGCGATTGCGAAGCCGGGCGATCCGGGTCCCACTGCTTGTAGAGCAGGTGGCTGGTCATCCCCATTGCCGCTCCGCGAAGACGCTCGAACGGTTCAAGGTCGACCGCGAGTTCCTCTTCGCCCGCGTCGACCACCGGGAGCTCGTGGTGACTGTCGACCAGCGCGCGTCCGTGGCCCGGGATATGCTTGATCACACCCAGCACGCCCGCCGAGTGAAGCCCGTCGAGGATCGCGCGCCCCAGCGCGGAAACCTGCATCGGATTGGACCCGAGCGCGCGATCGCCAACAATGTCCGTTGCGCCCGGCTGGCGGACGTCGAGCATCGGCAGGCAATCGACGTTCACGCCGACTTCGTTGAGCATCAGCGCCAGCGCCCGGGCATTGACGCGAGCCGCCTCGATCGCACTCGAAGGAGCGATCTGGTAAAGCTTGTCGAACTGCTCGCCGCAGGGGAACGCGGGCCATTCGGGCGGCCTCATGCGCGCCACTCGCCCGCCCTCCTGGTCGATCAGGATCGGCACTTCGGGGCGACCCGCGATGGTCCGGAGTTCGTCCGTCACGCGCCGCATCTGCTCGCGGCCTTCACAATTGCGCCGAAAGAGAATGAACCCCGCGGGATTGGCGTCGCGGAAGAAGGCGCGCTCTTCCCGCGTGATCTCCGTCCCGGCGAGTCCGTAGATTGCAGCCTGCATCAGTTCGCCACGAAGCAATTCTCGCCGGCGACTTTGAGCGCCTGGCATGCGTGTTTGGCCTCCGCGGGGGAGGCTGCGGAAGCACGCAGTCGAATGCCGCCCGAAAAGGGCACGATCAGCTTGTTCATTGAACCGACCGACGGGAAGCGAGCCGACAATGCGGTCCACGCCCGCTCCGCTTGAGCGCGATTGGCGAAGGCGCCGAGCTGAATGACGCTGCCCTTGCCGCCAGTCGGTTGCTCTGCCGGAGGCTCGGCCTGCGCCGGCTTAGGCGTTTCGGTGGCAGCAGGTTCGGGCGCCGGCTTCGGCGCAACGGCGACCCGCTCTTCAGGAATGCGGCTCAGGTCGAGTTGAGCGTCGGTGTCCTGACCTGCGCTCGTCTCGAACGCGGTCTCACTTTCGCCTGCGACGTCGAGCCCGCCCGGATCGGTCGGCTTGATCTTGTAAGGGCCGGCTTCGGCCTTGATGAGTTCTGGCGCGCCAGTCGGGTCCGCTGTGTTGCGTCGGCCAAGCCAGAAGAAGGTCGCTGCGACTAGTGCGGCGGCAAGGAGGACCACGAGCAAGGCAGCAAGCATCCGCCGAGCCGGGACGCCACGCGGACCATCCTCGTCATCGACGGCCTCGAGCCACGGCAACTGCTCGTCATACGTTGACCGGCTGTCGCTCATCCCCGCTGTCCCTTCGAGCCCCCGCTAAATCGACGACCACGCAGCTCTGCCCGATCGCCTTCATGCGCTGGCAAAGCACTTCGGAATGGGCCTGTGAAGTGGTTCCGATCTGGAGGCGATAATAAACACGGCCGTTGCGAGCCGACGGCAGGTCGGTGACCACCGCCGGAAGCTTCTTCATCGCGGGATAGACCTTGGCCAGACGCGACCAGGCTTGCTTGCCCTGCTTCAGGCTGGCGTAGGTGCCGACGCGAACCATCCGTCCGGACGCACCTGCGGACTCCCAAGGATTGGAAAACGTGAGCGGCTTGCGCGCTTCCGCAGCTTTCGGCTCGGCCGTCACGGGCGCCTCAGCGGGTTTGCGAGCGACGGCGCGGCGCTCCGGTCGCGGGATGGCGATCCTGACTTCCTGCTGCTGACGTACGACAACCGGCGCTGGCAGAGGCGCGGGCTCGACCTCCGGCACTCGGACCGGATGGACCGCGGGCGCCGGGAGCGGCTCGGTCACCTGATTGACGGCAGTTTCAGCCGGCGGCGCAAACTGCGTCGTCTTCACGCCAAACCAGTAGGAAAAGCCGAAAACGATCGCTCCCAAGGCCAGAACGGCCGGAAGCATCCACCAGCGAAACACCTTCTTCCGCGGGACGACCTCGTCGGCCAGCCAGGGGAGCCGGTCGACATCCGGCACAGCATTCACGGCCATATGGTCAGCGCATCTCCTCGGTCGCTGCCACACCCATCAGGGCGAGACCGCTACGGATTACCTGACCAATGCCTAACGCCAGTTCAAGACGCGCGCGAGAAAGTTCTGGCTTGTTTTCAACAAGGAAGCGCCGATCCGGATCGTCGTTGCCGCGGTGCCACAGCGCGTGGAACGCAGCCGCCAGATCGTAGAGGTAGAAAGCGATGCGATGCGGCTCGTGCGCAATCGCCGCCGCCTCGATCGTGCGCGGATATTGCGCGGCCAGTTTCACCAACCCGATCTCCTCCTCATCGAGCAGATTGAGGTCGGCGGGCATGTCGAGGCTGACGCCGGCATCCGCGGCCTTGCGCTTCAACGAACTGATCCGGGCATGGGCGTACTGGACGTAAAAGACAGGATTGTCCTTCGACGCCTCGACAACCTTGGCGAAGTCGAAATCCATCTGCGCGTCATTCTTCCGCGTCAGCATGCTGAACCGGACGACGTCCTTCCCGACTTCCTCGACGACCTCGGCGAGGGTCACGAAGCTGCCCGAGCGCTTCGACATCTTCACCGGTTCGCCGTCGCGCAGCAGCTTCACCATCTGCACCAGCTTGACGTCCAGCGCGGGACGGCCCGCCAAGGCCTCGACGGCCGCCTGCGTCCGCTTCACGGTCCCCGCGTGATCGGCGCCCCAGATGTTGATCAACTCGACCGAATTCTCGAGCTTCTGCAGGTGATAGGCGGTGTCGGCCGCGAAATAGGTCCAGCTTCCGTCTGACTTCTTGATCGGTCGGTCCTGATCGTCCCCGAACTCGGTCGACCGGAACAAAAGCAACTCGCGCGGCTCCCAATCGTCGAGCGTCTTGCCGCGCGGCGGGGGCAAAGTGCCGGTGTACACGAAGCCCTTGTCGTCGAGCGCCTGCAGCGCGCGATCG
>Ga0247822_10000194_pt1 | contig 28946 bp, 26 predicted proteins | sample 13C_Cellulose_Da_FD_192423 | JGI IMG/M metagenome (GOLD analysis project Ga0247822, IMG submission 192423) | Soil microbial communities from agricultural site in Penn Yan, New York, United States - 13C_Cellulose_Day30 | ecosystem: Environmental > Terrestrial > Soil > Agricultural land | place...
GCAGGGGTGGGGGGATTACTGGGCTCACGTCAGCCCGCTAGTAGTACTCGTACCCCGCCACCAGCCGCTTCGGGCTGACCGGATAGACCCGTCCCCGGCCGATCATCGCCACCTCGAGCGTCGGCCAGTGCAGCAGGCCGACGAAGGCCGGGCTGAGGATGTTGAGCGATCCCGTCGCCGCGCCATAGGCCGGCAGCACCATGATCCGGCCGTCATGGACGAAGCAGGGCCGGCGGACCGAGCGGCCATTCATTGCGAGATGCGCCGCCGGGTGCAGGTGCCCGGCGATCACGCCGGTGCCCTGCCGCGGCTCGTGCGTCAGCGTCAGGCCGGCCCGTTCGAGGACCGGGGTGCAGGTACCGCCGAGGCTGTGCGGGGAGGGGTCGTGGTTGCCCGAGATCCACGTCCATCGCGCCTTGCCCATCAGCGCAGCGAGGCGCAGCCGGTCTGCATCGAGCAGCGTCGTCGTCCCCTCGTCGCGGTGGAAGCTGTCGCCCAGCGCGATCACTTCCTCGGCCCCGGTTCGCGCGATATCGGCCTCGAGGCGCTTGAGCGTCAGCGCCGTGTCGTAGGGTGGCAGCAGGCTGCCGCGCCGGGCGTAGGAACTGAGCTTTTCGAGATGGAGGTCGGCGACCAGCAGCGCGCGCTCCGCTTCCCACCAGAGGGCGCCGGAGGGCAGCGGTTCGAAAGTGTGGCCGGCGAACGTGAGCAGCACTGGCTCGCCTTCATCGTCTGGTTGGGCGGTGCGCGCCGCCCAGGCTGAAGTCAATTCGCCCGCTTCCTCTGTTCCGGCCCGACGCCCATGGCTTCCGCGATCAGCTCCTCGGCGGCCTCCGCCATGGTGCTTTCGCGCGCTTCGCCCATCACCGGGACCTTTCCGATGTCGAGCATCACCGGTACCGCCAATGGCGAGATTCGGTCGAGCGGCTTGTGGACGATGTGACGCTTGATGCGGGCAAGCATGTGGCCGAGCCGCTCGATATCGAGCAGGCCGCGGGCGGCATCGCGCCGTGTAGCCTGGATCAGGATGTGGTCGGGCTCGTGCTGGTAGAGCACGTCGTAGATGATGTCGGAGGAGACCGTGATCTGCCGGCCGGTCTTTTCCTTCTGACCGGGATGCCGGCGCTCGATCAGCCCGGCGATGATGGCGCAGTTGCGGAAGGTACGGCGCATCAGCTGGCTTTCATCGAGCCAGGCCTCGAGGTCATCGCCGAGCATGTCCTCGTCAAACAGCTCGTCGAGCGACAGCCGCCCGGTGCGGATCAGCGCCGAGAAGTCGCCCAGGCCCCAGACCGCGAGGGAATAGTCAGAGGCGACGAAGCCGAGCGGGCGGGCGCGCGCCCGTTCCAGCCGGCGGGTCAGCAACATGCCGAGCGTCTGGTGCGCGAGACGGCCCTCGAAGGGGTAGCAAACGAGATAGTTCTGCGCTCCGCGCGGAAAGGTCTCGACCAGGAGGCTGTCCTGGGCGGGCAGGATCGAGGCCTCCTGCTGCAGGCGCAGCCAGTCGCTTACCTGGTCGGGGAGCAGGTGCCATTCGTCCGGGTGAGCGAGGAGCCTGCGTACGCCGTCGGCGAGGAAGGTCGAGAGCGGAAACTTGCCGCCCATGTAGGACGGGATCTTGGGTTCCTTCCCCTGCGAGCGGCTGACATAGGCCTCGTTCTCGAACATGCCCTCGAAGGCGACGACCTCCGAGCCGAAGAGGAAGGTGTCGCCGCGCGTCAGCGTCGTGAAGAAATACTCCTCCATCTCGCCCAGCACGCGGCCGAAACGGCCGATGGGGCCCGTGGTCGCCCCCTTGGTGAAGCCGCGCCCACGCACCAGCCGGACCTTCACCATCGGCTCCTCGACGATGGTGCCGATGTTCAGCCGGTACTGCTGCGCGATGCCGGGATGGGCGATGCGGAACCGGCCGTCCTCCATCTTCCTCAGCTTGGCATAACGCTCGTAGGCGCGCAGCGCGTAGCCGCCGGTGGCGACGAAATCGACCACGCGCTCGAACTGCTCCCAGCTGAGGTCGCGATAGGGCCAGGCGCGGCGGATCTCTTCATGCAGCGCCACCGGCTCGATCGGCATGGCGCAGGCGGTGCCGAGCACGTGCTGGGCAAGGACGTCGAGCCCGCCGGAAACCGGGTCCTCGCTGTCCTGCGCGTTGCGCTCCACCGCCTCGAGCGCTGCCTCGCACTCCAGCACCTCGAAGCGGTTGGAGGGGACGAACAGCGCCTTCGACGGCTCGTCCAGCCGGTGGTTGGCGCGGCCGATGCGCTGCAACATGCGGCTCGCACCCTTGGGTGCGCCGATCTGGACGACGAGGTCCACGTCGCCCCAGTCGATGCCGAGATCGAGCGTCGAGGTACAGACCACGGCCCGCAGCTTGCCATCCGACATCGCCGCCTCGACCCTGCGCCGCTGCTCGACGGCAAGCGAGCCGTGATGCATTGCGATGGGCAGCATGTCGTCATTGGCCTGCCACAACTCCTGGAACAGCATCTCGGCCTGGCTACGGGTGTTGACGAAGAGCAGGGTGGTCTTGTGCTCCCGGATCACTTCGTAGAGCTCAGGGATGGCATAGACAGTCGAATGTCCGGCCCAGGGGATGTGGGCCTCGGACCGCATGATCTCGATATGCGGCTTCGCTCCGCCTTCGCCCATGAGCAACCGGGCCCTGGCATTCGGCACCGGCGCCGCAATCCAGTCGCGCAACAGGTCCGGCCGCGCCACCGTGGCGCTGAGCGCGGTGATCCGGATCTGCGGAGCCAGCGTCCCGAGCCGGGCGAGGCCAAGCGACATGAGTTCCCCGCGCTTGTTGGTCGCCATGGCGTGGAGTTCGTCGAGGACCACGCGCTTGAGGTTTGCGAACATCTTGTCCGCGTCGCCGTGCGAGAGCAGCAGCGCCAGCTGTTCGGGCGTCGTCAGCAGAATCTGCGGCGGGTCACGGCGCTGCCGCTGGCGCTTGTGCGAAGGCGTATCGCCGGTTCGCGCCTCGACCGTGATCGGCAGCCCCATCTCGGCGATGGGCGTCATCAGGTTGCGCTGCACGTCCACCGCCAGTGCCTTGAGCGGCGACAGGTAGAGCGTGTGAAGGCCCTTGTGCGGGGTTTCGATCAGGTCGTTCAGCGTTGGCAGGAAGCCGGCCAGCGTCTTGCCCGCGCCGGTAGGGGCAATGAGCAGGGCCGAGTCCCCGGCTTCGGTCGCCTCGAGCACGCTCAGTTGGTGCCGCCGCGGTGCCCAGCCCTTCGACGCGAACCAATCGGTGATCTCTGGGTGGAGGGGCAAGGAGCGTTCCCGGTTTGTGCCCAGTATGGGGGTGCGCACCGCCGCGGGCAAGAGCCGAGCGGAAACCCTAGCAGCAGGTGGGGCAGCAAAATATCCTGGCCGACCTCTTGATCGGCACGTAGCACACCACCCACCTGTCTCGGGCCACAAGGGGAGGAGACATCTCGATGCGCCCGACGACCACGCTCGCCGCTGCCGCGGCGGCCACGCTGATGCTTGCCGTTCCGGCTCTGGCCGAGACCCGTGCAATCGAGCTGCCGCCCTTTACCGGCGTCGATGTCTCATCCGGGATCGACGCGGTGGTGGCGATCGGTCCGACCCAGTCCGTTGCGGCGGAAGCCGCCGATCCGCGGCTGCTCGACGATCTGCAGGTCAAGGTCGAGGGCGGAACCCTCAAAGCGTATTTCGACTGGAACATCTTCGACCTGCTGAACTTCGGCGCTGACCGGCGGATCACGCTCCGCATCACGGCGCCGGCGATCGACAAGGTCGTGGCCAGCGCCGGCTCCGACATCAACGCCACCGGGATCTCGGGGGACCACCTCAGCTTCAATGCCTCATCCGGCTCCGATATTTCGGCCAGTGGCGTGGCGGCCAGGTCCATCGACCTCAATGCCTCATCCGGCGCCGGGCTCGATATCGTCGGCACGTGCGACGTGGCCAAGGCCAACGCCTCCTCGGGCTCGGACCTCGATGCGAGCGAACTGGTCTGCGCCACGGTCGATGCCAACGCCTCGTCCGGCTCCGACCTCGAGGTCCATGCCACTGCGGCGGTGAAGGCCAATGCCTCCTCCGGTTCCGACGTCAAGGTGACCGGCAGCCCCGCCCGCGTCGATCAGGAATCGAGCAGCGGCGGCGGTATCGAGATACACTGACGGCCTGCTCGCGCGGGGTCGCGCGTCGCCATGGAATCCGCTACTCCACCTCTCGGAGGAGCCCATGAACGACAATGACCAACAGGTGCTCAGCCTCACGCCTCAGCAGGCGCTAGGCTGGCTGGCCGAACGGACAGGCGCGGTCCTCTCGTCGCAGCAGCGGCGGGTGGCCGTCGGCCTCGCCGGTGGTCCGGGTGTGGGCAAGTCCACGCTCGCTACGCAGCTGGTCGCGGCGCTCAACGCTGCAGAGCCGGGCATCGCCGCCTATGTCCCGATGGACGGCTTCCACATGCTGCACGCCAAGCTCGAGAGCCTCGGCACCGTGGCCGACAAGGGCGCGCCGCACACCTTTGAAGGCGCGGCCTTCGCCGAATTCCTCGATGGCCTGAAGTCCGCCGAGGGCCCGGTCAGCGGCCCCGGTTACTCCCGCGAGATCGAAGACGTGGTGCTCGACGCCTTCATCGTCCCGGCAGCGGTGCGGGTGCTGGTCGTCGAGGGCAACTACCTGCTGCTCGCCAACGCGCCCTGGTGGCGCATCAAGGCGCTGCTCGACCTCGCGGTGTTCGTCGACGTGCCGCGCGACAAGGTCCAGGCCCGGCTGATGAAGCGCCATGCCGAGCACGGGCTGTTCAGCGAGGAGCGCAACCGCGCACATGTCGAGCGGGTCGACTTGGGGAACTACGATCTCGTGCAGCGCTCGCGCAGCCGCGCCGACGTGGTCCTCGACCTCGTGACCGAGACCTAGCGGCGGAACACCACGCCGCCCAGCCAGCCGGTGAACAGCGCCAGCGCCACGCACACGATGCCGTAGAGCAGGGGCTGCTGGCGCGCCGCAAGACCGAGGAAGCGCTCGAAGCCGATCTTCCGTACCGAGAAGCCCTCGGACTTTTCCGCGATGATCTCGCCGTTCTTGAACAGGAACGTGTGCGCCAGATAGGGGCCAGGCGGCGCGTCCGCGGGGAGCGAGACGCGGGCGTAGTAGAACGTGTCGGAACGGAAGACGACGCCGGTCTCGCTGAGTTTGTAGAACCCCTTCTCCTCCATGAGCCGGACGAGCTGCGGCGCGAAGGCGAGCATCTCCTGCGTCGCAGCCGTCGGCGTCGCGATCGGCTGCAGGTCGAGCGGGATCTTGTTTTCGGCCAGCGTGATGACATTGGTGATGTCGGCCAGCCGTGCGTCGCTGAGGACCTGGTAGAACGACGGAACGCCGATGAAGTCGGCCTGCGCGGTGTTGAGCCAGATGCCGAACTGGTTGGTCTTGCGCCGCGCCACACGGTTCTGCAGCGGCCCCGTCACCGTGATGATGACGTGGTACGGACCTTCGACGAAGCGCTGCGTGGCGCCGACCTCGGGCTCGATCGAGCCGAACAGGGTCAGAGTCTCGCCGGCAAAGCTCGAGGTGATCGACACCTCGTCCTGGCTCACCTGCGTCACCAGCCGCTCGGCCCCGGCGGGGGTCACCGCAAAGACGAGAGCGATCGCGAGGAGCAGCCGCCGCATCAGATCACCCCAGCCGCGCCGAGGACCGCGGTCGAATAGGGGTCGGCGGGGGCGAGCACCAGGCTAACCCCGAAGCGGATCGCCACGGCCAGCACCAGCACTGCCAGCAGTGCCCTGAGCTGTTCGCCGCGCAGGTACTTGCCTGCCGAGGCACCGAACTGGGCTCCGACCGTGCCGCCCACCATCAGGCAGAAGGCGAGAAGGATATCGACGCTCTGGCTCTGCACGGCGTGGAGGATCGTCGTCGCCGCCATCATCGCCACCACCTGCAGGAGCGAGGTCCCGATCACCATGGTGCCGGGCATGCGCAGGATGTAGACGAGCGCCGGCACGAGGATGAAGCCGCCGCCGATGCCGAGCAGCGAGCCGACAAAGCCGATGGCAACGCCCAGCGCGAGGACCGGGATCACCGAGATGTAGAGGCGCGACTTCTTGAAGCGCACGCGCCAAGGCAGGCCGTGGAACCAGTTGTGCTGGTTGGGCAGCTTCTCGCGCACCACGATACCGGCGCGCCGCTTCATGATGGCGCGGGCGGACTCGACCAGCATCAGCGAGCCGACGAAGCCGAGCAGGATCAGGAAGCCGAGCGAGATGACGAGATCGAGCTGTCCCGCGGCGCGCAGGACCTGGAAGGTCGCGACACCGCCGAAAGCGCCGAGGATACCCGATAGCACCAGGTAGAGCGACATGTGCAGATCAATCTGCCCGCGCCGATAGTAGCTGAGCGCGCCGGAGGTCGAGGCAGCCACGACCTGGCCTGTCACCGAAGCGACGGCGACCGAGGCGGGGACGCCCGAGAAGATGAGCAGGGGGGTCAGCAGGAAGCCGCCGCCGACACCGAACAGGCCCGACAGGAACCCGACGGCGCCCCCGATCCCCACAAGGAAGAACAGGTTCATCGAGAGTTCGGCGATCGGCAGATAAACCTGCACGTGAGGCGTCCGGTGGGGCTAGGGCATTCCCGGGCTCTAGCCTGCCCGAGCGACGGAAATGCGACGAATTCGCGAAATGCTTCTAAGCCCTAGCAGCAAAGTACGAAGGCAAGGTTAGCCTACCCGATGGGTCGGGATTCCCTCGCCTCCTTGCTTCCCCGGATGGGAACGGCGGAGGGTGGGTTGAGCCCACCCTCGTACGATCCGTCGTCTAGACGGGCTGGCTGCCCAGCACGGCGAGCAGCCGCGGGTTGATCTCACCCTTTTCGCTCATACCGGTCGCGCGCTCGAAGCTCTTGATCGCCTCGGCGGTCTTGGCACCGGCGACGCCATCGGGCGTGCCGATGTCGTAGCCGAGCACGGCAAGCACCTTCTGCACGCCCATCACCACCTTGGTGTTCACGATCGGCGCACCGGGATCGAAAGCCTGGCTCCAGGTCCCGATCGGCGCAAAGTTGGCGACGAGGTCGATCTGCTGCGGCCTGAACGCTTCGACGTCGGCGATGAGCTTCTGCACTGTGGCGGCATCGAGCGAGGCCGCGATGTCGTCTCGGGCCTTGACGGCGTCCTTGTCGCCACGATCGGCGGCGAGCGAGAACCACTTGTAGGAGGCGGGGAGATCCTGTTTCACGCCCAGCCCGCGCGCATAGAGCATGCCCAGGTTGAACTGGCTGTCCTTCATGCCGCGGACCGCCGCTTCCTCGAACCATTTTGCCGCCGCATCGAACTGCTGCTGGCCCAACCCGCCACCGGCATAGAGCGCCGCGAGGTTGTGCATGGCCATGCGGTTGCCCGCCTCGGCCGCGCGCTGGTACCAGAGCCGGGCCTGCGCGAGGTCCTTGTCCACGCCACGCCCGTTCTCGTAGAGATTGCCGAGCCGGTACTGTGCCGGGGCAAAGCCCTGGCCGGCGGCACGCTCGTACCAGATCGCGGCGGCCTCGAGGTCCTCGGACACGGCCCGTCCCTCGGTGTAGATCGCCGCAACTTCGAACTGGGCTCGCGCATCGCCATTGGCCGCCGCATCGAGCAGCTGGTCGGGGCCGATTTCCCGCGGCGGACGATCGACCTTAACCGGGCTCTCGAGGCTTTCGACCAGCGGCTCCACCCCGTCGCTGAGCTTGGCCACATCGACCGTGTCGACCGCGGCGAGCGCACTGGCAGCCTCGAAGGCCTGCGGCATCCTGGGTGCAGGATCTGCGGGAACGAACTTCTGTGCCGTACCGCCGTCGATCGACGCGGTGGTGAGGGTGTCGAGCACGACGCGCGGTTCGGCCTTGGGCTGGATCGCGGAGCCCTGCGCCGACAATGGCACCGGCTCGAGCGAGGCATCGCCGACGGTCTGGGCCTGCACGGCCGGCGCCGCGGGCTCCTCGGGCTTCATCCGCTGGTTGATGAGGTTGATCGTGAGGCACGCGATGGCGACCACGCTCGCGGCGAGCAGGATCGGCTGCTTGTGCCGCAGCAGGAAGCTCTGCGCCTTGGCCGCGCCCTCGGCAACCGGGCTCGTTTCCTCCGCACCCAGGGCGACGCGGCTCGGCTCGGGGGCGACAGGCAGCACGCGCGGCGCCGGCTCGTCCGACTTCCACTCGCTGGGCGGATCCTTGTCGCCGGCGAGCTGCCGCGGGGGCCGCGGCTTCAGGAAGGGAATGTTCAAGGCCTTCCGCGGTTGGGCGGCAGGCTTCTCCTTCTTGGGCTCCTCGGCCTTGATCTCACTGGCTTTGGGCTCGGCGACCTTGCGCTTCGGCTTCTCCAGCGACGGCTTCACCGGCATCGACACGGCCGGAGTGTCGGTGGCCCCGCTCGCCTGGAAGCGCGAGAAGGCACGGCTGATGAGCGAGCCATTGTCGGCCACGGTCGGCAGCGACTTGTTCGTTGCGGCCAGCCGGGCGGCCCGGCGGTGCGCCTCGATGAAGGTGTTGCGGCTCGGCAGCGGTTCGGCCGCCGAATCGGCATCGCGCCCGGAAGCAGGGCCGAACACTTCCTCTTCGGGCAGGTCGAGGGTGGATTTGGGCTGCGGCGGGCGCTCGGCGAGGTTGGGGTCGAAGACCGCCTTCGCCGGCGGCTCTTCGCCGGGCTGCGGCGCTGACCTGTGTCGCGGCCCGTTCTTGGCCTCGAGTGCCGCTCGCAGGGGATTGGGATCGCCGAAGGGCTTGTCGACCAGCGGAGCATCCATGCTCGGATCGGCCGGCATGATGTCTTCGGGCTCCACTGGCCGCGCGGAGATCACCGGCTCATCGGCCAGTACCTCGACCAGCGCCGCCACGGGCGAGGCTTTCGGCGCCGGCGTCGGCTTGACCTCGAGCCTGGTCTCCACCGGCGGCTTCGCGACCGGAACCTGCGGTTGCACGGCTATGGCGGGCTCGGGCTTCTTCTCCAGCGAGACTTCGAGCCGCTTCAGCCGCTCATTGACCTCGCGAATAGTGGCTTCGAGCACCACCGTGTCGTCGGCCGGCTTCTCCTTGGCAGCGGCCTGCATCACCTTGCCGAGGCGCTTCTCGATCTCGGCATAGCCGGCCTCGTCGAGACGGCCCGCTGCGGGCGTCTCGGCCTGCTTCAGCGCCGCCGAGGTGCGGGTCGCGACCATCTCGGCCAGCTTGTCGAAGTCGGGCAGGGCGACTTCGGGGGGAGCGCTGTAGAGCTTGGCGAGACCGGTGAGCTGCTCGCCCGTCTGGTCCATGCGCGCCACCAGCTGGCGCACCTGCGCCTCGAGCTGGCCGAGGCTCAACTCGGTCGGCTTCTGCTCGGCCACACGGTCGCTGAGCTCCTCGATCTTCTCCTCGATGGTGGAGAAGCGCGTGTCGAGCGCCGTGGTAACGGTCTGCTTGAGCGCCTCCATGTCGAGCTTGAGGCCGCCGATTTCCGTGCCCCGGCCCTCGATGTCGGAGATGCGGTCGTTCAGTGCGTCGATGAGCTCGATCAGCCCCTGCGGCTGCTGCGGCGACTTGATCGCCTGCGCCACCTTGCCCAGCTCGACAATGACGGTCTCGAGCTCGGCCGGCGGCATCGCCATGGTCCGCTCGATCGTGTCGACCCGGTCGTAGATGTTGCGGACGCCGTCCTCGATCGCCTTCATGGCGTCGGTGAGCCCGTCCCTCGGGGCCTCGACCCTGTTGGCGAACTGCACCTGCAGGTCGGCGAGGCGGCCGACCGTCGCCGTCACGTCGTCGAGACGCTCGTTGAGGGAGTCGACGTCGACCTTCGGGCCATCGGCGATGAGCTTGGCGAGGCTCGCGATATGCGTTTCGAGGCGCTTGACCTGTCCGGCCTCGCCCACGGCACCGGCCAGCAGCTCGACCACCTGGCTCAGCTGGCCGACCTGCTCGGCGATCTCGCGCACATTGGCGGTCTGCCCCTTGGCCGTCGTCTTGAGCTCGCCCTCGAGCCGCTCCAGCCGGCTGGAGATGCCCCCGACGGCCGTAGCAAGTTCACCGAAACGCGGAGCTTCGGGCTCGGCCACGACGGAATGGCGGGGCGCCGTCCGCTCTGGTGCAGGAGCAGGAGCAGGAGCCGAAGGGAAGTGCCGGGCGCGAATCTGCTGGATCGCCGCCTCGAGCGAGTCGCGCGGGTTGGCCGCCATCGCCGGCTCGGGCCGGTCGCTGAACTTGTCGATCGCCCGCTGTACGGACTTGAGCGCCTCGCGGTGCCTCGTATCGGGCTCGGCCGCCGTCACTTGGTGCCTGAGGTCCCGCATCTGTTCGGCAAGGCCGTCATAAGCCCGCTCTGGCCGCGCCGTGCGGGCGACCTGTGTTTCCACCTGGTCGAGCAGGGCCACCAGTTCGCCCCTGAGTTCCTGCCACTCGCCGGAGCTAGACTGGCCGTAGTCCTCGGGTTGATAGGGGGATGTCGCACGGGCCATCGGTCAATCCAAGCACCTGGAGCGGGGTGTCGTGTAGCCTTCTCGGGGCCACTAGCATTCCAGTTACTCTTGGGAAAACATGGTAAAGATCGCGTTAAGCCGCGCTCGCATTTTGCGAATCGGGAATCAGACGCCCCACGCCACCTTAAGTGGGATACAAAAGAAGCGTCCGACTTGATAGCTACGGGCGACCTGGAGACTGCCCCCATGAGCAAGCGTCGCATCATCATCGTCGACGACCATCCGCTGTTCCGCTCGGCCCTGCGCCAAACCCTGGCCGGCGGCGATCCGTCCATTGCGGTGGAAGAGGCAGGGGACCTGAACGAACTCAGCGCCGCGCTCGAGGCCGATCGCGACTGCGATCTCGTCCTCCTCGACCTCAACATGCCCGGCACGCGCGGCTTCTCGGGCCTGCTGCTGCTGCGCGCCCAGTACCCCGAAGTGCCGGTGATGATCGTGTCGGCCGTCGAGGACAGCGGCACGATCCGTCGCGCCTTCGAGCTCGGAGCCTCGGGCTACCTTCACAAGTCGGTCGGTTCGGCCGATATCCGCCGCGCCATCGAAACCGTGCTCTCGGGCGAGGTCTATGTGCCGGAGGGCATGGAGTTCCCCGCCGAGGATTCCCAGTCCCAGCTGATGCGTCGCCTCGCGACGCTCACCCCGCAGCAGGTCCGCGTGCTGATGATGCTGTCGGACGGGCTCATGAACAAGCAGATCGCCTACGAGCTCTCGATCTCGGAAGCGACCGTGAAGGCCCACGTCTCGGCGATCCTCCAGAAGCTCGACGTCGACAGTCGCACCCAGGCGGTGATCGCGGCCTCCAAGATCGAGGAAGGCCAGTTCGGCGAACTGCTGAGCGGGAACTGACGCCCTAGCCCTCGATCACCTTCCGCCCGCGCTGACCGGCGAGCTGGCTGATCGACGCGCGAAGCGCTGCCGGCTTCACCGGCTTGGTCACCACCGTGATGCCGCGTTCCTCGGCCAGTGCACGCACGGCCGGAGTGCGGTCGGCCGTCACCAGCGCGGCGGGGAGATGGCCGCCCACGTTGTGGCGCAGCCACTCGATGGCATCGAGCCCCGATGTCTGGTCGAGGTGGTAGTCCATCAGCACGAGGTCGGGCAGCCAGCCGAGCAGCAGCCCATCCTTGTCGATGTCCTTGAGCGAGCGGGCCGAGCGGACATCGCAGCCCCAGCCGCCAAGCAACCCCTCCATCGCATCGAGGATGGCGCGTTCGTTGTCGACGCACAGGATGCGCAGTCCCGCGAGGTTCGAAGCCGGCTCGCGCGGCGGAGGCGGCTCCAGCGGCACCTTCATCGAGCGGTGATAGGGCATGAACAGCGAGAACCGCGAGCCGCGGCCTTCCTTGCTCTCGAGCTCCATCGTCAGCCCCAGCGCCGAAACGAGCCGCTTGACGATCGACAGGCCGAGCCCGAGACCCTGCGCCATGCGCGCGCCGTGCTCGAGCCGGCTGAACTCGGCGAAGATCAGCGCGTGCTGGTCCTTGTTGAAGCCGATCCCGGTATCGATCACGTCGAAACGTACGCGCGTGCCGCGCAGCCGCGCGCCCACCAGCACCCGCCCGCCGGGCTTGGTATACTTGATGGCGTTCGAGACGAGGTTCTGGATGATGCGCGCCACCAGCGCCCGATCGCCGATCGCCGAGAGCGAGGTGTCGACCAGCCGAAGCGAGATTTCCTTCTTGAGCGCCAGCGGCGCGAACTCGACGTCGACCTTCTTCAGCAGGTCGCGCACCTGGAACGGCACCGAGGCCGGCTTCACCGCGCCCGCATCGATGCGGGAGATGTCGAGCAGGGCCGACATGATCTCCTCGACCGCGCTGAGCGAGGCCTCGATCGAATGAGCCAGTTCGTCGAGCCCGGTCCCACCGGCCCGCTCGACCAGTGTCGAGGTATAGAGGCGGGCCGCATTGAGTGGCTGCAGCAGGTCGTGGCTGGCGGCCGCGAAGAAGCGCGTCTTGTCGCGATTGGCGGCGTCGGCCTTGGCACGCGCGGCCTCGAGCTCGGCATTCACCTGGATCAGCGCCGCCGTGCGCTCCTCGACGCGTCCCTCGAGCGTCTGGTTGATCGTCGCGAGTTCGGTCTCCGCCTCCACTCGCGCCGTCACGTCGGCAAAGCTTATGACGAGGCCGCCGTCTGGCAGGCGGGCGGAATGGAACTCCAGCACCTGGCCCTTGGCGCCCAGCCGCTGGCTGACCGTCGCATGCGACTGCGTCAGCTCCTGCACGCGCTGCACGGCGAGGTTGATGGCGTCGCCGGACCCGAAATCACCCCGGCGCGCGACATAGAGCGCAAGATCGTAGAGCGCGGTGCCAGGCCGTATCAGCTCGGCCGGCACGTCGAGCAGTTCGGCATAGCGGGAATTGGACGTGACAATCCGCAGGTCGCGGTCGAACACCGCGACCCCCTGCGGAATGAAATCGATCGCCTGTCGCAGCGAATCCCACGCGTCTGTCGGTATTCCGTCCAGTGTCTCAACCATCTCAGTTTCTTGCCCGGGGCGAATATCTGCCTCGCCCGGGGCGGCGGCAAGGCCGCACAAAGTCGTGGGGCACCGGCCCTATCGGCGCGATGTGAGTTGCTTTTACCGGCCCAAGGGCGAAAAGCTCAATGCAGGGCGCGGCTTGGAACAGTTCGCCGCAGCGGGAACAACGGCCGGCGCCAACGAGACAAAGGGTTAGACCATGCCAGTGTTGAAAGAATTCCGGGACTTCGCGCTCAAGGGGAACGTCGTCGATCTTGCCATCGGCGTCATCATCGGCGCTGCGTTCGGCGCCATCGTGTCGTCCATCGTCGACGACCTGTTCATGCCGCTGATCGGCCTGGTGCTGTCGGGCCTCGACTTCTCGAACCTGTTCATCGTGCTCAACAACCCAGGCAACGTGCCGGTGCCGTCGGTTGCGGCCGCCAAGGCCGCCGGCATCCCGACGTTCAACTACGGGCTCTTCATCAACGCCGTGGTGAAGTTCACCATCATCGCCTTCGTGCTGTTCCTCGTGGTCAAGGCCATCAACCGCCTGCGCCGGCAGGAAGCCGCCGCGCCCGCCGAGCCGCCCGCGCCCACGACCGAGGAAAAGCTCCTCGTCGAGATCCGCGACGCCATCAAGGCGCAGGCGAAGTAAGGCCGCGCGACCCAGCCTGCCGGGCTCTTTCGTCCCGGCAGGCACGACTTCCTATCGATAGGAATAATATCCTTGACAGGATGGTGATCCGGGATCTATTCCTGATCACCATAGGGGCTCCCGCATACGTAGTTCCTCTAATCGGAGGGCGGGGACACTTGTTGCATTCTGTGCCCGTTATTTCGGGGCGCCGGCCTGGGATTATGCCGGGCAGCAACATGGGTTGTGATGTGTAGCGCGTGAGCGCCCGGCAGAGCTGTGCGGGTCATTGCTGCCCCAGTGTAGCCTGGGCAGATCAGGTAGATTCGGTTTCCCCGTTGCTTCGGAGGACGTCGTGACTGACTCGTTCTACTACCCGTCCTATTTGCACAGGGATCTTCTGATCCACATACTCGACGCCGATGCAGCAACCTGCGAGGCGTTGAGCGTGTTGTTCCGCCTCGAGGGCTTCCAGACGACCGTCTCGCTCGACGCCGACAGCTTCCTCAGGGCACTTCAGCGCCATCGGCCGGATGCCGCTATCGTCAATATCCGCATCGGCCAGGAGGACGGCCTCGCCATCCTCAGGCGCATCAAGACCATGCGCACGGGGACGCCCGTGTTCATCCTCGAGGACAGCCCGGAGGTGGATACTGCGGTCCTCGCCATGAAGGCCGGCGCATCCGACGTCTTCCCTAAACCGATCGCCGCCGAGCGCCTGGTGCGGGCGGTGCGCGAAGCGCTGCAGCAGGACATCCAGCTCGGAACGGTGGCCGAAGGCGGGCGGCGCCATGTCGAGGTCCGCGGCTTCGAGCAGCTGACGCCGCGCGAGCGTGAGGTGTTGCAGCTCATCACCAACGGCCAATCGAACAAGGAAGCCGGCCGCGAACTCGGCATCTCCCCGCGTACCATCGAAGTCCATCGCGCCCGCGTCATGGAAAAGCTCGGCGCCCGCAACACTGCCGACCTGATGCGGATCGTGCTGACGAGCTGAGGATTTGACAGACTCGTCGGTCCCGGCTTTGATCGATCCTGGCCGGTGCAGCCTGCCGCTCGCGCCCCTCCGGGCATGGTGAATGCACTGATCGACCGCCGGGTTCTGGACCTCATCGGACAGCCCGTCAGCAACGCGAGCACTGACCCCAGCGCTGTCCGCCCGAGGATCAGACCATGCATTCCTTCATCGATGCCAAGCTCATGGCAAAAACCCTGCGCCAGTCCCTCGCCGAGCGTGGGCACGCCGTCTCCCATTCCGAGGCGCTCGAACTCGTGGCGCAGCAGTTCGGCCTCGCCAACTGGAACATGCTTGCGGCCCGGATCGAAGCCACAAGCCTGCCGGCGCTCGCGCTGCCGGGCGGGTGGCACGTCGCGGGGCACACCAACGAGCGCAACTATCGGCTCGGCCTCGATCCCGGCCGGCCCGGGACGGCTCTCATCGAAAGCCGACCTGATCGCGAGGCAGCGATCGATCGCGCGGCCGGCGAGACAGCGGTGCTCATGCAGTCGATCCTCGCTGATCCCTGGCGCGGTCGCCGCCTGATGCTCACCGCCGAGTTGTGCACTGAAGCGGCAGAGACGGCGACGCTGTGGATGCGTGTCGATCCGGCCGAAGGTCGCTATCTCCACTTCGACAACCTGATGCAGCGGCCGGGTGGGCCACTCGAAGGGACGCACGGCTGGACCGAGCGACGCATCGTGCTCGAGGTGCCGCCTGGCGCAGCCACCATCCACTACGGTTTCTTCCTGCGGGGAACGGGCAGGGTCTGGGCTCGCAGCTTCAAGCTGGAAGCCGTAGGTGCCGAAGTCCTCACCACAGAGCCCGGTCCGCGTTACCTCGCACGGCCGACCAACCTCGATTTTGGTGGCGAACCACAGGGCGCGTGAGAGCGACCACGGGGCAGGGCGGGCAGCGCTAAGTGAGACGCTTGCTGAGATAGAGCGTGGTCCCGCCCATGAACGGCTCGCTGCGCGAGGTCACATAGCCGACGCCGTGGTACAGCCGGACGTTGGACACGAAGGCGGCGTTGGTCAGCAGCCGTAACTCTGACCGACCAAGGCTCGCTGCGAGCCGTTCAGTATGGGCAAGCAGGCGCCGGCCATGGCCCCGGCCCTGCGCCTCCGGAGCGACGGCGAGGTTCTCGATCCAGAGGTGGTCGTCGTGCAGCTGGGTCTCGATCAGGCCCAGCAGGTGTCCGTCCGCGACGAGAAGGTCGAACCGGTGGTCGCGCACGGCCACTTCATAGTCGGCCTGCATCGGGCGAGGTTCGCGGCCGATCAGCGGTATCCAGCGGGCGTAGGCGGCGCGGACCAGGGTTCGGATGGCGTCGACATGCTGCGGACCGGCCAGTTGTGGTTCAGGATCAGCGGCCATCGGAGCCCTGCCTTGATGCCCGGAACGGGCTGTTGCCTGCTTTGCAGGCGGCGCTTGTCGCCGCCACATCCTCAGGCCACCGATGGCATGGCCATGCAGTCGCGGCAAGTCTGGGCGCGTGCGCCACTTAGGTTGCGGCCTGCCCCTGGGTGGGACAGGCGCCTGGTCAGGTGGAAGCAGTCAGATCAGCCGCCGACGCCCGGCAGGGTCAGGTCGCCGCTGGTGAGCTTTTCGGCGCTGACGCGCGGCGCCGGCCGCTCTCGGGGCAGCTCGAGGCTGGCCCAGACGCTGACCAGCGCATGCCGAAGCTCGATGATCATCTCGTCGGTATGCAGCGGCGTGGGCGTGATGCGCAGCCGCTCCGTCCCCTTGGGCACGGTGGGGTAGTTGATCGGCTGGATGTAGATGTTGTGCTTTTCCATCAGCATGTCGCTGGCGGCCTTGCACAGGCGCGCATCGCCGACGATCACCGGCACGATATGGGTGTCGGTCCTGAGGACCGGCAGGCCGGCATCGGCAAGGATGTCCTTGGTCAACTGCGCCTGGCGAAGCTGGCCTTCGCGCTCCACCGACGAGCCCTTCAGGTGCTCGATCGAGGCGCGCGCCGCGGCACAGAGCGCCGGGGGCAGGGCGGTGGTGAAGATGAACTCGGGCGCATAGGAGCGCACCGCATCGATGATGGCGCGATTGGCAGCGATGTAGCCGCCCATGACGCCGAAGCCCTTGGCCAGCGTGCCCTCGATGACGTCGATCCGGCCCATCAGCCCATCACGGTCGGCAATGCCGCCGCCACGCGGGCCGTACATGCCCACCGCATGGACTTCGTCGATATAGGTGAGGGCGCCGAATTCCTCGGCGAGGTCGCAGATCTCGGCGATCGGCGCGACGTCGCCATCCATCGAGTAGATCGACTCGAACACGATAAGCTTGGGGCGCTTGCGATCGACCGAGGCGAGGAGCTCGCGCAGGTGGCCGAGGTCGTTGTGGCGGAAGATCCTCTTTTCCATACCGCTCTGACGCACGCCCTGGATCATCGAGGCGTGGTTGAGCTGGTCCGAGAAGATCACGCAATCTGGCAGCAGCCGGCCGATCGTGGCGATAGAGGCTTCGTTCGAGACAAAGCCTGAGGTGAAGACGAGAGCCGATTCCTTGCGGTGCAGGTCGGCGAGCGAACGCTCGAGCTCGACCAGCGGGCGGTTGGTGCCCGAGATATTGCGGGTGCCGCCAGCGCCGACGCCCAGATTGGCAGCCGTCTCCTGCATGGCGGCGATGGTCACCGGATGCTGGCCCATGCCCAGGTAATCGTTGGAGCACCAGATGGTGATCTCACGCTCATTGTCCACCGCGTCGCGGTAGATGGCGCGCGGAAAGCGCCCGGCGATTCGCTCGAGGTCAGCAAAGACGCGGTAGCGCTTCTCCTGGCGCAACGCGTCGACGGCATCCTCGAAAAACCCGCGATAGTCCATTGTCAAAACTCTTCTAGCTGCAGGGTCGTTGCCCTGCTGGCAGACCCACCGGCCAGCGATAGCTAGACCCCTGTCCGCGTCATTGACATAGGTCAATTCGCCGCGCGGCGCCCTATACAAGTCATTGGCGCCGCTTTGGCTTGGCCGCGAACATTGGAACCATCCTAAACAATCGGTTCGCGTGTGCCAACGGGTTCGCACTGTCGTCGGACAGGGTGCTTATTTGTCCGAAGTGGGTTATCTTCTTGTTCAGAATGTGTTCAGGCGCGCCGTGCGACCGGGGAACGGAACGCGCCGCTACGCATTGGCGGCTCCGATGCCTTCCGTTGACCGGGCCCCGGCGACGTCTACTATCGAACCCGAGGAACCAGGGGGGAACCGCCAAATGAAGAGTTTTTCTTCTTCGAGCTTTGCCAACGACCACGCCGAGTTGCTCGACCTCGCGCTCGCCGCGGTCAACAAGCATCCGCAGGCGCTATTCACCGATTTCCAGTGGTTCCTCTATGAGGCGCGCGACACGGTGTTCTTCACCGCTCCCTCGCGGACGACGTTCACCCGGGAGTCGCTCGGCAACCTCGTCGCCGACATGGTGGCCCTGGCCCCGCAACTTACCCATGGGTTCGTCGGAGCCCGTCCCGGCCAGCCCTTCCCCAAGCACCTGCTCGACGCCATCACGCAAATCGAGGAAGTCGACGAGTTCGACGGCTATCCGGACAAGTGGATCAGCAAGTCCGAGGACATCTTCGCGCGTGACGACCTGCCGCTGTTCCGTGTCTCCGCCGCCGTCCGTCGCGGTGGCCCGGATGCCCAGGGGCGCGCCTCGATGATCCAGGTCCGCTCGAGTCACGCCCTGCTCGAAGGCTCGGACTCGGCGCTGCTGACCCGCTCGGCGTCGGCCAGCCACGGCATCATGAGCGACAAGTCCAACAAGGTTGGCCTCGGCGCCCGCATCAAGGGCAAGCTGCGCGGTTGGTCGATGACCTGGAGCTACGTGATCCTCGCCAACCTCCTCTCACCGCCGGAGCGGCCGTGGGGCTTCAGGACGCTCGCGCTCAAGCGGCACCGGCTGCGCCTGCTCGCCAACAAGCTGGGCGTCAGGCAGCGTTCGCTGATGTTCGCGCTCGTCACCTATGCGCTGAACGGCGAGGGCGCCGAGAAGTACATGAGCAAGAAGGTGATCGGCGCTGCCTACACCATGCTCGACGGCCGCCGGAACGATGCTGACGACGACTTCTTCCGCGTCCGCGCCCTTACCGCCCGCTTCAAGGTCAAGGACGACTTCGTCGCCTTCGTGCGCGAGATCGACGAGACGGTCGGCCACATCGAGCAGAAGGACATCACCAAGTTCCAGGTGATGATGAACTCGATGTTCCACACCCTGCGCGGCCTCAACCGCTTCTGGAAGGGCCTGCCCGGCAAGCGCTTCTGGCGCTTCAACGGTGGCATGCACATCGTGCTGACGCTGGTGCCGCCGCACCGCACCTATGGCCCGATGACCCACGGCATGATGGAGCCGATCTACTGCGGCGCCTGGCACCCGGCCGCCAATATCTGCACCTTCTGCCCCGGGCGCGAATACGTGACGCTCAACTTCTCGATGGACACGCGCCACATCGCCAACGTCGACAAGATCGAGGACCTGCTCGCCAAGGTCGAGGCGATGGACATCGCGCCGACCGGCAAGGTGGTTGTCGAGGACGAGGCGATCTAGAGCTGAGGTTCGGTGGCGGGAGGCTGCCGGCTCATACCCAGGCCAATGGGCTCCAAGGGGCCCGTTTTTTCCCCGGCCCTCACATCACTAGCTCGGCGCGCACCGGGTAGTGGTCCGAGCCGACATCGCCAAGCGTCTCGTAGCGGCCGGCCTTCATCCCCAGGGTCAGTACCTGGTCGATCTGTATGGCCATCCACGGCCTGGCAGCAGGCCAAGTGTACGCCATCCCCGAGTTCGCCGGCCATTGCATGGACTGGCGCAGCAGCGGGTCGATGTTGCTCGACCAGAGCGTCGTGTTCAGGTCGCCGGCGATGACGACCGGGCGCGTCTCCTCGCCAACCTGTCTAGCCAGGACCTCGATGTACTCACGGTTGTCGGCGGTTAGTCTCTGTGTCGCTGGTGGCATGGGGTGGGCGACATAGACGATCATGTCGCCGAAGTCGGCCCGCAGAAGCGGTAGCCGACGCCGGCCAACATGATCGAGCGAGGCGGAAAACGGCCGCTTGGCGTAGAGAGCGACGCCAAATACGTCCAGCGTCGTGGGCGCGAACCGGTAGGGGTACTGGTCCTTGAGCTCTTCGAGTTGCGCAACCCAGTCCGCCGTTGTTTCCACCGCCGCGAAAATGTCGCTGTCCTGCGCCCTGACCAGCGTTACAACGCGGTCATACTCGCTGCTGTCGCAAAGCACGTTCGCGAATACGAGGCTGATTGCCTGGCCGGGCGCCGTCTCGGGCAGCACCGGACGGTCCATGATGCGCAGGGCCATCGGCAGCAGGTTCGCCGCGACAGCGACGACGGCAAGTCCAACGACCCGCCAGTCCCTCAATGCGGTCGCAACAACGAGGCCGACAACGGCGACGAGTGCGAGTTGCACGCGGAATGGCGCAATCATATCCCCCGGCCAAGGGCCGAAAACGGGGACAAGCGAGACCAGGAGGAGTGCTGCCAGCGCCAGCGCGGTCACAACCCGTAGCACTGTCATTGTCCCGTCCCCACGCCCGTGCGGCAGGGTAGCCGGATGTATGTCTTTTTTCGTACATCCGGCCTGAGGCGCCTCCGGCCGTCGGAGCGGACGTGCCGCCCCTACTTCAACCCCGCCACCTCCAGCACCACCATGTCGTGATCCGACAGCACCTCGTCGTCGGCTGCAACCGACGGCACGATCCGGCTCGATGCCACATCCACACCGCGCGTCAGGAACCAGTCGAGCTTCCACGTGCCGCGCGGGTTGCGGCTGACGCGGCTGGGGCGCGTCGTGGTCTGGTCGAGCGGACCGCCATGCCGCTCGAAGCCGCGGCCATAGGCGTGGGCGAACAGCGTTTCCTTCTCGAAGTCGCCATTGTCGGCGAGCCCCGTGTTGAGGTCGCCGCCGATGATCACCGGTGTGTCGCCGGCGAGGGCATCGATGGCGTCGATCAGTCCGCGCATCTGCGTTTCGCGATAGGTGGCGTCGCCCCGGTTCTCGAGATGCACCGAGACGGCATAGAGCGGACCTGCCGTGGTCATCACCGCCGCGGCGATGGCGCAGCGCGTGCCGATCCGCTTCGCCGGCGTTTCGGGCGTGAACCAGTGGCCGTGCGCCTCGAGCCGGATCATCACCGGTGACTGCAGGGCCGTGCGGGCCAGTAGCGCGTTGCCGTGGAAGCCGTTGAGGTTGAAGTCCTCCTCGCAGAACGCGAGCTCCACATCGGCGCCCAGCTCGAGCTCGAGGAACTCGACGCCAAAGGCATGCGCCATGTCGAGCCGGGCCGCTATGTCGCGCGAGGTGTGCCGCTGCCTAGTGCGCGCCATGCCGTTGTCGACTTCGGAGAGCAGCACGAGTTCCGCGCCCTCGCGCCCGAGCATGTCGGCCGACTTCTCGACATTGTAGCAGCGCTCGAGGTTCCACGCCGCGACGGTCAGCGGAAAGCTCAGTGGGTCTGCCAGCACGGTGGCGGGAGCCTCGACCCGCTGCAGGCAGGCGAGGCCGGCCATCGCCGCCGCATGGTTGGCTTCGGTGCGCTCGAGGGCGGCGAGGCGGTCGCGCTCCACCTGGGAGGGACCGGTGAGAGGGGCGGTCTGGGCGGGTTTGACGAGGTCGAGGAGCATCACGGGATCAGCCGGGTATCGGGAGGGAAGCCGCCCATAGCCGCGTCGCGTGTCGGCCCGGTGACAGGCGAGGTTCGTCCTGCCTTGCCGACGTACGTTCCTCACGATAAACCGCCGCCCAACAGTCTTTCCCGGGGGAACCAATGTCTGATTACGCCAGCTATCCAAGCCTCAACGGCATGCCCGTCATCATCTCCGGCGGTGCCTCGGGCATCGGTGAAGGGATTGTCCGTGCCTTCGCAGCGCAAGGCAGCAAAGTGGGCTTTGTCGATATCGCCGACGAGGCCGGCCAGAAGCTGCAGGCCGAGCTCAACGCGGCGGGCGCCACCACCATGTTCACGCGCTGCGACATCACCGATGTCGGCGCCTACCAGGCTGCCATCCGTGGCTTCGAGGCGGCGCACGGCCCGACGCTGGCACTCGTCAACAACGCCGCCAACGACCAGCGCCACCAGATCAAGGACATCACGTCCGAACAGTGGGACCAGAATATCGCGGTCAACCTCAAGCACGCGTTCTTCGCGGCCCAGGCCGTGGCGCCCGGCATGATCGCGGCGGGCAAGGGCTCGATCGTCAACTTCGGCTCGGTGAGCTGGATGACCAACTCGGCCGAGCTCACCGTCTACACGGCCGCCAAGGCCGCCATGCACGGCATGTCCCGCTCCATGGCTCGCGAGTACGGCCCCCACGGCATCCGCGCCAACACCCTCGTGCCGGGCTGGATCATGACCGAGCGCCAGCTCTCCCTGTGGGCCACGCCCGAGGCCCTGGCCTCGCTCGATGTCGCCCAGCCGCTCAAGGGTCGCCTGTACCCCGAGGACATCGCCCGCATGGTGCTGTTCCTCGCCGCCGACGATTCCCGCATGATCTCGGGCCAGGATTTCCTCGTCGACGGCGGTTGGGCGCACGGCTGACCAACGAGATTGCTTTCCCGCGAGGCAGTCCTCCACTATTAATCGGCGCGGGTTGCTCAGAAGCCACAATGTGACACCTTGCTGCCGCATTCGCTGGTGAGAACGCGCCGAACCTTTTGGGGGTACCTAATGAAGTCCAAAATCCTGGTCGCCGGCCTCGCGGCCCTGTCGCTGAGCGCCTGCACGTCCATCAATCCCTATACCGGTGACACCCAGCTCTCCAACACGACCGGCGGCGCGCTGATTGGCGCCGGCGGTGGTGCAGTGGTCGGCGGCATCCTCGGTGCTGCAACCGGCAGCGACCCGCGCGTCGCGGCGCTGATCGGCGCCGGCGTCGGCGGCCTCACCGGCGCGGCCATCGGCAGCTACATGGATCAGCAGGAGCGCGAGCTGCGCGCCCAGCTCCAGGGCACCGGCGTTTCTGTGACCCGCGTGGGTCAGCAGATCATCCTCAACATGCCGTCGAACATCACCTTCGCGACCGATTCCTCGACGGTGCAGCCGCAGTTCACCGAGACGCTGGTTTCGGTCGGCCTCGTGCTCAAGAAGTTCAACAAGACGGTCATCGACGTCTACGGGCACACCGACTCGCAGGGCTCGGACAGCTACAACCTGGACCTGAGCCAGAAGCGCGCCGTCTCGGTGGCGACCGTGCTCTCCAACCAGGGCGTCGACCAGCGCCGCTTCTACATCACCGGCAAGGGCGAGGGCGATCCGATCGCCTCGAACAGCAGCGAAGCCGGCCGTTCGCAGAATCGCCGCGTCGAAATCCAGCTGTCGCCCATCCAGGGCTGATCGCCGATCGAGAACTGAAATGGCCCGGGACCGCGTTCCCGGGCCATTTTCATTTGCTCGTCGTCTGCTGCGGCGCTGTAGCCGGTGTACCCGGCGGCAGGTCCGAGACGGAGCCGCCCATCATCAGTTGCCCGAACAGCACGATGGCAACCAGGATGGCGAGGGCAAGCAGGCCATAGCGCCACCAGGCAGTCGGTCCTGTTGCGCCGATGGTCTCCTCGATCTTGTCGGTCACTTCGAGGGCGCTGTCCTCGGGCACCGCAATCGGCGCGCCGTTCTCGTCGACCAACTGGTCGACGCGGGCCACCTTCGGAGCGTGCCTGAAGTCGGTTGTCGCCATTTTCTCCCCTCCAGTTCGGGACTCAATGGCGCTGCCGGGACGATGGTTCCGCATACGCCTCCCAGGCGGTTCGCGCGATATCCCGCAACTGCAGCGATTCCGCCCATCGGTCCGTCAGGTCTTCCCCGTCGGCGCCCGAGATCGCGTAGGGTTGCGGGCCGAGTTCGCAGAGGAACGTGAGTTCCGCGTCAGGCCCGGCGCGACCTTTCCAGTCCGCGAAGCCCTGCCGCCACCATTGGCTGAACTGCGCCACCCACGGCTGATGCTGGGGAAAGTCCAACGGCACCTGCACCTGCTCGCTGCTTGCGACGCGGCCATGGAAGGCCCACGTGCGGCCGAGGATCGTCGCCATCTGTGCCTCGATCTCGTCGGACACCGGCAAGACGATCTCGCGCCCGACCACATAGTGCGACAGATCGGCGAGAAGCTTGAGTTCCGGCACGGCCGCGATCAGGTCGAGCGTGAACAGCAGGTCGTTGGTCAGCCGGTCGCGATGCGTCTCCACATAGACCGGGAAATCGACCTGTTCGATGAGCCGCACCCACCCTTCGGCGACGTGGACCGCCTCGGCCAGCGTACGTGGCCTGAGGTTGGGCTGGATGTTGATGTGGTGGACGCCATGGGCTGTTCCCCACTCGAGCGCCGGCTTGAGGCTGTCGATATCGGTGGGAAAGCAGAGCCCTTCGACCACGAGCCCGGCGCCACTGGCGAGCCGGCTCACCCGCTCGGCCTCAGCCTCGTCGATCCAGAGTGTCCCCAGCCCGCCGAAGCCGGCTCCGGCGATCATCTCGATATTGGCCTCGAGTGACCGCTCCGGCGGCGCCCCCTTGAGGCCCAGCATCGACCAGAGGGACTGCAGTACCAACAGCTTTTGCATGGCGACGCTCCTAGATCAGCACCACGCTTTCCTGCTCGTTGGGGTCGGTCCGCGCAATCAGCGCCCGCGCCACCCTGTCGGTGGGGTTGAACGGCTGATGCGGCACGCCGGCCGGGATGTAGACGTAGTCGCCCTCGTTCACGTGGTCGAGATGTTCGAGCTTCGGCCCGTGACGGAACGAGGTGCTGCCTTCGAGCATGTAGATCGCCGTCTCGTGGTTCTCGTGGTAGTGCGGCTTGGCCTCGGTGCCCGGTGGCATCACCAGCATGTGCATGCAGATGGCCTTGGAGCCGGCCGACTGGGCCGAGACGCCGGCGAAATAGTCGAGCCCTTGCTTGCCGCGGTATCCTTCGCTAGCCCGGATCACCTTGCACTCGGCCATTGCACGTCTCCTGTGATTTGGAGCGCATGCTATTGGCGGTGTGGGGGAGGGGCAAGGCTGCCGCACGTTCCGAATGAGGGGCTCATGCGCTACCCAGCCGGCCGCTGCGTCAGCACCACGTCCAGCTCGATCAGCCGCCCCTGCCGAAGGATCTGCATCCTCACCTGCCGGCCGATGGCGTCCGCGGTGAGCATGCGCAGCAGCGGTCCCGGTCCTTCCACCGGCCGTCCATCGAGAGCGAGCAGCACGTCGCCCTCGCGGATGCCGGCGCGATCCGCCGGTCCGCCCGAAATGACCGAGTGCAGCACCGCTGCCGAGCGACTGCCGATATGCGCCGCATCGGCAACGCGCCGCGGCAGGTTCACCGTGTCCGCGGCGACGCCCAAATAGGCCCGCCGCACGGCCCCGTGCTGCAGGATTTCGCCCAGCACGAGCTTTACCGTGTTGCTGGCGACCGCAAAGCAGATGCCCTGCGCACCGGCGATCATGGCCGTGCTGATGCCGACGACTTCGCCCAGGCTCGAGACCAGCGCACCGCCCGAGTTGCCGGGGTTGAGCGCCGCGTCCGTCTGGATCACATCTTCAATCGGCCGGCCGGAGGGCGAGCGCAGGCTGCGTCCCAGCGCCGAAATGACCCCGGCAGTGACCGTCGACTCGAAGCCGAGCGGGTTGCCGATGGCGATGGCGATATGACCGCGCTTCAGGCTGGCGCTGTCGCCCAGCGTCGCGATCGGCAGCGCGGTGCCGTCGACCTTGAGGATGGCGAGGTCGGTATCGGGGTCCGCGCCGAGCACGCGCCCGGCGAGCCGGTGCCCGTCGGGCAGGGCAAGCTGCACGTCGCGGTTCCTGCCCACCACGTGCGAGTTGGTGACCACCAGCCCGTCCTGCGAGATGACGACGCCGGAGCCGTGCCCTTTGCCGTCCGTCGTCACCATGCCCACGGCTGGCCCCACTGCCTCGGCCACGGCCGATACGGTGAGCGAATAGGCGTCGAGCTGGTGCTGGTCGATCTGGAAGGGCAGGGGAGTACCCACGGGCATTCTCCGGTGAGTTCGGGATGTCGGTTATGTGGTCAACCGCCCGTCCCACCGCGAGACTGCCCATATGGGGAGCTTTCCGCTGACAGGACCCGAGAGCAACCTCCCAGGCGGAACACTGGAGGCTATTCCTATGTCCTACCCGGAATTGCAGGGGCTCTCGAACGCCCTCGCGGCCCTGACCGCTGACCTGTCGCCGCGCATCGTCGCCGTGCAGGGCACGGACGGCCGCGAGCTCTCGGGCTTCATCTGGCGCACCGGCCTTGCCGTCACCGCGCACGAGGCGCTCGAGGGCGAGGACGAGGCCGGCGTCCTCAAGTCCGACGGGACGATCCTGACGGCCCAGATCGCCGGTCGCGACCCGACCACTGACATTGCGCTGCTGAAATTCGACACCGGCGAGTTCGCCGAACTCGCTCACGCTGCCATCCCGGCCCCGGGCTCGCTATCCGTGCTGGTAGGACGCGGCGAATACTCGACGCTCTCGAGCCTCGTCTCGATCAGCGAGGTCGGTGGAGCCTGGCGCAGCATGCGCGGCGGCGATATCGATGCCCGCATCCTGCTCGGCCTGCGCCTCTCGACGCGAGCGGAAGGCGCCGGTGTCTTTGCACCGGATGGCGGCCTGATCGGCATGGCCGTGACCGGCGCTGGCCGCCGTACTCTCGCCATCCCGGCCGCTACAATCGCCCGGGCAGTGGCAACCCTCGAGGACAAGGGCTATGTGCCGCGGGGCTGGCTCGGCGTCAGTCTCCACCCGCTCGGCCGGGACAGCGGCGCCATCGTCGTCGGCATCGAGCCGGAGAGTCCCGCTGCCAAAGGGGGCTTTCTTGTGGGCGACATAATCACCACATGGGGTGATAAGGAAGTCCACTCAGTGGGCGACGTGGCCGACCGGCTGGGGTCCGGCATGGTCGGAACGAATATCAATCTGGGAGTACTACGCGGTGGCAGTGCACTGGAACTCGAGATCACTCTCGGCGAGCGCCCGCGGGGCTGAGCGTCCCGTTGCGCAGTCCGTCCTCGGCGGACTGACACTCGGCGTCGCCTTTGATCTCACCGACCCGGCGCTCGAAGAGGTGCTGCGCACCCTCGTTTCCGGCCGCGCCGATCTCTACGAGGCCAATCCTGACGAAGCCGAGGTGACGATCACCGATCGACCCGCTTCGCTGGGCGGCGTCGTCGGCCCGCACCGCGTCCTGCGCGTTGGTGCGGACGAAGTGCGCCGCAATGCCATCGACAGCCTCGATCCCGTCCTCATCCTCGCCGCCGCGACGCTGATCGGCGCCGGCTATGCCCTCGAGCGCGATGCCTCGGGTGAGGGCGAGCGCACGACGGCGGCCGTACTTCCGCGGCTCAGCCAGCGCGAGCGCCAGGTGGCGGCCCTCCTGGTCGATGGTGCCAGCAACAAGGTCATCGCGCGCGAACTGGACATCTCGGTGCACACCGCCAAGTTCCACGTCACCGCCATTCTCGACAAGCTGCAGGCCCGCAACCGCGCCGACGCGGTGTCGATCCTCCTGCGCGAGGGGCTGGTGGCGATCTAGGCTTGCTGCTGAAGACCTGCAATGCAATCAAATCGTTGTGGGCACGTTGCCCGCAACTACACCAGCCTCAGCCACACCTGCTCGAGCAGGTGATCGCCGCCCTTTCTGAGGATGAGATCCGCCCTCGACCGGGTCGGTGCGATGTTCTCGACAAGGTTCGGCAGGTTGATGGAGCGCCAGTTGTCCATCCCGAACTTGCCGGCTTCCTCCTTGCTCATGTCGGCATAGCGCTTGAAGAACGAGGCGGGGTTCCTGAACGCCGTCTCGCGCAGCCGGTAGAAGCGCTCCATGTACCAGCGCTCCAGGTCGTCGATATCCGCGTCGACATAGATCGAGAAGTCGATGAAATCCGATGCGAAGCGGATGGGCTCGCCGCCCTTGCCCGGCACGCCCGGCTGCAGGATGTTGAGGCCCTCAACGATCAGCACGTCCGGCCGATCGATGGTGACGTGCTCGCCCGGGATCACATCGTAGACGAGGTGCGAGTAGAGCGGCACCTCGACATTGGCCTTGCCCGACTTGATGTCGGCAAGGAACCGTACAAGCCGCGCCCGGTCATAGCTTTCGGGAAAGCCCTTCCGGCGCATGATGCCTCGCTGGTTGAGTACCGCATTGGGCTGGAGGAAGCCGTCCGTCGTGACCAGGTCGACCTTGGGGCTCGAAGGCCAGCGCTGCAGCAGCGCATGCAGGATGCGCGCCGTCGTCGACTTCCCCACCGCCACCGATCCGGCAATGCCGATGACGAAGGGCACCTTCGGCTCGTCCGTGTTCAGGAAGCGCTTCGACACCGTGTGGAGGCTCTGGATCGCCTCTACGTAGAATGAGAGCAGTCGCGATAGCGGCAGGTAGGCTCGCTCCGCCTCGTCGAGCGAGATCGGGTCGGACAGCGAGCGCAGACGCACAACGTCCTCGGCGGTGAGCGTCATCGGCTCGTCGGCCCGCAGCGCTTCCCATTCGGCCTTGGTGAAACGGCGATAGGGCGTGCCGTCCCCGCCCTCGATGAGGTCGCCGGTCAAGCTCTTGCCTGCCCGAGCCGGTCGGCGATGACCTGCGCCAGCCGCTCGGCGACTTCGGCCTTGCCGAGCTCCGGCCAAGCCTCGGTGCCATCTAGTGAGATCAGCGTCACCTTGTTCCTGTCGCCGCCCATCACGCCCGTCTCCGCGGACACGTCATTGGCGACGATCAGGTCGGCACCCTTGCGGGCCAGCTTGGCTTGTCCGTTGGCCAGCACGTCGTCCGTCTCTGCCGCAAAGCCGACGACGAGCGTCGGGCGCTGGCCGTGGTGGGCAATGGTGGCAAGGATATCCGGGTTCTCGACAAGGTCGAGCACCGGCACCTTTGCGGCGCCCGGCACCTTCTTGATCTTGCCGCTCGCCGCTTCAGCGACCCGCCAGTCCGCCACCGCGGCCACGAATACCGCGCCGTCAGCGGGCAGGGCGGCCTCTACCTCACTGAGCATTTCGCGGGCCGTTTCGACATGTACCGTCGTGACGCCCCTGGGATCGGCGATCGTCACCGGCCCCGTCACCAGCGTCACATCCGCCCCCAGCTTCGCCAAAGCAGCCGCGATCGCGTGGCCCTGCTTGCCCGATGATCGGTTGGCGATGTAGCGCACCGGGTCGATCGGCTCGTGCGTCGGCCCCGAGGTGACGACGAATTTCCGCCCCGTGAGCGGGCCGGGCGCACCCAGCAGGTCGACGACCGCGGCAAGGATCTCCGCCGGCTCCGCCATCCGGCCCTCGCCTGCTTCCCCCGCCTCGGCCATCTCGCCCCGGTTCGGGCCGACGAAGCGCACGCCGTCGTCGGCGAGCGTGGCCCGGTTGCGCCGCGTCGCCGGATGCGACCACATCTTCGGGTTCATCGCCG
>Ga0247822_10000202_pt1 | contig 28555 bp, 19 predicted proteins | sample 13C_Cellulose_Da_FD_192423 | JGI IMG/M metagenome (GOLD analysis project Ga0247822, IMG submission 192423) | Soil microbial communities from agricultural site in Penn Yan, New York, United States - 13C_Cellulose_Day30 | ecosystem: Environmental > Terrestrial > Soil > Agricultural land | place...
CAGCGGGATCACCCTCCCCGTGCAGGGCGCACGGATCCTCGTCATGCCGCCCTGCACGGGGAGGGTGATCCCGCTGCGCGTGGCCGCCCAGCGCGCCATCAACACGGACGACGGCTACGCCATGACGGAGGCCGGCGGCTGGCAGCGCGACCGCTCGCTCGACTCGCTGCGGCGCATCGTGCAGGTGGTGCCGCGCGCGGCGATCCCGCGTGACTGCCCGGCCGAGCTCGTGGTGCCGGAAGAGGTCGCGGAGGGCGCGACGGCGGGCTCGGCACGCTTCGCCTTCCGCACGTTCGGCGCACTCTCGCTCGTCACCGCGCAATGCGGTTGGAATGGAACGTGCCCCACCGGCCCGCTGCGCGTGACCTTCGGCACGCCGGTGCGCGGCGCCGATGTGTTGCGGCACGTGAGCCTCGTGCCCGCGGTGAAGTTCGCGGTGCACGACACCAACGCCGTGGCAGCCACTTGGACGCTCGACGGCGCGCTCAAGCCGCGCACGACGTACGCCGTGGTCGCCGATACCGCGTTGCGCGACACCTTCGGACAGCGCATCGCAGGGAACCCGGCGGTCGCGGTGCGCACCTCCGGCTTCTCGCCGTCGGCCAGCTATCCGTTCGGGCGACAGCTCGTCGAGCGCGTCGGCTTCCGCACGCTCGCCGTCGAGCACGTGAACGCCGACACGCTCATCGCCGAGATCGCGGCGGTGCCCGACTCGCTCGAGCGCGCATTCCTCTCGCGCTACTCGTGGGGCCTCGGCGAGCTCTGGGCGGCGCTCGGGACCAACATCCGCACGGAACGCATCGCCACGCGTTCGGGCACGGACCGCGCGAGCGTCACCGGGCTCAAGCTCCCGGTGGCGGACGCGTCGCGCTCCGGCACCCCGACGCTCTTCGCCATCAAGGTGCGTCCTTCGGCGAAGCCCGAGGCACGGCCCGGTCGCCCGCAGGAAGAGGTGGACGTGCCGGTCGCGCTCGTGCAGGTCACCGACCTCGGCGTCACCGCGCGCGTCGGGCCAGACGAGGGCACCGTGTGGGTGACCGGCGTCAGCGACGGACTTCCTCGCGCCGGCGCGACGGTGGTACTGCACGATGCCGCTGGCGAACGCCTCGCGACGGCCCGCACGGACGCGCAGGGGATCGCGCGGCTGCGCGACTTCCCGGCGCGGCCGCCTGAGCCGGAAGACGACGAGCAGGCTCGACGCAGGTCGGGCGAGGCCGAGGGCTACGTGACTGCCACGCTCGGTCCCGACCGCGCAGTGGTGCCGGTGAACCGCTACGACCCCGACCTGAGCCCTTGGTCGTTCGGCGTGAGCGGGGCGTGGGACGGCAAGCGATTCGCACTCGCGGGCGCGGTCTTCACCGAGCGCGGCATCTATCGCCCGGGCGAGGAAGTCATAGCCAAGGCGATCGTGCGCGACGGTCCGCTCGGCGCGCTGCGCCTGCCCGCACACGGCGACTCACTGCGCTGGGTGTTCACCGACCGCGACGGACAGCGCATACACACACGCACCGTGGCGCTCTCCGCCTTCGGCACGTCCGACCAGCGCATCACGCTCCCCGCCGGCGCGCCGATCGGCCAATACGAAGTGCTGATCGCGATGCGGCGCCAGGGAAGCTGGCAGCCCATCGGCAACGCGAGCTTCCGCATCGCCGAGTTCCGTCCGCCCGAGTTCCTGATGGACCTCGTGGCCGACGAGCGCGGATCGCTGCCGGGCGAACGATTCGTCGTGACGGCGCGTGGTCGATATCTCTTTGGCGCGCCGATGGCGGCCGCCGCGCTCAACTGGTCGGCGCGGCATGCTCCGCTCTCGCCGTGGGAGCTCGAGATCCCGGGGATGCAGGACTGGACCATCGGCCGCCAGTCGTGGTCGTGGGCGGATTCCTTTGGCGATGAGGAGACGAGAGGCGGCGGCGAGATCGCGAGCGGCATCGACACACTCGATGCGGCGGGCGAGAAGCGCATCACGCTCAAGCTTCCCGCTCCGAGCGGCGGGTCCCCTGCGCGCGTGACCTTCACGGCCTCGATCACCGACGTGAACCGTCAGGTGGTCGGCAACGCGACGACGACCATCGTCCACCCGGCCGCGTTCTATGTGGCCGCGAAGCCGCGCAACACCGGCTGGTTCTGGCGCGAGGGGCAGCAGGAGCCGATCGACCTGCGCACTGTGCGCCCGGACGGCACGCCCGTGGGAGACGTCGAGGTGCGCGCGACGCTCGTGCGCCGCGAATGGCATCAGGTCCGTCGTGAACGCAATGGCATGGTGCAGCTCGTAGGAGAGTGGGTGTCGGACACGGTCGAGCGCTGCACCGTGCGCACCGGCACCGACGGCAACGCAGAATGCCGCGTGACGCCCAAGGGCGGCGGCGTGCACGTGCTGACCTTCGAGGCGACCGACGCCGCAGGCCGCAGTGTTGCGACGTCGATGAGCCGCTGGGTCGCTGGCACAGGATTCGTCCCGTGGAGCGACGAGACGCAGTTCAAGATGGACCTGATCGCCGACCGCGATCGCTACAGCCCGGGTGACACGGCCACGATCCTGCTGGCCGCTCCGCTCACGAACGTCGAGGCGTGGCTCACGGTGGAGCGCGAGCGCGTGATCGAGTCACGCCGCCTGCGCCTGACCGACGGCGCGACGACGGTGAAGATCCCGATCACCGAGGCGCACGCGCCGAACGTCTACGTGTCGGTGGTCGCGGTGCGCGGTCGCAGCGCAGCGCCCGGGTCGGTCGACGATCCGGGCCGTCCGACGCTGCGCGTGGGATACGTCGAGCTGCGCGTGACGCCGGAAGTGAAGCGGCTCAGCGTCGCGGTGACACCGAGCGCGCCGGAGTACCTCCCCGGTGACTCGGCGCGGCTGCGCGTGCAGGTGCGCGACAAGGCCAATCGCGGCGAACGGAGCGAGGTCACGCTCTGGGCCGTCGACGAAGGCGTGCTCGCGCTCACGCGTTACAAGACGCCGGATCCGATCGACCTTCTCTACGCGCGGAGAGCGCTCGGGCTGCGGCTCGCGAGCAACCTCGTCGCTGTCGCACCGCAGGTGCCCGAAGGCGAGAAGGGGTTCCGTGCGGCGGGTGGCGGTGGCGGCGCCGGGGAGTCAGAGATCCTGCGCTCGCAGTTCAAGACGACGGCGTTCTTCCTCGGCTCGGTGGTGACCGATGCCGAAGGCAACGCCGATGTCGCGGCGAAGTTGCCGGATAACCTCACCACCTTCCGCGTGATGGCGGTCGCCGTCACGGCCGGCGATCGCTACGGCAGCGGCGAGTCGCCGATGCTCGTCACGCGCCCGCTGGTGGCGCGGCCGTCGCTGCCGCGCTTCGTGCGCCCAGGCGATCGCGTGCTCGCGGGCACGGCGCTCAACCTGAGGAGCGGTGCCGCGCGCGCGGTGTCCGTGAATGCCAAGGCCGAGGGCATCCGCCTGCAGGGGATCGCGGACCAGTCCGTCACGCTGGCGCCGGGGCGCGGTGGCGAAGCGCGCTTCCGCTACCTCGCGGTGCCGGGAGACAGCGCCAAATTCACCTTCAGCGCACGCAGCGGCTCGGATGCCGACGCCGTGCGCGTCGCGATCCCCGTGAAGCCGGACCATCATCCGCGCTCGCACGTGGTGTCGGGCGTGCTGCGTGACACCGCCACCGTACGGTTCGACCTGCCGGCGGACATCGATCCCGCGCGGAGCATCCTCACGCTGCGCGTGACCTCGTCCCCGCTCTCGGTGATCCGCGGCGCGCTCGGCAACGCGCAGGTCTATCCGTATGATTGCACCGAGCAGATCATCTCCGGTGGCGCGAGCGTGGTCGCGCTGCTGCGCGTGCCGGGCGCGTTCGATGCGAGGCAGGTTGCCCGTGCGCGTGGGGACCTAACGCGCGCCGTGCGGGCGTTGCTGCTCCGCCAGCGCACGGACGGCGGCATCGGCTACTGGTCGCCGACCGATTGGACGACGCCCTGGCTGAGCGCGCATGCAGGTGCACTGCTGCTCGACGCGAAGTCGCTCGGCATCGCGGTCGACAGTGCCGCACTGGGCCGTCTCGCGGAGTTCCTGCACGGATCGCTGCGCGGTACGCGCGAACTCGGCGTGCTGCCGGTGGCGCAGTTCTATGAGTCGCGCGCCACGCGGCTCGCCGACCAGGTGGCGTCGGCGGATTTCCTGAGCCGGTTCGGCCAGGCAGACGTCGGCGCCGAGAACGAACTGCTGCGCATGACGCCGCAGTTGCGGCGCGAGGATCGCGTGCGGTTGGCCGAGCTGCTGCGGCGGCGAGGCGGCACGACACAGGCGCGCGAGTTGCTGCAGCCAGTGTGGGACGCCGTACGGGTGGAGGGACAGCGCGCGGTGCTCGACCCGGCTGCGACGACGCCGTTCTACTTCCCATCGACGACGCGCGAGATGGCGCGGCTGCTGATCGCGACGCTGGCGATCGAGCCCGGGCACAGGCTCGTGGGGCCGATGGTGGAGACGATGGCGACGCAAGGGCGCATTGCGAGCGTGCAGCGCTGGAACACGCAGGACGCGACGTTCGCGGTGAAGGCGCTCTCGGAGTTCGAGCGGCTGCAGCGTGAGCTGCCTGCACGCACGGTGCGCGTACGAGCGGGACGTCGCGTGCTCGCGAGCGGCACTGGCGCGGCGGACTCAAGCACCGCGCTCACCGGTCTGCTGGGAGCGAGGAACGACGAGTCGCGGCCGCTCACGCTCTCGCTCGACGCCGACGCGTTGGCCGGCGCCGCCGCCGGTGGGACCGGCAGCGCGATGACGTTCTATCATCTCACGGTCACCGAGGTGCCGCTCGCCCCGCCGGTGCGGCCGGCGGAGAACGGGATTCGCGTCGAGCGTTGGTACGAGCGCTTCAACGACGCCACGCCGGTCACGAGCGTGGCCGAGGGCGAGCTGGTGCGCGTGCGGCTCCGCGTGACGGTTGCGGCGGAGCGGCAGTTCGTCGTGCTCGATGATCCGCTCCCCGGTGGGTTCGAGGCGATCGACCTCTCACTGCGCACGGTCGTGCCTCCGGGCAGCGGCAGCGGCCGCGCCAGCGATGATGATGACACGGACGAGGAGCAGAACCAATTCAGCTGGGGCTTCGGCATGTGGGATTCCGGCTGGTGGACGCCCTGGGACCACCGCGAGATCCGTGACGACCGCGTCGTCTACTCGGCCGTGCTGCTCTGGCCGGGCACGTACACCGCGAGCTATGTGGCCCGCGCGACGACGGCGGGGACGTTCGTGCGGCCGCCGGCGCATGCGGAGGAGATGTACAACCCCGCGGTCAACGGACGGTCGGAGGGCGGGACGTTCGTCGTGACACCCAAGGCGGCGCCGCGGTGACACGCGCGTTCTTGCGCCGCGCGCTGCGCTTCGGCGCGATCATGACTGCCGGCGCCGGCACGCTCGTTGCGCTCGCGCTTGCCGCGTGGGTGATGGCGCCGCTGCCCAACGGCTTGCTCGACCCGCCATCAACAGGACTGCGGATCGAGGACCGGCACGGCATCGTGCTCCGGTCGACGCGCGCGGCTGACGGCAGCCGCACGCGCTGGACGCCGCTCGCGGAGATGGACCCCGACCTGCTGCTGGCGTTCGTCGCGGTGGAGGACAAGCGATTCTGGTCGCACGCCGGCGTCGACCCGCGCGCCGTGATGCGCGCGGCCCTCGCCAACCGGCGGGCGGGGCGCGTCGTCTCGGGCGCGTCTACGATTCCCATGCAGCTCGCGCGTCTGCTCCAGCCAGGCGCACGCGGCTGGCGCAGCAAGGTGCGCGAGACGGCTTGGGGACTGCGACTCGACTGGCAGTTGAGCAAGGAGACGCTGCTCGAGCAGTACTTGAACCGCGTGCACCTGGGCCAGGGCGCAGTCGGCGTCACCGCGGCGGCGGGACTCTACTTCAACGCCACGGCGGCCGAGGTGAGCGTGGGCGAGGCGGCGATGCTCGCCGGGCTCGCGCATGCGCCGTCGCGCGACAATCCCATGTCCGACCCTCATGCCGCCCAAAGACGCCGGCGCGTGGCGCTGGCTCGCATGCAGCGCGCCGCGATGATCGCTGAGACGGAAGCGCGGCTGGCCGGTGCGGAGCCGCTGTTGCCGATGCGCTCAAGCGCGCCGTTCCTCGCACCGCACTTCACGACGCGGCTCGTGCAACTGGACGAGCGGCTTTCGCGCAGCACCGCCGTGAGCGAACGCACTTGGCGAGCGACGCTCGATGCCGCGTTGCAAGCGGAAGTCGAGGCCGAGGTGCGCCACGCCGTCGACGTGCTCCGCGCCCGCGCCGTGCGCCACGCCGCCGTTGTCGTGCTCGACAACCCTTCGGGCGACGTGCTCGCGTGGGTCGGGTCGCCCGACTTCTGGGAATCGCGCACTGGGCAGACGGACATGGTCGTCTCGCCGCGACAGCCGGGATCGGCGCTCAAGCCGTTCCTCTATGCGCTGGCGTTCGACCGCGGCACCACCGCCGCGACCGTGCTGGCCGACGTGCCGCGCAGCTACCCCACCGCCACCGGCGCCTACTCGCCGCGCAACTACGACCGTCGTTTCCGCGGCCCGGTGCGCGCGCGCGAGGCGCTCGCCAGCTCGTACAACGTGCCTGCCGTGGAGCTCGCGGAACAGGTGGGTGTCGGCGCGCTGCTCGCGACGTTGCGTCGCGCCGGATTCGCGTCGCTCTCGCGCGAGGCGGACCACTACGGACTGGGCCTCGCGCTTGGCAACGGCGACGTCACGCTGATCGAGCTGGCGAACGGATACCGAGCGCTGGCCAACGGGGGCGTATGGAGTCCGTGGCGCTGGCTGCAGTCCGGGCCTGACGGCACATCCTCGACCGACATGTTCGCGCCGTCCAAGACTGAGGGTGACGCCCGCGTCGTCTCGCGCGAGGCGGCCGCGCTGGTGCTCGACGTGCTCTCCGACGCGAGCGCGCGCGTGCCGGGGTTCGGCCTGCAGACGCCGTTTGACTTCCCCTTCCGCACCGCGGTGAAGACGGGCACCAGCCGTCACTTCACCGACAACTGGGCGGTTGCCACCACGGAGCGATTCACCGTGGCGGTGTGGGTCGGCAACTTCTCCGGGCAGCCGATGCAGGGCGTCAGTGGCGTCACCGGCGCCGGCCCCCTGCTGAACCGCGCGGTCATGATCACGGCGCAGCGCTACCCGCCGGGACAGCTCGTCTCGCCGTCCGCGATGGGACTCGTGGCCGCCGAGATCTGCCGCGTGTCGGGCATGCTCGCGACGCCGGGGTGCCCCGGGATGCGCGAGTGGTTCCTGCCCGGCAGCGAGCCCACGCGCGCCGATGACTGGGTGCGCCGCGGGCGCGTGCGCCTGCCCGCGGAGTACGCCGAGTGGTCGGCGAGCGCGGAGCGCGGATACGTGCTCGACGAGGACGAGTCGTGGGAGGAAGTGCCAGAGGCGGATCGTCTTCCGGGCATTGACGAGAACCGCGAGGAGCGCGCGGCGCCGCGGGGATTCCGCATCATCTCGCCGGCGGATGGCGACGTGCTTCGCGTGCCGCCTGGCGTGCCATCGCAGTTCGCGACCGTCTCGCTGCGCGCCGTCGGCGCGAGCGGGCCGGTGCGATGGTTCGTCAACGGCAAGGCGTTCGAGGGTGCGCGCTGGCCTCTCGTCGTCGGTGAGTACGTGATCCGCGCGGAGGGCGCGGGCGGTGCGCATGCCGAGGCGAGGGTGCGAGTCGAGTGAGCTACCGGCGCGCCGCGATCCGCTTCGGGTCGCCTGCACGTATCGCGCGCCGGTGAGCGCTCGCGCGACGGTCATGGCGCTCAGTCGGTCCAGGTCTTCCGGCGTGATGAACTCGCCAACGATCGCTCCGTGCTGCACGCGCTCCATCCGATCATAGAAGCCCCGCCGGGCGAGCGGCGTGTTCCGGCGCTCGCCGATCTCAACGGTGGGGAGCACGCGCGAGCGCCGAAAGCCTGACAACGATTGAATCGACTCCAACGGCTACTTGCACCGTCGCCTATCTGTAACCGACCCGCCGAACGATGACGAGTGTGGAATCGCCTAGTGAGAGACGCGTAAAGGCGGCTACACCGTCGCTGTCCGCCACTCGCCGGCCACCGGGCGAGGCATCCACGACTGCGTAGGGGATGGCGACGCCGGCGGAGTCCAGAACCCGGACTTGGAGCGGCACCTGTGCGTCGAGCGGAGCAACGAGATCGCATGTGCCGCACATCACTGTCATTCCCGATCGCCACGACAACTTTGCACTCCTGTACCGCCTAGACGGCGGCGAACCTTGACGAGCGGAACCTCTGACGCCGACTTTAGGCGTCCGCTCGACCGAACGCACTCGACCTTCTCCGGTCGAACCCACACCAGGAGCCCCTCGATGCAACTGTCCCGTCTCTTCGCTGCTGTGGCAGCAGCGAGCCTTCTTTCTGTCCAAGCGGCCCCGCTGAGCGCCCAGAGCCTCGGCGACCGGTTGAAGCGCAAGGTCCAGGAACGCGTGGATCGCAAGACCGACGAGGGCATGGACAAGGCGCTGGACAAGGCGGAAGAGACGGTGAAGTGCGCCGCGACCGACAGCGCGTGCATCGCGAAGGCGAAGGCCGAAGGCAAGAAGGTGGAGACCACGGGGGCAAAGGGTGCGGCGGCTGCGGGCGCGAACGCGAACGCGACCGAGGACGGATCCAGTGACGTCAACGCCCTCAAGCCCGGCACCGGCGCGTGGGCAAACTACGACTTCAAGCCCGGCGAGCGGATCCTCTTCTTCGACGACTTCACCAAGGACGAAGTGGGTGACTTCCCGCGGCGGATGGAGTTCCAGTCCGGCTCGCTGGAGCTCGTGGACTGGCAGGGCGGCCGCTGGCTGCGGGCCTCGTCCGATTCGAAGTGGTACGTGCCGCTCCCGGAGGTTCGTCCGGACCGGTTCACGATGGAGTTCGACTACTACATCCCGTCGGGCGAGGTCTGGATCTACTTCGGCGAGAAGGAGGAGCGCCAAGTGGATTTCGGGGGCCACGGCCACGCGGCGTTGTCGAACCGCGCGAACAAGGTGCAGGCCCAATACACCGAGTCAGGCGGGGAGTCGAAGATCCGCCGCGGGCGCATCATGGTGGACGGCAAGTACGCGAAGGTCTACCTGGACGAGAAGCGCGTGCTGAACGTGCCCAACGCGGACCTCGAGCGCACCAACAAGATCCTGTTCTACACGGACGGCGACGACGCCAATCCCTCCCTGTTCGGCAACTTCCGTCTCGCGGCCGGCGGCAAGAAGCTCTATGACGTGCTCGCCGAAACAGGACGCGTGGCGACGCAGGGCATCTACTTCGACACCGGCTCCGACCGCATCCGCCCCGAGAGCTCGCCCACGCTCAAGGAGATCGCGGCGATGCTCACCGAGCACGGCGACCTCTCGCTCACGATCGAGGGACACACGGACAACGTCGGCAGCGCGGCCACCAACAAGACGCTCTCCGAGAAGCGGGCGGCTGCGGTGAAAGCAGCGCTCGTCGGCAGCTACGGAGTGGAAGCGGGACGACTCGAGACCGCGGGATTCGGTTCGACAAAGCCGGCAGGCTCGAACGACACGCCTGAGGGGCGCCAGACGAACCGGCGAGTGGAGCTGGTTCGGCGGTAGGCGCTACCTCGTCGGTTTCAACGAGTAGGTGCGGGCGAGAAACAAAAGACTGGAGGCAACCGCACGGCGTAGTTGCCTCCAGCCTTCATTTACTTCGTCGACACGGCGCGAATGCGAACGGTGGTGTCCCATGGATCGCGAGACACGACAGCATCTTCGCCCGACGCAGCGTCTCGCTCGGCGACGAACCCGCCGCGCGTGAGGCTTGCCGCGGCGGCCGCCACATCAGCGGCCGTCGGAACCTCGATCGTCCACTCGAGCAGGCGTGGCTCCCCCTCCCCAGCCGGCTTGGCGCCGCTCCCGGCCCAGAGGTTCGTGCCGACATGATGGTGGTAACCGCCCGCGCCCAGGAAGAGCGCGCCCGGGTAGCTCCAGACCGTGCGATCGAACCCAAGTCCTTCCGCGTAGAACGCGATCGCGCGCTCGAGATCGCCCACGTGCAGGTGCACGTGGCCCATCACCGTGCCCGCGGGCATTCCGCGCCACGGCTCGCTGCCCGCATCCTGCACCAACGCGCGCACGTCCACCGGATCGGTGGCCATCATGAGCTCGCGCCCGACGCGCCTCCAACTATCACGCGGCCGGTCGGCATAGACCTCGATGCCGAGCCCGTCGGGATCCTGGAGGTAGAAGGCCTCGCTCACGAGGTGATCGCCAGCGCCGGCGCGTGCATTGATGTCGCCGAGGTGCTTCACGAAGCGGGCAAGCGAAGGTCTGTCGGGCAGCAGGATCGCGAAGTGATATAGCCCGAGCCGAGCCACGCGCGCGGGCGCAGCCGCGACGCGGTGCTCCTCGAGCTCGACCAGCGGCCGGTCGTCGCCCTGGGCGGTGAGCACGGCGCGGCTTGCCTCGCGCGCCACGGCTCGCAAGCCGAGAACGTTCTCGTAGAACTCCAGCGAACGTGCGAGGTCAGTGACCTGAAGTCGTACGCCGCCAAGGCGTGTGGCGTCGGGTAGCCGGAAGCCGGATGGCGCAGTGCCATAGGTGCCCGGCATCGCCGGCTGTGCGCCGGCGCCAAAAATGTCATTCGTCGTGACGCCCATCGAGTCTCCGTTAGTCCGCCGCGTAAAGGGGTGCCCGCGGCTGGTATTGGGATAGTTAGTGTTCTAACACATATCTGCCTTCGCATGCAATGGTTCCCGGGGCGCGAGGTGCAGTAGCCACCACGGGACGGTACCTCCACTGGGGGCCTTGGCGAGGGGAGTAGCCGCGGAGCGGGCTCGGGCCCGAATGGCGGCCGGTGTAGAACATCGCGGTGGCGCATTCCCGACACCTCTTGAACTGCGAGGTCCATTCATGAACCACCACAAGGTCGGCTATTTCATCGGCAGCCTCGCGCGCGGATCGATCAACCGCAAGCTTGCCCGGGCGCTCATTCGCCTTGCCCCGCAGAATCTGACCTTCGTCGAGATCCCGTTCGGGGACCTACCGCTCTACAGCTCTGACTACGACGCCGACTATCCGCCGCCGGCTCGCGCGTTGAAGGATGCGATCAAGGCGGTCGATGCGCTGCTCTTCGTAACGCCCGAGTACAATCGCTCCATCCCGGGCGGGCTGAAGAACGCCATCGACTGGGCGAGCCGGCCCTATGGGGCGAACTCCTTCACCCACAAGCCATCTGCCGTGATCGGCACCTCGCCGGGCGCCATCGGCACCGCCGTCGCGCAGCAGAGCCTGCGGAGCGTGCTGAGCTTCTGCAACTCTCCGCAGATGAACGCGCCGGAAGCCTACATCCAGTTCACGCCAGGCCTCGTGACGGACGATGGCGAGGTCGCCGACCTCACCACGGAGACGTTCCTTCGGCATTTCATGGAGGAGTTCCACATCTTCATCGCCAGGGTGCGATCGGTCCTGCCGAGCGAGGCCTGACCGGTCGTAGATTCATTCGAACCCATCGCCGGACCACCCACCACCCGCGCGAAAAACGACCGTGCCGACTGCGCTCCTCATCATCGACGTTCAGCAGGGGCTCTGCGAGGGAGACAGCGCGCCGTACGACCTCGCGGGAACCATCGCGCGGATCAACCTCGTCGCGGCCACGGCGCGCGCCGCGGGGGCACCCGTGATCTTCATCCAGCACGAGGGGCGGGACGGCTATCTCGAGCACGGGAGCGATGGCTGGCAGCTCGCGCGCGACCTGGAGGTCGCTCCGTCCGACCTGCGCGTGCGAAAGACCGCCGCCGACTCGTTCCATCTCACGGAGCTGGCAAGCGTGCTCGACCACCATGGCGTCAAGGACCTGGTGATCTGCGGGATGCACACCGAGTTCTGCGTGGATACCACGACGCGGCGCGCATTGGCGCTCGGCTATCCGGTGGTGCTCGTGTCGGACGCTCACACGACCGCGGGGCATGCCGACCTCTCACCCGCCCTCGTGATCCGGCATCACAATCACACGCTCGGCAACATCACGAGCTTCGGGCCGCGGGTGCGGCTGGTACCCGCGGCGGAACTGACCTTCGAAGCCTGAGCGTGCATGCCGGGCGGTGGAGCACCGCCCGGCACGCAACCCAGCAAGACGTTATTCCGGACGCGCCGCGGTGATCACCGGGTTCATCACCCAGCGTCCCGAGCCGCCGGCCAGCTGGCCGAAGCTCTGCGCGACGTCGAAGTCGACCACCAAGGTGAGCGGCACCTCTTCGTCGATCACGACCACGTCACCCGGCAGCTTCACCTTGAGCCCCGACTGTGCGAGGCTCGGCATCTGCAGCTCACCGGCGACCGTCGCGCCTTCGGGCAGGCCCGCGTAGTCCGGCGACGACGCATAGATCAGCGTCGAACCGTCTGCCTGCTCGACCTCGATGTACGCGCCGCTGATCACGAACCGGAGCTGCGAGTATCCGCCGACCGGCAGCAAGGCATCGGCGAACAGTTCCTGCGTGGTGCCGACGAGCGTCAGCAGGTCGGTCGTCACGTCGTCCTCGAGCAGCACGACGCGGCCGTTGTCGCCGGCCTCGGACGGCTGCATGTAGATGCGATCGATCGTGACGACGGCGCTCACGACGTCGCCGGGCGCGTCGGTGAGCAGCAGGGTGAGTTCACCATTGCGCGGCGACGTGGACGAGTCGCAGGAGATGGCGCCGAGCGCGAAGACAGAGAGGGCAAGTCCAGTTGCCAGGCGGGTCGGGAGTGCGCGAAGGGAGATCATCAAGTACCTCGATTGGGAATGACAACGGCCTGATTTTGGGCACGATGAGACGTGCCCTTACCCTGCTGACTGCAGGCAACGCGCGCCGCGTCACATCCATCATCCAGCCGCCCACTCCCGACCGAGGCCGCGGCCTAGCCGTGGTCGATCACCACGCGCCTCACATCGGAGCCCAGCCTCACTCGCACGCGGAGGACCTGCAGCACCGCAGCCGCCGCGAGCCCCGCCGTGAGCCCCCACCAGAGCCCGGGCGCACCGAAGTCGAACCGGAAGGCCGCGAGCGCTCCGAGTGGGATGCCCACCGCCCAGAAGCTCAGCGCGTGGAGGATCATCGGCACGCGCGTATCGCCGGTGCCGCGAAGGATGGCCGAGGAGATCACCTGCGTGCCGTCGAACACCTGGAAGACGGCGGCGATGGGGATCAGCGTCGAGGCGACGACGCGCGTGGCCGAGTCAGTGGTGTACGCGCTGGCGAGAAGGTGAGGAGTGAGCGTGAAGAGCACCGCCATCAACGCCATGAAGCCGACGCCGCAGACGAGCGCGGCCACGGCCTCGCGGCGCGAGGCGGAGATGTCCCCTGCCCCGACGGCGTGCCCGACCATGACTGCGGCCGCGGCGGCGACGCCCATCGGCACCATGAAGGTCATCGACGCCAGGTTGAGCGCGATCTCATGACCGGCGAGCGTCGTGGTGCCCATCCATCCGGCCATCACGGTCACGAACCCGAACGCCCCCGCCTCGGCGAAGAACTGCATGCCCACCGGCAGGCCGAGCCGGAGCATCCGCTTGAGCGGCGCCGCGAGGAAACTCTCCGGCCGCCAGGGCACGAGCGTGGGCCTGAGCGTGCGCCACGCGGCGATGAGCAGCACGCTCGCCATCATCCAGCGCGCCAGCACCGTGGCCTGCGCCGCGCCCCGCACGCCGCCCGGCGCGAAGCCGAAGTGACCGTAGATCAGCACCCAGTTGAAGAGCACGTTCGCGGCGTTGGCGACGAGCACCGCGATCACGACCGGCGTGATGCGCGTCAGCGCCTGCAGCGTCTGCCGCATCATGTTGAACATGAAGAACGGCAGCAGCCCCGGAATGCTCCAGAGCACGTACGACGCGGCGAGCGGCACCACGTCCGGCGGCTGCCGCAGCGCACTGAATACCGCTCTCGCGGGCGTGAAGGCGAGGGCCACGACCGCGGTCACGAGCAGCGAGAGGAGCACCCCCCGCTGCACGCCGCGCGCGACACCCACCTGGTCCTTGGCGCCGACGGCCTGCGCGATCACGGGATCGAGCGACATCAGCACGCCGACGCCGATGATGCCGGTGACGAAGAAGTAGAAGTTGCCGAGCGCGCCGGCGGCGAGGGCGCTGGCGGAGACGCGGCCAAGCATGATCGCGTCCACCGTGCCCATGGACTGCATGCCGATGTTGACGAGCACGATCGGCGCGGCGATGCGCGCCATCTCGCGCAGCTCGCCGCTCGTGGGGCGGAGCCGCGCGAGGGAGGTCATGCTACCGGGCGCGCTGCGTGGGAGTCACTGTCACTCCCACTCGATCGTCGCCGGCGGCTTGGAGCTCACGTCGTACACGACGCGGTTGATGCCCGGCACCTCGTTGATGATCCGGCTCGAGATCCGCCCCAGCACCTCGTGCGGGAACGCATACCAGTCCGCCGTCATGCCGTCGGTGCTCGTCACCGCTCGCAGCGCGATCACGTGCTCGTAGGTGCGACCGTCGCCCATCACGCCCACGGAACGCACGGGCAGGAAGACGGCGAACGCCTGCCAGATCTCGTTGTAGAGCCCGGCCGCGCGGATCTCCTCGAGGTAGATCGCATCGGCCTTCCGCAGCGTCTCGACGTTCACCGGATCCACCGCGCCGAGCACGCGGATCGCGAGGCCGGGGCCCGGGAACGGATGCCGGCCCACCATCTCCTCGGGCAGCCCGAGCTCGCGGCCGACGTTCCGCACCTCATCCTTGAACAGCTCGCGCAGCGGTTCGATCAGCTTGAACTTCATGTCCGGCTTGAGGCCACCCACATTGTGGTGCGTTTTGATGACGGCGCTCGGCCCTCCCTTGGCGCTCACCGACTCGATCACGTCAGGGTAGAGCGTGCCCTGCACGAGGAAGGCGGCGTCCTTGCCGGCCGCCTCGGACGCCTCCTCGAACACGTCGATGAACGCGTGTCCGATGGCCTTCCGCTTCTTCTCCGGGTCGTCGAGGCCGGCGAGCGCGCCAAGAAAACGCTCCTCGGCGCGCACGGTGATCAGGCGAATGCCGAGGTGCTTCCCCATCGTGAGCTCCACCTGCTCGCGCTCGTGCATGCGCAGCAGGCCGGTGTCCACGAAGATGCAGGTGAGCTGGTCACCGATCGCCTTGTGCACGAGCGCCGCGGCCACGGATGAGTCCACGCCGCCCGAGAGGCCGCAGATGACCTGCCGGTCGCCCACGAGTTCGCGGATGCGCGCGACCTCGACGTCGATGAAGTGGCCCGGCGTCCAGTCGGGCGTGCACCCGGCGATGCCGAAGAGGAAGTTCTCGATGATGGCCGCACCGCGCACGGTGTGCGCGACCTCGGCGTGGAACTGGATGGCGTGGATCGGCCTGGTCTTGTGCCTGATGCCGACGACGGGATTACCGAGGCTCGTCGCCGTGAGGACGTAGCCTTCCGGCACCGACTCCACGTGATCGCCATGGCTCATCCAGACGGTGGATCGCTCACCCTCCTCGAAGCCGGCGAAGAGCCCGGCCGGCTCGACGACCGCGAGCTCGGCGCGCCCATACTCACGGCGCCCAGCGCCCACCACCTGGGCGCCGGCGTGATGCGCGATCCACTGCATGCCGTAGCAGACGCCGAGCACCGGCGCGACATCGAGGATCGCCGGGTCGAAGGTCGGCGCGCCGATGTCGGTGACCGAGCTCGGACCGCCCGAGAGGATTATCCCCGTCGGCTTCCAGGCGCGGATCCAGTCGAGACTCACCGTCCACGGGTGGATCTCGGAGAAGACGCGCGCCTCGCGCACGCGCCGCGCGATGAGCTGGGTGAACTGCGAACCGCAGTCGAGGATCAGAATCCGTGAACCATCATGCGTGCCAAAAGAACTCGTCACGTCTTCCACTCCGCCGCATCGAGCTTGATGAACTCGACGTGCTTGGTATCGAGGTCGAGGATCGCCGCCGTCGGTGATCCATGCATCCAGCCGCACGCCTCGCCGGGGTTCACGATCAATGTGTTGTCGCGCACCTTCATCTCCTGCTGGTGCGTCATGCCGTGGATCACGAACGCGTGGGCGAGCACCGAACGCTCCACCACGTCGCCGATGTCGTGCACGATCAGCACCTTGTACTCGCCGAAGGCGATGCTGTGCGGAGACTCGAAGAGCTCCTGTCCCATGCCCTGCTCGGCGAAGGCACGGATGCCCTCGGGGTCGCCGTCATTGCGCCCGAACACGCCGGCCATGGCAACGCCATGGTCCTGGAACGGCTTGAGCGCGAACGGCGAGCAATAGTCGCCCGCATGCAGGACGAAGTTCACGTCCCGCTTCAGCATCTCCTTGAGCAACGCATCGACCGCGGGCACGCGGTCGTGGGTATCCGCCATCAGCCCGACACGCATCTAGTTCTCCATCCAGAGGGGGCTCGCTGACTCTTGCCGCACCAGGTCCTCGTACTGTTCGCGCGCGGTCACGACCGCCCAGCGCGCGCCATCCACCAGCACCTCGGCCACGCGCGGCCGGGCGTTGTAGTGCGAACTCATCACGAACCCATACGCTCCGGCGGTCTTCACCGCCAGCAGTGCACCCGGTCGGACATCGCCGATCGTGCGGTCGAGCGCGAGGAAGTCGCCGCTCTCGCAGACCGGCCCGACGATGTCGGCCACGATCTCACCGTCGGTCGCCGTCACCGGCTCGATACGGTGATACGCGTCGTAATGCGACGGGCGCAGCAGCTCGGACATGCCGGCGTCGCAGATGAGGTAGGTCTTGTCGCCCGAGTGCTTGCGGTACAACACGCGGGTGAGGAGCACGCCCGCCGCGGCCACGAAGAAACGGCCCGGCTCCACCAGCAGCTCCACGTCCCCGAGCGCGCGCGCGGCCTCGACCAGGATACGGCCGTAGGCGGCGAGGTCCGGCTCCTCCTCGCCGTTGTACGGCACGGGCAGTCCGCCGCCGGCGTCGAGATAACGAATAGGCGCGCCCTCGGCACGCAGCGTGCGCGACGCGGCGACGAGGCGCTCGGTGCCCTTGCGATAAGCCTCGAACGACGAGAGCTGCGAGCCGACGTGCATGTCGAGCCCGAGCAGCGCCACGCTCGGCAGCCCCAGCGCCACGCGCCCGACCGCCAGCGCCTCGCCGATGCCGATGCCGAACTTGTGCCCGCGCTCGCCGGTGGCGATGTAGTGGTGCGCGTTGACGACGTCGACTTCCGGATTGATCCGCAGGCCGACCGGAGCTACGACGCCGAGCTCGCGCGCGATCTCCGCGAGCAGCCTCAGCTCCGCCTCTGACTCCACGTTGATGAGCTTGACCTTGGCGGCGAGTGCCTCGCGCAGCTCGCGCTCGCTCTTGCCCACGCCGCCGAAGAGGATGTCCTCTCCGCGGAACCCGGCGCGCAGCGCACGGAAGAGCTCGCCGCCGGAGACGACGTCAACTCCGGAACCGGCCTCGCGCAGCACGCCGAGGATGCCGCGGTTGGCGTTGGCCTTGAGCGAGTAGTGCACGCGGTGCGGCACCGCGGCCAGCGCGGCCGTGAGTCGCGCGTAGCGGTCACGCACGACGCTGGCGCTGTACACATAGCAGGGCGTGCCGGCCTCGCGCGCGATGCGCTCGGCCGGGACGCCATCACAGAGCAGCGTGTCGCCTGCCCTGGTGAAACCGGACGCCGCGCTCAGTACGCCTTCGCCCACACGACCTCATGCTTGGCCGGCTGGCCAGTGATCATGCAGGTGCGCGGGGCATCGGCGGAACGGAACTCCGGGTCGGGGATCACGCGGATCGTGGCCTTCGTCTCTTCCTTCACCTGCGCCTCGATGGCCGGGTCGCCATTCCAGCCGGCGTAAACGAAGCCGCCCTCGCCGTCCATCAGCTCGCGGAACTTGTCGTAGGACATCGGCTCGCGGAACGTCGCCGCCTCGCGGCGCGCCTTGGCGTCGTCGAACATCTGCTGCTGGATGGCGTCCAGCATCTTCGCCAACGCGGGGGCCAGCCCGTCCATCGAGAGCGGCGCCTTCTCGCGCGTGTCGCGGCGCGCCGTCATGACGCTGTTCTGGTCGAGGTCGCGGGGGCCGAGCTCGAGGCGCAGCGGCACGCCGCGGAGCTCGTGCTCATAGTACTTGGCGCCGGGCTTCATGCCCTCGCGGGCATCGACCTTCACGCGCAGGCGGTCGGTGGCGCCGCGGCCGGTCCAGGCCATGAGCTCCTCGCGCAGCTTCTGCGCCGCGCCCACCACGCGGTCGCGCTCCTCGTCCTTGCGGAAGATCGGCACGATCACGATCTCGACCGGCGCCAGCTTGGGCGGCACGCGAAGTCCGTTGTCGTCGCCGTGCGTCATCACGAGCCCGCCGACCATGCGCGTGGAGACGCCCCACGAGGTGTTCCAGGCGTGCGCCATCTCGCCCGCCTCGTTCTGGAACGTCAAGTCGAACGCCTTGGCGAAGTTCTGCCCGAGGTTGTGCGAGGTGCCCGCCTGCAGCGCCTTGCGGTCCTGCATCATTGCCTCGCACGAGTAGGTGCGCAGCGCGCCGGCGAACTTCTCGCTCTCGGTCTTCTGGCCGGTGATCACCGGCATGGCGATCCAGCCCTCCATGAACTCGCGGTAGACGCCGAGCATGCGGCGCGCCTCTTCCTCCGCCTCGTCGTGCGTGGCGTGCGCGGTGTGGCCCTCCTGCCAGAGGAACTCGAGCGTGCGCAGGAAGAGCCGCGTGCGCATCTCCCAGCGGACGACGTTGGCCCACTGGTTGATGAGGATCGGCAGGTCGCGGTACGACTGCGTCCACTTGGCGAACATGTGGTAGATGATCGTCTCGGACGTCGGCCGGATGATCAGCGGCTCCTCGAGCTCCTTGCCGCCGCCATGCGTGACGACCGCCACCTCGGGCGCGAAGCCCTCGACATGGCTCGCCTCCTTCTGCAGGAAGCTCTGCGGGATCAGCAGCGGGAAGTACGCGTTCTCATGGCCCGTCGCCTTGAACATGTCGTCGAGCGCGCGCTGCATGCGCTCCCAGATGCCGTAGCCGTTGGGGCGGATGACCATCGAGCCCTTGACGGGCGAATAGTCGGCGAGCTCCGAGCGCAGCACGACCTCGTTGTACCACGCGCTGAAGTCCTCGGCGCGGGTCGTGAGCTTCTTGTCGTTGCTGGTGCTGTTCTTGTTGTCGCTGTTGTCTTCAGCCATTCGTCGTCGTTCCGGTTGTGCTCGAGCCCGCACGCTGCGCGTGCAGCCAGTGCCTGAGGTCGCTCATCACCGTCGCGTCGCCCATGAGCGCCGCGCCGGCATCCACCGCGTGCGTCGCGGCCCCCGTCATCTTGCCGAGCAGGCTCATCGCCTCCACGGCCCCATCCTCGCGATAATAGACCACCGCGCTCGCGCCCGCCTTGCGCGCGCCATCCACCTGGTTGCGCGTCGCCTGCGAGAGGTAGCGTTCGGCGTTCATGCCGTGATTCACGCTGAACCCCGCCCCGCGCAGAGACGTGATGAGCCGCAGCACGTCGGCAAAGGGCCGGTTGAGCGCGCCATTCCCCGCCACGAGGTGGAAGTCGACGGCATCCTGCCCCTCCGCCGGCCAGAGGCCACGCGCGGTGAGCAGCTCGCCCAGCACCACGTCGCCCATGCCGAAGCCAAGCGCCGGCAGGTCCACGCCGCCGAGCGACTTGAGCAGCGTGTCGTACCGGCCGCCTCCGCAGATGGCGCGCAGCTCGCCCTTGGCGTCGAAGAGCTCGAACACGATGCCGGTGTAGTAGGCCAGCCCGCGCACGATCGAGAGGTCCAGCTTCACCCAGTCGCTGGCGCCGAGCGCATCGAGATGCTCGAGGTAGCGGCCGAAGCGCTCGATGTGCTCGCGCGCCGCCGGCGCCTCGCCGAACTCAGTGCGCAGCTCGTCGAACGAGATGCCTCCGGCGAGCGCCAGCACGCGGTCGGCCAGCGGCTTTGCGAGCCCTGCCGCGGCGAGCTTCTCCTCGGAGACGGCGCGCGGCTGCCGCGCGATCTTGTCCATGACCGTGTAGACGGCCGGCAGCTGCTCCGGCGTGGCGCCGAGCGTGAGCAGCACGCCGTTGAGCATGCGGCGATCGCTCACGCGCGCCTGCACGTCCGCACTCGTGAGCCCGAGTTCCTTCATCACGTCGATGGCCACGCAGAGCAACTCGGCGTCCGCCAGCTCGCTCGTCTCGCCGACGATGTCGACGTTGAGCTGGTAGTGCTCGCGGAGCCGCCCGCGCTGCGCGCGCTCGTAGCGAAAGAGCTGGGGCAGCGAGAACCATCGCACCGGCTTGCGCAGCGCATTGGCGCGCGCCGCGACCATGCGCGCGAAGGTCGGCGTCATCTCCGGGCGCAGCGCGACCTCGCGGCCGCCCTTGTCCGTGAAGTTGTAGAGTTGGCCGACGATCTCGTCGCCGCTCTTCTTGGTGTAGAGGTCGAGGGGCTCCAGCGGTGGCCCGTCGTACTCCACGAACGCGTAGCGACGGGCTACGGCCCGCCAGGCGCTGAAGACATGCGCGCGGCGGGCCAGCTCGTCGGGATAAAAATCACGGAATCCGGGAAGCGTTCCTGCACTCATCCAGCAAAGTTACCCGGTCGCCGGAGAGAGCGGCAACTAAATCTTGGCTACCCCGCCGTAGCCGGCACCTTGAGCCGCGCCATGGCGTCGCCGACGGTGTGGAACGAGCCCGTCACCAACACCGTCGCGCCGAGCGTCGGCGCGAGCTGCAGCGCCTCCTCGAAATCCGGCTCGAGGTCGGCAGTCCAACCCTCGCCGCGAGCGAAGTCGAGCGCCGCCGCTGCATCCCACGCGCGGCTCGCCGGCGCCGTCGGAGCGTTCGTCAGGAGGAACCGGTCCACCGTGCCGGAGAGCGCCCGCAGCATGCCACGCCAGTCCTTGTCGGCAAGCACGCTCACGAGCGCGCAGATGGGACGCTCGGGACCCACGGCGCCCAGCGTGAGCGCCGTGACCGCCGCCCCATCGGGATTGTGCGCGACGTCAAAGAGCCACTGCCCATGACGCGAGAAGCGCCCCGGGAGCTGCACTTTCGCCATGCTCGCCGCCGCCTCGGGAATCCCCACGCGCCACGGTTCCGGCAACGCGTCGAGCATCGTCAGCGTCGTCATCGCGTTGAGGGCCTGATGACGGCCCGGCAGGCCCGTCGTCACCTCGTGGCGCTCGTTGGCGCGCACCCAGGTGAAACTCGTCCCATGGGCGCCCACGGTGATGCCCTCGGCGCGCCCCTCCTCCGCCACGATGCGAATGGGCGACGCGCCGAGGCGGGCGCCCTCCGACGCGAGCAGGTGCCGGATGTGCTCCTCCGGCTCGCCGATGACCGCGGGCACGCCGGGCTTGAAGATCCCCGCCTTCTCCGGCGCTATGGCCTCGAGCGTCGTGCCGAGGTACTCGACATGGTCGATGGCGATGCCGGTCACGCCCGCCACGAGCGGCGTCACGACGTTGGTCGCGTCGAGGCGGCCGCCGAGTCCGGTCTCGATCACCGCGATGTCCACCTCCGCATCGGCGAAGAGCTGGAACGCCATCGCCGTCGTGGCCTCGAAGAAGGTCGCGCCGAGTCGTTCGACGGTCGGCGTCCACTGGTCGAGGAAGTCGATGATCGACTGTTCGCTCACCGGCTGGCCGTCGACGAGGAAGCGCTCGCGGAAATCGACGAGGTGCGGCGAGGTGTACTTGGCCACGCGCAGCCCGCGCGCGCGCAGCACCGTCTCGAGCGCGGCGCAGACGCTGCCCTTGCCGTTCGTGCCCGCCACATGCATCACGCGGAGGCGCCTGTGCGGGTCGCCGAGCTCGTGGAGGAAAGCCTCCACTCGCTCGAGTCCGAGCCGCCATTGTCCGGTCGTGCGCGCGAAGAGGAAGTCGAGCGCCGCGCGGTAACTGGGCGAGCTCAGGCGGACGCCCACCCCGTGGCCGCGGGCTTGCCACTCATGTGGCGCAGGAGCTGTCCCACCGTGCGCTTGAGCTGGTGCCGGTGCACCACGCTGTCCACCATCCCGTGGGAGAGCAGGAACTCCGCCGTCTGGAAGCCTTCGGGGAGGTCCTGTCCGAGGATCTGCTTGATGACGCGCGGGCCGGCGAAGCCGATCACCGCGCCAGGCTCGGCGAGGATCGCATCACCGAGCATCGCGAAGCTGGCGCTCACGCCGCCCGTGGTGGGGTTGGTGAGGATCGAGACATAGGGGATCCGCCGTTCCGCGAGCTGCGAGAGCATGGCCGAGGTCTTGGCCATCTGCATCAGCGAGAGCACGCCCTCCTGCATGCGGGCGCCGCCCGACGCCGAGAGGATGATCAGCGGCCACTTCTTCTCGAGCGACCGCTGGCCGAGCCGGGCGATCTTCTCGCCCACCACCGAGCCCATCGAGCCGCCCATGAACGCGAAGTCCATGATGCCGATGTTGACCGGCATCTGGTCCATGAGGCCGGAGACGGTGAGGATGGCGTCATGGTCGCCGGCGTTCTTGAGCGCCTTCCGCAGGCGCGCCGGGTATTCGGGGAACTCGAGCGGGTCGAGCGAGCCGATGCTGACGTCCTTCTCGTCGATCGAGCCTTCGTCGAGCAGCAGGGTCGCGTAGTCGTGCGCCCGCAGCCTGCGATGATAATCGCAGCTCGGGCAGACGTTGTGGTTCTTGATGAACTTCTCGCGGATGTCCGTATGGCCGCACGCCTCGCACTTCTCCCAGAGGTCTGCCGGGATCTCGAGTCGCTGGGCCCGGGGCTGCCGGGGTTTCTTGTCTTTGCGGAACCAAGCCATCTGGGAATAGTGCAGGGTCGGAGCCGCGTCGGGCAAGCGACTTGCGCCCGCGGTTTCCCGCTACAGCATGAGCCCGTCGGCCCGTCCGCGACCTTCGGCCGAGACGAGGGCGAGCACCCCGACACCCATCCAGGTGGCCAGCATGAACGAGCCGCCGTAGGAGAAGAACGGCAGCGGGATGCCCGTGATCGGCATCAGGCCGATGGTCATGCCCACGTTCACGAGCACGTGCGTGAACCAGGCGGCGGTCAGGCCGAACGCCACGAGGGACGCGAACGGGTTGGTGGCGCGGGCCGCTATGCGAATGGTGCGCGTGAAGAAGAGCAGGAAGAGCATCAGCGCCAGCGCGACGCCGAGAAAGCCGAGTTCCTCACCGACCACCGGGAAGATGAAGTCCGTGTGCTGCTCCGGCAGGAAGGCGAGCCGCTTCTGCGAGCCCTCCGTGAAGCCCTTGCCGAAGAGGCCGCCAGACCCGACCGCCACCTGCGACTGGATCACGTGGTAGCCCGACGCCCGCGGGTCGCTGGAGGGGTCGAGGAACACCAGCAGGCGGCGCTGCTGGTAGGGGTTGAGCCGCTCCCAGAGCACCGGCGCGACGACGCCCATGGCCACGTTGGCCGCGACCAGCAGAACGCCCTCCACGACCGCTGGCCGGTACCAGGCCACGATTGCGAGGAAGACAAGGAACCAGGCGCCCCAGACGCCCGGACCGAACGCGAGGATCAAGCTGACGGCCGGGCTCGCCGCCATCACGATGAGCGGCCACGCGACCCCGCTCCAGAAGAGCATCGCGAAGAAGATGCCGAGGAAGACGATCGCCGTGCCGAGGTCCGGCTGTGCCATGATCAAGAGCCACGGAAGCAGCACGATCAGCGCGGGTTTCCAGAGCCCGAACAGCGTCGTCGGCGCCTTGCGCTGCGTGGCCAGCACGCGCGCCAGCATCACCACGACCGCGATCTTGGCCAGCTCCGACGGCTGCCCCAGGCGCACGCCGCCGATCGCGAGCCAGCTCTTGGTGCTCGCGGCCGTGCCCGCGCCGCTCCCGATGAACAGGAGCAGGAGCAGCAGCGCGCAGGCGCCGGCGTACACCGGCAGCGCCGACCACTCGAGGAAGCGCACCGAGGTGCGGCTGATGGCGTACGCCATGCCGAGTCCGAGCGCGAACCAGACCAGTTGCTGGCGCCAGAGCCCCGCCACGAAGCTCGGCACGTCCGTCTGGCCGGCCGAGTAGACCATCGCGATGCCGAACGCCGTGAGCGCCAGCGCGAGGGCCATGAGCGGCCAGTCGGCGGGGATCGCGCGGCCCTTCAATCGCCCTCCGTCGGCGGCACGGAGATGACCTGCGCGTGCAGGTACCGCTCCATGATGCGCGTGGCGATGCGCGCCGCGCGCGAACCGTGCAGGCCGAACTCGAGCATCACCGCCACGACGATCTGCGGGTCCTCGGCGGGCGCGTAGCCGACGAACCAGGCATGGTCCAGCGTCTGGCTGGCGGAGTTCTGCGCCGTGCCGGTCTTGCCGGCGACGTTGATGCCGCGCAGTCGCGAGCCCGCCGCCGTGCCGCGCCCCACCACGTCAAAGAGCGCCGACTGGATCTCGCGCAACTGCGAGCCGGTGAGCTTGAAGAGTTGCTTGCGCTCGGGCTCGCCACGCACCACCTCCGGGCGCGGCGCGGAGCCGTCCGTCGCCAGCGCCGAGTAGAAGCGCGCCATGTTCACGACGGTCTGCGAGTTCTCACCCTGGCCGATCGAGAGGTTGAGGCTCACCGCCTGCGTCCAGCCGCGCGGGCCGTAGAGCGTGTCGTAGTACGCCTTCGCGGGATCGGTGGGGAACAGCGGCCGCGTCTCCGCCGGGAGGTCGATCCCCGACCGCTCGCGCATGCCTAGGCGGATGCCGCCGGCCACCAGCTTCTGCAGCGAGAGCTTGAGGCCGAGCTGGTAGAAGTAGACGTCGCAGGACTTCTCGATGGCCTGCGCCAGCGTCACGTCGCCGTGGCCCTTGTGGTCCCAGCAGCGGAAGTAGCGATTGCCGAACTGGTAGCCACCCGTGCAGGGCGTCGGCATGCGCTCGTTGATGCGCACGAGGCCCTCCTCCATCGCGACGATGGCGGTGGCGAGCTTCCACGTGGAGGCCGGCGGGTAGGTGCCCTTGATGGCCTTGTTGTAGAGCGGCCGGCGCTTGTCGGCCTGCAGCTCCTGCCAGTAGTCGTAGGGGATGCCGCCGATGAAGCGGTTGGGATCGAAGCTCGGCGCCGAATGCAGCGCCAGCACCTCGCCCGTGCGCGGGTCCATCGCCACCACGCCGCCGATCAGCGAGTCACCGAAGATCTCGGCGGCCGCGAGCTGCAGGTCGAGGTCGATGTTGGTGATGAGCGGCGGCGGTCCCTCGGGGAGCAGGTCCTCGCGCGCGTTCTCGCGCACGACCCGCCCGCGCGCGTCGACCTCGACGAACCGGCTGCCCTCGCGCCCGCGCAGCCGCGACTCGTACTGGCGCTCGATGCCGTCCTTGCCCACCTGCTGGCCGGCCTTGTACGTGCTGAAGCGCTCCTGCCCCAGTTCGCTCTCGCTGACCTCGCCGGTGTAGCCGATGAAGGCCGCCACCGCGGCGCCCGCCGGATAGAAGCGCTTGGGCGCCGACTGGATGATGAGGCCGGGGAACTCGACCCGCCGTTCCTCGAGCACGGACACGAGGTCGAACGCCGCGTCGCCGAAGAGCACAGTCGGGCGCGAAGGCTCGCGGCGATAGCGGCGGACCGCGTTGCCGACCTGCTCGGGCGTCACGCGCATCAGCTCGCCGATGCGGCTCATCGTCACGCGCACCGAGTCCTCGTTGCGCGCCAGCAGGGAGACCGAGTAGCCCGGCAGGTTCTCGGCGATGACCTTGCCGGTGCGGTCGAGGATGACGCCGCGCGGTGCCGGCAGCGGCACCTCGCGCAGCCGGTTCTCCTCGGACTGGGTCACGTAGCGGGCGCTCTGCAGCACCTGCGTGCGGAAGAACGAGCCGAGCAGGAGCACGAACGCGCCGGCGAACACACCCGACGCGATCCGCGCGCGACGCTGGACGTCGTTGGGGTGGAAGCTCATGTGCGCCGTCGCTCGAGGGTGGGGCGCACCAGCGCCAGCACGAAGACGCCGACGAGCGCCGTCAGCGCGGCGCCCAGGGGAGTCCAGATGAGCAGTTGCGCGAGGAGCGCGCCCCCGCCAAGCCGCTGTTCGGCGAGCAGGAAGATGATGTCCGCGGCGCACTTGCCGAGGAAGACGAAGACGACGTTGACGCCGACGTTGTCGGTGAAGAACGCCGCCTTGAGCCGCGACGCCGTGAAGCCGACCACCGTCAACGCGAGCGCGCCCGCGCCGAGCGACTCGGGCGACATCGCATCGGAGACCAGTCCCATCGTGAAGCCGGCGAGCGCCGCGAGGCCGGGCCGCGTGCGCACCGCGAGCACGAGCAGCGCGATCACCAGGAAGTCGATGCCGGCGCGCCAGTCAAGCAGCGGACGGAGCGTGAACTGGAGGGCGATCAGCACCACGATGACGACCGTGACGGACGCGGAGCGGACGTTGATCATGAGCGCGGCACCGTGTCGCCGCGGGCGCGCGCGAGCGAGTCCGCGCGCAGGAGGGAGTCCGCCGCCTTCGCGAGCGACTCCGCGCGCGCCCTCGTCAGCGAATCCGCGCGGACCTTGGCGATCGAGTCTGCCACGAGGCTGTCTCCCGCCGCGATCACCCTGCGCGTCGGCGAGTTGGCAGCGGACCAGACGCTGGCCACGCCCTCGGCATTGCGCTCCGGCTGCAGCACCATCACCTGCGTGACCTCCGCGGGCCGCACCGCCGGCCGCACGAGATATGACCGGGACCACCCCGTCGTCGTACCCATCTCCTCGAGCACCGTGCCGATGAACACGCCGCGCGGGAAGACGCCGCCGAGCCCGGAGCTGACGATCGGCGTGCCGGGCGCGAGCTCCGCCCGGAACGGCACGCCGTGCAGCTCGAGCAGGTAGCGCTCGGCGCCGCTGCCCAGGTGGGCGGAGACGATGCCGAAGGCCCCGCCGTCGGCCGTCGTCGCGCTCACGCGGAAGTCCGGGTGCGGCCAGCTGATCGCGACGCTGGTGCGCTCGTCGACCTGCGTGACCATGCCCACCAGCCCGTCGGCCGCGACGACGGCGCTGAAGCGCTCGACGCCGGCGCGCGAGCCCGCCGTCAGCATGAACGAGTGGTCGTCACCCATGCCCCGCCCCACGATGGCCTCGGCCGGGATGAAGCCCCACCGCAGCGCGCGGCCCAGGCCGAGCAGGCTGCGCAGCCGGGCGTTCTCGGCCTCGAGCGCGTCGAGGCGCTGCGAGCGCATGACGACGCTGTCGGCGGTGCGGGCGATGCTGTCGTTGTTCGCGAAGGAACGGCGCGCCAGCGAGGCGCGGTGCTGCATGGCGACGAGCGGCCCGACGAGGTTGCCACGGACGACGCCCGCCACGCGGTCGCGCGGCGTGGCGGGAAGGATCAGCAGGACGAGGGCGAGCACGACACAGGCCACCGCGACGGCGACGTCCGCCCTCGTGTCAGTCCTGGCACCGCGAGGCACGCGAGGCGCGGCCTCAGGTGCTCAGCACGGACCAGTACTTCTCCTCGTCATCGAGGATGCGCCCGCAGCCGCGCACCACGCAGGTCAGCGGGTCCTCGTCGACGTGGATCGGCAAGCCGGTCTCCTGCGTGAGCAGGACGTCGAGCCCGCGGATCAGCGCGCCGCCTCCGGTCATGACGATGCCGCGGTCGACGATGTCCGAGGCGAGCTCGGGCGGCGTGATCTCGAGCGCCCGGCGCACGGCGTTGACGATCTGCTGGATCGGCTCCTGGATGGCCTCGCGGATCTCGGCGCTGTGCACGCGCACCGTCTTCGGGATGCCCGAGACGAGGTCGCGGCCCTTGACCTCCATCTCGCGCTCCTCGCCCATCGGCGCGGCGGAGCCGATCTGGATCTTGATCTGCTCGGCCGTCGGCTCGCCGATCAGCAGGTTGTAGCTCTTGCGCATGAACTGCACGATGCCGGCGTCGAGCTCGTCGCCGCCGATGCGGATCGACGTGTCGGAGACGAGGCCGCTGAGCGCGATGACGGCGATCTCCGTGGTGCCGCCGCCGATGTCGATGACCATGTTGCCGGTGGGCGTCTCGACCGGGAGGCCGACGCCGATGGCCGCGGCCATCGGCTCGGCGACCATGAACACTTCCTTGGCGCCGGCGCCGAGCGCGGAGTCGCGCACCGCGCGGCGCTCCACCTCGGTGATGCCGCTCGGCACGCAGACGATCACGCGCGGCTTCACCTGGAAGATGTGGTTCTTGATGATGAGCTCGAGGAAGAAGCGCAGCATCTTCTCGGTCACGTCGAAGTCGGCGATGACGCCGTCCTTCATCGGTCGCACGGCGAGCACGCCCTCGGGCGTGCGGCCCAGCATGCGCTTGGCCTCGAGGCCGACGCCCTTGATGCGCTTGGACTCGCGATCGATCGCCACGACGGAAGGTTCGTTGAGGACGATGCCCTCACCCTTCACGTAGATCAGCGTGTTCGCCGTCCCGAGGTCGACGGCGATGGCGTTCGCCGCGAGGAATCCACCTTTCTTGAAGAACGGCCAACGCATGATCTATGGTTTCTCGCTCGTCTGGGATGGATAGACGGCTGAGGACACTCGTACGCAACGGGCTCTCTCGCGAGAGAGGAAGCTAGCCCGTAACACGGTCCGAGGGGAGATGTGGGAGGCGACCGGCGCGGCGCGCGGTCGACAAGCGGTCGCGGCTCATACACCGAAGTGCGGCGAATGAGCGAAATGATCCGTGCGGCATCAGATAGTGATTCGCTGGCAGGCCGCAGGGTGCACGAAGCAAGAGGGGCGCGGCCGAA
>Ga0247822_10000203_pt1 | contig 28553 bp, 23 predicted proteins | sample 13C_Cellulose_Da_FD_192423 | JGI IMG/M metagenome (GOLD analysis project Ga0247822, IMG submission 192423) | Soil microbial communities from agricultural site in Penn Yan, New York, United States - 13C_Cellulose_Day30 | ecosystem: Environmental > Terrestrial > Soil > Agricultural land | place...
GAACAGGGACCGAGACGATCGACCGCCTCTGCAGCTACTTCGCTTGCAGAGTTGAGGACCTCATGGAGCACATCCCTGATGAGGGCGATGCCCCTCTCGAACCGACGTCTGCCGCGCACTAGCTGAACCCAAGGCGGGGGCCTTGGGTCAATCGGCTGAATACCCCCTTGAGACTGAGCTGGGTCACTGGTTCTCGAGAACTGAAGGACGGCTGCGCAGCGAGGCCGTGTGATAACTCGCGGGGAGTACGCCCAATTCAACCGCCGCTCGCTGCTTTGTCAGTTTGTGCGAGCTGAACCAGTCTGAGACCCGCCAAGGCAATGCTGGAGCCCGTTTAAGGCTGTAGATCGAGCCTGCAGCGGCCGCAAAGGGCGCCTATGCGCCCAACAACTGCATCGCTTTCTTGGTCCGCTCGAAGCCCAAGATGCTGAGGATGCGTTTGAAGTTGTATGCCAACACGCTCAGGCTCATCTCGGTGGCCACGTTCTCGATGCCTCGGGTCAGGAAGTGCGTCCAGCCCATCCAGTGCTTGAGGGTGCCGAAGACATGTTCAACGGTGCTCTTGCGCACCGTCATGGCGTTGGGCATCTGGTCCAGCCGTTGCTGGACCTTGTCCATGACTTCCTCATGCTCCCATCGCCTGATGCGTCGGTACTCACCTGTTGTGCATTGCGCTTTCATCGCGCAGCCAGGGCATGCACTGGACCAATAGATGCTGATCTGCAATCCAGCCTCTTCGCGGCTGAAGCGGTGGATCGCCCGTTGGCCAGCAGGGCATTGGTACTCATCGGCACCAGCGATGTAGATGAAGTCTGTCTTGTCGAATCGGCCTTCCGCCCGAGCATTGGATGTCATGGGCTTGGGCACAAGTGCCGCAACCGCCGCATCCTCGCAAGCCTTGAGTCCCAGTCCACTGTAGTAGCCACGGTCGGCAATGGCCTTCAACCCATCTATACCCATTGCATCGCGCGCTGCCAGGGCCATGGGGCTGAGCTGTGCACGGTCGTTGCCGTTGTTCGTGACTTCATGGGCAACGATCAAGTGGTTCTTGGTATCAACCGCAGCTTGCACGTTGTAGCCCACCATGGCCGTGCCCTTGGCGCTGTGGGTGGTCATCGCTCGTGCGTCGGGGTCCGTCTGGGAGATCTGCCGATCGGGCACCACCTCCAGTTGCGCCTTGACGGATTGAAGGTCGTGCAGGCGCTGGCGCATCTTCTGAATCTTGCCTTGCAGGCGCTCGGTCTTGGCCTGCATCTCAACTGGCTGGGTGCGATCCGCAGTCTCCAAGGCATCCAGGTAGCGCTGAATGCTTTCCTCCAGCTCACGCTCGCGGCGCTCAATCTTGCCCGGCGTGAAGTTGCGCTCGCGGTTGTTGACGGCCTTGAACTTGCTGCCGTCGATGGCCACGACGGCCTCAGTGAACAGCTTCAACTCGCGGCACAGCATCACGAAGCGGCGGCAGACATTGCGAATGCCTTTGCCGTTGTCGCGGCGGAAGTCCGCGATGGTCTTGAAGTCAGGGGCGAGGCGCCCGGTCAGCCACATCAGCTCCACGTTGCGCTGGCATTCGCGCTCCAGCCTGCGACTGGACTGGATACGGTTGAGGTAGCCGTAGAGATAAAGCTTCAACAGCACCGAGGGGCGATACGAAGGCCGGCCAGTTGAGGCTGGCGTTGCGCCATCGAAACCCAAACCGACCAGGTCCAACTCATCGATGAAGACGTCCACGATCCGAACGGTGTTGTCTTCTGCAATGAAGTCGTCCAGGCACTCCGGCAGCAACGTGACTTGCTGCCTGTCCTGACCTTCAATGTATCTCGACATATTGACCCCCGTGTTCAATATGTCTGTGAACTCTACCGAGCTCGGCCTCGCGCAGGGAGAGGGTTTTCACACAGCCTCCAGCGGTTGCTGTCCTACGGGCAGCATGAGAATGGGACGTCTACCGTCCAGAAGCTGACGGACAAGAAAAAGGATAAGCAGACGTTAAACGTTTGACATGAAGGGCGGCGCCCGGCTTGTCGGGTGACGTCCTCTCGATAGAAAGGTTCGGCATCGTCACGGCGATACCCAAAAGTGAAAAGAACTATCTCGCTGTTGCAGAAGAGCGTGGAACAAAGTTCGGATCGCCGGCCATTCAAGGTGGTCTAGCGGGTCTAGAAAAGAAATAGCCTCTTGGCACCGAGAACCGCGGGTGCGCCCCAAAGCGCCTGTCGGCGCGGCTTGGGGCCTTACTTGTGCTTGCAGTCACAGTTCATCGAGTGCCTGGTTTTGGCCGTACAACTTCTCGCTAAGCGCTGTCTGTCGAAAGTCAGGTGATGAAGGACGCTGCCCGTCGGAACGTCGGCGTCGAAAGCCTCAGATCAGTCTGAAACAGTCCTTGCGGGCGAGGCACTGCGCTGACGTGCCGTTAAACGGGATCAAGCCTCGTCTGATGCGCAGGCCAACAGTTCGCCTTAGGCGGGCTTGATCGTGACCGCACCCTTGGCATCGATCACCACCTGTTTCTCAGCGACTAGACGCTGGATCACTGTAACCACGGTCGCGTCGTCGGACTTGCCACCAGCGATCAGGAACTTCACAACCCCTTCTTCTAGGCCGTGTGCAAAGTGAACGCCAAAGAGTTCGCAAATGCGAAGCAGGTTGTTGACCACGTGGTCATCTCAGAATCCGCGCTCAACAACCAAGAGGTTGCCATAGTCTTCAAGCCGCGGCACGAGTGGCTCAAGATGTTCAAGCTTCTGAAGCTTTATCGGGACTCTACTGATGCGAGAGAAGCCCACCCAAGACGATTCGAATAGCTTCTGCTCGCCATCCGCTGCATCGCATAAATCACGCACGTCGGGACAAAACACTAGGCGCCCCCCACAGCACGGAGTCCTTGAGCTGCTCGCGCAAGGTCATCTTCTGCATCTTGCCGGTGGCGCCGAGTGGAATCGCGTCGACGAACACCACGTCGTCCGGGATCTGCCATTTGGCGATCTTGCCCTCGTAGAACGCCAGCAGTTCCTCGCGCGTGAGCTCGGCGCCGGGCTTCTTCACCACCACCACGATGGGGCGCTCGTCCCACTTGGGGTGCTTCATGCCCACGCAGGCGGCCATGGCCACGGACGGGTGCGCCATCGCGATGTTTTCCACGTCGATCGAGCTGATCCACTCGCCGCCGGACTTGATCACGTCCTTGCTGCGGTCGGTGATCTGCATGAAACCGTCGGCGTCGATGGTGGCCACGTCGCCGGTGGGGAACCAGCCGTGCCCCTGGGCGTCGTAGCGCAGCGGGTCACCGCCCTCGCCCTTGTAATAACTGGCGATGATCCAGGGACCGCGCACCAGCAGGTCACCATAGGCCTTGCCGTCCCAGGGCAGCTCTTCGCCGGCCTCGTTGACGATCTTCATGTCGGCACCAAAGATGGCTCGACCCTGCTTAAGCCGGACCTTGAGCTGGTCTGCGGGCGAAAGCGTCAGCTGCGCGTTCTTCAGCGTGCAGACCGTGCCCAGCGGCGACATCTCGGTCATGCCCCAGGCGTGCAGCACGTCCACGCCGTACACGTCGTTGAAGGCGCTGATCATGGCCGGCGGGCAGGCCGAGCCGCCGATGACGGTGCGCTTGAGCGTGCTGAACTTCAGGTTGTTGGCCTGCAGGTGGCCCAGCAGCATCTGCCAGACCGTGGGCACGCCCGCAGCCATGGTCACCTTCTCGGCTTCGATGAGCTCATAGACCGACTTGCCGTCCAGCGCCGGGCCAGGGAACACCAGCTTGCAGCCGATGGCCGCCGCCGCGTACGGCAGGCCCCAGGCGTTGACGTGGAACATGGGCACCACGGGCAGCACGCTGTCGCGCGCCGAGAGGCACATGGCGTCGGGCAGCGCCGCACCGAATGCGTGCAGCAGCGTGGAGCGGTGCGAGTACAGCGCGGCCTTGGGGTTGCCGGTGGTGCCGCTCGTGTAGCACATGCTCGAGGCGGAGTTCTCGTCGAAGGTCGGCCAGTCATACGTGGTGGGCTGTTGTCCCATCCAGGCCTCGTAGCTCCGCAGGCCGGGAATGCCACTGTCGGCCGGCAGCTTGTCCGCGTCGCACAGCGCGATCCAGTGCTTCACCGTCGGGCACTTGGCCGCCACCGCCTTGACCAGCGGCAGGAAAGTCATGTCGAAACAGACCGCCTTGTCTTCCGCGTGGTTGACGATCCAAACCAGTTGCTCGGGGTGCAGGCGCGGGTTGAGGGTGTGCAGCACGCGGCCGGTGCCGCTCACGCCGAAATACAGTTCCAGATGGCGGTAACCGTTCCAGGCCAGCGTGGCCACGCGGTCGCCCTGTGGCAGGTCCAGGCCGTCCAGCGCATTGGCCACCTGGCGCGAGCGGCTCGCGATCTGGCCCCAGGTGCTGCGGTGGATGTCGCCTTCCACACGGCGGGACACGATTTCGCCACTCGCGTGGTGCCGCTCGGCATGCACGATCAGCGAAGAAATCAAAAGGGGTTGGCTCTGCATCTGGCCCAGCATGGGGAGTCTCCTGTCGATGAGGGGGTTGGAATCGGCGTTCATCGTAGCGGGTTGCCCCGCACGGCTGCCCCGGGGATATCCAGGGGGGATGCCCTCGGTGTCCGTTGCGGGACACGCTACCTCGGCCTTCATCAACATGGTGTTGCGTCGAATGGAGTGAATGGCGGTGGCTTGATCTGCCTCAAGGCACGGCGCTGATCTGCGCGGCCGTGAGCGAGGCGTTGAAATGCAGCTGACCGGGCCAGGCCGGCCAGGTGGCGCCCAGTGTGGCGTGGTTGGGGTTGCCGGTGCGGGCGAACTGGCCGACGCTGGCCATCATGTGGCCCGACAGCGCCTCGCGCCCTGCCCGGTTGGCGTTGCCGCCGATGGCGTTGGCGAACAGCGAGGGGCCGAAGTTGCCGAACACGAACGGCAGGTCGAAGGCGTGCGCGGCGCCGTACACCGTGTTCCACGGCGCGGGTTGCTGCGCCCAGTCGAACCGGTAGTGCCAGATGTCGGCCTGCTGCGTGCGCAGCGTGTTGAGCACGTTGTCTCGGCCGGCACCGAAGGACGCCGCCGTGAGTTGCGCGGCCCGCGCGGTCCAGCCGGTCACGGCCGCGTTGGACGGCAGGTACGCGGCGTTGAGGAAGTCGCCCTCGGTCAGCAGCGTCGGCGCATTCGGGTCGAAGCCGAACAGCAGGTTGAAGAGCTGGGCGTCGGTCACGATGAAGCCGGCGGGCCCGCCCAGCAGCGTGAGGAAGCCGGGGAACAGCTTGCCCTCTTCCGCCGTGGTGCCGGCCAGAACGGGGACCTTGTTGTAACGGCCCGCCGCGAACTCGTTGATCGGGTTCAGCGGCAGCACCGTGCCGTCGGGAATCGGGCCTGAACCCGTGAGGTTGTTGGCCAGCAAGGTGGTGAGCACGGTGCCGCCGGCCTTGCCGCGCAGGTAGTCCGCAACCTGCGGCGCCGACTGCGTGGCGATGTAGGCCTGCGCCGTTGGCAGGTCGACGGCCAGGCCATCGGCGATCACCAGCCGGGCCAGCAGCGCATTGCCCTGCGCCAGCGAGGCCGCTGCGTCGTTCAGCGAGGGGATGGTGCCCACCGGCAGGTTGCTCGCCAGCGAAATGCCGCCCGAGATCGGCACGGCCTTGTGGAACAGGCCGGCGCCCAGCGGCGAGGCGAGCAGCGACCAGACGTTGGTCGCGCCGGCCGACTGGCCCATCAGCGTCACGTTGGCCGCGTTGCCACCGAAGACGGCGGCGTTCTGCTGCACGAACTTGAGGCCCTGCACGATGTCGAGCAGGGCGAAGTTGCCCGAATCCTCCGCGCTGTCGAGCCCGGTCTTGAGCTGCGGCAGGTTCATGAAGCCCAGCACGCCCAGGCGGTAGTTGAGCGTGACCACCACCGCATTGGCGCTGCGCGCCAGGGCCGCGCCGTCGTAGATCGGGTCGGCGGTGTAGCCGGTGATGTTGCTGCCGCCGTGCACGAAGACGATCACGGGCAGCCCGGTGGTGGCGCTGGCCGGCCGCCACACATTGAGGAACAGGCAGTCCTCGCTGCCCACCGGCGTGTTCAGCGTCGCGCCGATCGTGGCGTCGAAACGGTTGTTGGCGCCCGGCCCGTAGAGGCGGCCGTTCTGCAGACAGGCCGCGCCGAACTGGGTGGTGTCGCGTGTGCCGCTCCAGGCCGCCACCGCCGCGGGCGCCTTCCAGCGCCGCGCGCCCACCGGCGGCTGGGCGAACGGAATGCCCTTCCAGGCGTAGGTGCCGTTGGAGGCCGCGTCGTTGCGGCCCTTGATCGTGCCCTGGGCGATCTGCCGGACCTCCGGCCCCGGGACGGGCGGCGTCTCGCCGGACCCGCCGCCGCCGCAGGCCATCAAAGTCAGGCAGGCTGCGCCCGCCACCCACCACCGTGTGTTGCTGCCCATGTCTTGTCTCCTGTGATTCTTTGAAGCGATAACCCGCTTGCGCCAGCGCCTGAAATCCTTTTGAATTCCAGCTTCCCGCCGATGCCCACCGTCCTCGGAAATTCTAGGATCGGGTGCCTGATACGCCGCTATCGCAACACGACCAATCGAGTGACTTCACGACGCCACCACCCCAGCCGAAGAAGCAGTTCCGCCCTCTGGGTCAAATGCCTCGCCGACATGTTTGCCTCCCGGGGCCTGGACGCGCCGCGCCTGCTGGCCGGCGCGCGCATCGACGACGCCCTGCTGCAGGACCCGGACGGGCGGGTCGAGGTCGATGACATCACCCGCCTGTGGGAACTGGCCGTCGCCTGGTCGGGCAACCCGGCCCTGGGCATGGACCGCGAGCTGCCGGCGCGGCATGTCAACTTCGACATGGTCGGTTACGTGATGCTGGCCAGCCCGACCCTCAAGGCCGGGCTGATCAACCTCTCGCGCTACTACGCCGTGATCTCGGACGCGATCACGCTCGACCTCGAACCCGACGGCAGCAACCACTGGATGGTGCTGGGCCTGATCGGCAACACACGGCCGCTGCCGCGCCAGCGCCTGGAATACAGCCTGCTCACGGTGGCCACGCTGTGCCGCTGGATCACGCGGCGCGACGTGCAGCCCCAGGCCGTGGAGTTCGTCGACCCCGAGCCGGCGGATGCCCGGCCCTATGTGGCGGCGTTCGGCTGCCCGGTGCGCTTCGGCCAGCCGCGCAACCGGCTGCTGCTGACCAACCGGGACCTGGAGATGCCGCTGCTCTCCAGCGACCCGGTGCTGTTCGACATGCACCAGCGCGTGATCGAGTCGCGCCTGGTGCGGCTGGGCCACGCCAGCACCGGCCAGCGCGTGACCGAGGAAATCATCCACCGCCTGCACCTGGGCGAGCCGCGCCGCGAAGACATCGCCAGCAGCCTGGCCATGGCCGACCGCACCCTGCAGCGCCGCCTGCGCGAGGAAGACACCAACTTCCAGCAGCTGCTGGACGACGCCCGGCGCGACCTGGCGCAGAAATACCTGGCCGAAGACCGCTACACCCTGGGCCAGGTGGCCGACTTGCTGGGCTTCGCCGACCAGAGCAACTTCTTCCGCGCCAACAAGCGCTGGTTCGGCGTGTCGCCGGGGCAGTACCGCGCCCGCCTGGCCGAGAGCGAGCCGCTGGCCGCGTCGCTGAACGCGTCGGATTGACCCTGCGCCCCGCCATGTCGGCCCCGATGCGGACAATGGTGGACATGAACCGACCCGTCGACATGGCCGCCAGCCTGGCGCTTGGCCTGGCCTGGCACAACCGCTTCGCCAGCTTGGGCGAAGCCTTCTACACCCTCAGAGCCCCCACCCCCCTGCCCTCGCCCCACTGGGTGGGCACGAGCCCGGCCGTGGCCGATCTGCTGGGCCTGGACCGGGCCTGGCTGTCCTCGCCCGCCGCGCTCGACGCCTTCACCGGCAACCTGCCCATCGCGGGCACACAGCCGCTGGCCAGCGTGTACAGCGGCCACCAGTTCGGCCAATGGGCCGGCCAGCTGGGCGACGGCCGCGCCATCCTGCTCGGCGAGGTGGACACGCCCTCGGGCCCGCAGGAGGTGCAGCTCAAGGGCGCCGGCCTGACGCCGTATTCGCGCATGGGCGACGGCCGCGCGGTGCTGCGCAGTTCGATTCGCGAGTTCCTCTGCAGCGAGGCCATGCACGCCCTGGGCATTCCCACCAGCCGCGCGCTGTGCGTCACGGGCTCGCCCGCGCCGGTGCGCCGCGAGCAGATCGAGACCGCCGCCGTGGTCACGCGTGTGGCGCCCAGCTTCATCCGCTTCGGCCACTTCGAGCATTTTTCGCACCACGGCCTGCACGGCGAGCTGCGCCAGCTGGCCGACTTCGTGATCGACCGCTTCTACCCCGCCTGCCGCGAAGCACCGGGCAGCCCCTACGCGGCCCTGCTGGAGGCCGTGAGCGCGCGCACCGCCGAAATGGTGGCGCAGTGGCAAGCCGTGGGCTTCTGCCACGGGGTGATGAACACCGACAACATGAGCATCCTGGGCCTGACCATCGACTACGGGCCATTCCAGTTTCTCGACGCCTTCAACCCCGGCCATGTCTGCAACCACTCGGACACCGGCGGGCGCTACGCCTACAACCGCCAGCCCAACATCGCCTACTGGAACCTGTTCGCGCTGGGCCAGGCGCTGTTGCCGTTGATGGACGACCAGCAGCAGGCGCTGGACGCGCTGGAGCCCTACAAGGCGCTGATGCCGGCCGCGCTGCAGCGCCGCATGAACGCCAAGCTGGGCCTGGGCCGCGCGGAAGATGGCGACGCCGAGCTCACCGAGTCGCTGATGAAGCTGATGGCGGCCGACGCGGTGGACTTCACCATCTTCTGGCGCCGCCTGAGCCACGCCGTGGCCGGCCCGCTCGACGCGGTGCGCGACCTGTTCCTGCAGCGCGAGGCCTTCGATGCCTGGGCCCTGCGCTGGCAGGAGCGCCTGCGCGCCGAGCCCGGCTTCGATGCCGGCGCCACGCAGGCCCGCATGCTGCGCACCAACCCGCAGGTGGTGCTGCGCAACCACCTGGGTGAGATCGCCATCCAGCGCGCCAAGCAGGGCGACTTCCGCGAGCTTGCCCGGTTGCAAAGCGCGCTGGAGCACCCATTTGAGGAAGTCACTGGCCAGGAAGACCTGGCGGCCTTCCCGCCCGACTGGGCCAGCCAGATCGAAATCAGTTGCTCGTCTTAGGAGACCTCCCGATGAACTTCCCCGTCCAGAAAACCGAAGCCGAGTGGCGCGAAGTGCTGGCCGCCAAAGGCGCCGAGCCGCGCGCCTTCGACGTGACCCGCCACGCCCACACCGAGCGCCCGTTCACCGGCAAGTTCGAGCAGGTCTGGGCCGACGGCAGCTACCACTGCATCTGCTGCGGCAACAAGCTGTTCGACGCCGACACCAAGTTCGACGCCGGCTGCGGCTGGCCCAGCTTCTCGCTGGCCGTGCCGGGCGCCATCACCGAGATCACCGACCGCAGCCACGGCATGGTGCGCGTGGAAACCGTGTGCAGCCAGTGCGGCGCGCACCTGGGCCACGTGTTCGAAGACGGCCCCTCCCCCACCGGCCTGCGCTATTGCATGAACTCCGCCTCGCTGGAACACCAACCGAAGAAGGACACGCCATGAAAGCCCAGAACATTCTCGACACCATCGGCCGCACCCCGCACATCCGCGTGCAGCGCCTGTTCGGCGACGCGAGCCAGCAGGTCTGGATCAAGTCCGAGCGCAGCAACCCGGGCGGCTCCATCAAGGACCGCATCGCCCTGTCCATGGTGGAAGACGCCGAGCGCTCCGGCGCGCTCCAGCCCGGCGGCACCATCGTCGAGCCGACCTCGGGCAACACCGGCATCGGCCTGGCCATGGTCGCCGCCGTCAAGGGCTACAAACTGATCCTGGTGATGCCCGACAGCATGTCGGTCGAGCGCCGCCGCCTGATGCTGGCCTACGGCGCCAGTTTCGACCTCACCCCGCGCGAGAAGGGCATGAAAGGCTCGATCGCGCGCGCCGAGGAGATCGTGGCCGCCACGCCGGGCGCGTGGATGCCGCAGCAGTTCAACAACCCGGCCAACGTGGAGGTGCACGTGCGCACAACGGCCGAGGAGATCGCGGCCGACTTTCCCGACGGCATCGACGTGCTCATCACCGGCGTGGGCACGGGCGGCCACATCACGGGCGTGGCGCGCGTGCTCAAGGCGCGCTGGCCCAAGCTCAAGGTGTTCGCAGTGGAGCCATCGGCCTCGCCCGTCATCTCCGGCGGCAACCCCTCGCCCCACCCCATCCAGGGCATCGGCGCGGGCTTCATCCCCAACAACCTCGACAAGAGTCTGCTCGACGGCGTGATTCAGGTCGACGCCGAACCGGCGCGCGAGATGGCCCGGCGAAGCGCGCGCGAAGAAGGCATCCTGGTCGGCATTTCCTCCGGAGCCACGCTGGCGGCCATCGCGCAGAAGCTGCCCGAGCTGCCGGCCAAGGCCGTGGTGCTGGGCTTCAACTACGACACCGGCGAGCGGTATCTCTCCATCGAAGGCTTCCTCCCAGCATGAAAAACCTCTCCGACATCCGCCTGTCCATGCTCGACCTGGTGGCCGTGCGCGAGGGCGGCACCGTGGCCGACGCGCTGGCGGTAGCCCTGCGCACCGCCCAGCACGCCGAGTCGCTAGGCTTCACGCGCTACTGGCTGGCCGAGCACCACAACATGAGCGGCATCGCCAGCTCGGCCACGGCCGTGCTGATCGGCCACATCGCGGGCGGCACGAAGCGCATGCGCATCGGCTCGGGCGGCGTCATGCTGCCCAACCACGCGCCGCTGGTGGTGGCCGAGGCCTTCGGCACCCTGGCCGAGCTCTACCCGGGCCGCATCGACCTGGGCCTGGGCCGCGCGCCCGGCACCGACCCGCACACCATGCGCGCGCTGCGGCGCGACCGCGTGGAGACCGAGGCCGACTTCCCGCGCGACGTGGCCGAGCTGCAGCACCTGCTGGGCCCCGCCTCGCCCGGCCAGCGGCTGATCGCCAACCCCGGCGCAGGCACCAACGTGCCGATCTGGCTGCTGGGTTCGAGCCTGTTTTCCGCGCAGCTGGCGGCCGAGCGCGGCCTGCCTTATGCGTTTGCCTCGCACTTCGCGCCGCGCCTGCTGCTGCAGGCGCTGGATGTCTACCGCACCCGCTTCCAGCCCTCGCCCACGCTGGCCGAGCCTTACGCCGTCGTGGGTGTGCCACTGGTGGCCGCGCCCACCGACGAAGAGGCCGAGTACCTCGCGAGCAGCACCTACCAGCGCGTGCTGGGCATCCTCACCGGCAAGCGCGGCCAGCTGCCGCCACCGGTGAAGGGCTTCATGCAAGGCCTGCACGCGCAGGAGCAGGCGGCGATCGCCGATTTCCTGGCCGCCGCCGTGATCGGCGGGCCCGAGACCGTGCGCGCGGGCCTGCAGTCGCTGGCCCAGGTGACCCAGGCCGACGAGTTCATGATCGTGAGCGACCTGTTCGACCCCGCGCTGCGCCTGCGCTCGCTGAGCATCGCCGCCGAGGCGATGGCCACGCCACAGCCGGTCGCAGACCCTGCTTGACCCGAGCACCCGCGGACCCGGTTTTGCCGGGCCGCTGGGTGCGCTCCCTGGAGGGGGAGACGCCGAAGGCGGCGCAGGGGGCTTCTCTAGACCCCGCCGCGCACCATCTGCATCACCTGGGCGGCGTCCAGCGTCGCCGCCTTCTGCTGGATCTGCGGCAGGTACTGCGCCTGCATCTGCTTGGCCGGGCCCAGCAGGTCCTGGAAGCTCTGCTTGAGCAGCTCGGTGCTCATCACACGGCCGCCCGCGTAGTAGCGCCTGGCCACCTGGCCCAGCGCGTAGGTGGTGGCGAACGAAAACGCCATGCCGGTGGCCGCGCCGCCCAGGCGGCCCACGGTGCGCCCGGCCGCCTTGCCCAGCAGGCCACCGAGCAGCTTGCGGCCGAACTGCTCCAGGTACTGCGAGGTCAGGCCCACACCCACCGCCGCGATGAACTCGCGGATGTGGCCCTGGTCCAGCTCCACGCCGTGCGCCTTGCCGATCGCGTAGACCATCTTCACCTGCAGAGGGATGATGGCCATCGAGGCCCAGGACTGCGGCAGCAGCTCCAGCGCGCCGTTGAGCAGCGCGTAGTTCAGGATGGACTTGTCAAGGTCCACGCCCGGCGCCACGCTGGCGGCGACCACCGGGGGCGCCACGGGCACGGCGAGCGGCACCGCCTTCTCCGCCGCGTCCAGGACGGCATCCGCCTCGCGCTCGAAGGCGGCGGCCTCGCCCGCGTCCAGCTTCAGGCGGGCCTTGAGATCGCTCAGGAAAGCCGCCTCGGCCGGGCTTTGCCGTCCGTCGGCGTCGCACACACAGACCGCCATTTCGTAGGCGAGCTGCCGTTGCCCGGCGTCCGGCAGGCCGGCCACCGCATCGGCCAGCGACACGCGCTTGAGCAGCACGTCCTGGTACAGGCGCACCAGCACGGTGCCGCCCGATTCGTGCGGCAGCGATTCGGCCATGCGCCGGATCGCTTCGCGCTCGGCGTCGGCTTTGTTGCCGTCGGCGAACGCGGCCAGCAAGGCGATGGAGAGGATGGACTGCTGTTCCTGTGGGGTCATGCGCGCGAGGCTCCTGGAGAAAGGGTGAATCGGGACCGGGGACACGATAGAGGCCTCTGCCGGGCCGCAAGTTCCGCTCGGCCACCGCGCCCAAAGCCCCGCTTAAGGATGCGTCATATCCAAGCCCGATAATCGCCGCATGCGTTTTCTCATCGATTTTTTCCCCATCGGCCTTTTCGTCGTGGCCTACAAGATGGCCGACATCTACACCGCCACCGGTGTGCTGATGGCCGCCACCCTGGTCCAGACCGCCCTCATCTACGCGATCGACCGCAAGCTGCAGACCCTGCACAAGGTCACGCTGGTGCTGGTGCTGGTGTTCGGTGCGCTCACGCTGTTCCTGCAGGACGAGCGCTTCATCAAATGGAAGCCCACCGTGCTGTACGCGAGCATGGCCATCGTGCTGGCCGCGGCCCTGTGGATCTGGAAAAAGAACTTCCTGCAGATCCTGCTGGGCAGCCAGCTCAACCTGCCGGCCAACGTCTGGGCCCGCCTCACCGTGGCCTGGGTTGGTTACTTCCTGTTCATGGCAGGCATCAACGCCTACGTGGCGGCCTATTACTCGACCGAAGACTGGGTGAACTTCAAACTCTGGGGCTACGTGTTCCCGGTGGTCTTCATCGTGGGTCAGGGCCTGTACATCGCGCGCTACCTGAAGGAAGACGATGCCGTGGAGAAGAAGCCATGAGCGATGCCGCCTTGGTGCCCACCGCCGCCGCGATCGAGGCGCGCCTGCGCGAGGCGCTAGCCCCCACCGTGCTGGAGGTGCTGGACGAAAGCGCGGCCCACGCCGGCCATTCCGGCGCCAATGGCCTGGGCTACGGCACGCATTTCCGCGTGCGCATCGGCGGGCCCGCGTTCGTCGGCCGCACCCGGGTGGCGCAGCACCGCCTTGTGTATGATGCGCTGCAAAAATTCACCGAGGCGGGGCTGCATGCCCTGGCCATCGAAATCAAGGCCTGAAGGCCGACCACACCCCATTCAGCCGCTACGTTCTGATACCTGATTGCTGAAACCCTGCCCCTGGCGGCGGCTCCAACCCCCTTTCATCCCGAGGAACACCATGAAATTCTCCCTGACGGCCCTCACCGCGGCTGCCCTCATCACGGCAGCGCCCTGGGCCCTGGCCCAGAACGTGGCCATCGTCAACGGCAAGCCCGTGCCCACGGCTCGCCTGACGGTGCTGGAGCAGCAGATCGCCGCCTCCGGCCGCCCGGTGGACGACAACGTGCGCGCCCAGCTCAAGGAAGAAGTGGTGCTGCGCGAGGTCTTCATGCAGGAAGCGCAGAAGCGCGGCATCGCCGCCACCGAGGAATACAAGAACCAGATGGAACTGGCGCGCCAGACCATCATGATCCGCGCCCTCTTCACCGACTACCAGAAGAAGAACCCGGTGACCGACGCCGACGTCAAGGCCGAGTACGACAAGTTCGTGGCGGCCAACGGCGGCAAGGAATACCGCGCGCGCCACATCCTGGTGGAGAAGGAAGACGAAGCCAAGGCCATCATCGCCAGCCTCAAGAAGGGCGGCAAGTTCGAAGAGATCGCCAAGAAGCAGTCGAAGGACCCGGGATCCGGCGCCAACGGGGGTGACCTGGACTGGGCGGCCGCGGCCAGCTACGTGCCGGAGTTCTCCGAAGCCATGGTAAAGCTCGAAAAGGGCCAGCTGACGCAGGAGCCGGTGAAGACGCAATTCGGCTGGCACATCATCCGTGTGGACGACGTGCGCACCGCCGAACTGCCCAAGCTGGAAGACATCAAGCCGCAGATCGAGCAGCAGATGCAGCAACAGAAGCTGGCCGAGTTCCAGAAGACGCTGCGCGAAAAGGCCAAGATCCAGTAAAGCGTTTCGCCTCTTACACAAAAAAGCGCGGCCGGTCCGCGCTTTTTTTGTGCCCGGCGCTCGTCCGCTCAGCGCATCTGGGCGGCGACCCAGACCAGGCCCAGCAGCACCGGCTGGTGCAGCAGGTAATAAGACAGGCTCCAGCGCCCCAGCGTCACCAAGCCCCTTCGCACACCGGTGGCCGCCGCGTCGGCCGTGCCCAGCCAGTGCGGCCGGTGCCGCAGGGCCCACTGGCCGGCCGCCATGCCCCACCACATCACGCCCAGCCAGGGCGCCAGCGGCACATAGTCTTCGGTGATGGGCTTGCGGTTGATCAGGCCCAGCCAGTTGAGGGCCGGGGTGTTGAGCACGTCCAGCGCCGGCCAGGTGGCGATGGCGTGTGGCGCCGCGAACTTGAGCGCGATGACCAGCGCGCCCATCCACCACAGCCAGGCGCCCCACCCCGCCGTGAGCCGCACGATGATCAGCATGGCCGCGATGCCGTGCAGCACGCCGAAGTAGATGAAGCTGTTCGGGAACATGGCCACCGAGCCCGCCGTGACAAGCAGCGCCGCCCCGGCCACCTGCAGCCAGCGCCGCCAGAAGCGCGCCCAGGTCTGCCCCTGGTGCAGGGCCACGGCCTGGGACAGGCCGGCGGTGAACAGGAACAGGCTGACGATGGCGGTGCGCTGCCCGGTCCAGACCGGGTCGCGGTAGAAGTCCTGGTTGATGAAGCCGAAGAAGTCCAGGTCGAAGCAGAAATGGAACGCGGTCATCCACAGCATGGCCGCCGCGCGCAGCAGGTCGATGCGGTCCAGGCGCGCTGCCATGGCGTTCCCCTCAGGCTGCTGCGCGGTGGATGCCCAGCAGCATCTCGGCCAGGGCCTTCGGTTCACTGACCATCGGGTCGTGCCCGGTGGCCAGTTCCAGCACCTGCCACCCGGGTTCGCGGCGCACGCGCTCGCGCGCGGGGGCGATGGTGGCCAGTGCGGGCGAGGTGCAGTCGATGAAGGTGCGGGGCACGGCGGCCACACGCTCGCCGTCGAAATCCAGCGGCTGCTGGTAGAGCCGGAAGGGTTGCGGCGTCTGGCGGCGGTTCACCCACTCGCGATCGGCGCCCTCCAGCCCGAACAGCTTGGCGTCGGGCGGTGGAAAGCTCAAGCCGCCGCTGGGTTTCGCGGCATCGGCGCGGGCCTGTTTGGTTTCGGCCGAGTGGTGGCTGCTCCAGCTGTCGCCGGGGTATGGCACGGCCGCGTCGAGGTAGACCAGGTGCGCCAGGGTGCCGGGGCGCTCGCGCTGCAGGCGGTCGGCCACGCCGGTGACCACCACGCCCGCGTAGCTGTGGCCCACCAGCACGATGCGCTGCAGCTCTTCGGCTTCGATCAGGCCGAACACGTCCTGAATGTGGGTGTGCAGGTCCACCGCCGGGCTCAGCAGATGGGCGCGCTCGCCCACACCGGTGAGCGTGACGGCGTGCGCCTCCACGCCCGCGCCGCGCAACAGCGGCAGCACGCGGCGCCAGCACCAGGCGCCGTGCCAGGCGCCATGGACCAGCACGAAGGCGGTTTTTGAGTTGTCGGGGCTTGGGGACATGGGTGTTCTCCGGGACAATATCGGGCGGCTTTTCCTGGCCCGATTCTGCACGCTCAACGACCGACCGCCATGCTGCCCCACCAGATTGAACTGCTCTCCCCCGCCCGCGACGCCGACATCGGCATCGAGGCGGTGAACCACGGCGCCGATGCGATCTACATCGGTGGGCCGTCGTTCGGCGCGCGCACCAGCGCCGACAACCGTGTGCAGGACATCGCGCGCGTGGCCCGGCACGCGCACCGCTTCGGCAGCCGCGTCTACGTGACCATGAACACCATCCTGCGCGACGACGAGCTGGAAGGTGCGCGCAAGCTGGCCTGGCAGCTGTACGACGCGGGCGCGGACGCCCTCATCATTCAGGACATGGGGCTGCTGGAGATCGACCTGCCCCCGATCCAGTTGCACGCGAGTACGCAGACCGACATCCGAACGCCCGAAAAGGCGCGCTTCCTGCAAGACGCGGGCCTGTCCAAGCTGGTGCTGGCGCGAGAGCTGACACTGCCGCAGATCGCCGCCATCCGCGACACGCTTGATCCCGAGCGCTGCCTGATCGAGTTCTTCATCCACGGCGCACTGTGCGTGGCCTACAGCGGCCAGTGCTACGTGAGCCACGCGCACACCGGCCGAAGTGCCAACCGGGGTGATTGCTCCCAGGCCTGCCGCCTGCCCTACGAGGTGAAGGACAACCAGGGCCGCATCGTCGCGCACGACAAGCACGTGCTCTCGATGAAGGACAACAACCAGAGCGACAACCTGCGCGAACTCATCGACGCAGGCGCGCGCAGCTTCAAGATCGAAGGGCGCTACAAGGACATGGGCTACGTCAAGAACATCACGGCGCACTACCGCCGCCTGTTCGACGAGATCCTGGACGAGCGGCCCGAGCTGGGCCGGGCCTCGAGTGGCCGCTGCACTTTCAGCTTCACCCCCGACCCCGGGCAGAACTTCAACCGCGAGTTCACCGACTACTTCGTGCAGGGCCGCCAGGAAGACATTGGCGCCTTCGACACGCCCAAGAACCCCGGTCGGCCCATCGGCTGGGTGAGCAAGGTCGGGCCCGACTTCGTCGAGCTCGAAACCGACGATCCCGCCACCGTGGTGCACAACGGCGACGGCCTGTGTTACCTCGACCTGCACAAGGAACTGGTGGGCCTGCAGATCAACCGCGCCGAACCCACGGGCACGCCGGGCCAGTGGCGCGTGTTCCCCAAGGACGCGATGGACAGCCTGCGCCACCTCAAGCGCGGCACAGTGGTCAACCGCAACCGCGACATGGACTGGGTGCGCACGCTGGAGAAAAAATCGGCCGATCGCCGCATCGGCGTCTGGCTGCGGCTGGACGACACGCCCGAGGGCTTGACGCTCACCGCCACCGATGAGGACGGCCACTGCGCCGCCGCTACCCTGCCCGGCACCCTGGAGCCGGCCAAGGACGCCGCCCAGGCCGAGGCCCGGCTGCGCGAAGGGCTCTCCCGCCTGGGTGAGACGGTGTTCGAGCCGATCGACGTCTCGCTGCAGCTCTCGCGGCCCTGGTTCGTGCCGGCCTCACTGCTCAACCCGCTGCGGCGCGACGCCATCGCCGCGCTGGAGGCCGTGCGCGCCTCGGCCTGGCAGCGCCTGCCCCGCGCCACCCCAGTGGAGCCGCCGGTGAGTTATCCGGAAGACACGCTGACCTACCTGGCCAACGTGTTCAACCACAAGGCGCGCGACTTCTACGCGAAGCACGGTGTGAAGGTGATCGCTTCGGCCTACGAGAGCCACGAGGAGGAAGGCGAGGTGAGCCTGATGATCACCAAGCACTGCGTGCGCTTCTCGCTCAGCCTGTGCCCCAAGCAGGCCAAGGGCGTCACTGGCGTGCAAGGCACCATCCGCGCCGAGCCCATGAGCATCACGCACGGCAACGAGAAACTTACGCTGCGCTTCGACTGCAAGCCCTGCGAGATGCACGTGGTCGGGCGCATCAAGCCCAATGTGATGCAGGCCGTGCCGGCCAGCCCGCTGAAGTTCTATCGCACGCGGCCGCCGATCGCCGCCTGAGCCGGCGGCTTCAGATGTGGGCCATGACGGCCGGAGCGTGCCGCAGGTGCAGCGACAGCCCGAGCGCGGCCATGTGGTTGCCGTTGCGCCCCAGGATGTCCTGGCACAGCGGCAGGAAATCCACCTCTTCCAGCGTGGCATGGCTGGCGTAGGCCGCCACCAGCGCACGCACCTCTTCGGCGTCCAGCTCCGCGTCCTGCCCTTTGGCCACGCGCCTGAGGTCTTTCTCGAGCACCTTCCACAGGCCTTCGAGGATGCGATGCTCGCGCGTCAAGCGATCGACCAGGGCCTGCACGCGCAGCCGTTCTTCACCGGGTCGGGCGCTGGCCAGCACGGCGGGAAACAGCTCGGCCTCTTCGTCCAGGTGGTGCTTGAAGATCGCCTCACGGAAGAAGGCCAGCGCGTCGGCGGCGATGCGCCGGGCCCGAGCCGCCGGGTCGAGCAAGGCGGGCAACTGGTCGAGCTCATTCAGGCGTTTGAGGATACCGATGTGGCAGTCGGCGAAACCGTCCAGCGGCGCGGTGTCGACGGGCGCTGCCCGGTCAGAAGTCAGGGTGGTGTTCATGGTGCTGCCAGTCTAGGCACCGCACCTTGAAGCGCGCTTGACGCACGTCAAACGCTTCCGTTTTCAGGCGGATGCCGCGCCGCCGCCGCGCAGGCGTTTGCCCAGGCTCACCAGGGCCAGCACCACGCCACCGGCGACCAGTCCGGCGAGCGCGCCCGCCAGGCTGGCCGCCAGCGAACCAATCCAGCCCAGTGTGGCGGCGAAGGCCTCGATGCCATGGCCCAGCGCCGGAATGCCGTGCACCAGGATGCCGCCGCCGACCAGGAACATGGCGGCGGTGCCGACCACCGACAGCGTCTTCATCAGCCAGGGCGCGGCCGCGAGGATGCCGCGGCCCAGGGACTGTTTCCACGCCGCGGCCTGCTGGTTGAGGTGCAGGCCCAGGTCGTCGAGCTTGACGATGCCCGCCACCAGGCCGTAGACGCCGATGGTCATGATCAGCGAGATGCCCACCAGCACGGCGATGCGCTGGCCCATGCCGACGGCGGCCACCGTGCCCAGCGTGATCACGATGATCTCGGCCGAGAGGATGAAATCGGTGCGCACCGCGCCCTTGATCTTCTGCTTTTCGAACGCCACGAGGTCGACGCTCTCATCGGCCATGGCCCGGACCAGTTCCTCGTGGTGCGTCACGTCTTCGGCTTTGTGCGGGCCAAAGGCGTGCCACAGCTTCTCGGCGCCCTCGAAACACAGGAACAGGCCGCCGAGCATCAGCAACGGCGTGATGGCCCAGGGGGCGATCACGCTGATGACCAGCGCGCTGGGCACCAGGATGGCCTTGTTGAGGAGCGAGCCCTTGGCCACCGCCCAGACCACGGGCAGCTCGCGGTCGGCCTTCACGCCGGTGACCTGCTGGGCGTTGAGCGCGAGGTCGTCGCCCAGCACGCCGGCGGTCTTCTTGGCCGCCAGCTGGGTCATGGCGGCCACGTCGTCCGCCACCGCCGCGCTCTTGCGAGCGGCCACCTTGGTCATCAGGGCCACATCGTCGAGGATGGTGGCGATGTCGTCGATCAGCGCGAGCAGGCTGGTTCCGGCCATGGGGTGGCCCTTTCAGGAGTGGATGGGGCCGGCGACGGGCCAGACGGAGGGGAACAGGGGATCGTCGAGCTCGGCGCCATCGGCCATGCGCTCGGCCAGACCGGGAAACGGCGGCGAGGTGCGCCAGGGCCGGGGCGCATGGCGCGCGTCTTCGCCCAGGTAGCGGGCGGAGAACACGCGCCGGCGCTGCCCCGGGCCCACACCGCTGGAGGCGTGCAGCGCGAGCATGTGGAAGGCCACGCAGTCGCCGGGCTCGAGCGCCCAGGCCAGCTGGCGGAAACGCTCGGGTTCGGCGTCGATGGCGGGCAGCTCGGCCAGCGTGCCTTCGGGGAACCAGCGGGCCTGCTGGTCGCGGAAGGTGCGCGGCATGTACCAGGTGCCGGCATGCGAGCCGGCCACGAAACGCAGCGTGCTGGCCAGCGGCACCGGGTCCACGGGAATCCAGAAGCTCACGTTCTGGCGACCGCTGACGTTGTAGTACGGCTGGTCCTGGTGCCAGGGCGTGGGTTGGCGCGTGCCAGGCTCCTTGACCAGCAAATGGTCGTGGTAGATCCGCGCGGTGCGGCTGTGCATGAGCTGGGTGGCGATGTGCGGCAGGGCCGAATCGCGCAGGATACGCTGGTACGACGGGTTGTCCTGCCAGGTGCAGAAGTCCTCGACGAAACGGCCCGGGTCGTCGGGTTCGCTCGCCACCAGCGCCAGCGGGCTCAGATGCGCCAGATTGTGCTCGATGCCGCGTTCGAGCAGGGCCAATTCGTCCGCATTGAACACCCCGCGCAGCACCACGGCGCCGTCGGTGGCGAAATCGGTGGCGGTGCCCTCAGGCAGAAAAAGTTCTCGGGCCATGTGTCATCTCCCCTTGGCGGGTTTCTCCCGCTTGCGCCAGTAGGTGAAGGCGTCCTCGTGCACTTCGATGTCGAGTTCCGCCACACGCGCCTGCAGGCGTTCCTGGGCATCGGCCACGGCCTGGTTGTAGACCGCGGGCGCGATCTCTTCCAGGAAAAAGCCCAGCAGACCACCGGCGGCGATGTTGCCGATGCGCTCGTCCATGTTCGCGTCGAAGTAACGCTGGATCGAGGCAATCGCCTCGTCGCGGGTGGTTTTGGGCAGTTCGATGGCCATGGGGTGTGTCCGGTCAGCCGACCCACTTGCGCGCGTTGCGCCACAGGCGCATCCAGGCGCTGAAAGCGGCCGGGTCCTGGTCGGTCCAGCTCATCTGGATGTTGCGGAACACGCGCTCGGGGTGCGGCATCATGGCCGTGAAGCGGCCGTCGGCCGTGGTCACCGCCGTCAGGCCGCCCGGGCTGCCGTTGGGGTTGAACGGGTAGGCCTCGGTGGCCGCGCCGCTGTGGTCGGTGAAGCGCATCGCCGCGATGGCCTTGCTGGCGTCGCCCCGGTGGTGGAAGTTGGCGTAACCCTCGCCGTGCGCCACCGCGATGGGCAGGCGGCTGCCGGCCATGCCCTGCAGGAACAGGCTGGGCGAGTCCAGCACCTCCACCTGGGACAGGCGCGCCTCGAAGCGCTCGCTCTGGTTGGTGGTGAAGCGCGGCCAGGCCTCGGCGCCGGGAATGATGTCGGCCAGCTCGGCGAACATCTGGCAGCCATTGCACACGCCCAGGCCGAAGGTGTCGTCACGGCCGAAGAAGGCCTGGAACTGCTCGGACAGACCGGGGTTGAAGGTGATGCTGCGCGCCCAGCCGATGCCCGCGCCCAGCGTGTCGCCGTAGCTGAAGCCGCCGCAGGCCACCACGCCCTTGAAGTCGGCCAGCTTCGCACGGCCGGTCTGCAGGTCGGTCATGTGCACGTCGAAGGCCTCGAAACCAGCCTGGGTGAAGGCGTAGGCCATCTCCACGTGCGAGTTCACGCCCTGCTCGCGCAGGATGGCGACCTTGGGCCGGGCCAGGTTGAGGTACGGTGCGGCCACGTTGTCGGTGGCGTCGAACGTCAGCTTCGTGTGCAGGCCAGCGTCGTCGGGCCGGCCGGCGGCCGCGTGTTCGGCGTCGGCGCCCGCCGGGTTGTCGCGCTGCTGGTTGATCTTCCAGCTCACGCTGTCCCAGACCTGTTGCAGGTCGAACAGGCTGGCCGAGAACACGGCCTTGGTGTCGCGCCAGACCTGCAGCTGGCCCTTGCCGGCGTCCATGGTGGACGAGGCCGGGCGGGTCTTGCCGACGAAGTGGCTGTGTTTCGACAGGCCGTGCTCGCGCAGGGTCTGCATCACGGCGTTGCGGTCCTCGGTGCGCACCTGCAGCAGCACGCCCAGCTCTTCGCTGAACAAGGCCTTGAGCGTGAGTTCCTCGCGTCGCGCGCTGACCTGGCCGGCCCAGTTCTTGGCGTCGCCCATCTCGGCGCGGCTGTCGCTGATGCCGTCGCCTTCGGTCACGAGCAGGTCCACGTTGAGCGCCACGCCCACGTGGCCGGCGAAGGCCATTTCGGCCGCCGCCGCCAGCAGGCCCCCGTCGCTGCGGTCGTGGTAGGCCAGGATCTGGCCCTGGGCCCGCAGCACGTTCACCGCGTTGACCAGGCTCACCAGGTCCTGGGCGTCGTCCAGGTCGGGCACCTCGCCCCCGCCCTGCCCCAGCACCTGGGCCAGCACGCTGCCGCCCATGCGGTGGCGGCCCTTGCCGAGGTCGATCAGCACCAGCGTGGTGTCTTCGAGCGCATTGTTGAGTTGCGGCGTGAGCGTGCCGCGCACGTCGGCCAGCGTGGCGAAGGCGCTCACGATCAGGCTGACCGGCGAAGTCACCTTCTTCGTCTCACCGCCTTCGCTCCATTGGGTGCGCATGGACAGGCTGTCCTTGCCCACCGGGATGGAAATGCCCAGCGCCGGGCAGAGCTCCAGGCCCACGGCCTTGACGGTCTCGTACAGCGCGGCGTCTTCGCCCGGTTCGCCGCAGGCGGCCATCCAGTTGGCGGAGAGCTTCACGCGCGGCAGCTCGATGGGCGCGGCCAGCAGGTTGGTGATGGCCTCGGCCACCGCCATGCGGCCCGACGCGGCGGCGTCGAGCGCGGCCAGCGGCGTGCGCTCGCCCATGCTCATGGCCTCGCCCGCGAAGCCCTTGTAGTCGGCCAGCGTCACGGCGCAGTCCGCCACCGGCACCTGCCAGGGGCCGACCATCTGGTCGCGGTGCGACAGGCCGCCCACGGTGCGGTCGCCGATGGTGATGAGGAAACGTTTGGAGGCCACGGTCGGGTGGCTGAGCACGTCGATCACGGCCTGCTGCAGGTTCACACCGGTGAGCGCCAGCGGGGCCGCCTGGCGCGCCACGCTTTTCACGTCGCGGTGCATCTTGGGCGGTTTGCCCAGCAGCACGTTCATCGGCATGTCCACAGGGCTCGGCGCGCCCTCATCGGCCAGCACCAGCTGGCGCTCTTCGGTCGCCACACCGATCACGGCGAACGGGCAGCGCTCGCGCTCGCAGAAGGCCTGGAACGTGGCCAGCGATTCGGGAGCGATCGCCAGCACGTAGCGCTCCTGGCTCTCGTTGCACCAGATTTCCTTGGGCGCCAGGCCGCTTTCTTCCAGCGGCACGGCACGCAGGTCGAAGCGCGCGCCCCGGCCGGCGTCGTTGGTGAGTTCGGGGAAGGCGTTGGAGAGGCCGCCCGCGCCCACGTCGTGGATCGCCAGGATGGGGTTGTTCTCGCCCTGCTGCCAGCAGTGGTTGATGACTTCCTGCGCGCGGCGCTCGATTTCGGGGTTGCCGCGCTGCACGGAGTCGAAGTCCAGCGAGGCGGCGTTGGTGCCCGTGGCCATGGAACTGGCCGCGCTGCCGCCCATGCCGATCTTCATGCCCGGGCCGCCGAGCTGGATGAGCAGCGAGCCGGCCGGGAATTCGATCTTCTTCGTCTGGATGGCGTCGATCACGCCGACACCGCCGGCGATCATGATGGGCTTGTGGTAGCCGCGCTGCACGCCATCCACCGCCAGTTCGTACTCACGGAAATAGCCCAGCAGGTTGGGCCGGCCGAACTCGTTGTTGAAGGCCGCGCCGCCCAGGGGGCCCTCGGTCATGATCTGCAGCGGGCTGGCGATGTGCTCGGGCTTGCCGCCCGGCTGGTCGGAGAGGCCGCCCCAGAGCTTGCCGACGGTGAAGCCGGTCAGGCCAGCCTTGGGCTTGGAGCCCCGGCCGGTGGCCCCTTCGTCGCGGATTTCGCCGCCCGCGCCGGTGGAGGCGCCCGGGAACGGGGAAATGGCGGTCGGGTGGTTGTGGGTCTCCACCTTCATCAGCACGTGGTGCGTGGCGGTTTCGGCGGCGTAGGCCGGCGAGGCGTCGCCGCCGGCGCGGGCCACGAAACGCTCGACCACGCTGCCTTCCATGATGGAGGCGTTGTCCGAGTAGGCCACCACGGTGTGCTGCGGCGCCTGCTGGTGGGTGTGGCGGATCATGCCGAACAGGCTCTTGTCCTGCGCCACGCCGTCGATGGTGAACTGCGCGTTGAAGATCTTGTGGCGGCAGTGCTCGCTGTTGGCCTGCGCGAACATCATCAGCTCGACGTCGGTCGGGTTGCGATTGAGGCCGTTGAAGGCGTTGACGAGGTAGTCGATCTCGTCGTCGGCCAGGGCCAGGCCCCAGTCGGCGTTGGCGCGTTCCAGTGCGGTGCGACCGCCCCCGAGCACGTCCACCTGCTCCATGGGCGCGGGGTGCAGCTCGGTGAACAGGGCCTGGGCCTGGCTGCGGTCGAGCGAGACGTTTTCCGTCATGCGGTCGTGCAGCAGGTCGGCCACGGCGCGCAATTGTTCTTCCGACAGGCTGGCCTTCTTGCCCAGCAGGCCGGACTTGAGGCCGACCCGGTACTCGACCAGGCGCTCCACCCGGTGCAGGCTCAGCCCGCAGTTGTGGGCGATGTCGGTCGCCTTGGAGGCCCAGGGCGAGACCGTGCCCAGGCGCGGCATCACCAGCAGGGCTGGCGCGCCGGCCGTTTCCAGCTGGGCGTGCGCCGGGGTGCCCGGTTCGCCGTAGGTCAGCAGCTCGCCCACGCGCTGCAGCGTGGCCGCGTCGGGCTCGCCGTCGAAGCTCGCCAGGTGCACGAAGCGGGCCGAAAGGCCGTTGATCTTGTCGGAAATGCCCGCGAGGCGGGGCAGGAGCTGCTGGACTTTGAAGTCGCTGACGGCGTTGCCGCCTTCAAAAAAGCGCAGGTGCAGGGACACGTTGGGAGCCTGAGGTGCGTTGACCCGCCGGCGGCAGGTGGAAAACCCGGAATTTTACCCGGCCGCCCCCATGGCCTTGCCTTGCCGGGGGCCCTCCAGACGGGGTCAGATGGGATAATCGCGCCCCATGAGCATCACCTACAAAGACGAAGCCGGCATCGCGGGCATGCGCACGGCCTGCCGCTTGGCGTCCGAAGTGCTGGACTACCTCACACCGCTGATCCAGCCGGGCATCACCACGCTGGAAATCGACCGCCTGGCGGCCGAGTACATGAAGCAGCAGGGCACCGTCTCGGCCACCATCGGCTACCAGCCCAGCGGCTACCCGCCCTACCCGGGCCACCTGTGCACGTCCATCAACCACGTGGTCTGCCACGGCATCCCGAACGAAAAACCGCTCAAGAAGGGTGACATCCTCAACGTCGACGTGACGGTGATCAAGGACGGCTGGTTCGGCGACAACAGCCGCATGTTCCTGATCGGCGGCGAGGCCGCCTGCTCGGTGCAGGCGCGCCGGCTCTGCCAAGTGACCTACGAGGCGATGTGGAAGGGCATCGTGATGGTGCGCCCCGGCATCCGCCTGGGCGACATCGGCCACGCGATCCAGACCTTTGCCGAGGGCAACGGTTTCTCGGTGGTGCGCGAGTTCTGCGGCCACGGCATCGGCCAGCGCTTCCACGAAGACCCGCAGGTGCTGCACTACGGCCGCCCCGGCACGCTGGACGAGCTCAAGCCCGGCATGACCTTCACGATCGAGCCCATGATCAACGCCGGCAAGCGCGACATCAAGGAAATGGGCGACGGCTGGACCATCGTCACGCGCGACCGCTCGCTCTCGGCCCAGTGGGAACACACCGTGCTGGTCACCGAGACCGGCTACGAGGTGCTCACCCTGTCGGCCGGCAGCCTGCCCGCGCCCGCCTTCGTGACACCGGCGCCCGCCCTTGCCTGAGGCCATGGCGCCCGCGCCGGTGCCCGCCGCGCCCGACCTCGGCACCCTGCGGCAGCAATACCGCACGGACAAGGCCGCCTTGCTCGACCAGCTGGGCGTGCAGGGCTCGTCCACCCGGGGCGTGCGCAAGGCGCTGCAGCAACTCTCCCGGCTGACCGACCAGACCCTGCGCGAGCTGTGGTCCCTGGCGGGTTTCGGGCCCGGTTTCTCGCTCATCGCCGTGGGCGGTTTCGGGCGCGGCGAGCTGTTCCCCCATTCCGACGTGGACGTGCTGGTGCTGCTGCCCGACGGCAGCCGGCCCGACGACGACGCCGCGCTCAAGGCCCGCCTGGAAGGCTTCATCGGCGCCTGCTGGGACCTGGGCCTGGAGATCGGCTCCAGCGTGCGCACCATCGCCGACTGCGTGGACGAGGCCGCGAAAGACGTGACGGTGCAGACCTCGCTGCTCGAATGCCGGCTCATCGCGGGCAGCAAGAACGCCTTCAACACCCTGGTGAACCAGCTGGCCGAGGCCATGGACCCCAAGGCCTTCTTCGTGGCCAAGACGCTGGAAATGCGCCAGCGCCACACCAAGTTCGAGAACACGCCCTACTCCCTGGAGCCCAACTGCAAGGAGTCGCCCGGTGGCCTGCGCGACCTGCAGATCATCCTGTGGGTGGCCAAAGCCGCCGGCCTGGGCCGCAGCTGGGACGAACTGGCCCGCAAGGGTCTGGCCACGCCCCTGGAGGCGCGGCAGATCAAGGCCAACGAGGCCCTGCTCAGCCTGATCCGCGCGCGCCTGCACCTGCTGGCCCACCGCCGCGAAGACCGGCTGGTGTTCGACCTGCAGAACGCCGTGGCCGAGTCCTTCGGTTTCAAGGCCCAGGTGCCCGCCGGCATGGCCAGCAGTGCCAAGGGCACGCGCCGCGCCAGCGAGGCGCTGATGAAGCGCTACTACTGGGCGGCCAAGGCCGTGACCCAGTTGAACCAGATCCTGCTGCTCAACATCCAGGAGCGGCTGCAGAGTGACGTGGCCGGCGTGGACCGCCTGCGCCCGCTCAACGAGCGTTTCTTCGACAAGGGCGGCATGCTCGAGGTGGCGAGCGACAACCTGTACGTGCAGCAGCCTCACGCCATCCTGGAAACCTTCCACCTCTACCAGACCACCGTGGGCATTAAGGGCCTGTCGGCGCGCACCCTGCGCGCGCTGTACAACGCCCGCCCGGTGATGAACGCGCGCTTTCGCGCCGACCCGGTCAACCGCGCGCAGTTCCTGCAGATCCTGAAGGAGCCCGAGGGCATCACGCACGCCATGCGGCTGATGAACCAGACCTCCGTGCTCGGGCGCTACCTCTGGGTGTTCCGCCACATCGTGGGGCAGATGCAGCACGACCTGTTCCACGTCTACACGGTGGACCAACACATCCTGATGGTGCTGCGCAACGTGCGCCGCTTCTTCATCGCCGAGCACTCGCACGAGTACCCGTTCTGCTCGCAGCTGGCGGCCGGGTGGGACAAGCCCTGGATTCTCTACATCGCGGCGCTGTTCCACGACATCGCCAAGGGCCGGGGCGGCGACCACTCCGACCTGGGCGCGCGCGACGTGCGCACCTTCTGCCACCAGCACGGCATCGACCGCGAAGACACGAAGCTGATCCAGTACCTGGTGGCCGAGCACCTCACCATGAGCCGCATGGCGCAGAAAGAGGACCTGAGCGACCCCGACGTGATCGCCGCTTTCGCCAAGCGCGTGGGCAACGAGCGTTACCTCACGGCGCTGTACCTGCTCACCGTGGCCGACATCCGGGGCACCAGCCCCAAGGTGTGGAATGCCTGGAAGGGCAAGCTGCTGGAAGACCTGTACCGCTACACCCTGCGCGCGCTGGGTGGCCGGGCGCCCGACCCCGGGGCAGTGATCGAGGGCCGCAAGCGCGAAGCCCTGTCCATGCTGGCCCTGCATGCCCTGCCCCACCAGGCGCACAAGGCGCTGTGGGACACGCTGGACGTGAGCTACTTCATGCGCCACCAGGCCGATGAGATCGCGTGGCACACGCGGGTGCTCTCTCGCCAGATCGCGCAGGCGGCGGCCAAGCCCGCCGCCAAGCTGGAAGAAGGGGCCGAGAAGCCGATCGACAAGTGCATCGTGCGCGCGCGCATCTCGCCCGAGGGTGAGGGCCTGCAGGTGCTGGTGTATGCGCCCGACCAGCCCGATTTGTTCGTGCGCATCTGCGGTTATTTCGACAGCTCGCACTTCAGCATCCTGGACGCGCGCGTGCACACCACGCTGACCGGCCATGCGCTGGACACCTTCCAGGTGGTGGCACCGACGATGTCGGAGCACTACCGGGAGCTGATCGCGATGGTGGAGAACAACCTGGCGCAGACGATCGACGAACGGGGCCCGTTGCCCGCGCCGACCAAGGGCCGGCTTTCGCGGCGGGTGAAGAGTTTCCCCATCACGCCGCGGGTGGATCTGCGACCGGACGAGAAGGCGCAGCGCTGGCTGCTGTCGGTGTCGGCGAGTGACCGTGCTGGGCTGCTTTATGGCATCACGCGGGTGCTGGCGCGCTACGACATCAACGTGCAGCTCGCCAAGGTGACCACCCTGGGGGAACGGGTGGAAGATACCTTCCTGATCAGTGGCGCGCAGTTGCAGATGAACAAGCGGCAGATCGAGATCGAGACGGAGCTTCTGGAGACTCTTGAGGGCTGACTTGGTTGGCGGCCCGCGAGGGCGGGTGCCCTGCTCCGCGGGTGTCTCCCGGCGGCTGGTGCCGCCTCCTCCTTTACCCCGCTGCGCAGAACACCCACCCTCGCGGGCTCGGAAGCACTGTTGGCACGCCACCCACCGC
>Ga0247822_10000204_pt1 | contig 28552 bp, 25 predicted proteins | sample 13C_Cellulose_Da_FD_192423 | JGI IMG/M metagenome (GOLD analysis project Ga0247822, IMG submission 192423) | Soil microbial communities from agricultural site in Penn Yan, New York, United States - 13C_Cellulose_Day30 | ecosystem: Environmental > Terrestrial > Soil > Agricultural land | place...
TTCGTGTGAATCATCAAAAACATCAGTGGGCGGGACGCGCGGTCGGTACCGTGGCGTCGTGGATGCCCGAAACAAATAACAGGTGGCAGCCCCATGCGCCGGGGTGCCCCACCGGTTCATCCGATCTCGGCGTGGCGCGGATGCGTCAAGCCAGAACCGGCGCGCGAGCCACGGCAGAGGCATCGGCAACAGCAGGGAGGAAGAAGGCCACGGTGCTGTGAGAAAGCGGTGTGGCGGCACCTTGGAGGGGCTGGACCAGCAGCCCCTCTGCCGGGGGCGGTTGCATCCTGGCAGTGAAGTCGGGATGCGGCTGGTCGCTCAAGGCGACTGCGTAATGTAACACAAAAGGGCCAGCCGCGCTGGCTGCCCTCAGGCGGCGCCTGACGCCTGGGCCCCAAAGGAAGAAATGGTCTCCTGGATGAGATTCGCCAGTTTTTCGTAGGGCAAGGGCTTGTAGGCGATGACGACGGCGGTGGCGGTGCTTTCCGGGCCATGCCGGATTTCCACATCCCCGGTCACCGTGGCCTACATCCTGCCCGGCGCGCGCAAGTTCATGCGGGTCGAAGGCGGATCGCCAGCCCTTCCCGGGGCTGCCCAGATGGACATTCAGTTCGACGATGGCACCGTGCAATCCCAGGCCGTGCTCCTGCCTTGAGCGGGCCCATACACCCGACACGGCGGCCCCATGGCGAGCAACTCGTTTTCGCGGTTCTGGATGGGTCTGGTCCTGTTGCTGCCAGCGGTCTGGCCCGTGATGGGACAGGTGCCTGCGGCCAACGGCACCGTTGCCTCAAGGCAAACGGCCACGCCCCCCCGGCTGATGCCACTGGAGGTGATGCTCAATGGAACCAATGTGGGCAACTGGCTGTTGCTGCAGACCGCCGACGGTTTCCATGCGCCACGCGAGGCCTTGGACGCCTGGCGTGTGACGCCACCGACGCAGGCCGAGCGCCTGAAGTTCCAGCAGGAGAACTGGTACGCCCTGTCCGCGATCGACGGCTACGACGCCAAGTTCGACCCGGCGCGGCAATCGCTGGAGCTGCGCTTCGCGCCGGCGGCGTTTCTGACGACCCGGCTGGCCGATGAAGAGCAGGCCTTGCCACCCGTGAGCGGTGCCGAGCCCGCCGCGTTCTTCAACTACGACCTGAGCTGGAGCCACTCGAGGATGCGTGGCGTGAGACCGTCGAGGGAGCTCGGGGCCTTGACGGAAGCGGGTTTCACGGGCGCGTTTGGCGTGCTGACTTCCAGCTTTCTGGGGCGCCACGTCCAGGGCGCGCAGACCGGTGCCTCGGCCCAGTGGCGGCGGCTGGAGACCACATTCACGCGCGACATCCCTGAGCACAAGCTCTCCATGCGCCTGGGCGACACCACCTCGCGCACGGGGCTGATCGGGCGGCCGTTCTACTTCGGCGGCATCCAGATCGCCCGCAACTTCGATCTGGCGCCGGGCTTCATCAGCCAGCCGCTGCCGCTCTTCGCCGGCAGCTCCAGCGTGCCCAGCACGGTGGAGCTCTACATCAACGATGCCCTGCGCCAGACCCTCAATGTGCCCGCCGGCCCCTTCACCATCGAGAACCCCACGCCGATCTCGGGCGATGGGCGGGCCCGCATGGTGGTGCGCGATGCGCTGGGCCGGGAGACGCTGATCACGCAGTCCTTTTTCAGCCATGGCGAGTTGCTGGAAGCGGGGCTGTCGGACTGGAGCCTGGAATTGGGCGCGGTGCGCAACGGTCTCGGCCTGAGCAACGCGGACTACGGCGAGCGTTTCGCCGCCGGCCTGTGGCGCCAGGGTCTGAGCAAGCGCCTGACGATGGAGGTGCGGGGCGAATGGGGACAGCAGACCCGAGGCTTCGGTGTGGGCTTCAGCCAGTCGCTGCCCTGGCAGGCCCTGGGGCAGGCGTCCTTGGCCCTGAGCGAGCAGGACGCACTGGGACGTGGCTTGCAATGGTCGATCGGCACCGAGTTCGGCAACGCCCAGCAGGCGTTCTCGCTGAACGCACAAGGGGCCACCGCCCGCTACCGGACCGTGGGTCTCAATGACGCCCTGCCGCCGCCCCAATGGCAGCTGGCCGGCAGCTTCAGCCACACCCACGAACGGTACGGCACCTTCGGCCTGGGCCTGGCCGCACTGCAAACACGCCAGCAGGGCCGGCTGGACACCTACAGCCTGAGCCACACCGTGCGGGTGGGCACGCAGGGCTCGCTCAGCACGGTGCTCACGCGCGTGCAGGGCGCCAGTTCGGGCACCTTGTTTGCCATCTCCCTGATGTGGCCTCTGGACCGGCAGATCAACACCTCGACCCACCTGATGCACCGCGGCGGGCAGACCGACGCCTACGCCACCGCGAGCCAGGGCCTGCGCGGCGACACGGGTCTGGGCTGGCGCGCCCTCGGCGGCAGCCGCAGTGGGTCGGCCGTGGCCGAAGGCGGGCTGTACCTTCAAAGACCCGACAACCTGTTCACCGCGGACGTGAGCAGCTCGTCCGCACAACAGACCCTGCGACTGGGCACCCAGGGTGGTCTGGTGGTGATGGATGGGCGCGCGTTCGCCACACGACCGGTGCAGGACAGCTTTGCACTCGTGAAGGTGCCCGGGCTCGCGGACGTGGGGGTGAGCTTCCAGGGCCGCGAGCGCGCGCGCACCGACGGCGGTGGGGTGGCCCTGGTGACCGGGCTGCAGCCCTACAGCACGAACCAGGTGCGCCTGAACCCGTCCGACCTGCCCCTGAGCGCCGAGATCGACAGCCTGGAGCAGGTGGTGGTGCCGCGCCGGCGCAGCGCGGTCACGATCGGCTTCGCGGTGCGCAGTGGCCAGGCCGCGCTGATCACCGTGCGGCTGCAGAACGGCCAGCCCGCACCGGCCGGGGCCGAGATCGAAGTGTCGGGCGACGAGCGCCGCTTTCCCGTCGGCCGAGGCGGCCAGGCCTTTCTGACCGGCCTGCAACGCGAACACCAACTGAGCCTGCGCTGGAAAGGCGCGAGCTGCCAGATGCCGCTGGAGGTCACGCCCACCGCCGCCAACGACATTGCACGCCCCGCGCCGCTGGTGTGCGAAGGGGTCGACCCATGAAACGCCACTTTTTTCATTCCGTCTGGCGCCTGTGCCTGTGCGGGCTGCTGCTGGCTGTCAGCCCCCACGCGCAGGCGGTCTACAGCTGCACCGTCACGGCCACCAGCAGCGGCCTGATCTACCAGACGCCTTCGCCGCGCGAGGTGACGGGTTCGGCCACGCTGACCTGCACCCGGTCCGTAGGCGATGGCAGCAACTTGAGCTACCGCCTCAAGGCAGATGACGGGCTCAACGCAACGTCCTCTCAGCCCTTCCGGCGTGTGCGCCTGAGCAGCAGCTCCAACTACCTCAGCTACTCCCTGAGCCGCGGCGGCACCTGCAACAACAACAGCAACTGGCGCGCGCCCGCCACGGGCACTGGCAATGTTCAAATCGGCACCTTGAACTTTGGTGCCGCCTTGACGGCCACGACCACGCTGAACTACTGCATCCGGGTTCAGGTGGGCGCTGGCGCCAACCCCCCTTCACCCGCGGCCGGCGTCTACAGCGACACCTTCAACATCTTCGCGCAATACCCCAACAGCAACGCGGGCGCGCTCAGCCCCAACGCACCGGTGGTGATGACCGTGGGCGTGAACAACCAGTGCGTGTTCAACACCTATCCGGGCAACCTGGCGTTCAACTACACCGCGTTCAGCGCCACAGCACAAACCTCAACCACCAGCTTCCTGTTGCGCTGCAGCTCGGGCCTGCCGTGGACCATCTCGGTGAGCCCGAACCCCGCCGTGCTCCAAGGTCTGCGCTACACCATCACCCCTTCGCCCGCTTCGGGCAGCGGCAATGGCAACACCGGCCAGGCGGTCACGCTCACCGGCAACATGCAGGCGGGTCAGGCAGGCACCTGCACCGGGCCCACATGCTCGGGTACCCAGGCGCACACGGTGTTCATCACCTACTGAACGCCCGTGGGACCGTGGTCAAAAAAACCGTTTTCGAAGACCGGGTGCCGGGGAGACAATGGCGGTCGATCCCAGGAGACGCAGCATGGACCGATTCACGGGTGGTTGCCTGTGCGGCAACGTTCGAATTGAAGCCACCGGCCGACCCCATCGGGTGGGCCTGTGCCACTGTCTCGACTGTCGGAAACACCACGGCGCGCTCTTCCACGCCTCCGCGATCTTTCCGCAGAACGCCGTGACCGTCGAAGGCGAAACGAGCGACTACGCCGGCAGGTTCTTCTGTCCTCGCTGTGGCTCGTCGGTGTATGGGCGCAGTGGCGACGAAATCGAAGTCAACCTGGGCACCCTCGACGCGCCCGACCAGTTCATGCCCACCTACGAACTCTGGACCGTGCGCCGCGAATCCTGGCTGCCACCGTTCCCACTCGCCAGGCGGTATGAGCGCGACGAGGAGGAAACGGGTCGTCCCGAGGCATGAGCGGCGAATCCTTGCGCCCACCGCGGCCACGATGCTGCCGCGGCTAACATCTGGCGATGTCAGAAAACCAGCGATGCAAAACGATACTGGCCGTGGACGACCACGAACTGGTGCGGATGGGCTTGCGCCAGGTGATTGTTCAGCACTTCGCGGACCGGTTCCATGTGGCCGATGCGCACAGCCTGGAACAGGCCCTGCTGTTTCTGAAGCAGCGCGCCGAGGAGGTCTTTCTGCTGTTGCTCGATCTGAACCTGGGCGACACCCGCGGCCTGACCGGCCTCAAACTCCTGCGGCAGCTCTATCCGCAGTTGCCGATCGTGGTCGTGTCGGGCACGCACGATCCCCGCGTTCGCGAAGAAGCCTTGGCGCACGGTGCCTGGGGCTACTTCTGCAAGACGGGCGATACCGATGGATTGAAGGGCATGCTCGCGGCGATTGAGAGCGCCTCCACGGCAAACCATCGCCCGGGGAAGCACGGCGCGGCGGCCCGCAGCCAGAACCTGAGGCCTGGGGTCCGGTTGACCGACCGCCAGATCCAGGTCCTGGAGCTGCTGCTCAGCGGCCTTGACAACCAGGCGATCGCCGCCGAAACCGGGCTGGTGCTGGGATCGGTGAAGAATTGCGTTTCGACGATTTTTCTGGTGTTCAACGTTCGCTCCCGCGCCGAGCTGATCGGACTGTTTTCCTGAGCCTGGTGTGATCGAGAAGCTGCTGACGGACATCCACCAGGCGCTGGGCGTGCAAGCCCGGTCGCCACTGGCCGTGCAGCGCATCCAGCTCGCGCTCCTGCTGCAAAAGACCGGGCCGGTGCGCATCCTCTCGCCCATCCCTTTCGCCACGCCGCTGGCGATCCTGTTCTACCTGAATGGGACGTCCCTGCTTCCCCTGGTCTGGCTCGGCCTGTTCTACATCGTCGTCTTCACGAGCTACGTGCAGCGCAGAAAGCTGGAAGCCCACGGCCCCCTGCAGGACCACGAGTTGCCCCGCATCCTGCAAGGCCGTGTCCGGGACATCTTTCTGCTGGGCGCCATGTGGGGGGCCGCACCCTGGCTGCTCCACGCGCACCGGAACGTGGACCCTCTGATTCTCATCTCCGTGTTCATCATGGGTGCGATATCGCTCGGTTCCGCCATCGTCTCCACCCACCGACAGACCATCGCCGCGTTCAGCATCCCGGCGGCGGCCGGCATGATCTCCGCCTGCCTCTGGCACGGTGGCCTGGTCGGTTCGGTGCTGGCCTTCTGCATGACGCTTTTTCTGGTGATGACGCTCAAGTGGACGTTCCAGCAGGCGGACCTGCTCGAGCAGTCGCTGACGGTGCGCTTTGAAAAGGAAGACCTCGCCCGCCGCCTGGCCCAGCAGGTGGAACTGGTCGAAAACGCCAACCGGGAAAAGAGCCGCTTTCTCGCGTCCGCCAGCCACGATCTGCGCCAACCGCTCCATGCCATCTCGCTGTTCACCTCGGTGCTGGAACGGTCCCAGCTCGATCCGGACAGCGCACAGACGGTCACGCGGTTGAGCCACTCGGTGCGCATGCTGAACCAGTCGCTCGACACCATGCTCGACATCTCCCGGCTGGATGCGGGCGCCGTGCAACCCGCGCTGGAGCCCGTGCGCGTGTACGAGCTGTTCCTGTCGCTGCACCACATGTTCTCCGGCAGCGCCCAGGAGCGCGACCTGCAGCTTCGGTTCCGGGCGCCGGGTGATCTGGTCGTCGTGAGCGACGTGCAGCTGCTCACGCGCCTGCTCGGCAATCTGATCGACAACGCCATCAAATACACGCGCACCGGTGGTGTGCTCGTCGCGGCAAGGGCGGGGGTCCCCGCGGGACGGGCCGGCTGGGTCCGCTTCGAGGTGGTCGACACCGGCATCGGCATCGCGACAGAACATCAACAACGGGTGTTCGACGAGTTCTACCAGCTGGCCAATCCACAACGCGACCGCGCATCCGGTCTGGGCATCGGCCTGTCCATCGTCAAACGGCTCTCGAGCCTGCTGGAACATCCCATGGCGCTCTCATCGATGCCGTCGCGAGGCACACGCTTTCGGGTGTGGGTGAAACAGGCCGACGGGCGCAGGCTCCATCCGGCAAGCCCTGCAGACGCTGGCCTTGTTCCCCCGGTTCACGCCGCGAACAGCCTGCCGCGCCATGTGCTCGTCATTGACGACGAGCCGGCCAGCCGCGAGGCCATGGCATTGGTGCTCTCCGCGCGCGGTTGTACGGTGTATCCCGCCAGCGATCTGGCGCAGGCGCAGCACCTGCTGCAGCGACACCCGATCGACGCCGTCGTTTCCGACTTCCGGCTCCCGGGAGAACGCAACGGCCTGGACTACCTCCTGGTCCTGCGCAACACCTCACCCCACCTGCGCACCTTGCTGGTGACCGGCGAGACCGCGCCGCAACGCATCACCGACATCCGAACCAGCGGTGTGCCCTTCCTGCACAAACCTGTGCAAGCGCAACAGCTGCTGGACGCGCTGGCGCGCTGATCTGCCGTTCTCACCCGCCGCCATGTGACCGGGGTCACTTCACGCCAGGGAGGGTCGCGATGAATACTCGCGATCGTCTGTTGACCCCCGCCCCTTCCGATCCAACCACGTCCCGCCCCGGACCCGTTCCCATGCGCAAACTCCTTCTTGGCCTGACCCTGTCCTTGCTCGCCGCGGTGTCCACCGCGGCACCCGATTCGCAGTGTGCCGAGTACGACAAGCTCCGCACCCAGAGAGACAACGCATTGCGCGCGAAGAACTTCAAACTGTATTGCGATGCCCTGTCGGGTTTGATCAAGCTGATGCCGGCAAAACCGCCCGAACAGGCGCGGCTCCAATGCGAAGCCAAGGCCACGAACATGAAGGTCGAGACCTGGCTCGGCATCCGCCCCGAAGTGGTGTCCACCATGACGAGCACGTTTGACGAGCAATGCAGGTGACAGGGGGCATGCGCTAAGGTGTCGGAATGAGGGCCGAGTACATCCCTCGCTGGGGCCTGGTGACCGACGGACCACCCGTCGTCACGAACAGCGGGCAGCTCCTGCCCGTGCTGTTCCACGGGACGCCCGCCATGTTGAAGCTGTCCACCCAACAGGAGGAGCGGGCCGGCGCGGCATTGATGGCCTGGTGGCAGGGCGACGGTGCGGCCAGGGTGCTGGCCCACGAGGGCCCGGCGCTGCTGTTGGAGCGAGCGCCAGGCGGCATGGCGCTCGCCGAGATGGCTCGCCATGGGCGCGACGATGAAGCCAGCAACATCCTGTGTGCTGTGGTCGCCCGACTGCACGCGCCCCGGCCAGAGCCGCCACCGGCACTCACCGACTTGTCCACCTGGTTTCAAGGGCTGGAGGCCTGCGCGGCAGCAAGAGGCGGCATCTTCGCCACGGCCGCAGCGACCGCACGGGACTTGTTGGCCTCGGCGCGGGATGTCGGTGTGCTTCACGGGGACATTCACCACGGCAACGTCCTGGACTTCGGTCCGCGCGGTTGGCTCGCGATCGACCCCAAGGGCCTGTGGGGCGAACGCGGTTTTGACTACGCCAACCTCTTCTGCAATCCCGACGCTGAGACCGCCACCTCGCCGGAGCGGTTTCTTCGCAGGCTGGAGGTGGTTGCCGCCTCGGCGGGTCTCGAGCGCAGGCGGCTGCTTCAATGGATCCTGGCCTGGGCGGGTCTTTCCGCTTGCTGGCATCTGGAGGATGGCTCCGCGCCGGACACGGCCTTGGCCATGGCCCACATGGCATCGGCCCATCTCTGAGCGGTCACGAGCACCGTTTCTTCTCCAGCCGCATGGCGCCCGAACAGGGCCGCTTCACAGGTCCTGTTCGGGCCCGCGCCAATGCTCTGAGAGGAGAGGCGCGGCTGAGGCGGTTCACGGGGTCACAAGCTCGAAACCTATAATTGTGGGGCTCACGCGCCAGGTGTGAGGCCGAATGGGGACGACCCCATCGGCATGGATTCAACCGCGAGGGACGGCCCCCGCACTGCTTGTGAAAGTGGTCGCCATGGTCAACGCCTCCCCCCTCCACCCTCCCGCCGCGCGCGCGCGGCTCATCTCTCCGGCCACCTGGGCGCTTCTGCTCGGTGCATGGGTCGTGGTGGGGTTGTTCTCTTTTTACGGTGCCTCCTGGCTGGCCGCGCCACTCACACCCGGTGTCGCCGGCCTGAGCTTCGCCGTGCTGCTGGCCACCATCGTGGCGGCATCGTTTGGTGTCGTGCATGAGGCGGACTACCTGGCGCACAAACTGGGCGAGCCGTACGGCACGCTCATCCTGACGCTGTCCATCGTGTCCATCGAGGTCATCCTGATTGCCTCGGTGCTGTTGGGACCGGGGGAAGCCCCCACGATCGGGCGCGATTCCATTTTTGCCGTGTTGATGATCATCCTGAACCTCGTGATGGGGATCTGCCTGACGGTGGGCGCTGCCCGGCATGGCGAACAGGAATTCAATGCGCAGGGGGCGACGGCCTACCTGTCGATGATTGCCCTGTTGACCACGGTGGCCCTGGTGCTGCCGAAGTTCACCAGCACGGCGGGTGAATTCGGGCCTGAGCAGGCGATGGGCATCGGTGTCCTCACCGCGCTGCTGTACGCGGCCTTCCTGTGGAAGCAGATCGGCAGCCACAAGCGCCTCTTCGTTCAGCCCCCTCCCGGGGCGATGGTGGTGCGCCGCATGGAACGGACCTCCAGGGCGCCGACCGAGACCGAAAAAGCGGAGGGTTCTGTCCAGCAAAGCAGGAAGGATGTCTGGGTGCATTCGCTGCTGCTGCTGGCCATGATTGTTCCGATCGTTCTGCTGGGTCACCACCTGGCCGTCGTGCTCGACTACGGCATTGCGGCCGCGGGCGCGCCCGTGGCCGTGAGTGGCGTGCTCATCGCCCTGATCGTGTTCACCCCCGAGTCCTTGACCGCCGTGCGCGCGGCGCTGGGCAATGAGATGCAGCGGGCCGTCAACCTGTGTCTGGGTGCCTTTGTCTCCACCGTGGGGCTCACGGTTCCCGCGGTGCTGGCCATTGGCTTGTTGTACGACAAGCAGGTCGTCATGGGCATCTCTCACATGGACACGGCCCTGTTTGTGGCCACCGCCGTGCTGAGCATGCTCACCTTCAACGGTCAGCGCACCTCGGCGCTGCAGGGTTACATGCACCTCGCGCTGTTTGCCGTGTTCGCCGTGCTGTTGTTCTTTCCCTAGCCGCGCCATGGGCGGCCCACGGTGGATGCGGTCGAAACATCTGCGAACAGCATTTCAGCGGCCATGCGGGCAGACTAGGGCCCATGAAAATCCTTGCCCTCGTCTTCTCCCTGAGCGCCGTGGCGTTCGCGCCCATCCCGGTGATGGCCCAGCAGACCCCCGCGAAGCCCGCCGCCAAGCCGGCGGCCAAACCCACCACCACGACCAAACGCGCGCCGCTGGCGCGCTCCGCGGCCAAGGCCGTGGAAGAAGTGACGCCGATCGAAGAGGATTCCAGCGTGAACCTCACCGAAGCCGATCTCGCGGTCGCGCAGCGCGTGTACCTCGGCAACATCCCCTGCGAACTCGGCTCGGCTGTGGAGATCGTGCCCGCCAAGCGGCAGGGGTTCTTCATCGTGCAGGTGAAGAACATGCGCAACGCGCGGTACTACATGCACCCGGTGGAAAGCCGCACCGGTGCCATCCGTCTCGAAGACCCGAAGCGGGGCGCCATGTGGCTGCAGTTGGGCAACAAGTCCATGCTCATGAGCCAGCAACTGGGCAAGCGGCTGGCCGATGAATGCATGAGTCCCGAGCAGCTGACGCTGGCCGGTGAAATGAAGCGCAACCCGCCCAAGGGCCTGCTGGATCCGGTGGACCCCCCACCGGCCGCCGCGCCACCCACTCCGCCGGCCAACACCAACTAGCCGCCGTCCACCGTGAGGCGTATATAATTCATATACGTTTCATATAAAGGTGGTGAATGGGGATCGTCAAGATTTCGGACCTGATGCACGAGAACCTGCGCGTGGCGGGGAATGCGCTGAGCAGGTCCATCAATGCGCAGGCCGAACACTGGATGCGGGTTGGCATGCTGACCGAGCTTCACCCGGCGCTGGACCACCGGGAGATCTGCCAGCTGTTGGTGCGGGCGGAGCTCGCGGGGGGCCTGGACATCACCGTGGCGGCCACGACCCCACCGGGCAAGTCCCGCACAGCCCCGGCGGGCCAGCGCTAGTGGCTCGCGGCATCACCATCAAGTCCGCCGAGGACATCGAGATGGCGCGGCGCGCCGGCAGGCTGGCCGCGGAGGTGCTCGGCATGATCGAGCCCCATGTCGTCCCCGGGGTCAGCACGGAGACGCTTGACCGGATCTGCCACGACCACATCGTGAACGTCCAGGGCGCCATCCCGGCCAACCTGGGGTACCACGGGTACCCCAAGACCATCCTCACCTCCGTCAACCAGGTGGTCTGCCACGGCATCCCCTCGCCCGACAAGCTGCTGAAGAAGGGCGACATCATCAACATCGATGTGGCCGTCAACCAGGATGGCTGGTTCGGCGACACCAGCCGCATGTACTTCGTCGGCACACCCAACGTGCTGGCCCGGCGTCTGGTGGAGACCACCTACGAAGCCCTGCTGGCCGGCATCCGGCAGGTCAGGCCCGGCGCGACGCTGGGGGACATTGGCCATGCCATTCAGTCCGTCGCCCATCGAGAGCACTTCAGCGTGGTGCGCGAGTACTGCGGGCACGGCATTGGCCGGATCTACCACGAAGAACCGAACGTGCTTCACCATGGCCGGCGCGGCGAGGGGCTCAGGCTGGAGCCGGGGATGGTCTTCACCATCGAACCCATGCTCAACGCAGGCCAGCGCGAGACCCGGACCTTGGCCGATGGGTGGACCGTCGTGACCAAAGACCGCTCCCTGTCCGCCCAGTGGGAACACATGGTGGCCGTCACGCCCGAGGGACACGAGGTGCTCACGCCCTGGCCGGGTGGCACGGGTGCCCGCGCACCGGTGTGACGCCCGGGTTTTGACCCTCTGATAGACTGCGACGCTCTGCGGGAGAGCGAGGCGTGTCGCGCCTCCGCCGAAGGCGCAAACTCCCATGATCGCTCAGGCCACCGGACCGCAGACACATTTCGCCGACTGGAGAGAGGCCGAGCCGCACCGCGCGCGCACCGGCACACCGAAGGGGCAGACTGCCGACGCAGTCGAAACTCTCAGGTAAAAGGACAGGGGGAGAGGCGCTTTCACCTGAGCCTTGCCCATGTTCCCCTTTCGAACCCCTTTCACGGTCCGGTTCTTCGCCGCGCTGGCCCTTGGCCTGTGCATCGGCGTTGCCCTCGGCGCCGCCCATGCCTTGCACCGTCTGTGGCAGCAGGTGCCCGAGGTCGGTCACCTGGCCCACTACGAACCGATGCTACCCATGCGCATCCACGCCAGGGACGGCAGCCTGCTTGCCGAGTACGGCGAAGAGCGGCGCGAGTTCGTGCCGATCGAGCGCATCCCGTTGCGCATGCAGCAGGCCTTGCTGGCCATCGAGGACGCGCGGTTCCACGAACACGGGGCGGTGGATTATGCGGGCCTCGTTCGCGCGGCGCTCGGCAACCTCGTGGCCGGTGGGCACGCGCAAGGTGGCAGCACCATCTCCATGCAGGTCGCGCGGGTCTTCTTCTTGAGCCGGGAGAAGACCTACCGGCGCAAGGTCATGGAGATCATGCTGGCCTACAAGCTCGAATCGGTCTACAGCAAGGACAAGATCCTGGAGCTGTACATGAACCAGATCTACCTAGGCGAACGGGCCTACGGTTTCGCGGCGGCCGCATCGGTCTACTTCGACAAGACGCTCGACCAGCTCAGCGTCGCCGAGGCGGCCATGCTGGCCGGCCTGCCCAAGGCGCCCTCCGCCTACAACCCGGTCGCCAACCGCGAGCGCGCCACCGTGCGCCAGCAGCACATTCTCAAGCGCATGCGCGAGCTGGGGCATCTCGATGAGCAGGCCTATGAGCAGGCCCGCGCCGAGCCCCTGACCTTGGCGCTGAACCACCCGTCGACCGACCCGGCATCGGCCTACGCGGTCGAACAGGTTCGCAAGATGCTGGTGGAGCGTTATGGGGACGAGGCCTACTCGCGGGGCCTGGATGTGACCACCACCATCCACGTGGCCGAGCAGCGCGCCGCCACCCATGCCTTGCGCGCCGGCCTGTTGAATGCACAGCACCAGCGCGGCCCCGCGGGGCCGGAAGGCCATCTGAAGCAAGCCGTGCGGGCCGACGACCCGGCCGGCATCCGCCGGGCCCTCGCGCCCTACCGGGACAGTGGCGCCTTGCGCGTGGCCACCGTGCTGGAAGCCTCGACCTCCGCCGGCATCACGGCCGCCCTGCGCGACGGCACCGTGATTCGCATTGCACGCCACACGCTGAGCCCCGGCAGCAGCGCGCTGCTCAAACCCGAAGCACCGGCGCGCAGGCGCATCGAACCGGGCGCCGTCGTTCGTGTCGTGGCCGACACGGCCGGGCGCTGGCGGCTGACACAGCTGCCGCAGATGCAGGGCGCGCTGGTGTCCATCGATGCGAGATCGGGTGAGATCCTGGCACTGGCCGGGGGCTTCGACTTTGCGTTCAACCAGTTCGACCACGCGGTGCAGGCGGTGCGCCAGCCGGGATCGACCTTCAAGCCCTTCGTGTTTTCCGCCGCGCTGGAAAAAGGTTATTTCCCCGGCACCCTGGTCGACGACACGCAGCGGCTGGTCACGCCCTCGGCGCGCGGCCGCAAGGCCTGGCGACCGCGCAACTACGGCAACCAGTACGAAGGCTTCATCACGGCCCGGCGGGCCCTGGCGCGCTCGAAGAACGTGGTGGCGGTCAACCTCATGGACGCCGCCGGCACGGAATATGTGCAGCAGTTCGCCACCCGTTTCGGTTTCGCGGCCGAGCTCAATCCTCCGATCCTGCCGCTGGCGCTGGGCGCGGGTGCGGTGACCCCGCTGCAGCTCACCGAGGCCTACGCGGTGTTCGCCAACGAAGGAGAGCGGGTCGAGTCCCGCCTGGTGCTCAAGGTCAGCGAGCGCGGCGGTGCGGTGCTCTACGAAGCGCCGCCGGTGTCACCCCGCGGCCAGGTGATCTCCCCACGCAATGCCTACGTGATGGACAGCATGCTGCGCGACGTGGTGCGGCACGGCACCGGGCGGCGAGCGAGCGCACTCGGGCGCAAGGACACGGCCGGCAAGACCGGCACATCCAACGACGCGCGAGATGCCTGGTTCGCCGGTTATTCATCGGGCGTCGCTTCGGTGGTGTGGATCGGGTACGACCAGTCGCGCAGCCTGGGCAACGCGACCGGGGGAAGCCTGGCATTGCCCGTCTGGACGGATTACATGAAGGTCGCCGTCGCCCAGCGGCCCGAGCAGGAGCGCCGCATGCCGGCGGACCTGGTGCCATGGGGCGACGACTACGTCTACCCGGAATCCCTGGAGGGACCCTGCACCGTCGAGCCCCACACCTTCATCCAGGGCCCGTTCGAATGCCCCAGCGGCATCCTGGCCCCGGGGGAATGAAAAAGCGGCGTTGCTCGGCCCCGATTTGCCCCACAAACAGGCCCAGAGGAGAAGCCAGACAAGCTGGAAACCGCGTCCTTGCACCATTCCAGCAAGAACATAGCAGCGCCGCGAAACCCGGGATGGGTGCGGCTCTTCCACCGCATCACGCCGGCAAGCCGGCGCCACCCCCTAGAGCATGGAGTCTAGGAATTGGCGGATGTTCCGCGCATCGGTGGCATGAAGTGGGCTGAAAACGGCCTGAGATGGGGGATCGGAGGCGCGAACTGCAAAAGTTCACCCGATCCGCCATCGATCACTTGCGGTCGGGCAGCTCGATCTTGACCTCGAGCACGTCCAGGTTGTCCTGGCGGTCGAGCTGGACCTTGATGTCGTCCGGGTTGATCTTGATGTACTTGCCGATCACCGCGACCAGCTCGCGCTGCAGCGCGGGCAGGTAGTCGGGCTCGGAAGCGCTGCGCCCGCTGCGCTCGTGCGCCAGGATGATCTGCAGGCGCTCCTTGGCGACGCTGGCGGTTTTCTTCTTTTCACCCAGCAGGAAAGACAGGATCGACATGCCTTACTTCCCTCCGAACAGGCGCTTGAAGAAGCCCACTTTTTCGGCCTCGATGAAGCGCAGCGGTTTGTCGGCACCGAGGAAACGGTCGATCACGTCGCTGTAGGCCTCGGCCACGTCCGTGCCCTTGAGGTGGATGGCCGGCATGCCCTGGTTGGAGGCGGTCAGCACGCTTTCGCTTTCCGGGATCACGCCGATCAGCTTGATGCGCAGGATGTCCTGGATGTCGCTGAGCGAGAGCATCTGGCCATCGGCCACGCGGCCCGGGTTGTAGCGCGTGATCAGCAGGTGTTCCTTGATCGGCTCCTTGCCCTCGATGGCGCGCTGCGTCTTGCTGCCCAGCATGCCCAGGATGCGGTCGGAGTCGCGCACGCTGGAGACCTCGGGGTTGGTCACCACCAGCGCCTCATCGGCGTAGTGCATGGCCATGAGCGCACCGGTCTCGATGCCGGCGGGCGAGTCGCAAATGATGTACTCGAAGCCCATGGCCGACAGGTCGGTCAGCACCTTGTGCACGCCTTCCTGGCTCAGGGCGTCCTTGTCGCGCGTCTGGCTGGCGGCCAGCACGAACAGGTTGTCGCACTGCTTGTCCTTGATCAGGGCCTGGTTCAGGTTGGCCTCGCCCTGGATGACGTTGATCAGGTCGTACACCACGCGGCGCTCGCAGCCCATGATCAGGTCCAGGTTGCGCAGGCCCACGTCGAAATCGATGACGGCGGTCTTGTGGCCGCGCAGGGCCAGGCCCGAGGCGAAGCTGGCGCTGGTGGTGGTCTTGCCCACGCCGCCCTTGCCGGAGGTGACGACAACAATCTTGGTCATGGTGAAAGTCCTTCGATTCGAATAAGGGGTGAGACTCAGACGCCGATGGCGTCGATCACGAGTTTGTCGCCATCGGGGCCGGGCACCAGGCGCACCTGCGCGGTCTTGCCCTGAACCGATTCGGGCAGGGCCACTTCGCTGGTGCGGTAGATGCCGGCGATGGAAATGAGTTCGGGCGCCATGGACAGCGCGAAGATGCGCGCCTCCCCGTAGCCGCGCGCACCGGCGATGGCCTTGCCACGCAGCGGCGCGTACACGTGGATGTTGCCGTCGGCGATCACCTCGGCACCCGGGTTGACCATGGCCATGACCACCAGGTCGCGACCGCGCGCATAAACCTGCTGGCCCGAGCGCAGGGGCTTGTCGATCACCAGCGCACCGGGCATGGGCATCGGCTGGGGCGCGGCCACGGGTTCCGGCGAGGCGGTCTCGGTCGCCGCCGCTGATGGGGCGGCCCGTTGCACGGTGGCATCGGGCGCGGGCGTGAGGCCGGCGGCCACGGCCAGCGCGGTCTGTTCGATGGTGCCGCCGCGCACGGCCAGGGGCGTGAGGCGGTGCTGGCGCAGCAAGGTCTGCAGCGCGGCGAAGTCGGGCAGGGCATGGGCCTCGGCCACGTTCAACGGGTGCAGGTCGATGACCACCGGATCGTGGTCGAAGAAATCGGGCATGTCGCCAAAACGCTGGGCGAACTCCTGCGCCAGGAGATCCAGGTTGGACGACTTGAGCATCAGGGCCACCAAAGGCAGGTGGGCGCTCTTGATTTCGAAGGTGGCGGGCGCGTTTCCTGCGAGGGCGACAGACATGGGCGAAACAGATCCAAAAACGGGCCAGCCGCAGGAACGCCGGGTCGGCAGGTCTGGCTGTGAAGCGGCGCATCTTACCAGCCGGGTTGACGGGTTTTGGCCCGGAAAGGTGTGCAGGTGTCAGGGCATGTTTCAGCAACCGACGAGCGGGTTTTGCACAAACCTGTGAATAATTTTTTAACAACGCATGAGTTATCCACAGAAAAGTGGGTAACTGCCTTGTTATCCCCGTTTCGAGCGCCATGGAACCGCGCCCTTCACACAGGCTTCTGAGCGAGGCAAGTCCTTGATCCAGCAAGAAAAAGGGCGCTTGTCCACATCGGACAGCGCCCTCTACTACTACTGCTATTTTGTATTTAAAGATTTAGAAGAATAGTGGAACGGGAACCCGGCGCGGTCCGGGCGCTTGTTCAGGCCGGCTTTTTCACGCCCGGTTGCTCGCCGTGGTGCCGATGCTCACCCCGGTGGCCGCGGTGCATGCCGGCGCGCTGGAAGCCGCCCAGCTGTTTTGAATCAAAGACTTTTTGTTGATCGGCGTTCAACACCGCGTAGAAGCTCTTGATCGCGTCGACGCGTTTGGCCATCGCGGCGTCGCGCTCGGCTTTCAGGGCCTGCATCTTGTCCAGGCGCTGCGGCGTGGTCAGCTTGGACCAGTCTTCCCGAGTGCTCTGGCGCGGCATGGCGCCGGCTTGAGGCTGGGTGCGGGCAATGAAAGCGCTCCAGGCCGGTTCCTGTTCAGGGGTGAGCTTGAGTTCGGCCTTGAAGGCCGCCTGGCGCTCGGCCATGCGCTTTTGCATCTGGGCGTGGCGTTCGGCGCGTTTCTGGTCGCGCTGCTCGGCGGTGGGGGCGGCGGGTTTGACGGCCGGCTTGGCCGCCGTGTCGGCCTGGGCCACGACGGTGTCGACCGTGCCGGCGGCCAGGGCCGAGGGGTGCAGGGCCGAGGCCTGCACCAGGGCGGTGGCGAAGGTGCCCACCAGGGCGGTGGCCAGGGTGGTGGCGATCAGCGCGCGTTTCGGAAGCGATTTCATGAGGACTCCTGGTGTCTGTTGAGAATGGATCTCCACAGGACAGGTGTCGGGCTGCGGAGTGGTTTCAGTGTCTGGCGCGCGTGTTTCCACCCCGTGCCGCCGATGTGGCGGGTTTGTAAAGTTTTGTGCTGCTTTTTGCAGCAACTGTGCAAGCGGGGTGGCTCAGGTCGTCGAGGATGGGACAGTCGGGTCGGTCGTCGCCGGGGCACAGGTGCAGCAGCTGGTCCAGCGTGCGCTGCATGGCCTGCAAGGCTTCGATGCGCTGGGCCAGTTCGTCCAGGTGTTTCTGCGTGATGCGCTTGACGCTGGCGCTGCTGCGCCGGCGGTTGTGCCAGAGGCTCACGAGTTCGGTGATGGCGTCCAGGCCGAAGCCCATGTCGCGCGCACGGCGGATGAAGCGCAGCGTGTGCACGTCGGCCAGGCTGTACTGGCGGTAGTTGCTGTCGGTGCGGGGCACGGGCGTGAGCAGGCCCAGGCTTTCGTAGTGGCGCAACATCTTGGGCGAGATGCCGCTGAGCTGCGCCGCCTTGCCGATGCTGACCGGCCAGTGGATCAGCGCGTCGCCAGGGTCTTGCTCGCCGGTGGGGGCCAGCGCGTACAGAAGGCGGTCGGTGGCCATGGGGTCAGGCCGCCACTTGGTAGCCTTCTTCGCGGATCGCTTCGGCCAGGGCTTCGCGCGTCTGCGTGCTGTTCACCTCGACGCGGTTCTGGCCGCGGTCGATGCGGACTTCGGCCTGGGGATCGAGCAGCTTGATGGCGGTGGTCACGGACTTTTCGCAGTGGCCGCAGGTCATGCCGTGCACATCGAGGACTTGTTTCATGGTGTCTTTCTTCAAGGGTGGATGGAACATGAAGCCATTGTGATCCTTGACATGGTGTCAAGGTCAAGCGGTGGCCGCGCTGTCACAGTTCGCTACAAGCGCGTTTGACCTTCCCATGGTGGTAAAGCTTATGCTGACCCCATGAACACGATCGCTGCCTCTTCCGACGCCGGTGCCACCTTCTCGACCTATCCACTGACCCAGATCGATCTGGGTGTGGGCGGCATGACCTGCGCCTCGTGCGTGACGCGGGTCGAGAAGGCCTTGCGCAAGCAACCGGGCGTGAGCGACGCCACCGTGAACCTGGCCACCGAGTCGGCGCGCGTCACGCTCAGTGGCGTGGACGAGGCCGAGTCGCTGGCGCGCATCAAGCGCGCGGTGCGCGACGCGGGCTACGAACCGCGCACGCTGGAGGCCCTGGACGGGGAGGACACCGAGCGCGTGATGGGCGTGCCGCGCGACCTGCTGCCGGTGCTGATCGGTGTGTTGCTCTCGGCGCCGCTGGTGCTGCCCATGGTGGGGGACCTGTTCGGCCAGCACTGGATGCTGCCGGCCTGGATCCAGTTCCTGCTGGCCACGCCGGTGCAGTTCGTGTTGGGCGCGCGTTTCTACCGCGCTGGCTGGCACGCGCTCAAGGCGCGCACCGGCAACATGGAACTGCTGGTGGCGATCGGCACCACGGCCGGTTGGGCGCTGTCGACCTGGCTGTGGTGGCGCGCCGAAGCGGGCGAGGTGCCGCACCTGTACTACGAGGCCTCGGCGGTGGTGATCACGCTGGTGCTGCTGGGCAAGTGGCTGGAGGCGCGCGCCAAGCGCCAGACCACCACGGCCATCCGCGCGCTGCATGCGCTGCGGCCCGAGCGGGCCCACCTGTTGCCCGATGGCATTCGCCGCACGGACACGACGGATGTGGCGGTGGACGAGCTGCTGCCGGGCGATGTGATCCGCGTGTTGCCGGGTGAGCGCTTCGCGGCCGACGGCACGGTGGTCCAGGGGCACACCCAGGCCGACGAATCCATGCTGACCGGCGAGTCCCTGCCGGTGTCCAAGGACGTGGGCGACGGCGTGACCGGGGGCTCGCTCAACGGCGAGGGCGCGGTGGACGTGCGGGTGCGCGCGGTCGGCGCGCAAAGCGTGCTGGCCCAGATCATCGGCCTGGTGCAGGACGCGCAGGCCGGCAAGGCACCGGTGCAGCGCATGGTGGACCAGGTGGCGGCCGTGTTCGTGCCGGTGGTGCTGGTGATCGCGCTGGTCACGCTGCTGGGCTGGCTGGGGACCGGCGCACCGATGGAAGAGGCCTTGCTGCACGCGGTGGCGGTGCTGGTGATCGCCTGCCCCTGTGCCTTGGGCCTGGCCACGCCGGCGGCCATCATGGCCGGCACCGGCGTGGCGGCGCAGCACGGCATCCTGATCAAGGACGCGCAGGCGCTGGAGATCGCGCACAAGGTCGACACGGTGGCCTTCGACAAGACGGGCACGCTGACCGAGGGCCACCCGCGCCTGACGGTGATCGAGGCAGCACCGGGCGTGGACGAGATCGCCGTGCTGCAGGTGGCGGCGGCGCTGCAGGCGCAGAGCGCGCACCCACTGGCGCGAGCGGTGCTGGAGGCCGCGGCCTCCAGGTCCATCGAGGTGGCGCCAGACGCCGCGCAGGACGTGCAGGCGGTCTCGGGCCGGGGCAGCCAGGGGCGCGTCAACGGCGCGCTGCTGGCCCTGGGCAGCCTGCGCTGGATGGGTGAGCTCGGCGCGAAGCTGGGCCCGCTGGACGAACGCGCCAAGGCCTTGCAGGCCGAGGGTGCGACGGTGTCGGTGCTGGCCAGCCAGACGCCGGGTGATGCGGCCTCGGCCGCCACCTGGGCGCCCCTGGCCCTGCTGGCCTTCGGCGACGAGCCCAAGGCCGGCGCGGCCGAGGCCATTGCCGGCCTGCGGGCGCAGGGCATGCGGCTGTTCATGGTCTCGGGTGACAACCGCGGTGCGGCGCTGGCCATGGCCTCGCGGCTGGGCCTGCGCGCGGACCACGACGAGGTGATCGCCGAGGTGCTGCCGGGCGACAAGGCGACCGTGGTGCGCAAGTTGCGCGCGGCCGTGGTGGGCGACCGCCTGCACACAGTGGCCATGGTGGGCGATGGCGTGAACGACGCGCCCGCGCTGGCCGCCGCCGACGTGGGCATGGCCATGAGCCACAGCCAGGGCGCGAGCGCCGACGTGGCCATGCACGCCGCCGGCATCACGCTCATGCGCGGCGACCCGCTGCTGGTGGCGGCCGCGCTGGACATCTCGCGCCGCACGGTGCGCAAGATCCGGCAGAACCTGTTCTGGGCCTTTGCCTACAACGTGGCCGGCATCCCGCTGGCGGCACTGGGCTTTCTCAGCCCGGTGGTGGCGGGCGCGGCCATGGCCCTGAGCTCGGTGAGCGTGGTCGGCAACGCGCTGCTGCTCAAGCGCTGGAAGCCGCCGCAGCGCTGAGCCCGCGCTCAAGGCTTGATGCACGTCAAGGCGCGCGCGCGGCCGCCGCGCGATGCTCGGGGCTCCTGCAGGAGGAGGAGACTTCCCATGACGACGACACACGACGCCGTGCGCGTGATCCTTGACGAGCACGCCAGCCTGAGCGCGATGCTGACCACGCTGTCGCAGATGGTGCGGATCGGCCCCGATGCGTCCGGCGAGGGTGGCCCCGAGCGTTACTTCGACGTGCTGCGCGCGATGCTGTTCTACATCGACGCCTTCCCCGAGAAGAACCACCACCCCAAGGAATCCACCCTGCTGTTCCCGCGCCTGGCGCGCGCGGCGCCGCAGTTGATGCCCACCATCGAACAGCTCGAGCGCGACCACATGAGCGGCGAGATGCGGGTGCGCGAACTGATGCACCTGCTGATGGCCTGGGAGTACATGGGCGACCTGCACCGCCCGGCCTTCGTGGCCGAGGCGCAGCGCTACGTGAAGTTTTATCTGGACCACATGCGGCTGGAAGAAACCGCCCTGCTGCCGGTGGCCGAGAAGGTATTGACCGAGGTGGACTGGGCCGTGCTGGACGAGGCCTTCACCCGGCACACCGACCCCTTGAACCCGCGCAGGCCGCGCGACCCGCAGTTCGACCGGCTGTTCACCCGCATCGTGCTGCGCGCGCCCGCGCCGCTGGGGCTGGGCGAGGCCTAGGCCGCGAGCGCGGTCAGCAGCGCGTCGAAGACCTGCAGCAACTGCGCCACGTCCTGCGCGGTGGTGGCGGGCGAGACCAGCATCATGCTGTGGAAAGGCGTGAGCAGCACACCCCGGTTGAGCATGAAGAGGTGGGTGAGGGCTTCGAGTCCAGCCTGGGCGTGGTCGCGCACGTCTTGCGCGTCGCGTGGGGTGTGCGGCATGAACTGCAGCTCCAGGCGCGCGCCCAGGCGCGTCACCGTCCAGGGTTTGGCGGCGCGGGCGATGCGCTCGCGCAAACCGGTTTCGAGCCGCTCGGCCAGCGCCCGCATGGGGGTGTAGCTGGCGTCGGTGTGCAGGTGGGTGAGCGCGGCCTGCAGCGCGGCGAGCGTGAGCGCATTGCCCGAGAGCGTGGTGCCGATGCCGCTGTGGCCTTCGGGCGCGGCGTCTTTGGCGCGGGCCATGCGGTCGGCCATCTCGGCGGTGAAACCATAGACCGCGCAGGGCAGGCCGCCGGCCACCGCCTTGCCGACCACCAGGAAATCGGGCTCCAGCGCGTGGGCCCGCGCGTAGCCGCCCAGCGCGGTGGAGATGGTGTGGGTTTCGTCGCACACGAACAGCGCGCCGTGCCGGCGGCACAGGTCGCGCGCCGCGTCCCAGAAGCCGGGCGCGGGTGGCACCAGGCCGAAGTTGGTGAGTGCGGGCTCGGCCAGCAGGCAGGCCACATCGCCTTGGGCCAGCGCGGCCTCGAGCGCGGGCAGGTCGTTGAAGGGCACGACGCGCGTGAAGGCCGCGTGGTTGTGGACCTGGCCGAGCACCGAGGGGCGCGGCAGCGTGCGGCCGGTCGCGGGGTCGAGGTCCACCAGGGTGTCGTCCACCGCGCCGTGGTAACAGCCGTCGAACACCAGCAGCTGCGGCCGCCGGGTGATGGCGCGCGCCCAGCGCAGCACGAAGCGGTTGGCGTCGCTGGCGGTCAGCGCCAACTGCCACATCGGCAGGCCGAACACGCGCGCGAGACCTTCGCCCACCGCCACCGCGTTGGCCGCCGGCAGCATGCAGGTGAGGCCTTGCGCGGCCTGCTGCGCGATGGCCTGGGCCAGCGGTGCCGGGCTGTGGCCGAACATGGCGCCGGTGTCGCCGAGGCAGAAGTCGGTGTGCCGCAGGCCGTCCACGCAGGTGAGCGAGGCGCCCTGCGCTTCGCGCACGAACAGCGCGGCGGGGCTGGGCCAGTCGCGCATCCAGTGCAGGGGCACGCCGAACAGGTAGTGGGTCTGCGCGGCCTGGGCGAGTGCCAGGGATTGCGGGTGCGTGGCGATGAAACGTTCGCGCTCGGCTTGCTGGAGCGCGGCGATGTGTCGAGGGTCGGGCATGGCACCAGCTTAAGCGCGGTGGCGCGGTGTGGGGCCGCTGCGTGGCAGTGGACATTTCGTTGCGCGCCGAATTGGCACTGGCGCCGTGGGGCACCGCTTGAACCACAATGGCCCAGCCATGAACCCACGCACCGAACCCGCCTCCCTCACCGACGTGTCCGACACCGCGCCCTACGTGCGGCTCGCGCTGGCGCTCTCGCTCGGCGCGGCGGTGTCGCTGGGCATCACGCGCTTCGCCTACGGCCTGCTGTTGCCGCCGATGCGCGAGGACCTGGGCTGGAGCTACACGCTGGCCGGCGCGATGAACACCTTCAACGCGCTGGGCTACCTGATCGGCGCGCTGGCCACGCCCTGGCTGATGCGGCGTTTTTCGCCCACCGGCCTGCTGCTGTCGGGCTCGCTGCTGGCCTCGCTGTTCATGGGCCTGAGCGGTTTCTTCACGGCCGCCGCGCCGCTGCTCGCGCAGCGCCTGCTGGCGGGCGTGGCGAGTGCGGTGGTGTTCATCGTGGGCGGTCTGCTGGCCGCGCGGCTGGGCGCGCGCCAGCCGCGGCGCAGCGGCTTCCTGCTGGGCCTGTACTACGGCGGCACGGGGCTGGGCATCGTGGTCTCGGCGCTGGGCGTGCCACCGGTGCTGGCGGCGGCGTCCCAGCCGCACGGCTGGGCCTGGGCCTGGTGGGGGCTGGCCCTGGTCTGCCTGCTGGCCACCGCGCTCATGGCCTGGCCGGCGCGCGTGCTGGCCGCTCACGCCGTGCCATCGGCCAGCGCGCAGGCGGGCGGCGGGCGTGTGTTCCAGGTGCGCGACTTCGTTTTCTCGCTCGCGGGTTACGCGGGCTTTGGCGTGGGCTACATCGGCTACATGACCTTCGTGATCGCGCTGCTGCGCGAGCAGGGCGGTTCGTCCGGCTCGATCACGCTGTTCTATGCCCTGCTCGGGGTGGCGGTGGTGGCCTCGTCGCGCATCTGGGCCGGCCTGCTGGACCGGCACCGCAACGGCCAGGCGCTGGCGCGGCTCAACGCCTTGCTGGGCGTGGCGGCCATCGTGCCGGCGCTCACCAGCAGCTGGCCGCTGGTGCTGGCCTCGGGCCTGGTGTTCGGCGGGGTGTTCCTGTCGGTGGTGGCCTCGACCACCGCGCTGGTGCGGCACAACCTGCCGCCCGCGCAGTGGGCCGCGGGCATCAGCGCCTTCACCATCGTGTTCGCGGCCGGCCAGATCGTCGGCCCCACGGTGGTGGGCTTCATCGCCGACGGCCCGGGCGGCCTGGCGCGGGGCCTGGTGTTCTCGGCCGTCGCGCTCTGGGTGGGCGCGGCGTTCGCGATGAAGCAAAAGGCGCTGGTGTGAGACAACGCCCTCCAGAGTGCCCGCGGAACCGGCTTTGCCGGGCCGCCAGGCACGCCCCCTGGAGGGGGTGACGCCGCAGGCGGCGCGGGGGTGCTTCTCTAGATCAGGCCTTCGGCTTTCATCGCCGCCTGCACGGCGGGGCGGGCCGCGATGCGGGCGCGGTAGGCGTTCAGGTTGGCCAGGTCGGTGATGTCCACGCCCACGCGCGGCGCCCAGTTGGTGACGGTGAAGAGGTAACCGTCGGCGACGCTGAAGTCGTTGCCCATGAGGTACTGCTTGCCGGCGAGTTCACCGTCGACCCACTTCAGGCGCTGGGCCAGCCGGGCCTTGGTGGCGGTCTTCACCTCGTCGGGCGTGGCCGGGTTGAACAGGGGCGAGAAGCCCTTGTGCACCTCGGTGCCGATGAAGTTCAGCCAGGATTGCATCTGGTAGCGCGCCAGCGTGCCGTTGGCCGGGGCCAGGTTCTTCTGCGGCACCTGGTCGGCGATGTATTGCACGATGGCCGGGCCTTCGCGCAGGCGCTCGCCGCCGGCGAGTTCGAGCAGGGGCACGTAGCCCAGCGGGTTGATGGTGTAGTAGTCGGTGCCGTCGGGCAGCTGGTGTGTCTTGGTCGGCGCAGGAATCGCCTCGAAGGCCAGACCGGCTTCGTGCAGGGCGATGTGCGGGGAGAGCGAGCAGGCGCCCGGCGAGTAGTAGAGCTTCATGTGTGGTCGTCCTCAGGAAGGCGACGCCGGATGGCGGCGCCGGGCCCGATGCTATACCGGCGCCCGGTTCCGCCTGCTGCGAGGGTTTACCGGAACACGTTGGCCCAGATGTCCAGGCGCGCGTTGACGGTGTCCTGGTCCCAGACCACGATGGCGTTGCCGTGGGCGTCCATCGCGACCGAGCAGCTGTTGACGCCGCCCGTGTTCACTGTGTCGAGCAGCGCCGGTGCGCTCCAGGTGCCACTGGTCACCCTGTGGTGGCTGCCGTAGAGGTCGCGGTGGTTGCCGCCGGAGAGGGTGTGGCTCCAGACCACGGTGGCGTTGCCGGCGGGGTCCATGGCCACCTGGGGCTCGCCTTCGCTGTCGCTCGCGCCCAGCGGGGTGTCCAGCCGCACCGCCGCGCCCCAGGCGCCCGCGCCCACGCGGCGGCGCGCCCAGGTCTGCAGGCCGTCGGCCAACGATTCCTGCCAGACCGCCGTGGCCGTGCCATTGGCGTTCATCGCGACCCGTGCCCGGGCGCTGTTGTCCGTGCCGCCGCCCGACAAGACCTCGGCCGCGCCCCAGGTGCCGCCGGCGTAGCGCCGTGCGTACACGGTGGACGAGGTGGTGGCCGTGCCCTGCGACCAGACGGCGATGGTGTTGCCGGTGGCGTCGGCCGCGAGAGCCGGCGCGCCCAGGCTGAAGCTGGTGTTGTTGTCGTCCAGCAGGTCGGCGCTGGACCAGCCGATGCCGTTGAACCGGTTGTGCCAGACCCGCGGAACCCCGGCGCTGATCTGCGTCCAGACGGCCAGGGCGCTGCCGTTGGCGAACACCTGGATCTGCGCGTCGGAGGCGTCGCCCGTGCCGCCGTCGATGGACGAGCCCGTCGAGTCCCAGGAGCCGCCTTGCAGGCGGGCGCTGCGCACGCGCTCGAAGTTGCCGTCGTGCTGGATCCAGATCGCGCGGGCCACGCCGCTGGCATCGATGCCGATCTGCGGCGAGCGCGCGTTCCCGGCGTTGCCCTCCACGTCCTGCGGCGCGCCCCAGGCGCCGGCGCTGTGGCTGGCGGCGACCACGCCGCGGCGGGAGACGATGTTTTCCCGCACCCAGATGGCGACGGCGTTGCCTGCGCTGTCCACCGCGATCCGGGGTTCGGTGGCGTTGCCGGAGTTGTCGTCGATCACCTGCGGCGCGCCCCAGCCGCCACCCGGGGTGTAGCGCGCGGCCCAGATGTTGTCGAAGCTGCCGTTGCCCTGGGCCCAGACCGCGAAGGCGTTGCCCTGGCTGTCGGTGGCGACCACGGGCTTGAAGGCGCGGGCGAGGTCGTTCGATTCGATCAGCACCGCGCCCTGCCAGCTCTGGGTCGAGCCGGCCGCACAGGTGACCGCCACGTTGTTGATGTCGGTATTGGCCGTGCCGCTGCCGTTCTGCACCGTGCAGACCTGGCCGGCCGGCTGGGTGGCGACGGTGACGTTGTAGGGCACGCCGGTACCCACCGGGGTGGCGAAGGTGAAGGCGCCATCGGCGCTCACGCTGCGGTCATCGCCGCCATTGTTGCGCAGCACCACGGTGCCGGTGAGGCCGCTGACGTTGCCGCCGATGGTCTGGGTGGTGGTGGGCACCGGCACGGCCACGTTGATCACCGTGGCGTCGTAGTAGCGGGCCTGGAAGCCGTCGCCGCGCTGGCAGGCGATGTAGGTCGCCACCACGTGGCGGCCCTGGTCGAGGTGGCTGAGTGAGAGCGCGGGCAGCACGGTGGTGCCGCCCGCGCCGCGCCCACCATGGGCGCCCTGCGTCAGGCCGATGTTCGCCTGGTCGTACAGCGTTTCCACCACCTGCGGGTTGCGGTCGAGCTGGCGGCGGATCATGGTGACGCGCGCGCTCGCGCAGCTGGGCCAGAGGTTGTAGACCGCGGTGAAGGTCAGCGTGGCGGCGGCGTCGAGCCGGTAGGAGCCGCCCGAGCTGTTGTAGGCGTTGGAGTAGCCGGTGAGCGTGAGGGCGTTGCCGGGGTTGGCCACCACGCTGGTGTGCCCGCGTGGGGAGAAGCAGCGGTCCGGGTTGGGTGGCGCGTTGGCGGGGGTCGAACAGGCCGCGATCACCATGCCCCACGAGAAGGTGTTGCGCCGCACGCTGGCGAAACCGCCGGCGAGGGTGGCCTCGCTCTCCTGCCAGTCGGCGTCGGTAGAGGCCATCCACGCCGTCGGGCCGGTGGTGCCGGCGGGCACCGGCAGGCGGATCGTGACCGGGGTTTCGAAAGCGATGCCGTGCGGCGTGAACTCGTAGGTGGCGGCGGGCGCGGGCCAGAAGGCGTCGCGCACCGGCGCGCCCGCGCTGGAGCGCGCGATGCCGATGGGGGTGTTGCCGCGCAGCGCGCCGGGCGGGATGACCACCTGCGCGCCATCGGGCCCGGTGACGGTGCCGCCGGCCGGGCCGATCACGGCCGTCACGCGCGCGGGCTCGGCCGGCGCCTCGGGCGGGTTGCTGCTGCCGCCGCAGGCGCCGAGCAGTGCGGGCAGCAGCACACAGGCGATGAGCCACAGCGGCTGGGACAGGCGTGGGCGTGGGGATGGTGTGACAGCGAACATGAAGACCTCCGGGCGGTGGGGCTGCCCTAGGGCCCGCACGATAGGCAAAGCCCGGTGCGCGCGACAGTGCCGAAAGTCACGACGTGAAGGCGGCGGGGGCGGTGCCCGGCGGGGCGAGGCGGGCCAGGGCCTGCAGCAGGCGGTCGGGATCGACTGGCTTGAACAGCACCGGCACGCCCGAGTCGCGCACGCGCTGCAGGCGATCGGGCGCGGTCTCGCCGGTGATCAGCAGCACGGGCAGCGCCAGGCCGAAACGCGCGCGCAGGCGCTGCGAGGCGGCCAGGCCGTCGGCACCCTCGGCCAGGCGGTAGTCGCAGAGCATCGCGTCGAAGGGCTCTTGCCGCACGGCGGCGGCCTGCAGGGCGAGTGCCGCGCCGTCTTCGTCGCGCGCGGTCTCTGAGGCCACGCCCCAGGTCTGGAGGAAGGCACTCAGCGCATCGGTGATGTCGGCCTCGTCGTCAACCAGCAGCACGCGGCGCGGCAGCGCCTGGCTGGCCGCCAGGGTGGCCGGCCGGCTGTAGAGGGTGGGCTCGGGCGTGGGCTTGGTGCGGGGCACCGTGACGCGAAAGCGCGTGCCATGGCCGGGCCAGGAGCGCAGGCGCACCGGGTGGTTCAACAGCAGGGAGAGCCGGCGCACGATGGACAGGCCGATGCCCAGGCCGCGCGTGCGGTCGCGGCCAGGGTTGTCGACCTGGTAGAACTCGTCGAACACGCGGTCGGCGTGCTCGGGCGCGATGCCGATGCCGGTGTCCACCACGTCGATCCAGACCTGCGCGCCGCGCGGCCGCGCCACCACCAGCACGCCGCCGCGCGCGGTGTACTTGATGGCGTTCTCGATCAGGTTGCCCAGCAGGCGCTGCAGCAGGTGCGGGTCGGTGCGCACCCACACCGGCGTGGCGCGCAGGCGCAGCTGCAGTTCGCGCTCTTCCGCGCGCGAGGCGAACGAGGGGTGCAGGGCCTGCAGCACGGTGTTGAGCGGCACGTCCTGCACATCGGCCTCGATCACGCCGGCGTCGAGCCGCGAGACGTCGAGCATGGTGTCCAGCGAGGTGCCCAGCGAATGCACCGCGCCCATGAGGCGCTGCGCGTGGGCGTGCGTGGGCTGGCCTTGCAGTTCCTTGTCGAGCACGGCACCGAAGAGCGCGATGGCGTGCAGCGGCTGGCGCAGGTCGTGGCTGGCGGCGGCGAAGAAGCGCGTCTTCTCCTCGCTGGCGCGCTGGGTGGCGGCCATCTGCCCGGCGAGCTGCTCGGCCAGCGCCTCTTTCTCGAAGCGCATCTGCAGCGAGGCGGTGAGCAGCAGGTGCTGGCGGCGCGCGAAGTGCAGCATGGCGCCGGTGTAGATGCCGACGCAGGCTCCGAGGAAGAGGTGCGTGGTGTCGCCGCGCCAGAGCAGGGCGGAGATCAGGCCGGTCATCATGGGCAGCACGAAGGCCAGCACCGAGGCCCAGCGTGGCGCCACCGA
>Ga0247822_10000205_pt1 | contig 28504 bp, 12 predicted proteins | sample 13C_Cellulose_Da_FD_192423 | JGI IMG/M metagenome (GOLD analysis project Ga0247822, IMG submission 192423) | Soil microbial communities from agricultural site in Penn Yan, New York, United States - 13C_Cellulose_Day30 | ecosystem: Environmental > Terrestrial > Soil > Agricultural land | place...
GTCCGCGGCGAAGCTCGAGGCGAAGGACCTGTACGCTCACGCCAGCTATGTCACCGGCGTCACGCTGGCCGGCACGCTGCTCGTCTCCGGCGGGTACGACGGCAAGCTGGTCTGGTGGGACACGGAGCAGCGCGAACAGGTCCGCGCCGTGGACGCCCACGAGAAGTGGGTCCGCAAGGTCGTCGCCTCGCCCGACGGCAAGCTGGTCGCCAGCGTGGCCGACGACATGACCTGCAAGGTGTGGGACGCCGCCACCGGCAAGCTTCGCCACGAACTGCGGGGCCATGAGCCGAGGACGCCGCACCACTTCCCGTCGATGCTCTACGCCGTCGCGTTCTCGGCCGACGACCGGCACCTCGCCACCGCCGACAAGGTCGGGCACGTCGTCGTCTGGGACGTGGCCACCGGCAAGGAGGTCGCCGCGATCGAGTCGCCGGGGATGTACACCTGGGACCCGGTGCAGCGGCGGCACTCGATCGGCGGGGCGCGGTCGGTGGCGTTCTCCCCGGACGGCAAGCTGCTGGCGGTCGGCGGGGTCGGCAAGATCGGCAACATCGACCACCTGGACGGCAAGGCGCGCATCGAGTTGTTCGACTGGCGGGCCGGGAAATCGCTGGGAGTGTTCGAGAGCGGCAAGTTCAAGGGGCTGGTGAACCGGCTGGCGTTCGCCCCGGACGGCTCCTGGCTGCTCGGGGCCGGCGGGGCCGGCGAGGGGTTCCTGCTCTTCCTCGACCCGGCGACGCGGAAAGCGGTCCGGGAGGAGAAGGTGCCGATGCACGTCCACGACTTCGCGCTGGCCGAGGACGCCGGCACGATCTACGCCGTCGGGCACAACAAGGTCGCGGTGTACAGCCTCGGGTAGGGGATGCCTGCCCGGGTCAGACCGACTCTGAATGTCTATCGCACCGCTCGCGTCCCCGGCCCGGTGCCCTTCGTGACCCGATACGTCCTCACTCGCACTACCATGTTTGCACACGCGTCGTCCGCCTCCGGGTGAAAACATCCGGGCGAGCGGCGGCGTATGATCCTTGTGCCCACAGTCGCCCCGAACCAGGAGGAGGCCCGCAGTGAGCGCACCCGAACCCCAGGCCGACAACCCCCGGTCGTCGGCGTCCGGGTACGACCTGACCCCGCCCACACCGGCCGAGCGCGACCGCCTGGCCGCGGCGCTCTCGCCCGAGGAGCGGCGGGTTCTCCTGCACCAGGGGACCGAACCGCCGTTCTGCGGCGGGTTGCTCGATCAGAAGCAGGCCGGCGTCTACCAGTGCCGGCTGTGCGGGCTGCCGCTGTTCCGGTCGGCCGCCAAGTTCGAGTCCGGCACCGGCTGGCCGAGCTTCTACGAGCCGTTCGACCCGGCCCACGTCATCAGTCGCCGGGACATCAGCCACGGCATGATTCGCGACGAGATCGTGTGCGGGCGGTGCGGCGGGCACCTCGGGCACGTGTTCGACGACGGGCCGCCGCCGACCGGCCGGCGGTACTGCATGAACTCGGCCGCCCTGGCGTTCGCCGCGGACGGAGCCGGTTATGGCTGAACCGGCAGCCTTCACGCCCCGCCGGGAACTCGGCCACGCCGGGTTCGCCGCCACCTGTGCGTGATTTCCGGTTCTTGGCGCGCCGCGAAAGGAGTGGACAATGGGCTGTAAATCTCCCCGACCGACTGGCGGGCGCGGGCGGCCTGCGCGGAACACGAGTTCATGAGCGAGTTCCCGCACTCCACAAAGCGAGAGGCTCCGGCCACCGCGCCGGGGACCGGGCCGGCCCTCCCCGACCTGGCCGCGGTCGCCGGGGTTTGGCGCGAGGACGAACTGGAAGTCGTCCTGCCCCGGGACCAGGCCGCCCGGTGGCGGGGCGGGCAGCGGGTGCCGGTGGAGGAGTACCTCCGGCTCGTGCCGGCACTGGCGCAGAACGTGGCCGTCGTCGTGGACCTGATCTTCAACGAACTCCTCCTGCGGCAGGAGCGGCGGGAGAACGTCTCCCCCGCCGAGTACCTGGTCCGCTTCCCGCAGTATCAGCGTGAACTGGCTGGGCTGTTCGCCTTGCGACTGGACGGCGCGGCCGAGTCGTCCGACCGGGCCCCGGCCCGGATCGGCCGCTACCCCGTCGCGTCCCGTCTCGGCGGGGGCGGGTTCGGCGTGGTCTACCTGGCCCGCGACGAGGAACTGGACCGCGAGGTGGCCATCAAGGTGCCGCACCGCCACCGGCTGGTGACGACGGACGACGAGGCCGCGTTCCTGGCCGAGGCCCGGGTGCTGGCCCAACTCGACCACCCGGGCGTCGTACCGGTCTACGACTTCGGCCGGGCGGACGACGGGCGCTGTTTCCTCGTCTCGAAGTACGTGGCGGGCGGGTCGCTGGCCGACCGGCTGCGGGCCGGGCGGCTCTCCGCGGCGGCGGCGGCCGAGACGATCGCCACCGCGGCGGAGGCCCTTCACCACGCGCACCGGCGGGGGTTGGTCCACCGCGACGTCAAGCCGGCCAACATCCTCCTGGAGGCGGACGGCCGGCCGGTCGTCGCCGACTTCGGGTTGGTGCTGCGCGAGGAGGACCACGGCCGGGGTCCGACCTGCGCCGGCACGCCGGCCTACATGAGCCCGGAGCAGGCCCGGGGCGAGGGGCACCTGGTCGACGCCCGCACGGACGTCTACAGCCTCGGCGTCGTGCTGTACGAACTGCTGACCGGCCGCCGGCCGTTCGACTCCCGGGACCGGTCCGAACTGCTCGAGTTCGTCAAGCTGCGGGAGCCGCGGCCGCCCCGGCAGATCGACACGACGGTGCCGAAGGAACTGGACCGGATCTGTCTGAAGGCGCTGGGGAAGCGGGCCGCGGACCGCTACAGCACCGCCCTGGACCTGGCCGAGGATCTGCGCCTGTGGCTGTCCGGCCCGGGGCCAGACCTGGCGACCGAGGCGCCTCCTGCGGCCGACCCGCCGGGCCACGCCGCGACCCCGCACACGCCGACGTCCACCTTCGTGCGCCCCGCGGACCCGATCGTACCGCGGGGGCTGCGGTCGTTCGAGGCCGAGGACGCCGGGTTCTTCCCCGACCTGCTCCCGGGGCCGCGGGGCCGCGGCGGCGTGCCCGAGATCGTCCGGTTCTGGAAGGCCCTACTGGAAGAGACGGACGCGGACCGGACGTTCCGGGTCGGGTTGATATACGGCCCGAGCGGGTGCGGCAAGTCGTCACTGGTGAAGGCGGGGCTGCTGCCGCGGCTGGCCGGTCATGTCGAGGTCCTGTACGTGGAGGCAGCCGCCGAGGACACCGAGTCCCGGCTGGTCAAGGGGGTACACAAGCGGTGGCCCGGCCTGCCAGCTGGGGTCGGACCGGCGGCGGCCCTGGCCCTGGTCCGCCGGGGGATGGGACCACCGGTCGGGTCCAAGCTGGTGATCGTGCTCGACCAGTTCGAGCAGTGGATGCACGCCCGCGCGGGCGAGGCCAGCGGCGAGTTGGTCGAGGCGCTGCGGCAGTGCGACGGCGGCCGCGTCCAGGCCCTGCTGCTAGTCCGCGACGACTTCTGGATGGCGGTCAGCCGGTTCATGCGGGCGCTGGAGGTGCCGCTGGCCGAGGGCCACAACGCCGCCGCCGTCGATCTATACGACCCGCGGCACGCCCGCAAGGTGTTGGCGGCGTTCGGCCGGGCGTACGGCGCCCTGCCCGAAGGGGAACTGGCGCCCGACCAGGGGCAGTTCCTCGACCTGGCGGTGGCCGGGCTGGCCGAGGAGGGCAAGGTCATCCCAGTTCGGCTGGCCCTGTTCGCCGAGATGGTCAAGGGCAAGCCGTGGACGCCGGCCACCTGGCGGGACGTCGGCGGCGCCGAGGGGGTGGGAGTCGCCTTCCTCGACGAGACGTTCTCCGCCCCGCGTCACCGGGCCAACCAGGCCGCCGCCCGCGCGGTCCTGAAGTGCCTGCTCCCCGAGCCGGGGGCCGACATCAAGGGGCCGATGCGGTCGCGCGCGGACTTGCAGTCCGCCTCCGGCCTGGCGCGGCCGGAGACCTTCGATGAGTTGCTCCACGCGCTGGACGGCGAACTCCGGCTGGTGACGGCGACCGACCCGGAAGGCGCCGAGGCCGGCGACGTGGCGGGAGGGCAGCGGTACTATCAGTTGACTCACGACTATCTCGTCCCCGCGCTGCGGAAGTGGCTGACCCGCAAGCAGCGGGAGACGAGCCGGGGCCGCGCCGAGTTGCTGCTGGCCGAGCGGGCGACGGCGTGGGCCGGCAAGCCGGAGAACCGCCGGCTGCCGTCCGGCTGGGAGTGGGTCCGGCTTCGACTCCTGACACGCAAGCGCGACTGGACGCCCCCGCAGCGGGCGATGATGCGGCGCGCGGCCAGCCACCACGCGGTCCGCGGCGCGGTGCTGGCCGTGCTGCTGGCGCTACTCGGGTGGGGCGGCTGGGAGTACCACCATCGGACCCAGGCGAGCGCCCTGCTCCGCAGCCTGGACGACGCAGAACTGCCGCGGGTGCCGGAAATCGTCTCCGACATGGCCCCGTACCGCCGCCGCATCGACCCCCGACTGAGGGAGGCCCGCGCGCGGGCGAAGGCCGACGACACCCCGACGCTGCTCCGCATCAGCCTGGCTCTGCTCCCGTCGGACCCCGGTCAGGCGGAGTACCTGTCCGGGCGGATGCTGGAGGCCGGGCCAGAGGACCTGGCCGTCATCCGCGGCCAACTGAAGCCTCATCAGGAGCGGGTGGCCGGGCCGTTGTGGGCCGAACTGGAGAACCCGACCGCCAACCCCGACCGGCGGTTCCGGGCGGCCTGCGCGCTGGCCGCCCTGGCCCCCGACGACCCGCGGTGGGACCGGTACGCCAGGCTGGTCGCCGAGAAGCTGGTCGCCGAGCCGGCACTGCTCCTGGGCCAGTGGACGGTGGTCCTGCAGCATGTGGGGGGGCGACTGCTGTCGCCCCTGGCCGACCTCCTGGAGGGCGAGGCCGGCGGGCCAGATCAGCGCCGCACCGTCGCAATGCTCTACCAGGCGTTTGCCGGCGGCCCGGACGCCGACTTCGCGCCGCTGGAGGCGAGGCTGTCCGGCGACCCCGGCGAGGGCGCAGCCGCAAGTGAGAAGGTCGAGTTGGCGAAGCGGAAGGCCAACGTCGCGGCCGCCCTGGCAGCGATGAGGCAAGCCAAGACGGTCTGGCCGATGCTGACCCACAGCCCCGACCCGACCGTCCGCAGCTACCTGATCGAGCGGCTGGCCCCGGCCGGGGTGGACCCGCAGTCGCTGGCGCAGCGCCTGGCCGCGGAGCGCGACACGTCCCGGCGGCGGGCGCTCCTCCTGGCGCTGGGCGGGTTCGGCGCCGACCGCCTGCCGACGCTGGTACCGACGCTGGTGCAACTGTACCGCGAGGACCCCGACCCGGGCGTCCACGCCGCCGCCGAGTGGGTGCTGCGGAAGTGGGACCGGGAGAAGGAACTTCGCGAGGTCTCCGGCCCACTGGCGACCGGCCGGGTCGAGGGCGACCGCGGGTGGTACGTCACCACAGAGGGGCAGACGTTCGTCGTCGTCCCGCCGCCGGGCGTCGTCGCGTTCAGGACCGGAGACCAGCAGCGCAGCGAGATGATCGGCTACCGCTTCGCGGTCGCCGCCAAGGAGGTGACGGTCGAGGAGTTTCGGAGATTCCGGGGCGACCACAAATTCGATGCGAAGAAGGCACCTGGGCCTGACTGTCCGGTGAACTTGGTGTCGTGGTATCAGGCGGCAGGGTACTGCAACTGGCTCAGCCAGCGCGAGGGGATCCCGGAAGACCAGTGGTGTTACCGGCCGAACAAGGACGGGAAGTACGCCGAAGGACTGATGGTCGCTCCGGACCACCTCAAGCGCACCGGGTATCGGCTGCCGACCGAGGCGGAGTGGCTCGCGTCCTGTCTGGCCGGCGCCCGGACGCCGTGGGCATGCGGGCGCGCGGACGAGGAACTGATCGGCAAGTACGCCTGGTGGTTCGGCAACTCCCGGCGTGACGGCGAGAACACATCGTGGCCCGTCGGGTCGTTGAAGCCGAACGACTTCGGCCTGTTTGACATGCACGGAAACGTGGTCGAGTGGTGCCACGACCAGACCAGCCGGTCACAGGCGGACGCACCGCAGGGCGACCGAACCGAAGGCGATGTCGTCACGAATGCCACGTCTCGTATTCTTCGCGGCGGGACCTACCAGGGTCAGTTCGGTCTCTTGCGAGCCGACCCCGATACCCGGATCAACAACCTGCCACAGCTTTCACTTACCTCTACCGGTTTTCGTCCGGCCCGAACTATCCGGTGAACCGATGCGACACAGCCCGACGCCCCCGTGCGAACGTTGCCCGTCGTGATGCGGGATCTGACGCCACCCCAGCCATGCCGCGCCTGGAAGTCGGATTCTGCGGATTGGAGCGATTGTCCGGCGTGGGCAACCAGCGGGGACCTGCGGAGTCGTATGAGAACTGTTCCGAGGGGCGGAACATCGCGACTAGTCTGGGCGAGCGGCTGGTCCGGCATACTCCCCTCACCCCAAGGCTGCCATGAACAGGTCCGCAATCTTCCCTGCCGTTCTCGCGCTCGGTTTATCGTCGGTCCTGATCTCCCCGACCATCGCCGAAGCGGGCTGGCGGTGTCGCACGAAGCGGGTGTGCGTGCCGGCCTGTCCGCCGGCCTGCCCGCCGGCATACTCGCCCGCCGCACCCGCGCCCATGCAACTTGGCGTGGTGATGATCTGCATGGTGTGTGACGGGAATACCTGGCGCCCGGCCACAGAAGGGGAGCACAACACCTGCGAACTCAGACCCTGGTTCTATCTCGACACGTTATGCGTCCCGTATTCACGGCAAGCCCCTGTGCCTCCCCCGCCGTCACACCATGCCGCGCCGTGCCATACCGGCGGTCAGAACAGTACCAACGAACCCTGGTTCTGGTTTTACTGTGACCACATCCGCGGGTGGCGGCCGCCCCACAACGTGTACGAGCGGCTCCAGTCTCACTACCTCCCGAACTCGCACCGCGGCAAGCAGTGCTGGTATCCGCTCCCGTAGCCCGGCCACCGGCACGTGCCACCTACTACTTCTTCTCCAGGTCGGCGAGCAGTTGCTGGAACTCCGGGTGATCGCGTAGGGCGTCGAGGTCCTGGTTCGTCTTCAGGTCGCCGCCGTTCTTGAAGCCGGCGGCGGCGGCTTTCTTCAACCAGGCCATCGCCCGGTCGGCTTCGGCGTCGGCCTGCTTCGCTGCGACTTCGGACTCGTCGGTCTCGCGGACGACGGCGGCGGTCACGGCCCGCAGGCGCGCGGCCGTGACCAGGCTGTCGGCGTCGGTCCGGTTCAGGTTCTCCCACATCTCGGCCGTCGCCCGGCAGCCGGCGGCGTCCCTGGCCTTTTTGAAGTGCGACAGCCGCAGGTCCATTACCCACGGAATCAGGCGCGGATCGACGTCCTTACCCGCCGCGGCCCGCCGCAGGCACTCGTCGATGATCGGCACGGCCTCCGCGCCCCGGTCCAACCGCACGAGGCTGGACGCCAGGTTCCACATGCTGCTGAGCGTGTCGGGGTGGTCTGGCCCCAGCTTGGCTTTCCGCCGAGCCAGCGTCTCCTCCCGCAGCTTCAGGGCGTCCTGGTGCCGACCTGACCTGGCGTATCTAAAGGCCAGGTTGTTCATGCTGCGAAGCGTGTCGGGGTGGTCGGGGTCGAGCTTGGCCCTTCGCAGTGCCAGCGTTTCCTCCTGCAGCTTCAGGGCATCCTCGTGCCGGTCGAGGCTGCTGTAGCTGAGGGCCAGGTTGTGCATGCTGCGGAGCGTGTCGGGGTGGTCGGGGCCGAGCTTGGCCTTCCGCCGCTTCAGTGCTTCCTCGTGAAGTTGGACGGCGTCGGCGTGCCGGCCGAGGGTGTCGTAACTCATGGCCAGGTCGTGCATGCTTCGGAGCAGTTCGGGGTGGTCGGGGTCGGACCGGGCTTTCCATCGCTCCAGCGTCTCCTCCCGGAGCTTCAAAGCTTCCGGATGCCGGCCGAGGGCAGCGTAACCGATGGCCAGGTTGCCCATGCTGCTGAGCGTGTCGGGGTGGTCGTGGCCGATCTGGGTTTTCCGTCTCGCCAGCGTCTCCTCGTGCAGTCGGACGGCCTCGGTGTACTTGCCAAGTGCGAGGTAGCTGTTGGCCAGGTTGTTCATGCTGCTGAGCGTCTCGGGGTGGTCGGGCCCCGGCTTGGCTTTCCGTAGCGCCAGCACCTCTTCCCGAAGCTTGAGAGCGTCCTGATTCCGGCCGAGGGCGCTGTAACTGATGGCCAGGTTGGTCAGACCGCGGAGCGTGTCGGGGTGGTCGGGGCCGAGCTTGGTCCTTCGCAGTGCCAGCACCTCCTCCTGCAGCTTCAGGGCGTCCTCGTGCCGACCGAGGGCGCTGTAGCACGTGGCCAGGCCGTGCATACTTTTGAGCGTGTCGGGATCGTCGGGGCCGAGTTTGGCCTTCCTCAGTGCCAGTGTCTCCTCGTGCAGCTTCAGGGCGTCCTCGTGCCGGCCGAGGTCGGCGTAGCCGAGGGCCAGGCCGTACATGCCTGTCAGCGTGTCGGGGTGGTCTGGGCCCAGGTGCTGGGTGTAGAGCGTGAGTGCTCTTTGGTATTGCTCGCTGGCCTTCTTCGCGTCACCGAGATACCAGAACGACGACCCCAGCGTCATCCGCAGCCGGGCCTCGATGAGCGGTTCGGTAGCGAAGCTCTGGTCCACGAACGGCAGGGCTTCCTCGACAGCCCGACGGAGCGTTACTTCCCGGCCGAGCCCGCCGCCCTGCCCCTTGGGCCTCGCGGCGGCGAGGATCTGTTTGTCCACGAACCTCAGCACCGCCGTGGTCTCCGCCTGTCGCGCCTGGGCGGTCTCCCGGGCCTGCACCTCGACAGCCGCGGCGGCCCGGGCGTCTCGCTCGGCCCGCAGCGCCCGCCCCGCCTGATCCCGGGCGTGTAGGTACAGGCCGGTCATCACGGCCAGTCCGCCGACCGAACCCACGATCAGGGCAGCGGTCAGACCGGCGACCGCCGGATTGCGCCGGGCCCAGCGCCACGCCCGCTTCGCCGCCCCGACCGGCCGGGCCCGGACCGACTCGCCGTTGAGGAAGCGGCGCAGGTCGTCGGCCAGTTCGCCGGCCGTGGCATACCGCCTGCTTGGCTCCTTCTGGAGACACTTCAGACAGACGGTGACCAGGTCGCGGGGCAACTGGCGCTGAAGCTGGGACGGGGACACCGGATCCTCCGTCGCGACCTGCTGCAAGGTCACGAGGGGAGAGTTCGCCAGGAATGGCGGCCGCCCGGTGAGTAACTCGTACAGGATGCTGCCCAGGGCGTAGACGTCCGTGGCCGGGCCGATCTCGCCGGTCTGTCCCGTCGCCTGTTCCGGCGACATGTAGCTCGGCGTGCCGAGGATGTCGCCGGTCTGGGTGGCGTTGCCCGCGGTTGCCAGTTCGCCGAATTGCTTGGCCAGCCCGAAGTCTGTGATCTTGGCGACCACCGGTGTTCGGTGGTCGGTCGCGGTCCGCGCTTCCTCCTCGGGGGTGCCCGGCATGTGCGTCCTGGTCTGGTCGGCGACCGACGACGGCCCGTCACCCACCGCCAGGAGGATGTTCGACGGCTTCAGGTCGCGGTGAACGACGCCGTGGTCGTGGGCGAAGTGTACCGCGCGGGCGAGTACTTCCAGCAGTTCCGCGGACCAGCGGGCGGGCTGCGGGGTGCCTGCCAGGCGGTCCTTCAGGCTCCCCCCGTCGATGTACTCCAGGGCGAGGAACGGCCGGCCGTCGCTCTCCCCGACCTCGTACACCTGGACGATGTTCGGGTGCCGCAGGCGGGCGGCCGTCTCGGCCTCACGGCGGAAGCGAGCCAGCGCGTCCGCCCCGGCGTGGGCCCCAGCCAGGAGCATCTTCACGGCCACCAGGCGCTTCAGCCGGACCTGCCGTGCCCGGTAGACCACGCCCATGCCGCCGCGGCCCAGCTCGTCAAGGATCTCGTACCCTGGCATTGACACCGGCCATGCCGGGGCTGGGCGAGTCCCCGGTTCGTGCGGCAGTGTCTCGCCCTGCTGGCCCGACTCGGCCGCGGCCGGGGCCGCTCGAATGGCCCGGTGCAGCGCGATCTGCGGCCCAAGGACGGCGGCGAAGGTCGGGAAGCGCCACAGGAACTCCTCGACGGGCGGCGCGGCGCCGCCCTTCTCACGCAGGAGGAACTCCCCGTAGACCAGGTCGATTGCCCCCTCCTCGTCGTCGCGGACGCGGGGGTATCGTTGCAGGTAACATTCGGCGGGGACGTGCTGCCCGAGTTGCCACCGCTCGCGCTGATCGACGCGCAGGACGGCCGCAAGCTGAACGGGCGAAAGGTCCCCCGACCCGGCCAGGAAGGCGTCCAGATCCGGGGCCGATCCGCCGTGCCAGAGGCCAAGCAGCCGGGCCGCCGGGTTCCCGGCCGCGCCGCGGTTGGCGTGCTCGTTCGGGATCATATAACCCTACAATCGCCGCCGGGCCGCGAAACGCACGGGGATCACCCGCGATCGACCCGGCCGGCTCAGACGTCCGCCGGCTCGATGCCCAGTTCACGCACGACGCGCTCGACGGCGCGGGACAACTGCATGCGGCGCGACTGGGCGGTCCCTCCGAGTCGGGCGGCCACGTCCGCCCACGTCAGGCCGTCGCCGCGCAGTTCGACGATCTGCCGCTCCTGGTCGCTCAGGGATTGCCGGAACTGTTCGAGCAACTCCTTGGTGGCGAGAACCTCTCCGGGGCTGTCCTCGGCGTCCGGGACACGGTCCAGGCCCTCGGCTGCCGCCTCCGACACGCGGCGGGCGTCCCGGCGCACGCGGTACTCCCGCCGGGCCGCGGACGCCAGCTTGTTCCGCGCCATCGTCACCAGCAGGCCGACCAGTTGCTCCGGCCGCTCCAGGTCGTATTCCCCCGCCGCCGTCCGCAGGAAGAAGCTGGCCAGCACCGACTGACACACGTCCATCGAGTCGAACGCCCGGTTCAGTTGCTGGTCTTCGAGCTGCATCCGGACCTCGCGGCGGATCAGCGGCTCGTACCGCTTGACCAGGTCGGAGGCGGCTTGCTCGTCGCCGGACCGGATGCGCGCGACGAACTGGGTGAACGTGTCGTCATCGGACATGCGGCTACCCCGGCGAAAACTGACCACGTCCTCGGCCAAATGACACCTGCGGGCGAATCACGATTCTACCCGCACCCCGCGGTGAAAGGGAAGAATGCACGCCTTCCGTGCGTTGCGATGATCCGTGAGTCGGCTGGTGGCGCCCGCCCTACCAGCCGGCTCACGCCGGTCGTTCGCGACGCGTTCGACTTCAATGCCGGCCATACTGGCGGTTGAACTGCCCGTTGTCCCGGCCATCCAGGTCGCCATCGCCATCGAAATCGAAGTACCACAGGTAGTCGGCATCTGCGGCAATCGTCCCGAACGCGGACCGGAAGCGGCCGCGGTCCAGTGAGTCCACATCTCCGTCGCCATCCGAGTCGCCGAACAGCCGATGGAAGCCGTCCACCCGGTCGCCGCCCCCATTGCCATCCAGGTCGCCGTCGAGTTCCCGACCCACCAGGTCGCGGACGCGATCACCCCGTATGGTCAACGTGTAAGTACCGTCCGCCAGCGAGCTACCGACGATGCCAGGCCCGGTGAAGGTCAGGACGGCCAAGGTGCGGCCGCCCACCACGGAGGTCTCGATGGTCACGCCGGACACGTCGCCGCCTTCCCCGCGCAACTCGAACGCGCCGGGGTCGAGGGTCACGACACGATCGAACGTCACCGTGAGGCTGTTGACCATCGACCGCTGGTCGGAGCCGTCGTTGACCACGACGCTCTCGACCGTCGGCGGATCGCCCTGAGAGGCGGCCAGTTCCGCGAGCCGCCGCGACAGATCCGCGATGTGGGCCGGGTCGGCGGTCGCGTAGATGTTCTGCAACTGGTACGGGTCTGTGCGGAGGTCGTAGAGTTCGCGCGGGCCGGACCGGTACTCCACGTATACCTCGTACTCGGTCCGCAGGGCCTTGATCACGTCGCCCTGCTGCACCGGCGGCAGGTGATGGTACAGCTCCACCAGGAAGTCCTTCCGCCAGTTCTGGGTCGCGCCGCCCGCGCCCAAGAGCGGCGTCAGCGACTGCCCGTCCATGATGCGGTCCGCGGTCGCCCCGCCCCACCGCGCCATGGTCGGGGCGAGGTCGATGTTGACCGCCATCTGAGGCACCGTTGCCCCGACCTGGACGCCGGGGCCGCGGATGATTAGCGGCACCCGGATGTCCTCCTCGTAGATCTGGAACTTCCCTCCCACGAACCGGTGCTGGCCGAGGTGGTAGCCGTTGTCGGAGGTGAACACGATGTAGGTGTTGCCCATCTCGCCCCGGGCGGCCAGGGTGTCGATGATCCGCCCGATCCCCTCGTCCAGGGACTGCAACGCCTCCAGCCGGGTCCGGTACTCGTGGTCGATGGCCGCGATCTGGGCGTCGGTTAGAAGCGGCAGGTTCCGGATCGATGGCGGCTTGTCGCTGACGTCCGCCTCGTTGAATGATGGCGTCCGTGGAGCCTGCGCCCCAGCGAACATCCCGACGTGCCGCGGGGCGGGGACGGGCGGGCCGTTCCGTGCACGGTCCCCGTGCGGTGCGCCAGGGGTGAGCTGCACGAAGAACGGCTGCGCGTCGTTGGCCTCCGCCTGGTCGATCAAGTCCACGACCTTCGCGGTCAGCACGTCGGTCACGTAGTCCTCTGGAGCGCTGCCGAACTGGACGAGCTGACCATTGTCATTGACCATGTAGTCGAGGTACCGGGCCCCGCCAAAGCTTCCCGTGGAGTACCAATCGTTCCACCCGGGCGGAATATAGGTGGAGTCGATCGGGTACTCGATCAGGTACTTACCGACTCGGGCGGTGTGATACCCGGCATCCTGCAGCCAGGTGGCAAGCGTGGATTGCTCGCCGCCGGACTCCAAGAACTTCTGGAACCCGCCGGACGGGTAGAGGTTGTTGATAACCCCGTGATTGTAGTTGTACTGGCCGGTCAGGATCGTAGCGTTGGTTGGGGCGCAGAGGGGCGACGTGACGAAGGAGTTCTCGAAGGTCACGCCCTGGTCAGCAAGCAACTCCTGAACGCGGGGCATGTGCCGGACACTTTCAACGTCAAGGTCGTCGGCCATGATGAAGAGGATGTTCGGCTGGCCGGCCGGCACGAGGCGGTCCTCGAGCGATTCGATTCCCAAACGAGTCCGCGGCTTCATGGTCGTCTCCAACACGGGTCTGCGGTAGGATGACGACGGCCCTCGCGGCGCGCAGACCGTGCGCCGGGTCGGTGCCGGGCCGGTGGGGGGCTTGCTTGGCGGTAAGGACCCCACCGGCCGCTTCACGTCCCAGTGTTCAGTACTCGCCGGTCGGCACGACTTCGCCGCCGTCGCGCGTCACCAGGCCGGCAAAGACCCGGATGCTGACGCCGGCTCTCAGGTAATGCACCGAGCCGTCCGCGAACACGACGTTCGCCCCGCCGGCGTGGAAGCTGTAGACCTCCCGGTTGTTCGTACAGTTGACGGCGCAGGTCCCGAAGAAGGCGGTCCCGTCCGGCGTGGCGCCCCGGCACCACAACAGGTTTCGCGAGGCCCACGGGCCGCCGTTCAGAACGAGGTCCGGGACCGGAGTGCGCCCCTGCCACAGTCGCGGCCGGCCCGCGCACTCGGCGATCAGGACCGTGTTCGCCGTGCCGTCGGGGATGTCCGCCACGCCCCGGGCCGCGTTGACCGGGAAGACGCCCTCGTAGTGACCCCGTTCGTCCCTCGTACCGCCAGGGGGGGCGATCACATTGGCGCGGACCAGGCCGGGATCGACCGCACCCATGCCCGCGTAGTCCCCGCAGGCGGCCGTGCCGTCGAACGCCTCCGCCGGCGGCGGGGTGACCGTCGGGAGGGACCCGTCGTGAACCCGGTTCGCCTCCGCCGACGGGCACTGCCAGACCTTCAACTGCGTTTTCACGACCGGCTGGTTCGGCGAGTCGAACCAGGACGCGTCCATCTGGTACTGCCGGGAGAGGGCCTCCTGCTCCACGTACGGCAGCAGGTACGACCCGAGCCCGTGGTGCTTCAGGTGGGCGTATTGCGGGAAGGCGGAGGTCAGCGGGCCGACCGCCCCCGGCGGGAACTTGCCCTGGGCGGCGTGGTAGTTGTGGCACGCCAGCCCGAGCTGTTTGAGATTGTTCGCGCACGCCATCCGGGCGGCGGCCTCGCGAACCTTCTGGACCGCGGGCAGGAGCAGCCCGATCAGGATGGCGATGATTGCGATCACCACCAACAGCTCAATGAGCGTGAACCCGCGCCGCCATCCGCCAGGTGCGAACCGAGTCATCATTCCACCTCGTTCAGCCGGCCAGCCGGATTACGGACTCGCTACCGGTCGGCGCCTTCGCCCAGTACTGTCAGATCCCAGACCCTTACCGTCTTGTCCCGGCTGCCGGAGTACAGCCGCCGGCCATCGGTCCCGAACGTCAGGCAACTGACCAGGGCGGTGTGGCCGCGAAAGCTGTGGGCCAGCTTCCCGGTCCGGGTGTCCCAGATCTTCACGGAGCTGTCCTCCCCCCCGGAGGCGACCCACCGGCCGTTGTCGTGGGGGCTAAACGCCACGGCGTAAACGTCCCCGTTGTGCCCGCGGAAGGTGTGAAGCTCCCGGCCGTCGGCCACGTCCCAGACCTTGACCGTGTTCTCCTCGCCCCCCGTCACCAACTTCCGGCTGTCCGGACTGAAGGCCACGTTCAGGCACAGCCCGGGAACCCGCGCTGGGAGGGTGAGACGAGCTTTCTCCTGGGTCTCGTCCAGGCGGGTCGCATCCCAGAGCTTCACCTCGCCGTCGCCGCTGGCCGTGGCCAGGTGCCGGCCATCGCGGCTGAAGACCACCCCGCGTACTTCCCGGTCGTGCCTGCCGAGCGTGCCGATCGCCTGACCGGTCTCAGCGTCCCAGACTTGCACGGCCCCATTGAGTTTTCCCGTGACCAGGCGGCGGCCGTCCGGGCTGAACGCCACGCCCTGGTACGCCCCGGCGTGGGCCTCCCGCCCATCCTGGATCGCGGCCACCTGCCGGCCGGTCCGCGCGTCCCAGATCTTGACGGTGTGCAGCGGGAGGTCTGCGCCGGCGGTGGCGATCCGCCGACTATCGGGCGACCAGGCCAGACAGAAGACGATCGTCGTGTGGGCGTTGAACTCGATGTCCTCCCGGCCGGACTGCGCGTCCCAGACCTTCACGCGCGTGTACCCGGCCGAGGCGATCGTCGGACCGTCGGGGGCGAACGCCAAGCTGCGGAGTTCCTCGCTGTGCCGGGCGAAGATCAGGGTTTCCTGGCCCTCATCCCCGCGGAGCGGGGTCGCGTCCCAGAAGCAAATGGTGCCATCGATGCTGGCCGAGAGGAGGCGCAATCCGTCCGGGCTGAAAGCCACACACCCGCACTGGTCGGCGTGCCCGCGGAGACCGAGTATCTCCCGACCGGTCACCGCATCCCAGACGTGGACCGTCTTGCCCTCGCCGGCCGAGGCAAGCAACCGGCCGTCCGGGCTGAAGGCAGCGCACAGCACGTTCCCGGTGTGCAAGCAGGTCCGCAGGAGTTCGCCGGTTGCCGTGTCCCACACCTTCACGCTCTTGTCGAAGCTGGCCGAGGCCAGCCGGCCGTCGTCGGGGCTGAATGCCAGCGCGCTGACCGGGTGCCCGTGCGCGGTGAAGGTGCGCAGCGGCGGCCCCCCGGCCTCCACGTCCCAGATCCGCTGACCCTGCCGGAAGGCGCCGCCCGTCACCAGCCGCCGGCCGTCGCGGCTGAACGCCACGGGGATCGAATGGTTCTCGTGTCCGAGGAAAGTGTGCAGGAGCTGGCCACTCGCCCAGTCCCAGACCCGCACCGCCTGGTCGCTGCCCGCCGCGAGGTACCGGCCGTCGGGTGGGCTGAACGCAACGGTGTATGCCGTACCAAACTTGCGGACGGCGTCGCACGGGCCGCTGAACACCATGCGGCCGGTCGCCAGGTCCCACACCTTCACCGTCCGGTCCGCGCCGGCGGAGGCCAGGTGCCGGCCGTCGGGGTGGAACGTAACACAGACGGCCGCGTCCTTGTGCGCGGGGATCGGCTGGACCACCTTGCCCGTCCCGCTGTCCCGGATCTTGACGGTCCCGTCCCCGCAGGCGGTGGCGAATCGCCTTCCGTCGGGGCTGAACGCCAGGCCGGAGACGCCCGCGTCGTCCTTCAGGACCAGCGGCTCGACCTTGCACAGCCGCATGAGGTAATGCCACTCCCACCCGCGCAGGTCTTCGGGACACTCCCCGAGAACCTGCAGGGCGGCGGCCAGATTGTCGGTCGATAGTTCGCGGTGGGCCACGGTGATCCGCTGGAAGTACGCCTCGCGCCGCTCCCGATCGACCGATTCCTTCAGCTCCTGATTGGCCTTCCACACGAGGACGGTACTCGCGGCCACCGCCCCGACACCGACGAGTGCTGCCAGCGCGACAACCGATACCATCGCCAGCGCGCGGCGGTTGCGGCGGGCGAACTTGCGGAGTCGGTACGCCGTCGACGGCGGACAGGCCAGCACCGGCTCGTCGGCCAGGTATCGCCCCACGTCGGCGGCGAACGCAGCGGCCGTCTCGTACCGGCGGTTGCGGTCCTTCTCCAGTGCCTTCATCACGATCCAGTCCGGCTCCCCCCGGAGCAGCCCGCGGAGCGTCCGCGGCTCCAGGCCGCGGCTCGCCGCGACGGCGGGTAACTCCGCGGTCGTACTCACCCGCGTGGACGGCTTCAGCGGCTCCTCTTCCCGGACCAGCCGCAGGACCTCCAGCAGGGCCGTCTCCTTCACCCGGTTGCGGTCCAGCGGGGTCGTCCCGGTCAGAAGCTCGTACAGAAGTACGCCCAGGCTGTACACGTCGCTGCGGGTGTCGATGTCCCGGTTGTTCAGCTCGGCTTGCTCGGGGGACATGTACTCGGGCGTACCCACCAACGCCCCGATACCGGTGAACAGGGTCTTGTCGGTAAGCGGCGGGCCGGCCGCCTTGGCGACCCCGAAGTCGATCACCTTCGGGACCGGCCGGCCGTCGTACGGGGCGATCAGGACGTTGGACGGCTTCAGGTCCCGGTGGATGACCCCTTTCTGGTGGGCGTGCTGCACCGCCTCGCACACCCGGACGAACAGCTCCAGCCGCTCCCGCGGGGAGAGCCGCTTTTCGTCGCAGTACCTCGTGATGGGCACACCCTTCACCAGCTCCATGACGAAGTACGGTCGCCCGGACGGGGTGGCGCCCGCGTCGAAGACCCTGGCGATGTTCGGGTGGTCCATGAGGGCCAGCGCCTGCCGCTCGGCCTCGAACCGGGCCAGCACCGCCCGCGAGTCCATCCCGGCCTTGATCACCTTGAGGGCGACCAGCCGCCGGATCGGTTCCCGCTGCTCGGCCAGGTAGACGGTGCCCATCCCGCCCTCGCCCACCACCTCCAGTAGCTTGTAGGGGCCTACCACGTCGCCCGGGGCTGCCGGCGGCTCGCGCGGGGGCGTCGGGGAGTCGGACGCCGGGGTGTCGAGTGCCGCCGTCTCGGCCGGGCCGACCGCAGGCCGCTCCAGGAAGCTGCCGGCGTGGAAGTGGTTCTCGACCAGCTCCTCGACGCGCTGCCGGAGTTCGGCGTCGCCGCCGCAGGCTCGATCGACGAACCGCCGGCGTTCCGCGGCAGACTCGATGTCCACCGCAGAGGCGAGGATCGATTCGATCAGGTCGGCTGCGGGTCGCATGGCCACCGGGCCCTCGTCGGGTGTCCGCTACCAATGCGGAAGATTGGCCGAACCGGCTCAGGGAATCCGGAAAGAATGTGTCGTGAGTTCGCCCGTCAGCGGCTCCGGACCTTGCCGTACAGCCAGGACCGGGCATAAACCCAGTGGCGCTTGGCGGTGGCGACGGAGATGCCGAGGGCCGCGGCCGCCTCGGGGATCGACAGGCCGGCGAAGTACCGCAACTTGACCAGGCGGGCGCGGAGCGGCTCCTCGGCCTCGAACTGCCGCAGGGCCTCGTCCAGCGCGAGGAGGTCGTCGGCCGCGGACTCGTCCGGCGGGGCGGCCGGGGCGGCCGCGTCGAGATCCACCCGGTGCATTTCGCCGCCCCTCTTCCGGGACTGCCTGCGGCGGGCGTCATCGACCAAGATGCGGCGCATGGCCTCGGCCGCCGCCGCGAAGAAGTGGCCCCGGCCGTCCCAGTCCCGGGGTTGGCAGTCCCCGACCAGCCGGAGGTACGCCTCGTGGACCAGGGCGGTCGCCTGGAGGGTGTGCCCCGGCATCTCCGCGGCCATCCGCACGGCGGCGAGCTTGCGCAGCTCGTCGTAGACGAGCGGGAGCAGCGCGGCCGCGGCCTTCGGGTCCCCGGCCGCGGCCGCGTCGAGCAGTTGCGTCACGTCGCCCATGCCGGAGAGGATACCCGCGGCGGGAATGCTCCGCGATTGGAAAACGGCGGCCGCCCTGCGAGGACGACCGTATCCCCCTCTCCCCGGCGGGGAGAGGGGGAACGCTCCACACGTTTCACGGCCCGGCGTCACTTCCCCTCGCCCGGCTCCTTCACCCCGGGCTTGTGGTAGTTGGGGAACGGCGGCCGCTTCGGCTCGGTCGGCGGGTTCTTCTCCAGCTCCGCCAGCACCAGCGCGACCGCCTTCTCCAGTTGCGGGTCCTTCCCGGCCCGGACCAGCTCCGGGTCGTACTCGACTTCCACGTCCGGGGCGACGCCGCGGTTCTCCACGTCCCACCGGCCGTTCGGGAACCAGATGCCCATCCGTGGGGCCGTCACCATCCCGCCGTCGATCAGTGTCGGGTAGCCGCCGATCCCGACCAGCCCGCCCCAGGTCCGCTTGCCGACCAGCGGCCCGAGCTTCGCCTGGCGGAAGGTGTACGGCAGGTAGTCGCCGCCGGACCCGGCCCGCTCGTTGACGATCATGGCTTTCGGCCCGCGGATCGCCCCGCGTGGGAACGCCACGTCGTCGCCCTCGCGGCCCATGACGTAGTTGCGCAGCGGCTGGCTCAGGTAATCGATGATGTGGTCGGCGAGCTGGCCGCCGCCGTTGAACCGCTCGTCGATCACCGCCGCCGGCCGGTCCGTCTGGGCGAAGAAGTACCGGTTGAAGCGCGCGAACCCCTCTGTGGAGGTGTCCGGGACGTAGATGTACGCCACCTTGCCGCCGGAGAGTTGATCGACCTTGCGGCGGTTGGCGTCCACCCAGGCGAGGTTGCGAAGCTGCCGCTCGCTGGGGATCGGCACGACGGTCACGTCCCGGGCGCCCTCGCCGTCGGGCTTCGGGCCGACCCGGATTATCGTCTGCTTGCCAGCCGTCCCCTCGAACGGCCTGTAGACGCTCTCCCCGGCTCGCACCTCGCGGCCGTTGACGGCCAGCAGGTACTCGCCCTCCTTGACGCCCGCGCCAGGCTGCAACAGCGGCGCCCGCAGGTCCGGGTTCCATCCCTCGCCGCGGTAGATCTTCGCGAACTTGTACCGGTCGCCCTCGACCGCGTAGTCGGCCCCGAGCAGGCCGGTCTTGAGGTCCTTTGGCTCGGCCGCCATGTCCCCGCCGGCGACGTAGACGTGCCCCAGGCACAGCTCGCCGAGCATCTCCTCCATCAAGACGCTCAGGTCGTGCCGGCTGCCGAGGCCGTCGAGGTACGGCGCGTACTTCTTCTCGGTCGCGGCGAGGTCCAGGCCGTGCGCGTTCGGGTCGTAGAGGAAGTCACGCTGGAGTCGCCACGTCTCGCGGTAGATCTGCTTCCACTCGGCCCGCGGCTCGACCCGCACCTCCAGGTCTTCGAGCTTGATAGCCCCTTCGCCCGGCTTCGGCGGCGCGCCGGCCGCGGTCAGGAACCACTTGTCCTGGCCCTGCCGGTACAGCATCTTCTCCCCGTCGTGCGACACGGCGAACTGCGTCGCCGCGTCGAGCAGCTTCTCGGGCTTGCGCTTGGTCAGGTCGAACTTGTGGACGGTGAACCCCGGCGGAGGCCCGCGGCGCGGCATGAAGACCGGCTCGCCTTCGAGCAGGTACACGGTCCCGGACTTCCCGGCGAACAGTCCGACGTAGTTGCGGTTGGGCATTGGCAGCGACACGATCCGCTGGTCGATGTTCTCCAGGTCGATCGTGACCTTCGGCAGCTCCTTCTTCTTCTCCTCCGGCTTCTTGTCCTTCGACTTGTCGCCCTCCTTCTCCCCCGGCTTCTTGTCGGCCGGATCCTTCTCGTCGTCGCTCTCCGGGGCCAGCGGGGACGGGTCGTCCTTCGCCAGCACGATCAGGTACGCCGAGCTGGTCTGGCCTCGGTTGAACGAGGCCATGCTGCCGGCTGCCAGCGGGCCGACGTCCGTGCTGGCGGTGAAGTACAGGTACTTGCCGCCCTTGTCGAACTCGACGGCCTGCGCGTCGCTCATCCCGTCAGTGACCTGGTGCGCCTTGCCCGAATCCAGCGAGTACAGGAACACCGCCCCGGGCAGCGCCTTCAGCGACCGCGTGTAGGCCAGCCACTTGCCGTCGGGCGACCAGCTCGCCGACGGCGGGCTGCCGAGCGCGAACGGGTCGGTATCGACCTTCGTGGACTTGCCGCTGTCGAGGTCGATGTACCAGAGGCTCTTCCGCTTGTCGCCGTAGGCGATCCGCTTGCCATCCGGCGACCACGTCGGCGAGTAGTAGAACGACGGGGCGTCGCCGAGCTTGTACTTCTTCACCTCGCCCAGCCCGTTCTGCGCCCGCAGGTGCAGCTCGTACTCGCCGGAGGTGTCCGAGAAGTACGCCACCGTCTTGCCGTCCGGCGACCACGACGGGTCGCGGTCGGCGAGGCCGGGGGTGTTGCTCAGGTTGCGGCTGTCCCCCTTCTCGGCCGGGACGGTGAGGATCTCGCCGCGGGCCTCGACGACCACCCGCGCCCCAGTCGGGGACAGGCCGACGTTCTGTATGGTTCGCCCGGCCTTCTCGACCCGCGGCCGCACCCCCGGCAGGTCGCCGCGGACCGACACGTCGAGCTTCTTCGCCTCCTCGGTCTTCGGATCGTACAGGTACAGCCCGTCGATGCGGTCGAATACGACCGCGTCCGCGCAGGCGGCGGCGGACTTGATGTCCGAGCCGTTGCCGTTGAGGACGCGCTTCACTTCCTTCGAGGCGAGGTCGTAGGCGTAGAGCGTCACCGGCCCGTCGCGGTCGGAGAGGAATAACACTTTCGACCCGACCCACATCGGGTTGAAATCGTTGGAGTCGGTGTGGGGCACCTTCTCGATCGCCGAGGTGGCCAGGTCCGCGACCCAGACGAACGGCACGCTGCCGCCGCGGTAGCGCTTCCAGGCGATGTACGCGCCGGGGAACGACCGCGTGTTGGTGAACGGGACGTAGGCGAGCTTCTTGCCGTCGGGCGAGTAGCTCCCCTCCTCGGCCATCGGCAGCGGCAGCTCGGCCGGGTGGCCGCCCTTGAGCGGCACCGTGAACAGCCGGGTGAACCGGCCGTAACTGCTTCTTGTCGAGCGGAAAAGAACTGAGTTACCGTCCGGGGTGAACCCGACTGGCAGGTCCGGGTCGGGGTGGTGCGTCAGGCGGGCCGGCTCGCCGCCGGCGGTCGGGGCGACGTACACGTCCAGGTTGCCGTCGTACTCACCAGCAAAGGCCACCTTCGAGCCGTCGGGGGAGAAGACCGGGTGGCTCTCCAGCCCGACGCCGGCAGTCAGCCGGCGGGCGTCGCCGCCGGCGCGGTCCACCAGCCACAGGTCGCCGGCGTGAACGAACGCGACGTGTTTCTCGCTGATCGCCGGCCGTTGCAGGATCTTGGGCGGGTCGTCGGCCGCCGGGGCCAGGCCCGGCGCCAGCAGCAGGAATGAGAGGAGGGAACGGCGCATCGGCTCCTCCGATCGGTGGCGCACCACGGCGGCGGGACGACTCCCCCGGGCCCGGCGCCCGGGGGGACTCGCGGCATCGTCCGGCCAGTTCCCGTGTGCCCCCGATTATCCGACCCCGGGCCGGCGGGGCACGCAAAATCCCGCTTGTTAGTTGGCAGAGATCGTGTGGAACACAGGGCAGGCTCCGGGTAGCATAAGTCCGCCTAGCTTGCGTAGACTCGTCGCCCGGCCGCCCCCCTGCTCAGCCATCGAGGTACGCTGTGCGGACCCGTCGCCCCTCCCGCCGCCCCCTCCGTCTGGAGGGGCTTGAAGACCGGCTCGCCCCGGCCCTGACAGTGTCCGCCTCGCCGTCCACGTTCCTTGAGACGGCCGGCGCGAACGCCGCCACCGGCACCGTCACGCGGTCCGGCGACCTGACGCAACCGCTCGCCGTCAACCTGTTCAGCAGCGACACCACCGAGGTGACCGTCCCCGCGTCCGTCACCATCCCGGCCGGCCTGGCGTCGGCCACGTTCCCGCTGGCCGCGCTGGACGACCCGGCCCGCGACGGCCCGGAGGCGGTCGGCATCTCGGCCGTCGCCCGCGTGGACGGCGGCACCGGCCCGCTGGCGAGCCTCGTCTCCCAGGGGGTGATCACGACGCACGTCCCGACGCACGTCGCCGCCCTGCCGGACGGGAAGTGGATCGTCGTCGGGTACACCCGGTACACCGGCACGACCAACGCCTACGACGTGTTCGTCAGCCGGTTGCTGGCCGACGGCAGCCCGGACCTGACGTTCGGCCCCGCCGACGGCACCGTCCGCACCGACATCAACGGCCGGTCGGAGCAGGCGTACGGCGTGATCATCCAGTCGGACGGGAAGATCCTCGTCCTGGCTTACGGCGACGTGTACCCCAACTCGACCTACGACGACATCATCCTGTTGCGGTACAGCGCGGACGGCGTCCTCGACCCGACGTTCGGGAACAACGGTGTCGCCCTACAGACCACGGGCCGGACCGTGCTGTTCAACTGGGAGCCCACGGACTTCGTGGTCCAGCCCGACGGGAAAATCGTGGTCATCGGGACCGGCCAGAGCAACCCGTTCAACTCGACCGACTTCAACGTCGCACGGTTCAACGCGAACGGGACGATGGACACCGGCTTCGGGACGAACGGGTACCGGCTCGTGGACTACGGCGGATTGGAGGATACCTATGGGGTGGCGCTGCAGTCCGACGGGAAGATCGTGGTCGTGGGCAATGGTGGCGCCTCCGACTTCCAGTTGATGGCCCGGTACACCCCCGACGGGGCGCTGGACGCTACGTTCGGGACGGGCGGGTTCCTGGCCGTGGACCAGCAGTACGGCCGGGAGCACATGGCCGCCGTGGTCATCGACGCCCAGGACCGGATCATCACATACGGCGGCGGCCAGTGGCCGAGCGGCGACTACACGATGTTCCTGAGCCGGTACCTGCCGGATGGGACGCTCGATACGTCGTTCGCCGGCGGCGGGTACTACATCGGTTACAACCTGTACACCGGCGGCACGACCAACGGCCTGATCCAGCTCGCGGACGGGCGGCTGGTCGCGACGGTCACCGGCAACCGATTCTACGCCGGCGTCGCCGTGTTCTCGGCGGACGGCGCGTTGATGGGCCACGCCCTCGACACGAATACGTTCGTGGGCAACGGGACAATCGCCGTCAGCCCGACCGGGGTCGTGGCTGGCGTGGTGGAGAATTACGCCAGCCGCCGCGGGTACATGAACCGCTACCAGCTCGCCCCGGCGACCGCGGTGGACGTGGCGGCCACGCAGGTCACGGTCACGGACAACGAGCCGATCTTCCTCGGCCTGACGATCAACCCGACCACCTTCCCGGAGGCGGGCGGGCCGGCCGCCGCCACCGCCACGCTGACCCGGTCCGACGGGTACACGCACGAGACGTACACGGTCACGCTCACCAGCAGCGACACGACCGAGGTCACGGTCCCGGCGTCCGTCACCTTCGCCGTCGGGCAGACGACCCTGACGTTCGCCGTGGCGGTGGTCGATGACTCGCAGTTCGACGGCACCCAGACCGTGACCGTGACCGCGTCGGCCCCGAACGCGATCGGCGGCACGGTGAGTTCCGTGGTCACGCTGTCCGTCCTCGACGACGAGCCGCCGCCGGGCACCCCGGCCCTGACGCTGACCCTCTCCGGCCCGTTCCCGGAGCACGCCGGGACGGCCGCCGCCACCGGCACCGTCACCCGCACTGGCGGCGACCTGGCCCAGCCGCTGACCGTCACCCTCGCCGGCGGCGATGCCACCGAGTTGACGCTCCCGGCGAGCGTCACCATCCCGGCTAACCAGACCTCCGTCACCTTCCCGCTGAACGCGATCGACGACCCGTTGATCGACGGCGACCAGTCCGTGGCCGTCACCGCGTCCCTGACCGGGACCGCGATCACCGGGACGATCACCTACCAGAACACGTACTTCGGGACGTCGGGCTCGACGGCCGCGGCGGTCGCCGTGACGGGTACCGGGCGGGTGCTGGTGGCCGGGAACCAGGGCAACGACATCGTGGTCCGCCGGTACATGCCGGACATGACGGCGGACTACAGTTGGGGCTCCTCCGGCGCGGCCCACGTCGCCTTCTCGGGGAGCCTGGACCGGGTCGAGGAGATGTGGCTCTACCCGGACGGCCGGGTGCTGGTGCTCGGGACCGTGCCGAACGGGACGTACGACATGGTGCTGGCCCGGTTCACCATGAACGGCGTGCTGGACCCGACCTTCGGTACCGGCGGCAAGCTCATCCTGCACCTGCACCCCGGGGCGGGGATCGCTCAGCAGGCGCTCGACGTGGCCGTCGGTCTGGACGGCAAGATCGTGGTCGTGGCTACGATCGATCGCGGCGCGCCCACGGGCCTGGACCTTGCCGTCGTCCGGCTGAACGCGGACGGCACCCGGGACACCGGCTTCGGCACGAACGGGGTGGCGGTGATCGACTTCGCCGGGGGCGCGGACCGTGGGTTCGCGGTCGCCGTTCTGCCGGACGGCCGGGTCGTGGCCGCCGGGGAGGCGGCCGGGACGGGCAGCCTGTTCGGGGTGGTCCGGCTGACCACGACTGGAACGCTGGACCCCACCTTCGGCACCGGCGGCAAGGTGACGATCGACCTGCCCGGCTACGCCGAGGCGGCGACCGACGTCCTGCTCCGGGCGGACGGCCGCATCCTGGCCGTCGGCCGGGTCGGGCGGGACGGTCCGGTCCCCACGGTGTATGACGCCGGCCTGGTCCAGCTCAACCCGGACGGCACGCTGGACACCAGCTTCGGCGTGTCCGGCGTGCGGGTCCAGGCGGACTACAACGGGACCAGCGTCGTCGGCCCGGTGAAGGCGGTCCTCCAGGCCGACGGCCGGGTGCTGGTGGCCGCCACGGCCGGCGCGTCGCGGCCCAATGCTCGCGGCCGCCTGATGCGGTTCTCCGTCTCGGGCACCCAGGAGAACGCCGTCAGCGGCCCCGGCTCGTTCATCCCGGCGGTGATCGAGGACCTGGCGATCCTGCCCAACGGGGAGATCTACCTGGCGTTCGATTACGGCAACACCGGCGGCTTCACCGGCTACGTGGACAAGTACCGCACCGCCCCGTCCACCGGGACGCTGACCGCCACCACCGTGAGCGCGCAGGTGCTCGACAACGAGCCGTTCTTCCCACGGGCCGACGCCTACACCGCGGCCGAGGACGGCACCCTGACCGTCCCCGCGGCGTCGGGCGTGCTGGCCAACGACGTGCTCACCCGGCCGATCGCCCCGACCGTGTCCGTCTGGACCTTCCCGGTGTTCGGGCTGGTCACCCTGAACGCCGACGGGTCGTTCTCCTATACCCCGCGGCCCGACTTCGCCGGGCAGGACTCTTTCACCTACTGGATCAGCGACGGGGTGGCGGTCAGCGCCCAGACCATTGTGCGGATCACGGTCGCCCCGACGAACGACGCGCCGGCGGCCGCCGCGGACTCGTACACGCTGGACGAGGACGGCCCGCCGCTGACCGTGGCCGCGACGCCACCGCCCGGCACCGACCCGAGCCTCACCGTCCGGTACAACTTCGACGAGGGGGTAGTCGGCAGCGGCCCGGCATACGACCTCGGCCCGGCACCGGCCGACAACGGCCGCTTCGTCAACGGGGCCGGGCGGGCCGGCTCCGTCGGGGCCAACGGGTCGCGCGGGGCTGCCGCCTTCGGCCAGTCCGGCAGCCTCCTGACGGCCGGGGACGTCAACGCGATCGACGCCGCCACCTCGCTGACCGTCAGCTTCTGGCTGAACCTGCGCGGCAACCCGCGCGACGGGGACGTGCTGATCGAGGACATGCCGCCGTCCTTCCCGATCCCGCCGCAGGGCACCTGGGGCTGGCGGCTCATCACGACCGCCGCCCCGGGCCAGACGCCGACGGCCGCGTCCTTCCGCGCGGCCCTGTCCGTGTCCATGTCCGCGGGCAGCAGCGGGTCCCTCGCGACGATCCCCCTGCAAACCAACCTCAGCGCCGACGGCCGGTGGCTGTTCCTGGCGTTCACCCTCCAGAACGGCACGCAGGGGTCGGAAGGGAGCTACTTCGTCGGGAGCGAGGCGGCGGCCGTCACCAACCCGCAGGGCGCGCAGTTCACCTCACTGTTCATCGGCGGCGGCAACGACGCCCCGCTGACCGTCGGCGGGACGACCGCCCCCGGCGAGAACCGCACCCCACCGGCCTGGATCGACGACCTGCGGGTCTACACCCGGGCGCTGACCCTGGCCGAGTTGGAGACGATCCGGCAGGCGACGGCCCCGCCCCCCGTCCTGGGCGTGCTGGCCAACGACGGCGACCCGGACGGCGACGCGCTGACCGCCGAACTGGTCTCCGGGCCGGCCAACGGCAGCCTCACGCTGAACCCGGACGGGTCGTTCGCGTACACCCCGAACCCGAACTTCAGCGGGACCGACACGTTCACTTACCGGGCGTTCGACGGGACCGCGTACACGCCCGCCGCGACCGTCTCCCTGGTCGTCCGCGCGCAGCCGGACCTGGTCGGCACCGTGCAGGTCAACGACGGGGCGGCCCAGCGGTCGAAGGTGACGGACCTGACCCTGACGTTCGACGCCGAACTGGACGCCGCATTGCTCAACCAGCCGGGCGCGTTCACGCTGACGCGGACCGACGGGGCCACGGTCGGGACCATAACGGCCGCCGCGACCGTCGCCGGCGGCCAGACGACCATCGTCCTGAGCTTCTCGGGGGCGAACACCGAGTTCGGGTCGCTGACCGACGGTCGGTGGACGCTTTCCGTGAACCGCAACTTCATCCGCTCGACCGGCGGGCTGAACCTGGCGGCCGACCAGACGGCCGCCCTGCACCGGCTCTACGGGGACGTGAACGGGGACGCGGCGGTCAACGGGTTCGACTACAGTCGATTCCGCGCGGCGTACGGGTCCACCGCCGGGTCCGTTGCGTACCGGGCGGACCTGGACTTCAACGCCGACGGGGCGATCAACGGGTTCGACTACAGCCGATTCCGCACCCGCTACGGCGTCGTCCTGCCCTGAACACGAGTTCGCATCTGAGATTCTGGGAGGGGTACACCTTGATCCGTCGTCTGACTGCAATCGCCACGCTCGCCGTCCTGTTCTGCGCGGTCATCCCGTCGTCCGCGCAGCAACCGCTCGTCTATGAGTTCGCCAAGGACACCGGGGAGCCGACAAATAGCTTCGAGGTCGTGGAGGGCCAGACCATCCGGGTTCGGGTCTACCTCAAGGAGCGCGAGGCCGGCGCTCCGAAGCTCAACAGCAACAACGGGCTCCTCACGAGCGCTGTCCGGGTGACGTACGGGGCCAGTTCGGCGGCCACGGTCAAGGATCTGGACAAGGACGTGACCGGGGCGATCCCGCCGTGGGCTGACGCGCTAAAAAATGGGTCCAACGCTGACAGCGCGGTGCTGAACCTGACCACGTCGATCACCGCTACTGAGGGGGTCAAGCCGACCGGCGACCGGGTGTTCCTGGGTACGTTCACGTTCACAGGCAACCAGGTCGGGACGGTGAACCTGACCGCCGCCGACCCGAACTCGTCGAGCGACTTCGACACGTTCTCGTTCTCGGGCAGCATCGGCTACGATCCGCTCATCGACCCGGGCACGGCCGTACTGACGGTCGTGCCCGTCCCGGAGCCGGCGACCATGCTGGCGGTCGGGGCGGCCGGGCTGGCGGGCCTAACGGCCGTCCGCCGCCGGCGGGCGGCACGGGCCAGCGGCCCCTGACCGCTGGCGAACGGCCGGTGTCAGCCGGCTGATGGGAGCCGCACCACCAGCCGGCTGACGCCGGCCGTTCGCCAATGCGCCGTCACACTCCGCCACCTGCTTCGCGGGCGCTACACACCTTCATCTCTGCATATCCAGCTTCCAGTCTGACTTATCTGTTGTCATCGCAAACTTCACGTTTATACTTATTGGCTGATCTATCAGATTTATCGCCACAGCCGAAAACGCACGGACGCACTCCTGGCCCCGTCGCTCCCACGTCCGGGATCGGCGGCGCGTTGCTCCGAGGTCGCTCCATGTCCGACGAGTCCCGTCCGCCCCGACTGCCTACGACCGACATGCCGGCCACGGTCCTCGATGTGCTGAACAGGTTCCGCGCCGCGTGGGCCAGCCGGACACTGGACGGCCCGGCGCCTGACCCCGAGGTCTGGGC
>Ga0247822_10000206_pt1 | contig 28471 bp, 27 predicted proteins | sample 13C_Cellulose_Da_FD_192423 | JGI IMG/M metagenome (GOLD analysis project Ga0247822, IMG submission 192423) | Soil microbial communities from agricultural site in Penn Yan, New York, United States - 13C_Cellulose_Day30 | ecosystem: Environmental > Terrestrial > Soil > Agricultural land | place...
GATCGTCGACACGAGCTCGGTGCGCGCGAGCGACGTCTTCTCCTTGGGCCCCTTGTCCCGGCGGCCCATGAACACGGAGTCCTTGTCGAGGTCGCGCGGTCCGATCTCGAGGCGGATCGGCGCGCCCTTCTTGATCCACTGCCACGCCTTGTCGCCGCCGCGCATGTCGCGGCCGTCGACGTGCACGCGCACCGGCGCGCCGGCGAACGTCTGCGCCTCGAGCTCCTTCTCGAGCGCCTTGCAGTAGGTCATCACGCGGTCGCGATCCTCGGGCTTCTGGATCACCGGGATGATCACGACGTGCTCGGGCGCGAGGCGCGGCGGGCACACCATGCCGTCGTCGTCGGCGTGGCTCATGATCATGCCGCCGACGAGCCGCGTCGACACGCCCCACGACGTGGTCCACGCGTGGACCATCTGGCCCTTGTCGTCCTGGAACTTGATCTCCGACGCCTTCGCGAAGTTCTGGCCGAGGAAGTGCGATGTGCCCGCCTGGAGGGCCTTGCGGTCCTGCATCATCGCCTCGATCGAGAACGTCTGCACCGCGCCCGGGAACCGCTCGCCCGCGGTCTTCTCGCCGCGGATGACGGGCATCGCCATCCAGTTCTCGGCGAAGTCGGCGTACACGCCGAGCATCCGCATCGTCTCCTCGACGGCCTCCTCGGGCGTCGCGTGCGCCGTGTGGCCCTCCTGCCACAGGAACTCGGCCGTCCTCAGAAACAGGCGCGTGCGCATCTCCCAGCGCACGACGTTCGCCCACTGATTGATGAGCAGCGGCAGGTCGCGATAGCTCTGCACCCACTTCGCGAACGACGCGCCGATGATCGTCTCGGACGTCGGGCGCACGACCAGCGGCTCCTCGAGCTCGCCGACGGGGATCAGCTTGCCGTCGCGCGCTTCGAGGCGGTGATGCGTGACGACCGCGCACTCCTTGGCGAAGCCCTCGACGTGCGCGGCCTCCTTCTCGAGGAACGAGACCGGGATGAACAGCGGGAAGTACGCGTTGACGTGTCCGGTGGCCTTGAACATGCCGTCGAGGACGCGCTGGATGTTCTCCCACAGCGCGTAGCCCCAGGGCTTGATCACCATGCAACCGCGGACGTCGCTGTTCTCGGCGAGGTCGGCGGCCTTGATGACCTCCTGGTACCAATCCTGGTAGTTGTCGGCGCGGGTCGGGACGATCGCGGTCTGGGGCTTGGCGTTACTCACGGCGGTCGAAGGCATACCGCAGACCGTCCCAGGGGTCACGGCGTCGTGCGCCCGCACAAGGGGCTTGCGCGGGAACGCCTCCGGACTTAGCCGTTCAAGCACGGAGGTATCCAGATGCGACGTTTCCATGCTTTGCTAATTGCAGCGGGGCTGGCGGCGGCGCCCCTTGGCGCAGCGGCCGGACCCTCCCCCACCGCCCCCTCGACGCAGGCCCACAGCTACGAGCACTTCGAGTGGTCCACGAGCAAGGGCCGACTCGGCGTGATGGTGATGGGCTTGACGCCCGAGCTGCGCAAGCACCTGGGCGCGGGCGAAGATCGCGGTGTCCTCGTGGCCCGGGTCGAGGCCGGGACGCCGGCCGCCGCTGCGGGAGTCGCGGTCGGTGACGTGATCGTGTCCGTTCGAGGCCAAACGATCGACGGCGCGAGCGACGTGCTGAGCGCGGTCGCGGACGCCGACGAGGGCCAGGAGGTCACCGTCGACGTGATCCGCGCCGGCAAGCCACTCACGCTGAAGGCCAAGCTGACCGACGGCAGCACCGCGACGTTCGAGCGTCCGTGGTCCACGTTCCCGTGGCTGCGCGACTTCTTCAAGCCGCTGGAGTCGCGCACGCTGGGCCAGCGCACGTGAGGTGACAGCCATGACGTACGCGAGCAACCGCGAGCCACGCCGGCGCTGGCGGGCGGAGACACAGCGCGGACGCGTGCCGTGTGCAGCGTGTGGCGCCCCCGCACGCCTGCACTCGGCAGAGCTGCCGTTCTGCGCCGCCTGCCGCGACTGGACGCGCCAGGACAACTTCGACGAGTGGGACGAGCTCGGCACGGGCGATTGACCCGCTTGCGAGCGCACCACCACGTGATTAGCGATTCGATCAACACACGGAGGAGACACACCATGCAGACGTATTTCTGGAATCCATGGTCCATCTTCGACGAGCTCGAGCGACCGCTGCTGTCGGCGAGCTCGACGATGTGGCCGCGGTTCGACATCGAAGACATGGAGGACGCGACGGTGATGACGGCGGACCTGCCGGGTATGACCGAGGACGACGTGGAGATCACCGTGAGCGGCTCGCATCTCGTCGTCCGCGGGGAGCGCAAGCCGAAGGACGGCAAGTTCGTACGGCGCGCGCGGTTCCACGGCACGTTCGAGCGCAGGTTCTCGCTCGGGGACGCCTACGATCCCGACGGCGTGAGCGCGGCGCTCGAGCACGGCGTGCTCACGATCCGGCTCGCGAAGGCCGCGAAGGCCAAGCCGCGCCGGATCAAGCTGGGAGGCGGGCTCGCGTCGAAGATGAAGGGCCTGCTCGGAGGAGAGAGAGAACCCAAGGCGGCGTAGTCCAGCGCCGCTCGCGCACCACGGCGGCGGCGCCCGCGACGGCAAGGTCTCAGGCCTGCTCGAAGCGCCGCGTGCGTACCAAGTGGCCGTCCTCCGGGCCCGCCGCCGTGTGTGCGATGTGTTCCGCACCTCGTGGTTCGCCATGATCACGACACGATCCGATCCAACCATTCTCGACGAGCGGTGGCGGCCACTGGCCTACGTCACCGTGAACGACAGCACCGTGCGCACGCGCATCCTCGACGTGCTCGAGCGGGCGGGATGGATGACCATCGTGCAGCCCACCGGCTTTCACCTGGTCGACGCGCTCGGCGGGTTGATCGACGGCACCGCCGCGTGGCGACGGCCGGGGCTGCTCGTCGTCGACGCGTACGCGCGTGGCTGTGCGGGTGCCACGATCGCGGCAGGGCTGCGCGACCTAGGCGTCGCGATCCCGACCGTGCTCCTCGCGACGCCGGGCGCGCGCGTCGGCGTCAGCCCTGATGCATCGCTCCACGTCGTCGATCCTGCGATCGCCGATGCGTTCGTCGCCGAGCTCGTACGCGCCCCGCCGAGCGAGACGGAGCCACACCGGCCTGCCGCGTGACTACCGCGATCGCTTCGCTTGCTTCGCCATGACTACGCCTCGCGACGGAGCGCGGCGACCCGGCGCCTGCGGGAGACGACGAGCCTGACCGCGTAGTCATAGTTCGCGCCGCCTACGACGAGGATGTCGAGCCGCCGGCTCATGGTGGACCGCCGTGCATGCGGCGGCCCATCGGCGCAGCGCGAGCGCCGGAGCGCGCCGTGCACCGGGGCGCGCGGGTCGGAGAGATCGCGAGCTCGAGTCCGTCATAGGCAGCGCCGATCCGAGAATCGATGGCGCGCAGGTAGCGATCGAGCACGGCGTGCGGCGGGGTCGAGCGACCGAGCTGCGTGAACAGAATGCGGCGAACCGGCCACCCTGCCACGATCGGCGCCGTCGCATGCAGCTCGAGGTGGGTGTACAGCGACCGCCCCCACATCGCGCCGTCGAGCACGAGGAGATCGCACCCCGCGCAGAACTCGGCGAAGTGGGCCGTGAGCCGCGCGATGTCGGAAGCGTAGACGAGCGCGACGCCGCCATGCTCGATGCGCCACGCGAAGGTCGAGCAGTCGGGAGCGTGCGGAACCAGGAGCGGCGTGACGCGCAGCTGGCGCTCCGCGATGGTCGCGCCCGACGGGACCGCACGCAGCGTTACGTGCGAGAGCGCGTGATGACGCGCGCGCAGCGTCCGGATCGTGTGACGCGACGCGAACAGCGGGACCGGCGCACGCAGCCAGCGGTCGAGCGCGACCACCCCGCCGCTGGCGTCGCGGTGCGCGTGGGTCACGAGCACGAGGTCCAGGCGGTCGATCCCGCGCACCTGCGCCGCAAAGTCACGCGTCACGTCGACGAGGATCGTGGTGCTCGGCGATGTGACGACGAGCGAGCTCTCCATGCGGCCAGAGTGCCCCCGACCGGGGCGCCCGCCCGCCGGGCCGGTGCCGAGAAATCGCACGCGCAACACGTGATCCGTACAGCAGCCGGCATGCCAGCCGGGCACGTGCGCTGCACCGGCGGTGGTCATGGCGTCCCACGCGTTCGAGCAACACACCGGCGAGGTCAAGGTTCGCCTCGCTGCGAAGAACCTCGGCGAGCTGTTCACCGAAGCAGCGCGCGCCCTGTCGGACTTGCTCGGCGTCGGCACCGAGGAACCGCCGAGTCCGTGGGAGCGCATAACCCTCACCGCGCGAGATCACGAGGCCCTGCTCGTCGGCTGGCTGAACGAGCTCGTCGCACGCGCCGAGATCGACGGGCGGCTCGTCCGTGACGCGATGATCCACGACCTCACATCGACGCGCCTCGACGCGTCGATCCGAGGCGTTCCGTTCCGCGAGACGCGGACCGCGGTCAAGGCGGCGACGTTCCATGGCCTCCGCATCACCCCCGATCCGCACGGTGTCTCGGCCACCGTGATCCTGGACGTGTAGTCATGATCCGCGCCGAGTTGATCGCTCCGTTCGAGTACCAGCTCGTCGACGAGCATCAGCCGCTCGCGGCGCGCGTGTTCGCCGACGCGACGTTGATCGAGGCGATCATGCGCGACCACAGCCTGCAGCAGCTCGCGAACGTGCGGGCGTTGCCCGGCGTGTACGGCGACGTCTACGGCATGCCCGACATGCACGAGGGCTACGGCTTCCCCGTCGGTGGTGTGGCCGCGACCGAGCTGCCCGATGGCGCGATCTCGCCGGGCGGCATCGGCTTCGACATCAACTGTGGCGTGCGCCTGATGACGAGCAACCTCGATCGCGCATCGTTCGCACCGCTGCGTGAGCGGATCGTGCACGACATCAGTCGCACCATCCCGAGCGGCTACGGCCGTGGTGGCAGGCTCGCGCTGGATGACGACGCCCTCTGCCGCGTGCTCGGCAGCGGTTGCCGCGAGCTCGTCACCCACCTCGGCTTCGGGATCGCCGAGGACCTCGAGGTGATCGAGTCCGGCGGCGCCCTCGAGGGTGCCGATCCCACCGCGGTGAGCGTGCGCGCTCTCGCGCGTGGTCGCGATCAGCTCGGCACGCTCGGCGGCGGCAACCACTTCGTGGAGGTCGGCGCCGTCGACACGATCTTCGACGCGGATGCCGCGCACGTGCTCGGCCTGCGCGCGGATCAGATCACGCTGATCGTCCACACCGGCTCGCGCGGCCTCGGCCACCAGGTGTGCAGCGATTACCTCGCGCTGATGGATACGGCGCAGGCGCGCTACGGAATCACGCTGCCCGATCGCCAGCTCGCGTGCGCGCCGCTGTCCTCACCGGAGGGCCAGCGCTACTTCGCCGCGATGCGCGCCGCCGCGAACTTCGCGTTCGCGAACCGGCAGCTGATCTCCCACCGCGTGCGCGCCGTGTTCGAGCGTCACGCGCACTCCCCGCTGCGCCTCGTCTACGACGTCGGGCACAACACGGCGAAGCTCGAACGCCACGCCGGCCGCGAGCTGTGCGTGCATCGCAAGGGTGCGACGCGCGCGTTCGGCCCAGCGAACCCCGAGCTGCCGGCGCGCTATCGCCGCGTCGGCCAGCCCGTGTTCATCCCGGGCAGCATGGGGACGGCGTCGTACGTGCTCCTCGGCACCGACGCGGCGGAGGCGCGCTCGCTGGCCAGCGTCTGCCACGGCGCCGGCCGCGTCCTGTCGCGCGGTGCGGCCAAGCGCCAGGTCACCGGTCACGCGCTGCGCAAGGAGCTCGAAGCGCGCGGCATCACCGTGCGCTGCCCGTCGAACGCCGAGCTCGCCGAGGAGGCGCCCGAGGCCTACAAGGACATCGATCGCGTCGTCGACGTGGTCGTCGGCGCGGGCCTCGCCCGCAAGGTCGCACGGCTGGTGCCGCTCGGCGTGGTGAAAGGCTGAGCGGCACGTCGCTCGCAGCGCTGAGCTCGCATGAGTCCCGCATGGTCGATCTTCGCGCTTCCGCCTCACGAGCTTCTCGGACGCGCGATCGCCGCCGACCTCGGTCACGATCTCGCGCAGTACGAGCTTCGCCGGTTCGACGATGGCGAGCTCAAGATCCGCGCGATGGAGCCCGTGCGCGGCCACGACGTCTACGTGATCGCCTCGCTGTACGGCGACACAAACGAGAGCGTGCACGATCGGCTGTGCCGGACCCTGTTCTTCCTCGGAGCGCTGCGTGACAGCGGTGCCGGGCGGCTCACGCTGGTCGCGCCGTACATGTGCTACGCGCGCAAGGATCGCCGCACCAACCCACGCGATCCGGTGACCACGCGCTACATCGCGCGCCTGATCGAAGCGGCCGGCGCGGATCGCGTGCTCACCGTCGACGTGCACAACCTCGCCGCGTACGAGAACGCCTTCCGCATCGGCTGCGATCACCTCGAGGCGACCCCGTTGTTCGTCGCCGCCTGCCGCGAGCTGCCCGGCCCGCTCGCGGTGGTGTCGCCGGATCCCGGCGGCTTCCATCGCGCCGAAGCGCTGCGCGACGCGCTCGAGCTCGTGCCGGCCGGCACCGTCGAGCTCGCGATGCTCGGCAAGCACCGCAAGGGCGGCGTCGTGCGCACCGAGGCGTTCGTCGGCGACGTCGCCGGCCGCACGGCGCTGATCGTCGACGACATGATCGTCAGTGGCACCACGCTCCTGCGCGCGGCCGACGCGTGTTTGGCGCGCGGTGCGACCGCGGTCCATGCGCTGGCGACGCACGCGATGCTCACCATCGACGCGGTGCGTACGCTCGCGGCCTCACCGATCGCGCGGTTCGTCATCACCGACACCATCGCCACCGACCGCGTCGACCTCGGTCTCCTGCGCCAGCGACTCGCGGTGACCTCGGTCGCGCCGCTCGTCGCCCGCGCGATCGGCGCCCTCCGCGACGATGCCTCGCTCACGCGCGCGCGCTACCCGCTCGCCGCCAGCGCGCGCGCGAGGTAGTCCTCTGCCTTGCCGCGCCAGCGCGGGTGGTCGGTGGGCAGCGCATCGACGACGTGGCGCACCGCGATCACCGCGCGCGCGAGGGCGTGCTGGCCGCGATAGAACGCGACCAGCTCGGGCGGGGGCCGGTCGCCGGTGTGCGCGGCATAACGCGCGATCACGCGGTCGGCGAACCACGCGCCGTCGAGGCGTTCGCACTCGAGCGCGAAGAAGGCGAGCTCGGAGGCCGCGTCGAGCGTGCGCAGATCGTCATCGAACTCGAGTGGATCGATGATCGCGGGTGGTGCCTCCAGGCACACGTGCTCGGGGCGCAGATCGCCGTGAGCGTCGACGACGTGACCCTCGACGATCCGATGCGCGAGCAGCGCCGCGTGCCGATCGCCGAGCGCGTTCAGCGCCGCCTCGACGTCCTCGACGCGACCGTGGGTCACGCCGGAGGCGACGAGCTCCGCCGCGTACACGGCCACCAGGTCGTGCATTCGCCGGACGTAGGCCTCGCCGCTCCACGCGCTCGGCGTCGCGGTTCGGTAGAACCCCGCCAGCGCGTCGCCGACCGCGTCCGCATCGCTCGGCGTCGCCGTCCCCGCCGCGAGCGCGTGCGGCAGCATCGCCGTCTCCGGCAGCCGGCGCATCGCGACCAACCACTCGACGATCTCTCCCTCACCGCCGAGCGCGAGCCCGCGCGGCGTCACGACGAGCGGCAGCACGTCGAAGTAAACCCCCTTCGCGAGCCGCCGGCCGAGCACCAGCTCCTTCTCGCAGCTCCTCCGCCGCCGCTCGAGCGTGCGGTGGTCGAGGTACAGCAGCGCGACCGGCTTCTTGAGCTTGTACACGCGGCGGGCGGTCAGGAACACCCAGCTCATGTGGGTCTCGATCGTGTCGACGACGGTATCGAGCCGACCCGGCGTGCCGAGGAAGGCGAGCTTGTCGGCGAGCGTGACGCTCATCTACGGCGCGCCCGCGGCGAAGCCGACCTGATGCTCGATCACCGCAGCGGCGCGATCGAGCTGCTCGCGGATCCACGACACGAGGTCGTCGAGGGAGAGGATCCCGAGCAGCGAGCCATCGCGATCGATGATCGGCAGACGACGGATCTTGTGTCGCTGCAAGGTCGCGAGCACGGCGCTCACGTCCTCATCATCGAACGCAGTGACGACATCCGACATCACATCCCGCACGCGCAACGTGAACGCATCGGGTGTGCCGCGTGCGAGCGCGCCCATCACCAGATCCCGGTCAGTGACAAGCCCGACGGGCTTCACCTGATCGCCCACGTACTGCACGACCACGAGGTCGCCTACGTTCTCTTCTAGCATCCGACGTGCCGCATCCACGACGTTCTCGTCGCGCTCCGCGGTGACCACGCGCCGGATACACAGCTCACCGGCCAACAACATGCACGAGGGGCGTGCAACGTTCAGACCCTCAGGCCTGAAGCGAGGGCCGAAAACGAAGCTGCCCTCCGACGGGAGGGCAGCCTACGTAGCGTGTGCGCGAGCTACGAGGAGAGGCCGGCTTGAGCCGCGACCTCGGCGGCGAAGTCCGACTTCTTCTTCTCGAGGCCCTCGCCGAGCTCGAAGCGGACGAAGCGGCGGATCTTGATGTTCTCGCCGATCTTCGCCACCAGCTCCTGCTGGACCTGCGCGATGGTCTTGTCCGGGTCCTTCACGAACGCCTGGTCGAGGAGCGTGATCTCCTTGAGCCACTTCGAGATCTGACCCTCGACCATCTTCTGCGCGACCTGCTCGGGCTTGCCGCTCTCCTTCGCCTTGGCGACGAGCACCGCGCGCTCCTTCTCGACCACGTCCGCCGGGACCTCTTCCTTGGTCACGAACTGCGGGGACATCGCGGCGATCTGCAGCGCGACCTCGCGGGCGAACGCCTGGAAGTCCTCGTTGCGGGCGACGAAGTCGGTCTCGCAGTTGATCTCGACGAGGACGCCGATGCGGCCGCCGCCGTGGATGTACGAGACCACCGCGCCCTCGGTCGCCTCGCGGCCGGCCTTCTTGGCCGCCTTCGCGAGACCCTTCGCGCGCAGATAATCGATCGCCTTGTCCATGTCGCCGCCGACTTCGACGAGCGCCTTCTTGCAGTCGGCCATGCCGGCGCCGGTGCGCTCGCGCAGGTCCTTGATGGAGGTCGCGGTAACTTCCGCCATGGACTACTCCTGCTCCGGCGAGGCCGAGGCCTCGGGGTTGAACATGCTGCCGCCCGTCGACATCTCGACGCGCGGGCCGTCGCCACCCGACGAGACGTGGATGATGCGCTCGCCCTCGTCCTGGCGCTCCTGGCCGCGGCTGCGCGCGGTCTCCTTGAAGACCTTGGTGCCGATGACCGCGGCGTCCGCGATCTTCGACGCGAACAGCTTGATCGCGCGGATCGCGTCGTCGTTGCCCGGGATGACGTAGTCGATCACGTCGGGGTTGCAGTTCGTGTCGGTGATCGCGACGACCGGGATCTCGAGCTTGCGCGCCTCCTCGATGGCGATGTGCTCCTTGTGCGGGTCGATCACGAACAGCATGCCGGGGAGCTTGCTCATCCCCTTGATGCCGCCGAGCGACTTCATGAGCTTGTCGCGGTCGCGCTTGATCATCACCTGCTCGCGCTTGGTGAGCGCGAACAGCGTGCCGTCCTCTTCCATCTTCTCGAGGCCGCGCAGGCGCTCGAGCGAGCCCTTCACGGTGCGGAAGTTGGTGAGCGTGCCGCCGAGCCAGCGCTGGGTCACGTAGTGCTGACCCGAGCGGCCGGCCTCCTCGACGATGACGTCCTGCGCCTGCTTCTTCGTGCCGACGAACAGGATCGTGTCACCGCGCGACGTGGTGTCGACGATGGCCTGGAACGCCTGCCGGAACAGCTTGACCGTGTGCTGCAGGTCGATGATGTGGATGCCGTTGCGGGCGCCGAAGATGTACTGCTTCATCTTCGGGTTCCAGCGACCCGTGTTGTGTCCAAAGTGAACGCCCGCCTCGAGGAGCGCGCGCATGCTGATGGGGTTTTGCCCCGTCGCCTCTGCCATCGTTTCCATGTCAATCCTCCGTTGGTTGCCACCCGCGCTGTCATCGACTCCGGGAACCCCTGGGGGGCACGGCCCATTGTCTCGAACGCGGTGAGTAGTGCCCGGAACATCCGAGCCGTGGCGGATCTAGCACGCGGATTCCGGCGCCAGCAAGCCTCGTGGTACTCCAACCCCCCGATGACCAAGGCCCTGCCCATCGTCCTCGTGCTCGCCGCCGGGTGCGGGTCCAGCAAGCCGTCGTCCACCATCGCCGCCCCCCCGCCGGGGAGCGAGCCGGAGCCTGTGGCAGCGTCGACCCCACCTGAGGAGGAGGTGCCGCCGGCTCCCGCCCCCACCAAGCCGGTGACGACCAAGACCTTGGCCTCCCAGGGCCTCGACCCCAATGCCCTCGACCGGACGGCAGACCCGTGTACGGACTTCTATCAGTTCGCCTGCGGCGGCTGGATGAAGTCGACGGTCATCCCCGACGACAAGCCGCTCGCGATGCGCAGCTTCGTCGACATCGGGGACCGCAACACCGAGTTCCTCCACGGCAAGCTCGAGGAGCTGCGCAAGGCCCCGGGGCCGGACCCGATCGGGAAGCAGCTGGGCGCGTACTACGGCGCGTGCATGGACGAGGCGGCGATCGAGAAGGCCGGCACGAAGCCGATCCAGCCGCTGGTCGCGGCGATCAACAAGGTGAAGGACGTGAAGACGCTGAGCGCGGCGGTGGCGCAGCTGCACGCCGCGAGCGTGCCGGTGCTGTTCGCGTTCGGCCCGACGCAGGACGCCAAGGACGCCAAGCAGGTCATCGGCGGCCTCGACCAGAACGGCCTCGGCCTGCCCGACCGCGACTACTACCTGCAGGACGTGCCGCAGCTGAAGAAGGTGCGCGAGGCGTACCAGACCTATGTCGCCGAGATGCTCGTGGCCGCCGGCCGCAAGCCCGACGTCGCGCAGCAGGAGGCCGCCGCGATCCTCGCGCTCGAGACCGAGCTCGCGAAGATCAGCAAGGACAAGGTCGCGCGCCGCGATCCCGTCGGCATGTACAACCGCCTCGAGCGCGCGGGCGTCGCGAAGGCCACGCCGTCGTTCGACTGGGCCGGGTACTGGAAGACGACCGGCGTGAAGACCGAGGCGATCTCCGTCGGTGCGCCGCAGTTCCTCGAGGGCCTCGAGCCCCTGCTCGCGTCGACCAAGCCCCAGACCTGGCGCGCATACCTGACGTTCCACCTGTTCTCGAGCACCGCGCCGCTGCTCACCAAGCAGCTCGAGGACACGGCGTTCAAGTTCACCTCGGTGCTCACCGGGCAGGCCAAGCAGCTGCCGCGGTGGAAGCGCTGCGTGAACCACACCGACACCGCGCTCGGCGACCTCCTCGGGCAGGTGTTCGTGCGCGAGCGGTTCGCGGGTGCGAGCAAGAGCGCCGCCATGGAGCAGATCGCGGCGATCCGCGCGGCGATGAAGGACAACCTCGAGACCCTGCCGTGGATGGACACGGTCACCAAGGAGCGCGCGTTCAAGAAGCTCGCGGCGATGACCGACCAGATCGGCTATCCGAACAAGTGGCGCACGTACACGTTCAAGATCGATCCCAGGACGTGGGGCGCGAACGCGATCGCGGCGCGCCAGTTCGAGCAGAAGCGCCAGCTCGCGAAGATCGGCAAGCCCGACGATCGCGATGACTGGTACCTGTCCGCGCCGACGGTGAACGCCTACTACTCGGCCGAGCGCAACGGCATGGTGTTCCCCGCCGGGATCCTCCAGCCGCCGTTCTACTCGGTCGACGCGGCGGTCCCGGTCAACCTCGGCGCGATGGGCATGGTCGTCGGCCACGAGCTCACGCACGGCTTCGACGATCAGGGCGCGCAGTACGACGCAGACGGCAACCTCGTGAACTGGTGGGAGCCGTCGACGCAGACGGAGTTCAAGGAGCGCACGCAGTGCGTGATCGACCAGTACAACGCGTACGACGTGGTCGGCGGCAAGGTGAACGGCGCCAACACGGTCGGCGAGAACATCGCGGACATCGGCGGCGTGAAGCTCGCGCTCGCGGCGTATCGCGCCCTACGCGCGCCGGCGCCCGACACCGTGGTCGCCGACGGCTTCACCGAGGACCAGCAGTTCTTCCTCGGCTTTGGTCAGGCGTGGTGCGCGAAGATGCGCCCTGACTTCGAGCAGATGCTCGTCACGGTCGACGTGCACTCGCCCGCGCAGTGGCGCGTCAATGGCGCCCTCCAGGCGACCCCGGAGTTCGCCAAGGCGTTCCGCTGCAAGGCCAGCGCGAAGATGCGCCCGGCCAAGCAGTGCGCCGTGTGGTGATGCCGCCGGGGCGCAACCCGGCGTGAGCACTGGCAAACCGGAGTTGCTACCTGGCCGCCGCAGGAGCCACCGCGCACGCAGGCAAGTGTCAGGAATCACGGGGTGCCTACATTGGCGCGCCGCTTGATACACCTCGCCCCCATGAAGCGCACCGCCGGGCTCGCCGTCCTCCTCGCCTTCGCCGTCGCCTTTGCCACCGGCTGCGCCGCCAAGCAGACGACGACGCCCGGGCGCGGCCCGGTCATCCAGCACACGGATGACAGCGCCGCGCAGGACCATGGCGACCTGACGCGTCCCGTGTTCGGCCAGCGCTAAGTCCGCGCGAAGCTCGCGCGCAGGATCGCCTCGGCGGTCTTGAGCGCGGTGACGCGCACGGCGCGATCGGCGGGCAGCCCCGCGATCAGCGCCCCCAGCGGTCGCTTCGCCTTGCGGTTGTCGACGATCGCCTGCGCCAGCGAGCGCACCACGCCCCCCGGATCGACGCCCGGCAGCTCGATCGGTCCCGGCTTGAGCGACGGGATCTCGCCCCAGCGCGCCACCGCGTGCAGCAGGGGCGCTTGCTCGGACCACAGCGTCGTCAGCTCCTGCAGGCCCAGGGACCGCGCCGCGAGCTCCTCGCCGAGCGCCGCGAACCCGAGCCATGCGAGCCACATCCGCGCGAGCACCGGCGGCATCGCGCTGCGCGTCGCGTACTGGCGCGGCCCGTAGAGCTCGTTGAACCGCATCGATGGCGTGAGCCACAGCGCGTTGGTCAGCGTCGCAGCGGAGGGTTCGCGCCACGCCGCACCGACGATCGCTTCGAACGCGGCGATCGCCTGCGTGCGCTCGCTGGGGAGCGCCGGGCCGTCGGCCTGCGCGCTCCACGCCGCGGCGAGCTCGCCGGGCGCCGCGAAGATCGCGCCCGCGATCGCGCGCTCGCTGTCGACGAACGCGCGACCCTCGGCCTCGGCGTGCTGCGCGGGCAGCTGCGTGCCGACGACGGCCGGATCGCGGATCGCTTCGATCTCCGCGAGCACGTCCGCGTGCGCGATGCCGCCGTCACCGACGGTGAGCGGGCAGATCACGCTGTTGAAGTCGACGACCGTGAAGCCGCCGATCCGGAACACGCGGTTGAACGGGAACAGCCGGCACGAGGCGGGCTTCGCGTCGCGGCCGTCCTCGGTCTCGATCCGGCACAGCCAGTCGTCGGCGAGGAACCAGCACCGATCGCGCGGGTTGAACGCGGTGATCGTGTCGCCGCGCCGGCGCAAGAACGCGGTGATCGCCGGCCGGCGCCCGACGAGCTGCACGAGCTGGCCGCCCGCGACGTCGAGCCCGATGCCATGACCCTTGCAGCACGCGGCGCAGCCCCGGCACTCGTACGCAAACCGCCGATCCGGCCACGTGAAATACACCCGCTCCACGGGACGAGTATCCTCCGGCGCGCGCGGCGGCGCACGGCGCGTGGCCATCTGCTTGCAGCTCCGTCCCTCCGTGGATGACGCCACTCTCCACGGCTCGCTCGTGTTCGTGTTCGCGTGGCTCGCGCTCGGCGGACTGGGCGCGCCGCTGCCCGAGGACGCCGCGCTCCTGACGACCGGCGTGCTCATCCAGCACGGGACGGTGCGGCCGGAGATCGCCTTGCCCGTGGTCCTCGTCGGCGTGCTCGTCGGTGACGCCGGGCTGTTCTTCGCAGCCCGCAAGCTCGGACGCCACGCCTACGACCGCAAGACGTTCCAGCGGATCCTGCCGCCCGCGCGGCGTGCCCGGCTCGAGGACGCGTACCGCCGCTATGGCGGTCGCATGGTGTTCTTCGCGCGCCACGTCGGCGGCCTGCGCGCGGCGGCGTTCGCGATGGCCGGCATCTCGGGGATGCGACCGACGCGGTTCTTCTTCTGGGATGGCCTCGCGGCGTGCCTCAGCGTCCCGCTCATGGTCGCCATCGGGTTCTACGGTGCGACCCACGTGCAGCGCATGCGGGCCGGCGTCGCGACCACGGAGCACTACATCGCGTTCGCAGCGACGCTGGTCGCGGTGGTGCTCCTGATCTGGCACCACGTGCGCAGCTTGCGCGTCATCCCGGATCGAGTTGCCGGCGAGCCGGCACCTGCGGCTTCGCGTTGAACATCCAGGGTCCCGATCCTGCTCGGGTGAATCCCGCGGGCACGCTCACGCCGTAGTCGCTGCCAGCTATGGTGCGAGCGAACCCGCGATCGCCTCGACGTCGGCGCCGTACGAGAGGTACGGCACGCCGTCGATCATCAGATCCGGCGCTAACATGCTCATGAAGGCAGCGTTGGACTGGATCTCGGCGAGATCGACGGAGCAGTCCTGATTCGTATCGAACAGCCCGAGGTACCCCTTGCCGTACGAAGGGTCCACACAGCCGCAGTCGGGGGGGCTGGCCGGATCGACGCAGTCCTGCGCGACAAAGCGGTCGATCAGGAACTCGAGCTCGGGGAAGATCACGCTATCGAGCTGTTCGAGGCTCACCGCACCACCGATGCGGGCGATGAACCCATTCGCCGTCGGAGAGATGTACTCGACGCGGGCAGAGGAGAGCTGCAACGTGAGCGGGCGATCGGGAACCATGGCGAGCTGGATCGCAAGCTCCCCGGGACCGGCCGTCAGCAGCCCGTTGGCGATGGTGCCGACCAGCGGCGTCAGGTCGGCACCATTCGGATCGAGCTCGAACACGCCGCTCCCATCCAGGTGTTGCGCGCACGTGGTGTCGCTCGCATCGACGCACGGCGGCGGCGACGGGTTCGCGCCGAGATAGGTCGTGAACCTCGCCGCGTCCGCGTCGACCAGCGACGAGGTCAGCACGTTCGCGAGCAACAGCACGTCACCGTGCGCCACCGCGCTCGCCGTGGCGCCGATCAGATCGGGCGTGATCCACCTCAGGGCCTCGGCCAGCTGGTTGTCTCTGGTCGTATCGCCGTCGAGATCGAGGCCGAAGTCAGGCTCGAGCTTGGTGAACACGTAGAAGTTGTCCTGGGGCGCGGAGCCGGCGATGTAGATGATCGCGCTGGCGACGGTCGCGCTGTCGGTTCCGTACTGAAACCTCGTCGGCGTCTGCGGATTGCCGGTGCTCGCGGTGATCAGGACCGCGTACGGACCCGCGGTCAGTGCGCCGGGCGGCACGTCGAGTTGCGTGTCGGTCGTGTAGAGCTCCGCGGCCAGCGTCGCCTGGGTCGAGACCCCATCAGCGCTCGGATGGAGGCGCTGGAAACGAACCTGGTAGAAGGTCGGCGTGCCCACCGTCGGCGCCTGCCACGCGAGGTGCGGCGTCACAGGTACGTCGGCTTGCTGCACGAACAGACTGGTGCCGTTGATCGTTGGATTCTCGACGGGACCGAGCAAGGGTGCGACGGCCTGGCTTCCTGTCGCGGGGAGCAGATTCGTGTGACTGGTTCCGATCTGGAACCCACGCGCGAACGTCGTTCCGGGCAGCCAGTACCGCACGCCCCACAACGATCTCGCCAGCAAGGATGTCGTCCACCCTGGGAGCTGGCCGTAGCCGAGGTTGGTCGCCACCGTCGACGGTGCGTCGACCGGGAGGTGGATCAGTGCGTAGTCGATGCTGCCGGTGTACATGCCCAGATAGTCCGGCCCGGGAACGCCCTGGACGTCGACGTACGTACCGATCGAGAAATTGACCCTCGCCGCCCCCGCGTTCGGCCCGAGCTTGGTCGGATAACCAGCGGCCGGCGTGTAGCCCACGATCTGTGCGTACGCGGGCTGGTCGATGCTGACCGTGAACGTGGACGCGGTGGCGACATCGGAGAAGGTGCCGGTGATGTCGTTCGTCCCGCCCTGCGTCTGGGTGAACGGCGCGGGGGTCAGGACGCGTGTGAGCGCGTGATACGGGACCGGGGTCGCGTCCGCGGTCTGCCGCGCGGAGAGCTGGCCGACGAACAGCGCGTCCCCTAGATCTCCGCGGATCAAATTCGCCGTGCCGCAGCAGTCGAGTGCGTGCTGGTTCGACACAACCCCCGTGAGTGTCGTGGCACCTGGGGCGATCGTGAGGTGCTGCTGCTCCTCGAACCACCACGTGTCCGCGTCGGGCGCCAGGATCTCGATCCCGTCACCCTCCTCCCAAGGCTCGAGGTTCGTGATGTTCAGATTCAGCTGGGCCGACGTCGACGGTACGAGGCCCGGCCGCCCGGCTCGAACGACGCCTGCATCGAAGGCATCCGCGGCGGTGACGAAGTACCGGTTGTCGATGTTCAGCGTGACCGACCCCTCGGGCAGGCCCGAGATCGAGAACGTGCCCGCAGCGGTGCCGGTGCCGGTGATCGTGGTCCATCCGCCGCTGCCATCAGCGACGAGCGCAACCACCGGCGTGGTGGTGAAGTCGATCGGCTCGTTGATGATCCCCGACGTGCGCCCCCACGAGGTGATCGCCGAGCCCGTGAGCGTGCGCGTGCCGGTGTTCGGGCCGGCGTAGCCGCCGCTGAAGTGGACGACCTCCGCCTCGACGGCGCCGGCCACGACGCGACCGCCGATGCGCTCGAACTCGGTCTCCGAGCCGAGCTTGGTCCAGTACATCGAGGCGGTGGTGACGTCCGCGGAGACCGGTAGGCGGACCGTGATCGGCACCGCGAACACGACGCCCTCGGGTTCGAAGCGATAGACCGGAGACACCGCGCCTGCAGGTGCCGCCTCGCTGGTGGCCGTGACGCTGATCATCGTGTCGGCGTCGAGAGCGCCGGGCGGAACGACGATCTGGGGACCACCGGGCTCGCCGATCGTCCCGCCCTCGTCACCGACCATGCCCGAGGCCATCATGCTCGAAGGGGCGTCCGAGAGCGGCGCATCGGGAGGCAGCTCCTCGTGCACGCCGTCATCACCGCACGCCGCGAGGACCATCACGAGCACCCCCGAGCACACACAGATCGCGCGACGAGTATCCATCGCGCGACTATCGATGATCCCCCGGGCGCCGGGAATCCAGGGAATCCCCTACGCCGCTACCGCCGCGGCTTCACCGGTCTCATTCCTCGCTGTCCTTGTCCTTGCCCCGGCGTTCGATCCGGGCCGCATTGCCGAGCTCGCGATGGATCCGCGCGACGCGCTCGACCTGCCCCTTCGCCGGGAACCGCTCGTAGAAGCCCTCGACCTGGAACTGCCGCGCGAGGTCGCTCCACGGCGACAGCCGCCGCGTCCAGCGCTTGACGCGATCGTCCTTGGGCTCGGCGTCCTCGTGCGCGAGGTCGGCGCACACGCGGAGCATCGCCTTGAGCGTCACCGGGCGGGTGATCATGTAGCGCGGGTGGCCCCACGCTTCGCCCCACGCCTTCTCGGCGGCGCGCAGGAAGTCACGCACGATCTCGTAGTAGCGCTCGGCCTCGCGCGGGAGGTTCTGCTTCTTGCCGAGCTTCTTCCACTCCGACGACGCCCAGCGGTGCAGCTCGTTGAACAGCTCGGCCTGGAGGATCCACTTCTCCTGCTTGCTGCGGCCGCCGAGCCGATTGATCTTGTAGCGCAGCGGGCTATCGCCCTCGCGATAGAGGTGATCGACGATGCGCGCGGCGAACTTCTTGTCGGGCGCGGCCCACGACACCTTCTCGTACAGATCGACGAGGTGGCTCTTGTTGATGCGCGTCGGCGTCGAGTTGATGATGACGAACATCTCCGTCGCGAAGTCTTCACTCTTGCCGTCGAAGATCACGCACGGGACGTGGATCGTGCGCGCGTCGTCGGGGCGCTCGCGGCGGAAGAAGTGCAGCGCCGCGAGCCGGTGCTGGCCGTCGATGATGAGGTACTTGCCCTTCGGCTCGGTCAGGTTGCCGACGTTGGTGAACGGCTTGACCGGATCGAACTTGAGCTTCTCGTCGGTGAACAGCAGCACGGTGCCCGGGATGGGCGGCTGGCTCACCGCGGTCTCGTAGAAGTTCTGGATCTGGCTGACCTTGGCCTTCGACAGCTGGCGCTGGAACGCGGCGTCGCTCGCTTCGATCTTCGAGATGAACTTCGCGACCTCGTCATCGTCGGCGACCTCCTCCCCCGGCAGGCTCGGTGCGCCTTCGGCGTAGAACCGGCTGATGAAGCGCGCCTTCTCGAGGATGTCGTCGACGGGGTACGCGCAGAAGTAGAAGACCGAGTCCTTCTGACGGATCTGGGTGGCCAGCACGGCCCAATCGTAAGAGATCTCCCGAGCAGGCGGGGCTCAGTCGATGTCCCAATCGATGTCCGACATGCTCTTGTCGTTGCGGATGTTCACGGCACGTGTCCGCTCGTCGGACGGCTGGCTGGCGCGGCGCTGGCGCTCGAGCTGCGCGTAACTGTCGACCGACGCGAGGCTCGTCGCCTGGTTATCGAGGTCGTCGGGGAAGCCGACGCCAGGCTCGGTCTTGGGGACGGTCTCGAGGAACTTCTGGACGTGCGGATCGAGGATGGTCGCGGGCTGATCGAAGGCGTCGTTGTCGAGCGCGCGCGCATCGATGTTCGCCATGCGCGTGGGCTCCTGCCCGAACGGCTCGCGCGAGGGGGGCGGCAGCGGCTTGCCCGAGGGCGCGGGGCGCTGCGGCACGAGCGCGGGCGGCCGCGACGACGAGGCCGGCGACGGCGGCGGGTTGCGCACGTCCCGCAGGATCTGATCGTTGACCTGACGCGTGGGCTCCTCGTTGAACGGCGCGGGGACCGGCCGGCGGACGGGTTGCGGCGGCTGGACCGTGGGTCGCTTGCCGCGTGACTTGCTCGCCTGCGCCTGCGCGAGCCCGACCACGACGGCCGGCTTGGCAGGCACGTCGAGTCGCGGCGGCGCAGGCGGCGCCATGGACGGCGGATGCGCGGGCGAGTCATCCTCGAAGTCGAAGTCGAAGCTCTGCGCGGGCGGCGCGCCGATGAACACCTGCGAGTCCTCGTCGGCGAGGCGGCCTCCTTCGTCGCGCAACATGCGCAGGATGCGGGTGCGCTCGCCGGAGGTCAGCTGATCGCGGCGGCCGTGGCCGCTGTGGGTGCTCGCGTTGATAAAGCCGCCCTGCGACTTGCCGCGCTTGGCGAACTCCGAGAGCGGCACGGGCGCCTCGAACTTCTTGCCGCGGGCTGCTGCTGCGGCTGCGGCCGGCGGCGGCGTGAGGCCGGGCATCGGCGGTGGCGCGGTCGGCGGGCGCACGGCGCGCGCGGGCGGCGGCGTGTGTGCCTTGCTCGAGAAGATGCTGGTGGCCGAGCGCAGCCACTTGCGCGGACCGCTCACCGGCGGCGCCGGCTGGGGCGGCATGCCCAGGCCGATCGCGGCCGCCGCGGGTGGGAGGCCGACGCTGCCGCCGAGGATCTGCGACGCGGCCCGGGCCGCATCCTCGGGGCAATCGATCGCGTAGGGCGCGAAGCGGCGAAGGATGTCGTCGCTCTTCCCCATCTGGTGCTGGTGCGGCCGCTCGACGAAGCGCACGCCCATCTTCTCGAGCCATGCGATCGGAGGATCGGCACCGATCAGCACGAACGCGCCGTCGTTCGGATAGCGCTTCTGCGAGCCGTCGCCGAGCGCGAGCGTCACCGCGTCGGGCTCGAAGTTGACGACCTGTGAGCCGAGCTTGGCCTTGATGCGTCCCTCGGCGGCGTACTGCTCGATCGTCTGCTTGTTCTTGGGCGCGGCGCGATTGAAGCCCTTGCCGCGGTACGAGATCATGACCTTCGCGCCCGCGTCGGCGAGCGCGAGCGCCGCTTCGCACGCGCTATCACCACCACCGACGACGAGCACCGCGCGACCGCGCCACTCGTCGGGGTCCTCGAGCAGGCTGTAGACCTTGGGCAGGTTCTCGCCTTGGACTTGCAGCGTGCGCGGCTTGCCGCGCGTACCGATCGAGAGCACGACGCGCTGCGCGCGATACGCACCGACGGTGGTGCGGATGTCGAACGCGCCGTCGGGGCCCCGCTGCACGCTCTCGACGGACTCTCCCTGACGCACGCGCACGCCGACGCGATCGAGCAGCTCGCGCCAGATCGGGATCAGCTGCTCCTTCGCGCTGTCGAACACCGGCAGCAGCGACAGGTTCTGCGTGTCGTACGGCTCGGCCATCACGAGCTTGCCCTTGGGGTAGCGCGCGATCGTCGACGCGATCTGTTGCTCCTTCTCGAGCACCACGTACGACAGGCCCTTCTGGATGCAGCTCAACGCCGCCGACAAGCCACCCGGGCCGGAGCCGACGATCACGACGTCGACGACGGTCTCGCTGCGGCCGAGCGCGCCCGGGTACATGCCGGTCACGAGCATGTGCTCGATGACGGCGCGCCCGAGGTTCGCCGCGTTCTTGACCAGCGGCTTGCCGGCGACCTCGCCGATCAAGTACTGGCCCGGCACGGCGGTCTGGAAGTTCTCGTCGATCTCGGGGATCTTGAGCGGTGGCGGCGTGCCGCCCTCGGGGAACATGACGAGGGCTTCGGTCGGGCACGCGAACATGCATGCCTCGCACTGGATGCAGTCCTGAAACCGCAGCACGCGGCTCTTGTTCGCGACCAGGTCGAGCACGTTGGTCGGGCACACCGCGACACACGCATCGCACCCGGTGCACCGGTCATCGTTGATGTCGTGGATCAGGATCCGCGGACCGCCGACCTGCGCGGGCTGCACCATCGCGTGGTGGCGCTTGCGGGCGGACAGCATCGTGAACACCGCCATCACGAGGACAGCGAGGCCCCCGAGCGCCAGCGGGACGACCCAGGTCACGAGGTGAGGATACCCTACTTAGGGGGCGTACGCGCCTCGACGTGCTCGACGAAGAAATCCTGGACATCTCGCATGAGTCCATCGAGCTCACGCCCGGCGACCTCGATCGGCGCGCCGATGGTGACGTCGACGGGCTGGCCGGTGCGCGCCGACTTGCCGCCGCGCGGCAGGATCTGGATCGTGCCCCGGATCGCGACGGGGACGATCGGGGTGGCGGTCTCGAGGGCGAGGTGGAAGCCGCCCTTCTTGAGCTTGCCGATCCGGCCATCGCGCGAGCGCGTGCCTTCGGGCGCGAGGTAGATGCTCACGCCGTCGCGGACGAGGCGCGCGGCGTATTCGATCGAGGCGAGGGCGCGGACGTGGTTCGATCGATCGACCTCGATGAACTCCGCCGCGCGCAGGCCGCGTCCCCAGAGCGGGATCTGAAACAGCTCCTTCTTGCCCAGCATCCGGATCGTGGGCGACGGCAGCGTCGCATAGAGCACCGGGATGTCGAGGTGGCTCTGGTGGTTCGACATGTACACGTACGCGCGCCCCGGCGGCACGCGCTCGGCGCCCGTGGCGTGGAGGCGGATGTCGAGGAGCTCGACGACGCGGCGCCCGAACCACCGCGTGCGCTCATCGATGGACTCCCGCTGGAGATCGCCGCGAACGAGCTCGACGAGCGACGGCGCCGTGACGCGCGCCATCGCACCGAGTACGCGCACGCTATCGATGAGCGACATGGTTTGCATCCTACTCGCGACGTGCGCCCAGGTGGGAGATGTCGACATTCGCGCGATCGCGTTTGAGATCCAGCGTGCGTGTTACCTTGTGTTCGATGTCGCGCTCGCTAGCGGTCCTAGCCGCTTGCTTGCTGCTGTGCAGCCGCACGGCAGGAGCGGACGCGATCGACAGCAACGTCGCGCAGCTCGAGAACGGGCCGACGTACAAGGTGCGGCTCGCGGCCGCGCTCGCGCTGTCGAAGTCGCGTGATGCGCGCGCGGTGCTCGCGGTGGCGAACGCGCTCGAGCGCGACGACGATGCCACCGTGCGCCGCGTGTCCGCGCTCGCACTGCAGACGATGATCGATGGACGCACGCCGAACGATGCGCGCGCGCTCGGGATCGAGGCGCTCGAGCGCGCCTCGACGCTCGACCGCGACGCGAAGGTGAAGTCGACCGCGACCGCCTCGCTGCGCGCCCTCGCCGCGTTCCGCAAGAAGCGGGCGGCGACGAAGGGACCGCCGGTGTTCGTCAACGTGGATGCCACGATGGATCAATCGAAGCGGCTGCCCAAGGACGCGAGCCTCAACGTCACGAAGATCGTGAAGTCGAAGGTCGAAGGCACGGGCTACGCGACGACATGGCCGGGCGGCTTGCCCACGCAGGCGGAGCTGTCGTCCAGCCGCTCGCGTGCGTTCATCGTCGCGGCCTCGGTGAAGAAGGTCGATGTGAAGAAGGCCGGCACGCAGACACAGATCGCATGCACGGTGGCGATCCGGGTCGCGCCGTGGAGCGGCAAGGACGGCGGCGAGAAGTGGGAGGCGAACAAGGCCGCGACGGCGAGTGGCTCGGCGAAGGCGAGCACGAGCTCGCGCGAGCGCGATATCCAGAGCGGCATCCGCGACTGCGTCGAGGCGGTCGCCGAGGACGTCGCCGCGCGCCAGGTCGTGCCGTTCTTGAAGCGCGTCGCGCTCGTGCCGTAGTGGTTCAGTGGACGTGCACGGTGACCTCGGCGGACAGGCCGGGGCGCATCGCGACCTCCGGGACCTTGTCCCACCGGATCTTCACGGGCACGCGCTGCACGACCTTCACGAAGTTGCCGGTCGAGTTGTCGGCCGGGATCAGCGAGAACCGCGAGCCGGTCGCCGGCGCGATCGTCTCGACGACGCCGTGGAACGTGCCGCTGTACGCGTCGACCTCGATGTCGACCTTGTCGCCGGGCTTCATCGCGCCGATCTGGGTCTCCTTGAAGTTCGCGATCACGTAGGTCTCGTCGGGGACGAGCATGAGCAGCGCCGCGCCGGGTGACACGGTCTGCCCCGGGTGTGCGCCGAGCCGCGAGATCACGCCGGAGGTCGGCGCGACGACGGTCGCGAACGAGCGGTTGAGCCTGGCGTTATCGAGGGCGTTCTCGGCGATCTTCACGCGCACGTGCGCGAGCTCCGCGGCGGCGCGCGCCGCGGCGACCTGCTGATCGACGGGCCCACTCTGGGTGACGCGGCCCTCGGCCTCGGCGACACGAGCCTGTGCGACGCCGCGGTTCGCGCGCGCGAGGTCACGCTGCGCGATCGCCGAGTCGAGGGCGGCCTTCGCGACGTCGTAGGCGCGGTTTATCTGATCCATCTCGCTCCTGGTGATCGCCCCCTTCTCGAGGAGCTGCTGCGAGCTGGTGCGCTCGGTGGTGGCGAGCGCGAGGTCGGAGCTCGCGCGCGCGACCGCGGCCTCGGCGGCGCGCGTGGCATCACCGGCGCTCCTCACCGACGCGCTCGCGCCGGACAGCGATGCCTTCGCCGACGACAGGCCGCCTTTCGAGGATGACTCGATGATGCCGACCTGCGCATCGGCGACGGCGGACTGCTCCTTCGCGGCCTCGAGGTCGTACTCGGCGCGCTTGACCTCGACGTCGAGGATCGCGGGGTCGATCTCGAACAGCACGTCACCCTTGTGGACGCGCTGGTTGTCCGTCACCTTCGCCGTCATGATCACGCCGCCGACGCGCGCGGCGACGGGCACGACATCGGCCTCGACCTGCGCGTTGTCGGTGGACTCCTTGCCGGCCGTCCACCAGCGATGTGCGTACCAGCCGCTCGCGGCCAGCAGGGCCACGATGGCGAGGATGAGGTACGCGCGCCCGGCGCGCTTGGTGCGTTCAGTGGCGGTCTTGTTGACGGCTTCCATCGGTTACTCCATCGACATCTCGACATGCGCCGGCTTCTCGTCGCGGCGCACGCGCAGGAACAGCAACAACGGCAGCACGACCAGGAACGTGATCATCTGCAGGATGAAGGTCTTGTCGAAGCCCATCACCGTGCCCTGGATCGCGGCGCGGCCGGCGAACGACTTCTGCATCAACGCGGTCGCGAGGTCGGGAGACATCCCGCGCGCGAGGAGCGCCGCCTTGGTGTGCACGGCCTCGGCCGCGACCTCGGGCCGGAGCAGCGTGACGTTCGCGGCGAGCCCCGCGGTCGCGCTAGCGCTGTAGCGCGAGAACAGATTTGCCACGACGGACAGGCCGATCGAGCCGCCGATCTGGCGGATGAAGCTGTTGACGCCGGCGGCGGCCGCGAGCTGATCGCGCGGCACGTTGGACAGCGCCGCGGTGGTGAGCGGCACGAACAGGAACGCGAACCCGATGCCGGTGATCGCGAGCGGCGCGAGCAGATGCTCCGTCGGGGTCTGCAGCGTGATGTCGGCCTGCATCCAGCACCCGAGCGCCGCGCACAGCATGCCGAAGCCGACGAGCCATGCAGGACGCACCCGGTTGTAGAGCTTGCCCACGATCGGGGTGGCCACCATCATGGCGATCGTGCGCGGCAACAGCAGCACACCCGACTGCGTCGCCGAGTAATGCATCAGCTCCTGCGTGAACACGGGCAGCAGGAACATCGACCCCATCAGCACGGCGAACACGAGCCCCGAGATCGCGGTGCCCGACGCGAACGTGGGATCGCGGAACATGCGCAGATCGATCACCGGTGCGACGGCAGTGAGCTCGCGGATGATGAACGCGGCGAGGCCGACGCCAGCGATGTAGGTCGCGACCAGGATCTTCGTCGACTCGAACCAGTCCTCGCTCGCGCCTTCTTCGAGCACGAACATCATCGCGCCGACGGCGATCGCCATGAGGACGATGCCCTGCCAGTCGAGGTTCGCGCGCAGCTTCGCGGCGTACTTGCGCTGCGCCACGAGCACGTCTTCGGGCTCGTAGACGTTGCGCCACGTGAGGTACGCGCCGAGCACGCCGACCGGCAGGTTCACGAAGAAGATCCACGGCCACGACATGTTGTCGGTGATCCAGCCGCCGAGCACCGGCCCCACGGCGGGACCGACCATGATCACCATCGAGAAGATGGCCATCGCCATGCCCTGCTCGTTCGGCGGGAACGTCTGGCGCAAGATCGCCTGCTGCGTCGGTTGCAGCGCCCCTCCGCCGAGGCCCTGCAGGATGCGCCACAGCACCAGCATCTCGAGGGAGCGGGCGGTCCCACACAGCACCGAGCCGAGGGTGAAGATGACGAGCGACGCGAGGTACACGCGCTTCTGGCCGAAGAACGAGCCGAGGAAGCCGGTCAACGGCATGACCAGCACCATCGCGATCATGTAGGCCGTCGTGATCCACGTGATCTCTTGCAGCGACGCGCCGAGCTCGCCGCGGATCTGCGGGATCGCGACGTTGACGATCGAGGTGTCGATCGTCGCCATCAGCGAGCCGAACGCGATCGAGATCGCGACGGTCCACTTGCCCGCGCGCGGCGCGCTGCTCACCGCTTGCGCCTCGCGCCGTCGAGCACGAGCGACACCACGGCATCCGCGACCTCGGGAAACGATCCGCCGGTCTCGACCCGGTGGACGAGCACGGCGCGGAGCGAGCCGATCAGCATGATCTCGACGATCTCCGCCGAGCTCTTGGCGATGACGCCCTCGGCGACGCCTGCGACCACCATCTCCGCGACCGCAGCACGCAGGTCGGCGTGCGAGCCCTGCGGCTTGAGGTGCTCGGCGGAGAACACGACCTTGACGTAGCGGCGGTGCTCCTCGAACGCCTGGAACAATGCGCGCATGAACGTGCGCAGCCGCGGCTCGAACGCGAGCTCCTTGCCCGCGCCGATCGCGGCGAGCAGCTTCGGGCGCAGCGTCGCGCGGCGTGTCTCGAACAGCGCGCGCACCATGGCGTCGCGGTCCTCGAAGTAGTTGTAGAGGGTCCCTACGGCCACGCCGGCCTTCGCCGCGATCTGGGTGAGCGCGGTCCCCTGCAGCCCCTTCTCCGCGATCAACTCCTCGGCCGCGTCGAGGATCGCGGCGCGCACCTTCTCGCGCATCTGCGTCCGCAGCGCCATCCGCCGGCGGCGGATTGAATCCAGATTCACGAAAATGAATCTACGTTCACAGCGAGAGCTCGGCAAGGGCGTACGATGCCGTCATGCGTGGAGCTCACCTGCTGCTGGCGCTCGTGGTGGTCGGCTGTTCGGGTGACACCAAGGGCAGCTCCCAGGATGGCGGCGAGGGCGACGATGCCGGCAACGGCTCCGACGCCGGAACGGTCGACGACGATCCGGTGCCGGCGGATGCGATCTACCTCGACCCCGTCAACGGCAGCCCGACCGCCCCCGGGACGGCCGATGCGCCCTGGCCCGGCCTCGCCGACTCGATCGCGGCGGGCCTCGTCGCCGACGTCCCCGACGGCAAGACGCTGGTGCTGCTCGACGGCAACCACGGCAACGCCACGTTCGAGGGAGAGCACGCCACCGCCGTGACCATCCGCGCGGCGCCGGGCGCCACCCCCCAGCTCGGCCGCCTGGAGCTGAAGCGTGGCAGCGGCTGGCACCTACGCGGGCTGACCGTCAGCCCGGCGTTCGCGGCAGCGCCGTACAGCGGCAACATCGTCTCGCTCGGCGAGAGCGGCACCTCGACCGACCTCGTGCTCGAGGACAGCGTGGTCTACACGGCGGCTGACGCCAGCGCGTGGACCGTGGCGGAGTGGATGTCCGCCAACAGCGGCATCCTCCTCGGCCGCAACGGCACCGGCCTCGCCGTCCGGCGCACCCACGTCTACAACGTGCGGTTCGGGATCGCGATCACCTCGTTCGACTCCACGCTCGAGGGCAACCTCGTCAACGACTTCTCGGCGGACGGCATCCGCGTCACCCGCGACGGCGGCAAGGTGATCGACAACGTCATCAAGAACGTCTACGTCGGCGACACCGACGGCGACGCCAACCATGACGACGCCATCCAGTGCTTCCTGTTCAACGTCGGCACGGGCACCGTTCGCGACGTCACGCTCCGCGGCAACATCATCATCAACCGCGAGGATCCGGCGCAACCGTTCCCCGCGTTCCTCCAGGGCATCGGCTTCTTCGACGGCCCGCTGGTCAACTTCACTGTCGAGGACAACGTCGTGTTCGTCGACCACTACCACGGCGTCTCGCTCTACGACGCCCAGGGCTCGCGCATCACCAACAATCTCACCTACACGCGCTGGGGCACCGAGCGCCGCCCGTGGGTCATGCTCGGCCAGAAGCTGAACATGGCGTCGGGCAACACCGTCCACGACAACATCGCTCACAGCTTCAACTTCACCGCCGACGCGACGGTCGACGCGGCGAACAACACCACGGTCACGGAGACGGTCGCCGAGGAGCGCCTCGCCGCGCGCCGGACCGCGATCGAGGCCGCGTGGGGCGCGACGCTGCGCGACGGCGCGAAGCGCTGAGCCATGGCGTCGTCGTCGCGAGCCTCAGCGGTTCCTGCTGTGCCCGCGAACGCCACGCCATGCCGCGGGTCGATCCACGATGCTTCAGGCAATCCGCGTCGACCCTAGCGCGCGCGGCGCTGCTCCTCACGCCTCCGCACCGCCGGCACTTCTTCGAGCTCGAGCAGTCCGCACCGTCGCCAACCCACGTTGAGTAACCACGATCCCGCCGGTGCGACCGTCCGTTCTTCCGGAGGCATCAGACCTCGCCTCCATCCTTGATCACGCCAGCCATCAAACCACCACGCCGACGAGAACGGATCGATCCCGTTCCACCGAGCGTCGAGATGCTCGCCGTGCCGCCGCGCGTTCTGCATCACGTAGCAAAGCGCCGCGCGCGTCTGCCGCGGCGTCTTGATCACCTCGCAGTGATAGCGGTCGTCGAACACGCGGCCCTTCCGTCCGAGCACGCGGTTGAGCCCACGCGCCACGCGCACCTCCCATGCCTGCACCCCTGCCGCCAAGCTCGCCGCATCCTTCGCCTCGCAGATCATGTGGATGTGGTTGCCCTGGATCGAGAACTGGCAGATCCGGAACGCATCCTTCTGACACCCACGGACGAACGCGCGCCGCAGCACGCTGCACAGCTCGAAGTTGCGTAGCCGCGCCACATCGGAGCGCACGCGCGTCGTCACGTGCACCGGATAGCGAAACGCCGTCGACGGCCGCTTCACATGCGCGACCCGGCGGCGCGGCCCCGAACGCTTGCGCCCCGCACCCGGACGCCAGCCACCGTGCCTCGGCGTGCGCTTCGGCCGCTTGCCGAGCGGCAGCTCGCCTTGCACCGCCCCTTCCTTGCCCTTCGTATTGCCCCGCATGGCCATTCCCTCGTCTTGATTCGGCATAGAATCACAAGGCCAACTCGAAGTCAACGAGATCGACACAGAACAAGGAATTCCGACGAGAACGCGCACCGCCTGTCGCCGGTGCCGGACATGTGGAGAGCGCGCCGAGGCGCACCGGCATCAACGCGCGCGCTCCCCACATGTCCTTGACCAACCCTTCGGGCCTCCGGCCCATCTGAGTTCTGGGCCGTGGTTCCGGAATGGGTTCTGGGTTCCGAAA
>Ga0247822_10000208_pt1 | contig 28371 bp, 32 predicted proteins | sample 13C_Cellulose_Da_FD_192423 | JGI IMG/M metagenome (GOLD analysis project Ga0247822, IMG submission 192423) | Soil microbial communities from agricultural site in Penn Yan, New York, United States - 13C_Cellulose_Day30 | ecosystem: Environmental > Terrestrial > Soil > Agricultural land | place...
ACGGCTTGCCACTTTCGGAGTTCCGCTCCAAAGGGGCGGGGACCCCGGCCATCGCGGTGAGCCACGCGCCGATGATGGTGAGGACGAAGTCGGTGTCGAGCTTCTTCAGTCCGTCACGGTTGGTGGGAACGGTCCGTACGCCGTCTTCGGTCAGCTCTTCGAGGTTCCAGGAGACGAGGCACCCGATGAAGATGTCGAACATCTTCTCGGTGTCCTCGACGCTTTCCTGGGTCAGCGACTGAATCCGCTGGATCTCCAGGTAGCCGCCGAGCGGAAGACCGCGCATCGACACCTGGAGACCTTCGTATTCGCGCCCTTCGAACTTCAGGTCGTACGTCTTGGGTGTGAGCAGAAATCCCATGGGAGTCTCCTTGCGTGAGTCAGGTACATGTCATCTCAAAGAGATGATCATGCCCACAGGGGCACCGTTCCGTCCGCCAGGACTCCGGGAACGGAGAACGTCAGCTCACCGCTGTCGGACCGGCTGAGCGGGTAGTCCGTGAACAGGCACTCGTTGGCGAGGGTCTGACCGGACACCGTCAGGGTGACGGTGCGCGCCACGCTCGTACTCGGGACCGTCTTGAAGACGTCGTGGCTCATGTTCGAGGCGTCGTTGAAGACGCCGTTGAACGTCACCGAGAAGTCCGCCAGCAGGAGGAGCCTCTCGTACGCGCTCTTGTCGATGCCGGTCACGTCCTGCACGCCACGCGGGGTGGCGAACTGGAGGGACGTGAAGTCGTTCTTGATGGCGCGCACCGTACCCGCCGCATCGTCGACCGATGCGGTGGACCAGCCGAGCCCGTTTTCCTTGCTCATGATGTGTCCTCCTTTGTCCTATTCAGCCGCGCTGGTTGAGGCGGGCGATCTCTTCCTGATGAGTCGCGAAGTCGTCGACCCACTGGTCCGGCCGGTCGTACGTACGACGCATCCCGTCCGGGCTGCCCCGGTGGTCACCGTTCCTGCGCACGAACAGTTCCTCGCGTTCGATGCGCTTCCTGTGCTGCCGGAAGCACGACTGTCCCGCCTTGAACGAGAACGTCGTCAGACCGTCGGGCCTCTTGGATTCCGAATAGGAGCGGCGGGCGTCCTTGCGGATGTAGTGCGCCTGTCGCTGCCCCAGCGGTGTGCTCTCGTCCACGTTCGTGTCCCAGCCGTTCACGTGGGCAGCGCATTCCACCTCGGCGCAGGTGGCGTCCTGCCAGTGCGTGGACGTCGGGGCCACGATGCCGAAAGTCTGGTAGCCGTGCACAGGCATCTTCGGCTCGATGCGGTTCATCTCGTACGCCATCAGAAGGTCACCCCTTCCGTGGTGTTCTTGACGACGGACACCGCGAACGACAGGGATGTGAACCCGGCCGACGTCGTCGTCACAGCACGCACGTACCGACGGATGGTCGATGTGTTCGAGATGGAGATCCGCTCCGAGGTCGGCCCGGCAGTGATCTCGGTGAACGAAAGCCCCGTCACGTCGGAGAACGACGAGTTGTCGGCGGAGTCCTGGATCTTCACGGTGACATCGGTACCGGTGAACTCGGTCACCTGGAGGTATGCCTGGCCGCCGAAAGAGAGCGACTCGGTGGTGTCGATCCCCGTTCCGTTCGTGGCGGCCGTGTCTGTGCGCGTCCCGGCGGTGAGGAGACTCCCCCACTCCAGCCCGTATCCGTTCGCCTGAGCCTGGAGGGAGAAGGTGACCGCTCCGTCGTCTCCCCGGTTGCCGTCGTAGTTGATCTGCTTGGAGACCATCGCGGCGGCAGGGCTGCCGAGCGCGGTGCCTCGGCAGTAAAGGACGTGTACGTCGGCCGTAGGGAGAGCGCTCAGTACGGGGTGGGACTTGTCCGTGTCCGGGTTGAAGTAGCTCGTCCATTCGATACGGCCGTCCCGGATTCCTCCGATACGTTCGTACGCGGACTTGTTGATTCCGGTGACGTCGATGGTTGCAGGACCACCACCGATGGCCCCGAGTGACTGAGTGTCACCGGAGAGGTCGTATCCGCCGACGTAGAGCGCGTCGCCGAGTCCCGACTGCTTGCTCAAGGTAGTCACCCCCTCCTTACGGGACCTGGTCCCAGTTGTCGTTGATGAGCAGCGGCACGGTGATGTCCATGACGCGCATGATCTGGTTGCTGTCGATCTGGAGGTAGCCGGTCTCGGCGGACAGTCCGGAACCGGTGCGGCCCAGTAGGTCGATCGATTCCACGGCACCGCTGAGCGTGTAGTCGCTGCTGAAGGAGTTCATGACGGCGTCCGTAGCGCGCAGCAGCGACAGGTCGATGTCGTCCTGGGGGTCCGTGAGCATCGGCAGCAGCAGGCGGATCGACAGTTCGATGCGTACGGACGTCTTGCTCAGCCCGGAGTTGGCGGGGGACGGGCCGACCGAGTTGACCCAGACGGACGCCGTGAGTCCCTTCTTCGGCGTGGACTTCGGCTCGTGCGTGGTGACCGTGCTGAAAATGCCAAGGCGCTTCAGGTGCGAGGAGACTTCCGAGACGATCCCGGTGACGTCGAGGCTCATCCAAGCCTCCCGATGTACCGGCGAAGGACACGGTCCGCGATGGCCGAGGCGCGACGATTGGTGATCTGTGCAGCCCGCCGGAACATGAAGTAGCCCTTGAAACGGGTGCGATGGCGGTTCTTGCCGGACTCCAGCCACGGACCGTAGGCGACCTGGGAGTCGTCGACCTGCCAGTAACCGCCTGCCTGGTGGCGGCGTATCTGGGACTGGTAGTAGCCGGTCGGGTTCTTCAGAACGCGCGCCAGGCGCATCTGGACCTGGTCCTCGGCGAAGATGGCGATCTCTCGCTCGATGTCCCGGGAAGCCTGACCGAGAATGCGTACACCCCTACCGTCGAGCATGGGTCCGTCGGAATGCATGTGGACGCCCATGTCACACCGCCCCGACCCGGCCAACGCGCCCATGGGAACGCAGCACGGACTTCCTCAGGTCGACCAGGCCACGGGCCGTGGTGTCCCTCTCCCGTTCGGCTTGCCCGGAGACGCGTGCGTACGCAGCGTTCGCCTGCTCCAGGTTGTTGAGCGCTTCGGCCATCGCCAGTTCGCGGACCTGGCCCGGGACGTCCCACCGGTGAACCGTCGCGCCAGTGTCATGGGTTGCCGCTGTCGTACCCAGAGCGCCACGGGTGACGGTGAGGGTGCGGTAGGCGTAGACCGTCGTACCCGAGGCGTGCGCGGCCAGGGTGGAACCGTCCCACGCCCTGATCACGGTAAGCGCGTTGCCGGAGATGTCCACGATCCGCATGCGCTCGGAGCCGATCAGGAGCGTCTCCTCCACGGAGAACTCGGTGCCGTCGCTGACCGATACGGTGACGCCGCTGTCCAGGCCGTCGAGGTCTGCCTGGAGGGTCTGCCCGGTGGAGAGGGTGGTCCTGTTGGTGACCAGCATGCGCTCCGAGTCGACCTTCAGGACGCTGCCTACCCCGATCTGGGCTGAGGTAGGGCCGTCCACGTCCACGCCCGTCTCAGAGGCGTCCAGGGCCGCGACGATGGTGCCGACGGCGGTGGTGTCGTCGCTGTAGCCCCAGGTGCCAGTGATCGCGATGGACCGCTGCCAGGTGTCGTCGGAGGAGAACGTTGCCGCCGACCCCATGTCGATCTCGACGCGGTCGTACGGGGGACCAGAGTTGATGGGCTCCAGGAAGTAGTCCGACGCGGAGAGCGCTACGCCACCAGACGTGACGCTGGTGACGGAGATCAGGTCGTTCTCGTCCAGCCAGAGACGCCATGCTCGGGCGTACTGCTGGTTGGGCCAGTTGAAGTAGCGGGTGGCGAGGACGGGCGCGAAGGTACGGCGAAGGAACCCTTCGACCGACCGCGATGCGGACTCGATCGCTCGGTCAACCTGCGCGTTGTTCCGCGCGGTTTCCTTCATGTCAGCGGAGAACTTCACGTCCTCACGCGTGACCAGCCATACGCCCATCACGCCACCTTCTTCCGACGGCGGTTGGCCTCGGCCACGTTCTCGGAACGCGTGAGCCATCGGCAGTTACCCGGCTCGTAGTTGCCGTCGTTGTCGATGCGGTCGACTTGGTAGTCGGAGCTGGGGCGCTCGCCCATGTCCGCGAGGAAGTTCTCGAGCTTCATCCAGCGTTCGCAGACCGAGATGCCTCGACCCCCGTAGTTCTTGTACGAGGGGACGCTCGGGTACCGGCAGCGGGCAATCATGCTCTGCCATGAGGTGTACGTCGGGGAACGGCGAACCTTCCCGTCTACGACCTCTGTGTGGCCGTGCTTGGTAGCACTCTGTCGCGCGAGCTGCTTGTGCACAGCCGTGCGCGTGTATCCGCTGACCGGCACCTTTGACTCGCTTTCTGTCCTACGGGCCAGGCCCGAGGTGCTGCATGTTGAGTTGTCCATGACAATGCTAGCGCCAAAGCGCTATCTCACGCCAGGTCCGCCCCCCACTGCCTAGGGGCGACGGACCTGGCGTGAAATCATGTCACTTAGCCGTCCTGCGGCCAGAAGTAGTGCTCTTCGAAGGGGCAGAAGAGATTTCCGCGTCCGCCTTCGACGAGCGGCGTTCCGTCGTACGGGCAGGATTGCGGGGCGCTTCCTCGCTCTTCGTCGAGGAGCTGTCGGTCGAGCTGGGCGATTCCGATGAGGGTTTCCCAGGCCACTCCTCCACCTCCCCGGCGTGGGACGGCCCGGTGTGGACCGTGATCTTGGGCATTCCGGTCTCCTCATGGTCCGTGGACTGGCAGTGGGGGCAGGCCAGGAGCCCCACGGCGAACACCGTGGGGCACTCCTGGCAGGTGCGTGTCGCCACGGGCTGCCTCAGCTCAGGGGGGCGCGCATGTTGGCGGGCTTGCGCTTCACCTCAAGGCCGTGCAGGAGGTACAGCACGCCGCCCAGCTGGGCGTTGGTGCCGACGTCCCCGACGTCCAGGGAGACGTAGCTGTAGCCGTCCGAGAGCTGCTCTGCACGAACCTCGATCGCGAGGATCTGCTGGGACTCGGCGGAGGTACCAGCGCCGCCAGGGTCGGCGATGGTGGCGGCTGCGGACTGCGTGACGCGGGACCAGGTCTCGGTGCCCGCCAGGGTGGTCGCCGACTTCAGGTAGTAGTGGTCGATGACCGCGAGGTTCGACGTGGTGCCACCCGAGGAAGCGGTGTGCTGCTTCAGGGTGACGGTCGGGTCGTCTCCGGCGGTGCCTGCGCCCTTGAGGACGAGGATGGTCACGCCGGTCGCGTCCTTGAGGGAGACGCGCTTGCCAGTGGCGGCGGCGGACGACAGGTCGACGGGGGCAGCGCCGACAGAGACGTCGAACAGGTTGCCCAGTGCTTCGATGGCCATGATGGCTCCTTCTGACTGTGTACGGCGGCGGGGGCGTCACTGCCCGCCGCCGGGCCCGGCGAGATGTACTCGCCTGGCCGGGGGGTGTCAGCTGCGGGTCGCGAGCTGGACGAACGGCGACAGGGTGCTGCCGTTGTTCTTCGGGGTGATCGCCGTCTGGAGCCACGGGCGGCCGTCCACGCGCTCGACGATCTTGAACGCGGTCTTGTCCGAGCTGAACTTGAAGTGCGGGGACGAGGTCGCCGTCATCGACTGGCGGTCGCCGATGATGTAGTACGACAGGTCGACGTAGTTGATGTCACCGGCGGTGCCCAGCTGGGAGACCTTCTCGGAGACGATGACCGGGCGGCCCAGGATGGTCATCGGGGCGTCACCCGCGCCGTTCTGGAGCCAGATCGCGGAGCCGCCGGTGCCCACGTTCAGGGCCATCGTGGCGAGCTGCGGGAAGGTGTCCGGGGAGACGATCCACACGGCGTTGCGGTGGGACGACGGCAGCATGCGGGCGTACATCTTGACGATGTTCTCCCACTGGATCGTCGCAGCCGCCTGGCCGGACTCCTTGGCGACCGTGACAGCCGCACCGGCGTTGAGGAAGCCCTTGGGCTGGCCCGTGCCGGAGCCGGAGATGAAGGCGTCGTCCTCGTACCAGGCCATCGCCTCGGGGAAGGTCTGGTCGAAGAAGGAACCGAACGCGGTGGCGTCGGCCATCAGCTCGTTGGGGACCTCGGCGTAGCCGGTGAGCTTCTTGGCCTCCAGGACCATCTGGCCGAAGGACGCCTGCGACTCCGTGAAGGTCGCGCCCTCCTCGGTCCAGTAGCAGACGATGCCGCCGAAGACGGAGGAGACGTTGGAGCTGGAGTCGACCATCGGGATCGGCAGTCGCAGGGACTCCATCGGGATCACGCGGGCGCGCGAGCGGACGATGGAGTTCTCCAGGGACAGCGAGAGGATCTCCGACCGGAGGGTCTCCGGGATCAGGAAGCCACCGTCGGCGGGCACGGTGCTGCCGAAGGAGTTCTGGACCTTCTTGATCTGGGCGGCCTTGTTCTCCAGGTCGCCGGAGTTGGACAGGGTGTCCCGGTGGTGCCAGATGCTCTGGAAGAACTCGGCCGGGCCGTCCATGATGTTGTCGATCGCGGCACCCGGTGCGCGCTTGTTGTACGCGGCACCCTTGCGCGCGGTGAACCCGCCGCCGTTGTTCTTCAGGGCGGCCTGGTTGAGGCGCTTCACCTCGTTGGTGACCTTGTCCTGGCCGAGCATCTCGGCGACGGTCAGCGCAGTCTGCTGGCGGACCTGCTCGCCCAGCTCCTTGTCCTTGTTGTGGACATGGCGGGCGTAGTTCTCCATGAACTCGGAGAACTGGCCTTCCTTCATGACGTTCTGGAGCTTGCTGGTGTCGCCCAGCATTTCCTCCAGCTCCGCCGCGTTGGTCGGAATGACGGTCTTAGCCACGGGGTGCCTCCTTCACGGCGGTCATGGCTGCGCGGAAGGCGGCGAAGTCGAACGCCTCCGGCTCTTCGGTCGCGGGCTCCTCGGCGAGGGCCACGCTGTTCGTCACGTCAGGCTCATGACAAGCAGGAGCCTCATTGACGATGGTCTGTGCGCTCTCGGGAGCGGCGTTCTTGACGGCGGCGTCCGTCTCCTCGGAGCCGAGGATTTCGTCCGCCAGCCCGGCGTCCACGGCTTCCTGGTCGGTGTACCAGGTCTCCGCCTGCATCACGGTGCGCCAGTCCTCGACGGTGCCACCAGCCCTACGGGCGTACACCGAGGCGATGTTGTCGGAGTGCTTGTTCAGCAGCTCGGCCATCTCGGCCATCTCAGCGGAGTTGCCGTAACACATCCCGGCGGCGTCGTGGATCATCATCATGGCGTTGGGAGCCATGGAGACCTTGTCACCCGCCATCGCGATGAACGACGCGGCGGACACCGCCCAGCCGTCCACAATGACGTGGATGTTCGCCGGGTGCTGGCGCAGGGCGTTCAGCATGGCGAGACCGTCCTGGACGTCGCCGCCGGGGGAGTTGATCCGCAGCGTGATGTCCTTGGCGGTGATTCCGCCGAGGTCGGTGACGAAGTCGGCGGCGGACACACCCCAGTACCCGATCTCGTCGTAGACGCTGATTTCGACGCTGGAACCGGCGACGTTCTTGATGTCGTACCAGCGTCCGGCTCGGGCGTTTGCCGGTCGCTGGAAGTTACGCAGCGCGTAGTTACGCATCCTGCTGGCCGGGGGTTTGCGCATGCGGGTCACCTCCCTCGGTGACATCGTTGTCTTTTCGCTGGGGAAGCTCGAAGCCGAGCAGAGGCAGGATCGTGGGGGCGAGGGTGGGGGCCCTCGTGACCAGCGTGATGAGGAGCTGGCGGTCCGCGTCGGCGCTCGGGTCGCCGAAGGACAACGGAGGCATGCCGACCGCCTCCAGGGCTTCGGGTCCGTACACGCCCGCGTCGATCAGGGTCCGCGCGGCCAGCGACTTGGATTCACGATCCCGGGCGTCGGCCTGACGGTCGTCGGGGACGGGATTCACGTAGTCGAACTCGTAGCCCTCACCGAGCGTCCCGAACAGAGGGAGGAAGTCGTTGTTGAGGGCGGCCTTGATGCGCTCCAGCAGCGGGACCAAAACCCAGCGGGCGAAGACCACCTCGGCGGCCTCGGCGTTGGCCCGGTTCACGTCGGTGACGGTTCCCAACAGCGGCTTGGGGAAGCCGAACGCCTCGCGGATCTGCTCGCTGTTGAGCTGCTGAAGCTCGGCGAACTGCATGTCGCGGTGCGCGGCCTGGCGCTCGACCCAATCCATCTCCTCGCCGTCGAGGATGGCGACGCGGTGGGCGTTACCCGGACCCTTGTGCGCCTCGTTCCAGCGGAACTGGAGGCGGCGGAACTCGTCGTCGTCGAGGTCGCGGTTGATCTTGATGATGCCGCCGGGTTCTGCCGAGTTCAGGAAGTAGGATCGGTTCCATTCGTCGGAGTAGCGAACGGACTCGATCTTCGCGAGGACGGACTGCACCGGTCCGATGCCCCTGTAGCTGTCGTACGGGTTGGGGCGGCGGACGAAGATGACTTCGTCCGGGTCCAGGCGCGTCAGGGAGCCGTCGGGGTTCCTGTACTCGTACGCAGTGAGGTACTCGGTCGGGTGCTCGACGACCGCCATGCGGTCGGGGCGTACCGGCCAGATCTCCGTGGGGGCGGAGAAGCCGCTCATCTTGCTCAGCACCCACCAGCCTTCGCCCGCCAGGCACATGTGCTGGGTGAAGACTTCGACGATCTCCTGCCGCGTCATGAACGGGTTGGGCTTGTTCCAGACCTTCAGCGCCAGGTGCTGTGTGACTTCCTGACGATCGTCCATGCCCTCGTGCACGTACGAACGGCGGCCGTCGGTGCGCTTCTTGTACAGCTTCCACTCGACGGCGGCTGCGGCCTCGGAGGTGCGGTTGACGATGGAGAAAACCGTTCCGACGTTCTCCATCGCGCGCAGGGATGCGGCGCCCCCCCGGCTTCCGTAGGTGGGGGCGAGGCGCTGCGGGAGGGATGTCGCGACGGGTGACTTGTTCGTGAACGCGCCCAGGAGGCTGGTCACCTACGCCCCCCTCTCGTCAGGGTCATGTCAATTGCCCGGTCCAACAGTAGCGCAGAAAATCCTCCGACGATATACCCGGCCGGAGCGAGGAACAAGGCCACGCCCCAGGTGATCGCCGCAAGTCCTGCGACAGAAAGCCACATCGACGAAAGGGTCGTCAGATACGCGCGCACACCATCGGGAAGCGCATTCCACATCTTCATCAGCAGGGGTCCCCCGGGCGTCGTCGGACCCGGCTCACCAGGTCGAGCTTGGCCACGACATACCTCATCGCGTCCATTCCATGGTCATTCATCTTCAGGGGCGCTTCCTTGGGGGCCTTGTTCCCTGTGTCGTCCCACACGTAGTCGGAGATCTCATCGATCGTGGACGTCGGCTTGCCCGCGTTGCGCAACTCGGAGTCCTCGTGAATCAAGGCGTCCCGGAAGAAGAAGATGCGGGGCTTTCCGTCGGCCAGCACCTCGAACCGTTTCTGCGTGGCCTGGATACCCCGAGACACATCTTTCTTGGCCTTGTTCACGTACAGACCTTCGAGGTGCTTCATGAGGGTGGCGCGGTCCTCGGCATCATGGTCGGCGAGGATGTACGGCTTCGGATTGCGCGGATACTTCTTGATCTGATGCAGGATGCGCCTGGCGTGATCCTCCACCAGCGTCTTCGAGTGGTAGATCTCCCTGGTCAGATACAGCCGCCCGTCAGGGTCGACGCGCCACCACTGCGCGACGAACGGGTTCACGAAACCGAAGTCGATGCTGATGTACAACGGCCAGTCGTACGGCACCTTGAAACTGTCGATGACGTGGACCGCCGGGTCGAAGTCCTCGTAGATCTGCCCCTCCGCCGCAACCCACCGACCCCAGCGCATCCGCTGATGCCGTGCGCCTTTCAGGGTGTCCAGGCTGTCGAGGTACTCCCTCCCCACCGGCGTCCAGTCGGTGCCGTCGTGGTACGCCGGGTTGTCCTCGTGCTTGGAGTACAGCATCTTCGTACGACCGTCGTCCGCCCGGCGCTTCAGGTGATGCGTCGGTGCTCCCGGGTTGGTCGCCATGATCAACTGCTGGTAGCTGAGCACGTTGTTGCGCAGGCGCGTGATGAGGGTGTCGAGATCCTCGTCGGTTACCTCGATCGCCTCGTCCACGAAGACGATGTCGAACTCGGTCGACAGCAGACGGGACGCCTTGTCCAAGCCGGACACCAGGATCGTGGAGCCGTTGTTGTACCGGAACGCAGGGGGTTCCTGGGCGCTTCCTCCGTAGAAATGCAGCATCCCGGAGCCGATGGCCTCGGCGGCGACCTTCTCCTTGAAGGTCACCAGCGTCGACGAGGCCAGCGAGGCATGCGTCTTGCGGACGATCAGGGCACGGACCTTCGGTGTCATCAGGCACGCCAGGTGAATCTTCATCAGGCACGCCACCGACTTGCCCGTACCGGCGGCCCCAGACATCAGGACTTCACGCCCCCGGTACTTGAACAGATCGACGGCTGCCCCGCGCGGAACGTACTTCACGGTTGCCGTGCTCATGTCACGCCAGATCCGTGACGTCTACGCCGACAACCTCGTACTTCACGGTGCCGGACTGCTCGACCTTGGTCGGCTGGTCCAGGCCCTCCAGCTTGCGGTACGACTCCGCGATGGACTGCATGCGCGCCAGGGCAGCCAGGGCAGGCGCTGCATCGACCAGCGGGTCGCCAGTCTCCGGGTGCGTGACGACCTTGCCGTGGGCGGTGACGTAATGGGTCTCGTTCTTGATCCGCTCCGCCTCGCGGTACTGCTCGTCCAGGCGCTGCCGCTCGAACTCCCGGGCCACGTCGGTGGCGTCGGCTCGGGCAGCCTTGTACGCGCGCTGCACGCGGCTCCAGGCCGTCTGGTACGAGCAGCCCATGCGCTCGCCGATCTCGCGGTACGTCATGCGCTTTCCACGCAGGCGGGCGGCCTCGATTTCCAGGGCGCGCACATCGTCACGCGTGCGGCTCCCCTCGGGCTCCTCTCCTTCGCGAAGCAGGCCGAGTTCTGCCTTCGGGTCGGTGTCCAGGGGGTCTGTCATCGAGTCCTCCGATTGCTTACGTCAAGTTCATGACAAGTAGAGAGTAGCTAGATGTGACAACGTTGTCATGTACCTGTTCGTCAGGCGGCAAGCGAAAGCCCCGGGGGCGTCTGCTACCCCGGGGCTTTCTGGAGGACGACTCCCAGGTCATCCCGCGCTTTGACATCGTCTCATGTCATGTACGCGTCGGCTAGTTCTTGCGTCGATTTCGAGCGATCCTTCGGTGGTCCTCCAGCGAGAGGCTTCCGTGGAAACCGCCCCGTCGGCAGTACGGGACGGTCCACCCCGAGCGTTCGGTGAGAATGGCGATCTGTCCGCCACACGCCCCGCACAGTCCGCCCGTCTCCCATGGGCCGGAGTGCCAGACGCTCCCGAGTCGGACCGGCTCCGAGTAGCCAGGGTCGTCGGCGTCGTACCTGTGAACCTGCTTCCATGCGTACAGGCGTACGCCTGCCTCGTTGTCGGAGATGACCGTGTTGTTTCCACGGATCAGCGCATACATCATCTCCCCGTCGATCGTCGTGGCCTCCACCACCAGAGGAGTGTCATCGCTCTTCACTTCGTTCCCCCAGACGTCGAATCCGTCGTCATCGTGCATCCCATAGTGGTCGTTCGCCACGTCTCTCCTCAGAGGTAGGGACCGTCGAGCTTCTTGCGCTCCCGGCGGACAGTAGCCGCCACGGAGTCCTTGTTGGCGGTCGGAACGGCGGCCAGGACAGCGGCGACGACGTCCTTGTTCGGCGAACCGTTCGCGATCTGTTCGCGAACAAGTTCGGCGATGTTCGCGGGTTCGGGAACAGCGAACTCGCTGGTCACCGGCATGTTCGCCTTGGTGATCGCGAACTGTTCGGCGTCGTGTTCGGCGATGTTCGCCGTGGTGTTCGGCTGTTCGGCCGGTGCTCGCTCGACCGTGATCGCCCCTCCCCGCTCGTGCTCCAGGGCGGCGATCAGGCGGGCCGTCTCGTCGTCCATCAGGTACTCGTCCCGCTTGGACTGGGCGAGCGCCTTGCGCAGTCCGGCCCGCTGCTGACGCTGCCGCAGGAGCACCTGGTACTCCTTGTCGAGGCGGACCCGGGTGGTCTCCATGGCGATGAACCACACGCCCTTCGCGGCCAGGGAGACGGCCGCCCCGATGACGCCGACGAACACCGCGTCCACCAGGTGGCCGTGCCAGACGATCGCCGCCATGGACACCAACAGCGCGGCGACACCGGCGTTGCGCGGCAGCTTGATCTTCTCGTCGTCGTACCGGTTCAGGTATTCGGCGACCAGGCACGCCGCCCAGGCCACGTCGAAGACTCCGGCGACGCCGTAGCCCCACCCGGGGGCCAGTTGGTTCAGCATGGACCCGATGGCCACGGTGCCCCAGACGATCGCCCCGACGGTCATCAGGATCGCGGCGACGAACAGGGCCTTGCGCAGCAGTGCGTCCAGGTTGAACGGGATGCGAGGGACGGACTCGGTGTAGTCCTCGTCGAACGTGACGTTCTCGCCGTCCACGACCTTCGTGACCTCACGCTGGCGCGTGATCTGGCGGAGCTTCATGCTTCCGTTCCCTTCGTGCGGTCCGCCTGATCGGCGGTCGTGAGTACCAGCGAGTACTTTTTGTCCTGGTTTGCGGTAACTTCTCCGGCGGCCACCAGCTTGGCGGCGGCCCGGGAGACGGCTCCCCGGTCCCGGCCGATCTGCCGGGCGATCTCGTTGTTGCCAATCGGCTCGGGGGAGAAGCCCAGCGCCATGCGGATCTCGTCCGCCACGGTCACCTTGACCTCCAACTTGGCTCGCTCGGGCTTCTTCACCTCCGGCACCACGTGGGTCTGTGCGGGAATCTGAGGGCCGTTCAGGTGAACGGTGGGGTCGTAGGTGGGGCGCGGTGGGAAAACCGCCTCAACGGGCGCCTGAGGCTTCACGACGGGGACGCCCGTCAGGCCGTGGATGTCGCCCTTGTCCAGGAAGAACGCACGGCACGGCAGAGGCTTCGTGTGCTCCGCGTCCCGCAGCATGAACCAGCCGCCTCCGCCTGGCAGCGTGTCCGCCGCCCAGCCCGTGCCACCGGCGTCCTCACCGAAGACGTTCCGGTTGATCCGGGGCGTCTCCACCCGAAGACCCACCACCGCCTCGGCCTGCGTGCCGATCCCGACCGGCAGGCCGCCGGACTTGTCCGTGGGGTATTGCGACGCCCACACCAGCCAGAAGTCTGCGGCCCGGCCAAGTTGTGCCAGGGACTCCAGCTGGTGGACCACGTCGTCCAGACCGGCCCGCTTCAGCTCGGCACCCTCGTCCACGATGATGATCTCGGCAGGCTCGGCAACCGTCGGCTCGTGGTCGACATCGCCCCGGGCTGCCATCTCCTGGAGGCGTGTCCGCATGCGGGAGCCGATCCGGTTGACCATCTCCCGGACCTGGTCCGGGGTGGTGGCCACGTCCACGCCGTCGATCCGCTGCCACAGGCTGGCCTCGACCGCCTTGAGGTCCACATAGGACAGCCGGGCGTTGCGCGAGACCACGGCGGCCGAGCCGATGATCCGCAGGAAGACGGACTTGCCCGCGCCCGAGGTACCGGCCACCACGAAACGCTGGCGGACCTTCACCTTGATGACCTTGCCGGTCTCGTCACGCCCCAGCGCCACCGGCTGGGCGATGTCTCGGCACTTGTGCCCCGGCCACGCCACGGCGTTGTCGAGCGGGTTGCGCAGGGTGATGGCGACGACCGCCTTGTCCGCTTTGCGGCCGGGAACCAGGCGGATCGAGTCGTGGGCGACTCCCAGGCCGGTCTCGATCTGCTTGATCTTGCTGGCCACGACCTCGGAGGTCAGGCTGCCGGACATGCGGACGTGTACGGCGATCCCGTACGTGGTGCGGGCGATGCGGCCCCGCAGGAGACCCTGGAGCCCCCGGTGGGCGCACATCTTGTCCCAGGTGTCCCGCTGGAGACGCCGGGCGAGCTTGCGGGTGGCACCCATGCGGACTACCCGCAGAGTGCGCAGCTCGCGCACCAGGGCGATGGCGAGCTTCTTGGCGGCCCTACGTCCGGCGTCGGTGGAGCCGACCAGGATGAGGGTCAGAGCGAGCAGAGTGACGCATCCCTCCCACCCGAGGGAGGCGACTGCGTCGTAGATCGATTCGTCGGTCTGATTGACTGGTGTTTGTGCGGTGGGCATGGGAGTGCCTTCCGTACGTGGGTCGGCCCCGGGGTCTCGGGGTCGGCCCTTTTGCTGTTGCTGGTCAGCAGGTGTTGCTGCCCGGTGTTGCGCGCATACGCGCTGATCAGAGGGTGTGTCCGTCGACTCCGGCAACGGCAACGGCAACGCTGCGGTCGAAATCTTCCGGGAGCGGGGACAGCAGGGCGACGGGCTCGCCGTAGTCGGCGATGAGTACGGACTGGCCCGAGGAGTTGATCTTTCGGAGGACCTTGGCGAGGTGCCTGCGGACGTAGGTCGACGTGTACATGTCCATGGCGCAAATGTAGCATCTTGCGCATTTATACGTCAACCCCTCCCCGTCGATACCTCCGTCAACCCGTGTCGTAAACTTCAGCGCGTCCCGGTTTCCACCCGGAGACGACGAAGCCCCCGTCGTTCGGTGACGGGGGCTTCGTGCACTTCTCGTACTACAGCGGGCAGGAGGGGCACCCCTCCTGGACGACCCGCTCGTGCTTGCCGGTCGCGTGGTCGATCCGCAGGCAGATCCGACGCACACCGGCCTCCAGGGTTCTCTTCAGCGCCTGGAGTTCCGCGCGCTCCTCGGCCCCGGGGCGATCCGCTCGGTCGTGCTGCTCGTTCATGGTTCCTCCTGGTTCGGTCAGGGGGTTGCCTTGCTGTTCAGCCCATCAGGGTGTTGATGACGTTCTTCGCGTACACCAGGTCCATGACCATGTCGTCGAAGAACATCCGCACGTCCTCGTTCGGGACGCAGTTGAGGGTCTCGATGTCGTACTCGGGGAGGGACCAGACGAACTCGTAAATGAGTTCCGAGGTCCAGTAGCTCGCTTCCTGCTCGCTCATGTACGCGTCGCGCATGCGCTTGATGCGCAGAGCAGCGCTGAGGCGGGCTGTGAGGGTCTCGCTGGCCTGCTCCCTCTCCTGAGTCCGAAGGTTGACCACGTCGGGGATGACGGACATCGCCGTCTCCTGTTCTCTCCCCGGATGCGCGGGTGGGCTCTTGCCGAGGGCCCGGTTTCTACAGCCTCTTGAAGCGGATGAGCGTCCCGTCCGGCGTCATCTGAACCTCCAGCGTAAAGCCGTTACGACGGGCGTAGTTGCGTGCGGTGGACTGGAAGACCGGGGTCTCGGTCGAGTAGTCGACGCCCTGGTACAGACGCCACCACTCGCCGTCCGCCCAGGACGACCAGGGGTAGACCGCGCGTGCCCCGGGCTTGATTCTCTCGACCCGAGTGGGGTCAGCGTGTTCGGCCATGACATGAGCATACCAATAGACATGTCGATTGGCAAGTCAGGTTCGGGAGTGGGGGTGGGGTTGTGCCTGAAATCGACGTGTCGACGGTCGGTCGTGACCTGTTCGTAATTTCGACCCGGGGTCGGGGACCCCGGGCGCTTTCACTTCTCGATATCTTCCAGTCGCTCGGCGATCGACGCTCCGACCGTGTACGACGGACTGTTGGACAGGCGTCCACGTGCTCTGTCGTAGCGCCTCGTGGTGCGGGGGTCCTTGTGGTCCACGCTGTCCTGCATGATGTGCAGCGGAACACCCTTGTCCAGCCCATGCGTGATGTAGCAGTGCCGGAGGACATGGGGGTGGATACTCCCCGCCTGCGGCAGCTCAGCCCGTCGAGCAGCCCGGCGCAGCATGTGCCACGCCTCCGGCTCGTCCATCCTCCTGCCGGTACGGGTCACGAACAGAGGTCCCGTCACACGTCCACCCAGGTACTCCTCCAGGGCGTGCGCGGTGATAGGGGGGAGGGCCTTCTTCGCCGTGGCACCGCCCTTCAAACGCACCGTGATGGTGCGGTGTCCCGCGTCGTAGCCCAGGCTCTCTACGTCCGCACCCAGCGCCCCGTCCACGCGCAGGCCCACGGTGTACAGCAGCATGCACAGCGCATACGCACGAGGGCTCAGCTTCTTCGCAGCGACCAGCAGTCGGGCCATCTCGTCCTCGGTCAGGCCCTCGGTGTCCGAGTGGTCCTGGTCCAGCTTCTGCCGCTTCACCTTCTTGACCGGGTTCACCTCGGCCGCCTCGACGTCGATGGCGTAGTCGTAGAAGGAGGAGGCGGCGGACAGTCGGGCGTTGGCCGTGCTGTTCGGCGTGCCCGCCTGCTCCATCGAACGCATGTACGCGTCGCCGTGCGGGCGCCTCGCGTCCATCGGATGCACACCCACGGAGCGGCAGAAGTCGGCCCACGCCTGGAAGCCGCGCGCATATGCCCGGCGGGTATTCGGCGATCGTTGCGCCATCAACCACAGGGAGACCAGGCGGGGCAGGTCGTCGGTGTACGTCTGTTCGAGCTTCGTACGCGCGGAGTGCGCCTCGATCGGTTCGATATCTCGAACAACCGTGGCGATCTCGGACGAGGCTGTCAGATTCTCATCGTCGCTCATGAAGCAAGGATAACAGTAATTATCCTGTGGTTCAACCCTGACGTGCTCACGTCAATATGACAACGTTGTCAGGCTCGCGACAACTGCATGGACACGTCAAGTTCATCATTCAACTAAAACGGGCGGCTATGTTACCCGCGAGTAGCAATCGGGCGGCGTCTCCGTGGACGAAGGAGGAGCGACGGAAGGGGCGCTCGACGAAAAGGTTTCTTACTCGGAAGTCAGCTCGGACAGGCTGCGTCGCAAGATTTGTCACACATCCCCGACGACCGTCACCAGAACGCAACAGAGCCCCCGCCTTCCGGCGAGGGCTCGTGTGTCGAGGTTCAGGCTGCGGTCTGCTCCTGCACGGTCGTGGGTGTGGCTTCGACCGGCTGAGGGTCCTCGCTCTTCTCGGGGTTGGGCACCAGGGTGCGGCTGACGTTGTCCTGGGCGATGGAGTGGGCGATGATCCCCTCACATCCGGGGATCGTCCTGATGGGCGTCAGTTCGCCCTCCCACACGGCCATGGGCGTGTAGTCGGTGTCTCGCCATCCCGCGATGGGGAGGTAGAGCAGGGCGTCGAGTGAGCTTCCCTGTGTCTGCCGTACGACGGCGACGTAGGGCTGGAAGTTAGGGATCACTTGCTCTCCTTGTCGTGCGCGTTCCAGGCGCTGGCGATGACTCGCCCGAGCGGCTTGTAGCCGTAGACCTCGCCGATGTCCCGGTACAGTTCGCCGTCTTCGTACGCCTCCGGGTCCATCGCCCTCAGCTCACGGCTGGGGTCCAGCTGCACGTCGCCGTGCTTCTCTCCGATGCGCTGACACATCTTCGTGCGCTTGTTCTGCATGGAGAACAGGGCCTGCCACAGGGCGTCCTTCTCCCCCTTGGTGACGTCGCCTTCCAGGTAGGCGATGGCGTCGCTCAGGTTGGCGAGGGCGACCCGCAGGCGGTACTGGCCGATGACGGTGTCCCGGTCGTACGGGGTGTGCGTCACTTGCCCTCCTTGACAGTCTTGCTGGGGTGGAAGATCCGTTCCCCGGACTCGGCGTCGGTGCCGGTGGATGCTCCGCCTTCTCCGTCGCTGACGATGGGGTAGGCGTCCCCGTTGTGCGTCACGGCCCATCCGACGACGGGCTCTTCGACGATCTCGTGGGTCTCCATGTCCACCCAGTGGGTCATCCAGCCACCGCCGGGGAGGACACCGATGTACCCGTTCAGAGCGCCAGACTCGGCCTCCATGACGTACGCGAAGTCGGGGTCCTGACGGGCGAGACGAAGCCTCCCCCTCGTTCCTTCCTTGGGAGCTACGAGGGCTTCTCCGTCGCCGTCCCAGGCGATGATCGCCCTCTGGTACTCACCGTGGCCTTCACGCTGGAAGACGGCGACCAGGTTGGTGGTGTTGGGAATCACTTGCTCTCCCCCGTGTGCCGGGCGATGAAGTCCCGGGTCTCCTTGTCGGCGGCCTCGAACTCCCGCAGGGATCGCTCGATGGCCTCGTTGATGAAGTCCGTCATGGTCGTCCGCTTGAGCATGGCGACCATGCGGAGCCTGTCCTTGATTCCCGGCGACGTGTAGATCGTCAGGGTGTCTCCTCGCTGTGCCATACGCCTAGCTTAACGCTCGTCTATCAACCAAGCAAGATTAAGAGCGTAACGCAACTACTTCACGATCGGTGACCGCCCACCGAGGTGGCGACGACGGCGTCCGGGGGGGTCGACCCCACAAACCCCACATTTTTTGCATCTATGAGCGTCAGTCGTTTTCTACTGGGCTACAGGCGGTTTCTTGCGTACGGAGGAACGTAAAAAAATGTGGGGTTTGTGGGGTACCAGTCGGTATGTAGTTACGTTTCAGCAGGTCAGAGGATTATGAAGATCATTTAGGCACCCCACAACCCACCCCACAAACTTCAGCTCGGACCCCACAAAGTGCTTTGGGGCCCCACATTGTGGGGTCCGGACCGTCGACCGAGGGGCTCGTACTGACCGGTCGGTGCAACATGAGAGACCCACTCCCCCACACGAGACCAGCCGACCCCACATTTGTGGGGCGTTGTGGGCTCAGGTTGTGGGGTGAAAAGCGTGGACGCCCGGCGGGGAGAACCCACCGGGCGTCGCTACTGTCTGTAGTTATGGTCAGCGGGCGATGGCCTGCATCTCCATCCAGGTCTTCGGCTGCTCCGGACGCCGGACCCGCACGCCCTTGATGCGACGAAGAGCGGTGCGACCGCCACCGATGGACTCGTTGACGCAGACGGTGTTCGGGAGCTTCTGAAGCTCCTTGGTGAAGTCCGGGCGCTTGATCTCGTACCGGATGTCCACGCCGGGGTTCTCCGTGCGCATCCAGTTGGTGAAGCCGTTCCAAATCTCCTTGGGGGTTGCGGAGTACTCGGGGTCGTACTCCAGCTCCTCCTCGAAGTACTGCTGGTGCAGGGAGGTGTTGTCCGCCTGGTACGTGGTGAGGGCGTTCTCCATCTCCGGGGTGATGATGAGGCCGGTCTCGGAGCGCTCGACGACACGTGCGATGTACCAGTCCCGCCACCACGTCACCAGGTGGGCGAGTACCGCCTCGGCCTCCTGGGCGAGGACGGTCCCCTTGATGTCGTACCACTCCTCGCGCGGCACAGAGATCTGCGAGAGGGGGAACAGTCGGAGCCGTCCGATGACCTGGGGCGTCAGGCGGGCCTTGGGAAGCTCGTTGGTCGTGATGACCATGGTCCAGGTGACGGGGACGTCTTCGCGGTCCTGGCGCATGCGGCGCAGGGCGACGACGGTTCCCTCGGAGTTCACGAAGCGGAGCACCTGGTTCTCGTCGAGGTGCTGGTTCTTGTCCAGTTCGTTGACGAGGACCATGCGCTTGCCCGCGACGCTGTACTCCTCGGAGTCGTGGCGCTGGTTCCGTCCCTTGGTCAGCAGTTCCGGTCGTCCGGCGAGCCAGGCAAGGTCGCTTCCGAGGATGCTGCCGACGGTTTCAACGGCCTGGTTCTTGCCGGTGTTCGTGCCGCCCTCGAAGGCTCCGAGGAGCTTCTCGGGGTTGGAGCCGTGCATCAGGTACCCGAAGAAGCGGGTGACGGCGGAGTACCGGCCGTTCGCGGTGTCCTCGTCGACCTCGCCGGGGGCGGCGCACATGCGGGTGATCAGTTTGTGGTAGTGGGGGGCGGCGACGGACAGCGGCTCACGGGCGAGGCTGAGGTCCAGGTTGTGCTCGACGCGGTGGACGAGCATGTCGTCGGCGGTGTGTTCGTGCAGCTCTCCGGTGCGGACGTCGTACGTGCCGTTCTTGAAGTTCATCAGGTAGGAGCAGCTGTCGAACTCGCCTGGCATGGTGCTTTCGATGAGGGTGGAGAGCATCTTGACGACGCTGTGGTGTCCTCCGGCGTTGGCGAGGACGTTGTACCAGCCGCGCATGGCCTTGATGTCGGCTTTGGCCTCGGCGAGCTGCTCCTTCTTGACCTCGGCTCCGCCCTTGGCCGCCTCGATGATGGCGTTGGCGGGGGAGTTGAGGATGGCCCAGTCGGTGGCGGTGCGGATTCGCTTGGCGAGACGCGAGATCATCTGGCCGAGGATGGTGCTCTTGGCGTCGTCGCGCTGCCAGTGGCCTCGGTCCTGACGGTAGACGACGAAGGTGCAGGAGCCGCTGTCCCAGCGGACGTACGACTTGCCGTCCTGGATCTCGTGGAAGTACTCGGCGAGACCGAGGTGGTCGGGGGAGAAGCTGCGGAGGATTTCGAAGAAGTCGTTGTTGACGGACTCGTCGTTGCGCTGTTCGGGGATGCCGACGGTCTCCGTCACGTCCTGTCCTTCGTTCGGGGTGGTGCTGGTGCGGGACGTGCGGCTCTGCCAGATGTAGGGCCTTCGGTCGGGACGGTTGCGGGCCGAGGCCACGGTGCCGATGACGCCGGATCGGTCCAGACCGGCGTTGAGACCGGCGGAGATGAAGATGTCGTCGACCTCGTTCGGGTCGATCTGTCCGGCTGCCGCGTAGTCGTGGGCCTTGGCGCACTGGCGGAAGAGGGTGTCGTTGCGTGCACCCTCGGGGGTCCGGGCGACCTCGTTGGCGAGGCTGATGACGTGCTGGCGTACCTCGTCGGTGGTGGCGTCGGAGCCGCTGTACTGCGACGGGGTCCACGAGGTCGGCCGCTGGGGTCGCTTGGCCTCCTGCCGCTTCTCGATCTCCTGGGGAATCCATGCGGGAACGTTGGGGCGGGGCTGCCAGGGGTCGTTGACCCACGTGTACTGGCCGGTGACGATGCCTTGGTTGTCGGTGATGATCGACGGCGGGGCGACGGTGTAGGCGCTCTCGGCCTTGATGTCGACGTCCTGGCCGAGTCCGACGAGGTGGTCGTCGCGTCCGGCGGAGGACTTCAGGATCATGCCGTTGGGGTGGGTGAGGTAGTACTGCCATCCGCCGGATCGGGTGCGGACCATCGGTCCGGCGGGCATGAGGCCGTATGTCTCGGCGAGGCGGGCCATGGTCTGGTCGCCGACCTTGTGGGTGCCGTCCGCCTTGCTGGCGGTGTCGACGTCGACCACGGCCGCCCCGGAGCGTCCCATGTTGATGCCGATGTTGCAGTGGGGGCGGGAAGTCCACCATGCGGTGATGACCTCGGGGTCGCGGGTGGCGGCGAGGTGCCCGTGACAGATGGCCATGCCGTTGGGGTGGGCGGTGCAGACGTTGTTGACGTGAAGCGCCTCCTGGAACCGCTCCTTGTTCTTGCGGTCGCAGGGCGGGCAGTTTCCGTTGGGCTGCTTGCCGCCCTGCTGGAGCTGGAAGACGAAGTAGCCGTTCTCGGCGTAGTCGAGCGCCCAGTTCAGCATGGAGGACCCGGCGTACTGGCCGAGGAGGATGCGACCCGAGCCGTCCATGAATCCGGCGGCTCCGGGTGCGCCGGACTTCACGAGCGTCATCCCGGTGGGGGTCGTTCGGTTCGGCGTTACTGCGGGTACGATGTCGTTAGAAGTGCTAACGACCTCGCCCGACCAGGTTGACGACCTCTCGCCCGAGGTTGACAGATTGGCGGCAGAGCCGATAAGTTCAGACACAGAATCGCTCCTGGCTGTGTGCACATGGCGTGGAATCCAACTGCGACGCGGTAACAGGACAAGACCTTCGGGTCAGCAACCCCCGAGCCTCCGCAAAAGGCCGGGGGTCTTTGCTTTGTCCTGCTTCGCCTCGCGCGACAGCCTATCCCCGCGCTGATCAGTAGGTCAAGACTTACGTAAGTCATACCGTTCGCGCTGACCTGTTGACCCCGTGTCTATCGGTGCGCCTGGTGTACATGTCGGTCACGACCCGCAGGCCGATCCTCGCTCGTGACGCCGATTCACCGCGTCTTCGGAGCGGACATACAGGATACGCGCGTTCAGCCGCCGATCAGTTGCACGAGTCCTCCCGCACCGCCGCCGAGGAAGATGCCCGCGCCCATGGCTATCCACTTGGTTTTCTCCAGGGCGTTGACGCGCGTCTGGAGGTCCCCGATGGCCTCGTTGGTGCGCTCGTCGGAGGCGATCAGCATGTTCAGCTTGCCGTCGATGCCGACGAGTTTTGTCTCCACCGACCCCTGGAGCTTGGTGATGGCCAGCTCCAGGGCGAGGTCGGGGGTGGGCGGAAGCGGTGTGGTCATGGTGTGCCCCGTATCAGTCGTTCTCTGAGATCCACGTAGCGGTGACGCGGATGTTCGCGTTGGTCACGATGTCGTTCAGCGTCGAGCGCAGGGATATGACGCCCGCCGAGCTGATCGTGCACTCGCCGTCCACGTTGCCGGACCCCCAGTTGGTGTTCATGGTCTCCGGGGGCCGCCATCCGGAGGGGAGGGTGGCCATGGTGGTGTCGACGATGTTGTCGCCCGGTGCTGCGACGTTGATTCCGGTCCCGGTGTACTGGCAGTACACGTGAACGGTGGTGACGCCGTTGACGCGCCGTCCGGAGAACGTGTTGACGGAGAAGTCGGTCCCGGCGGTCAGTCCTGTGGTGGTCGACGTCTTGAGTGTGGCGTCGTTGAGACGGTCTGCCGTGATGAGCATCCCGGCCAGCCAGGTGGTCATGTCTCCTCCTAGAGGGCTACGTAGACGGGATCGGCCAGACGCGCTTGCGTACCGGCGGTGTGGGACTTGACGACGCCGTTGACCGCCCGGGTCACGGTGAAGTTCTGCGGGTTGACGACGCGGAGGCTCTGGTAGCGGATCTCCGGGTTGACGTTGGTGTTGGTGCTGGCGGAGATCGACCGCGTGCCGAAGTAGGTGGACGTCGTGTGGGAGGTGTCGGTGACCTCGACGTGCCAGACCGGCGGCTCAGGCGTGCTGCTTTGCCACATTTTGGCCCGGAGCGTGCTGCCGGAGACCTGGAACCTCAGCCGGTAGTAGGTGCCCGCTGTGTATGTGGGCCCGGTGTAGGTGCCGAGTTCGGTTTCGGTGGCGTCGACGCGCTTGCGGATCGTCAGTGTGGTGGAGCCCGTGCTGTTGAAGGCGAGCCGTGCTGTGTAGAGGTTGTCGTTGCTGAGGTAGCGGCCGGTCAGTCCTCCGGACAGGAAGCCCCCGGTGGCGGTCGCTGAAGGGGTCATGCTGACGTAGGCGTCGAAGTCGGTGTACGTGAAGTCGGTGAAGCTGCGGCGGGAGAAGTTGGCGGTGGCCAGGCGGTGGCTGCCGTACCCGCCGGTGACCTGGAAGTCGGCGCTTGTACCGCCGCTGTTCTGCCATACGTTCCCGGTGTCCGCCGTTCCCCAGCCGTTGGACGAGGTGCGGGCGAAGGTGTCGGTGATGATGTCGGCGATGGAGGACACGGTGACGACTTCCCCTCCGACGAGGAGGTCGAAAGGGAAGTCGGACGTGGTGGTCGTCCAGATCGCCGAGCCGTCCTGCGTGAGGACTTTGAGGGAGGTGTCGCTGCTCCCTGCGGCGGCGCTCAGCGTGGAGCCGGATGTGTCGGCCCGTGCCGTGGTGCTGGTGGCCACGGCGGTGTTGTAGGGGGATGCCGGGACGCAGTTGATGGTGATGTCCCGCTCCAGCGCCCCGTACGTCTCGGTGAAGCCGATGACGATCAGGTTGATGTCGTCCGGCGGCAGCCAGCTCGGCGGGTTGGTGATGGTGATGAGGTCGCCGACCTCGATGGTGAGGGCCTGGCTCGTCTTGGTGGCGTCGCCGGTGAAGGATGCATGCCGGAGGTTGATGCTGATCTGCGGGTAACGGGCTTCGTCCACGGTTCCGAGGTGGAGCCTCCACGCGGCCTGATTGCCCAGCTGCGCGTCCGTTCCCAGGGAGATGGTGACGCCCTCCTGGTAGCGTCCGACGCCGTTGGGCGGCTCCAGGACGGAGAGCGCGCCCTCTTCCAGGGTGGCCCGGTAGAACGATCCTCCGTCGCGGGTGACGATGATGTCGTTGCGGGTGTACCGGTCGTCGTCCACGGGGGTGGGCGGGCCGGACAGCTCGTTCTGGGAGTAGTCCAGGGAGAGGCTGACGTCCTGGTTGTACAGGGACAGCCTGGATCGGTAGGCGAGTCCGATTTCGTCTCTGGGCTCGTAGAGGATGCCGAGGTCGGTCTCTTCGATCTCGCGGACCAGGTCGATGAAGTCTTTGACTCCCTGCGGGCCCATGGTGACGCTGTTTCCGGTCTTGCCCCTGGTGTGCAGCTGGTAGGGGATGCCTTCTTCGTCCTGGATGAGGCGGCGCAGCCTGTTGGTGCCGCTTTCTCCGCGCAGTCCGATGAGCGCCTGGCCGGTCTCCGCGTACGCCTCGTCCCGGTCGGCCAGGGAGACGTGCCCGATCACTGTGTCGCCGAGCCCTCCGGCCCCGATGGTGATGCGCGTGGCGCGTCCGACGGTGTAGCCGGTGAGCGTGTCGCTGGTGGCTCCTCCGGAGACGCCGTCGGAGATGGAGGCGTAATTGGTGTAGTCGAAGGCCCAGAGCTGCCAGTCGATATTCGATCCGTCCTGAATCAGGTCGAACAGAATGTGCGTTTTGTCCCCGTTAACACCGAATCCGACGTAGCCCTTGCCGAGGAGTTCCACCCCATCGCTGTCGTATGCGGCGACCTTCATCGACCCGTCGGTGTTGAGGGTCACCGTCCAACGCCTGGCGGTGCCGGTGGTGTAGACGGAGAACAGTTCTGTGGCGGCGGATACGCCGCCGGAGGGGACCGCCATCACGAACTGCGTGATGGTCTCGTTCGTGGTGGTGTACGAGGGGATGGCACCGGTGAACGTGCCCGTCCCCATGGCGGGGAGGGGCTCGGAACCTATCCAGGTGTCGGATGAGGCAAGGGACGGTGTGCCGGTGTACGTCATCGCCGGGTGGCCCGGGAACCCGGACGCGAAGGAGGACGCTGACGAAGCGTCTTCGAGCGGCCAGTAGGCGATGATTCCGAAGCGCTCGGGGTTGGTGAGGTCCCGGAACATGGGGGAACGCAGGGGGGATTCGCTCTGTGTAAGGCGGCGGATGATCCCGGACGCCTCGATGCTGGTGACGACGTCGCTCCCGGAGATGTCCCAGTCGACGGGCCAGGACGCGACTTCTCCGGTGAAGCGGATGTGCCGGTTGGAGAGGGAGGCGTTTCCGGCGACGGTCCATGTCCGACCTGCGCTGTCGGAGAAAGATGTGGTACCGACAGCCTGGGCGGTGAAGTCCGGGTTGGCGACGATGGTCCCGTCGATGCCGTTGCGGATCTCCGCCTTGTACACGCGCCCGGTGAGGGGACTGGTGGTGTCGTTGGCGATGTCCCCGATCTCCAGCGGTGCCGTGGAGTTGTAGATGGTGCCCGCCGTCGCGAGGGTCACGGTGGTTCCGAGCTGTGTCCAGGTGCCGTCGATCGAGTCGGCCGTGTAGAACTTCACGTCCTGCCCCGACGCGCCGTTGTCGACGTCGAGGGTGGCACGGATGGCCATACGGGAACGCCCGTTGTTGGCGAGGGAGGTGCTGGCGACAGCGGTGCGAAGCGTGGACCCGTTGGCGGACCACGTGAGGGCGAGGTAGCCGCCGCCGTCCACGGTCAAGCGCCAGGATCGCTGGTCTCCGGCGGTGGTGTACTTCCCGAAGACTTCGGTGGTGGTGGCGGTGTTCCAGTCGAGGAGGAACATCTCGATACGAACGTCGATGTCGCCCGTGATGTCGAGGGCGGCGGCATCGGGGGTGCTGATCTTGTCCCCTGCGCCTCCGGGGCAGTCGAGATAGGCGAGACCGCCGTCGATGGACACCCGGATGGGCGTGTTGCGCCCGATCTGCCCGTAGTAGGCACCGGTGGGGTTGCGGGGTGAGAACCGTCCGTCGCGGTTGTCCAGCGTCATCGTGCAGGTAGAGGTGCTGGCCTGCGATGCTTCGGCGCTCCGCCCTCGGCGGATGCTGATGCGGTCGCTGTACCGGACGTACGACGTGATGTCCGTCCAGGTGCCGCCGACGTTGAGTTCGACTATCGGATGGTCGGACATGGTCACCGCCCCAGCACGGTCTGAACGTTGCCGCCGCGTACGCGAATGGCCTTGCGGAAGATCTCGATGAGCATTTCGTCCGTCTGCGCGCCGCTGGAGTTGATCTCCAGGATGATGCGCTGATCACCGCCGCCTGCTCCGTTGAACATCCGACGGGTGTCGTCGTTGCTCCGTACGCGGCTTCCGGGGGCGAGGTCGACAAGTTCGGGGCCCTGCTCGCCGACGAGCGTCAGTCGGCTGCGTGCGCCTCCGGAGGCGGCCTGTCCGACAATGCCTCCGTGGGCGAAGCCGAAGAGGCTGCTGAAACTGGACTGGGCGGCCTTCACGGAGACGAACACGGAGCCGACGGTCCGGCCGATGAGACCGTTGACCGTGTTCCAGAATCCCCGCGTGTCGGCCTTGATGGACGACGTCTTGTTGGGGACCTTCGCACGGAAGACGGAAGCGCGCTTGGAGTCGAAGTCGCTCTTGTTGCCCTTGAAATACGTAGTCTTCGACGGGGTCATGTTCCGGAGGTTGCGCTCCGCCTCGGCGATCTTGTCCTGCCAGTTCTTGATGTCGGCGGTGAGCTTGGCCCGCTTGCCGGGTGGCAGGTTCTTGTCCTTGAGCTGCTCCTTGGCGTCGTCGATCTGGGTAGTCCAGTTCGAGATGTCCATGCGGAGCTTGTTCTCCTGGAGCTTCGGCGTGACGGCTCCGGCGAACTCCTCGGCCTTCTCCTGAGCGACGCCGAGACCCTCGATGAACTTGCCCTTGAAGACGTCGAAGGACTCCTTGGCCCCCTTCAGCTTGTCGCCGATTCCGGGTATCCAGCCGAACGCTCCGGCAGCGCCGGTGAGGATGGCGTCGAACGCTTCGAGTGCGCCGATCGACATCATGCGGAGCCCTTGGAGCAGGATGGGCAGGGCGTTGACGCCGAAGATGACCATGTCCATGATCGCGTTGGCGATGAGGCGGAACACCTCCCGGATTTCCGCCCGGTGGTTGTTCGCCCAGTTCGAGAGGTCGGTCAGCTTGCCGTTGAGGCCGTTGACCTTGTCGCTCGCGCCGGTCATCTCTTCGAAGGTCTCGATGAAGGGCCCGGCGATGTAGCCGCCGAGATCCTTCATCAGGGGAAGGATCACCTTCATGGTGTCGAAGAAGTTCTTGAGCGGGATGACAGCGAGACGTGCAGCGAAGGCCAGCCCCTCCCCCAGCGCCTTGATCAGCGGGCGGAGGAAGCCGGTGGACTCGTCCATCGCCTCCGATGCGGAGCCGAAGGCGGGGGCCAGTACGTTGAGCGCCGGTACGACGGCGTCCATGATGGCCGCCGCGAGGTCGCCGAAGAATCGGAACAGCGAGCCGAGGAGTGGTCCGAAGGTGTCGGCGAGCGCGCCGGAGAGGCGTCCGAAGGCGGGCAGCACCAGGTTGATGGCGTCGAAGAGTCCGTCGAACATCTTGGCGGAGCCTTCGATGCCCTTTTCCAGTCCCTTGAACATGCCGGGAAGGCCGATCCCCAGGACGTCGTTGATGCCCCCGCCCAGGGCGTCCAGGGTGGGCTTGGACTTGGCACCGAATTCCAGGAAGCTCTGTGTCAGCTTTCCGAGGGATGCTCCGAATTCCTTGAACCACTCGGAGCCCATCTTGACGTTCTGGAGTAGGGCCTTCTGGAAGGCGGGGGACTTGGCGAACTTTCCTGCCTGGGCGGCCATGTCGCCCATCGCCTTTCCCGCCACGGTGACGGCGGGCTCCAGCTCCTTCATGGCGACCTTCAAGTCCTTGAACATGGACTTGACGCCCGGCATGATCGCCTTCGAGGCGGCCTTCTGAAGCCCCTCGAATTCCGGCTTGAGGGTCTTCGCCTCCTTCTTGATGTCGTCCATGGAGAGGGAGACGACAGCACCGGCGGCGGCTACGCCGAGCAGCATGGGGGCAAGGGCGCCCAGGGCGGGGAGGGCGGACATGCCGATGACAGCGCCCAGCCCTCCCACGACGCCGGACAGGCCGCCACCAGCGGGTCCGAGGGAGCCTGCCGTGCTTGTTGCGGCACCGGATACGCCCTGGAGGGTGTTCACCATTCCGGCACCGGCTACGGCGAACCGGCCTTGTGCGTCGCGCAGCCGCCCGGAGGAGTCCCGCGTGAAGTTGTTGACGGCCTGGTTGGTGTTGTTCGCCTGGACCTGCACGCTGCGCAGTCCCTGGTTGACCGCGTTGAATCCGGTGTGGGTGTTGTTGTTCACCGACACCGTGATCACCACGTTGTTACCAGCCATCTCCACCTCCGTTCATTTCGACGGGACGCCCCGCTGCTTCGATTGCGAGAAGCTGAATGAGTTCTACGTCCTCGGAGAGGAGCTGACTCGGGAGGCACCCGAATCGTTCGCAGAGCCCGAGGACGAATTCCGCTTCGACTAGTTGGTGAGGTTTGCCGTTGACACTTCCATCGGCATTGACGCCTCCAGGGACGGCTTGCCACTTTCGGAGTTCCGCTCCAAAGGGGCGGGGACCCCGGCCAT
>Ga0247822_10000210_pt1 | contig 28368 bp, 21 predicted proteins | sample 13C_Cellulose_Da_FD_192423 | JGI IMG/M metagenome (GOLD analysis project Ga0247822, IMG submission 192423) | Soil microbial communities from agricultural site in Penn Yan, New York, United States - 13C_Cellulose_Day30 | ecosystem: Environmental > Terrestrial > Soil > Agricultural land | place...
CGCTTCTGTTTCTACCCCTTCAGCAATCACTTGCAAATTCATGTTCTGGGCCATGGCGATAATCGTGCGCGCAATGATTGCATCATTGGGGTCAATCGCAATATCGCGCACAAAAGTTTGGTCGATCTTCAGTTGGTCGAGCGGCAAACGCTTGAGATAGGACAGCGACGAATAACCAATACCAAAGTCATCCATGGAAAAACCGATTCCGGTATTTTGTAACTGCTGCATTTTTTCGATGCTTTGATCCACATTTTTCAGCAGCGAACTTTCAGTTAACTCCAGTTTTAGCAGTTTGGGATTAACCCGATTCTCGCCAACAATTTGCAACACGTCTTCCACAAAGTGGGATTGGTTAAATTGAATTGGGCTGACGTTAACCGCGATGCTTAGATGTGCAAACTCCGGTCTCTTACTCCACTCCTGTAGCTGTTCGCAGGCTTGGCGAATCACTTGGCGTCCGATGGGAATTATCAAGCCTGTCTGCTCTGCCACAGGAATAAAATCGGCGGGCGAAATCATGCCGTTATCCGGATGCTTCCAGCGCAATAATAATTCTGCGCCTACTGCTTTGCCGTGGTTGTCAGTTTGCACTTGATAGTAAGGCATCAGCTGATTATGTGATTCATAAGCGATACGTAAGTCCGCTTCGATTGCGGCACGCTTTTCCAAATGCGACTGCATCTCCGGATCAAAAAAGCGGATAGCATTGCGGCCGCTGTCTTTTGCTTGATACATGGCAACATCGGCGTGGCGTAGCAAGTCATCAATAGTGCGATTCTGACCTTTGAATAAATTCACGCCGATACTAATGGTGCAGTGAAAAACGGATTGTTGTAGCGGGTAGGGTAGGTTGATTAAATCGTGCAATTCTTCCGCGCGCTTTTTGGCTTCCAGTGCTGCGCTTTCGGCGTTATTGCCCAGGTTATCAAATACCACAACAAACTCATCACCACCCAAGCGCGCTGCTAAATCAGTCATGCGAATAATACTGCTGATGCGCTCGGCAACTTGCACTAGCAATTGATCGCCAATGTGATGGCCGCGCGTGTCGTTGAGCAGCTTGAAATGATCGATATCAATAAATAAAAGTGCGCCGTGTTGATCTGTGCGTGCGCTTTGCGCGGTCAATAGTTTCAATCGATCCTGCAACATGCGGCGGTTGGGGAGGCGAGTGAGTACATCAAAAAATGCGAGATTGTAAATTTTTTCCTGGTCTTGCGCGCGGCGTAATTCGCCACCGATACGATCAGCAAAAATAAGCAGCAGCGAACTGATTTGTGGTGATATTGGCAGCGGATGCTCACCCAGCAATACCAAAATACCTATAGGTTTGCCTTGGTCGTTTTTAATGCCTACACCGAGGTAGCTATCAATATTGCACTGCGTTAATAACTCGTCATCCGGATATCGCTGACGCGCACCGCTGCTCATAAAACATAGGTTTTCTTCCATTACATCCGCACAGGGTGTGCCTGCTAATGAGTAGCGAATGTTGGGTTGTAGTTCGCCATTTTTGAGATAGGTGTGGGTTATTACCTCAGCTGAATTTTCTGGATTTAGCAAACTGATCACAGCGTGCTGCGCACCAATTGCGTCGGCGAGTGTATTCAGAATGGTGATAAAAAAATCGGATGCGGAAGCTGCATCGGACGCCGCTGCAGCCAGTGCTAAATCGAGCCCTTTGCGCTCGGTAATATCCTGCATGGTTCCTTGTAATATTGTGGCATCGCCGGCATCAAGTGTGTCACCTTGCAGTTGCAGCCAAAACTTTTGACCGTTAATGTCAATGCGCATTTCCAGTGCTAACGGCTTGTGATAGCGCAAGCTATCGGCTAAGGCATTGAGCACTAAGTCGCGGTCGTCTGCGTGAATAAAGTGACTGATAAAATTATTCATCCGCGCTTGCAAATATTCGACCGGAACGCCAAATAGCTCGTGCATGGAAGTGCTGAAGCTGTATTCATCTGAATGCGGATTCCAGCTCCAATGCGCGACGCGCGCCATAATTTGCGCGCTTTCCAGGCGCTGTTCGCTTTGGCGCAATGCATCTTCAACTTGTTTGCGCTCACTCAGTTCTTGTTCAACTTGCAGCAAAGCTTTGCGCTGCGGTCCCAAGTCGATATCCAGGCAATACATTTCTTTATGGTCGGGAGTGTCGATCAATACGTGATTGGAGTAGACCCAGACTTCACTGCCATTTGCATGTTGCAATGCGAGTTCGCCAGAAGGAATGGCGATATCTTTTTCATGCCAGTCTTCAATGCCTTGGTGCACTGCTTCGCGCATAAAACCGGGGATAATCAAGTCTTCCAGTTTTTTCCCCATCGCATCGGCAGCAGTAAAACCGTACAGGTCTTCGCTCGCTTTGTTCCAGAAAATCACCTCATGGAAACGGTTGTAACCTTGCACGGCAATATTGCGCGTGGCTTCAAAAATATTGCGAAAGCGCTGTTCGTTTTCCAAATCGGTTTGGTGAGTGTTAACGCGTTTGGTGATGTCGCGTGCGAGGCAAATAAAGCGATCATCTTCACGGCGCGCACCACCTAACTTAGCAATGGAAAGTTCGTACCAGAAGGTGGCGTCATCTTGCGCGATGCGAATACTTTTGCCTTGGGATATGCCCCAGTTGTCTGCTTCACTGAGCGCGCTCATCCACACAGATACAGAAGTGGAGGCGAGTGTTTCTGAAAGGTTTTTCCCCAATATATCTGCTGTGGATAGGGTGTGATGTTCATTGGTGCCATTGAAAGCCAACACATGGCCTTGGCGATCAATTTCAAATAACAAATCGGGAATTGCATGCAAAACGGCTTCGAGATGTTTTTTTTGTTTTTCCTGTTCTTGGCTGGACTCGCCGAGCTGAAGAGTGGCGGTAGCAATTTCTGTGTGTGCCGCGGTGATCATCAATCCCAAAATGGTCATGCTGGCTGAGTAGATCCAAATCACCCAATAACTGATTTGTTGCGAGGGTAGTGAAAAGGGGCCTAGTTGATTGACGGTTGACCAGATGGCGAGAAAGCTGAAACCAATTGTAGTGAATGCGCAGCCTAACAAGCCAAATGAGAGCGCGGCCCAAGCGACGCAAACAAAACTGGTAAATACAATCGGCAAGTGCAAATTGTTATCTAAATTGTTCAGCGGAAAACAACACAGGCCGACCGCAAAACTTACTGCGGCGACGACAAAAAAATCCAGTTTGCGCTGCAACATTTTATCGAGGCTGGCGCGATTGAAGTTGGTTAATAGCGGTGTGGCGAGAAAAACGCCCAAGCTATCGCCCATCCACCAAATTAACGTGGTGTATAAACCATCATCAAATGATCCTTGATTGTAATGATTGAGGGAAAAACCGCCGATGCACGCGGAGATCAGCATGCCCAGTGCTCCGAGCAATAAAAAACAAATAGTGTTGGCGCGATGTAAGCGGGTGAGATTGCAGTTCGCGCGGCGCAAGAGCCACAATACAAAAAGCGGTGAGAGAGTGTTGCCTGTTGAGAGCAGTAAATTAACGGGCAGTGTTGCACCGCTGTAAACTTGCAGGCTTAAGGCTGCCGCGAACACAGCCGGCCAAAGATGTGGCGACCAGCGATAAAATGCTGCTAGTGCAATACCGCTGGGGAGCCAGAAAAGTGTAACCCTGTCGCTTTCGAATGGCACACATATACCTAGCCAACCGGTAAGGCTGTAGGCCAGAAATACTAATAAAAATTGAGTGAGCCTGGGTGGATTGGGCTTCGAAATTCCTTCCCCGGGTGAGGCAAAAAGCATGCGTCGGTCTCATTATCGACTAGGACAATTAATCCTATAGCTAATCCAGTACAACACTTCCTGGTCTATATAGCATTTTAGGCCGTTCAAGAAGCTTTCTAAGAATAGGTTAGATTTAGCGCCGTCGTTGTGAAAGTTTTTTCCTTCCGCAAATTCCATTAATGCCCGTTCCTTGGGATATGACTTATGTGCTGATAAAGTTAACAAAAAGCCTCTTTAATAACCAATTATTCTTTGTGGAATAACCATTGTGCTTTATTTCGCAAAAAAGGCTTGTGTTTTAAGGCTGAAACATTATTATACGCGCCTCGCATTTAGGGTCGTTAGCTCAGTCGGTAGAGCAGTTGGCTTTTAACCAATTGGTCGCTGGTTCGAATCCAGCACGACCCACCACTTAACTAAAATGTGTTGTTAAAAACGCTAGGTGGTATAAAAAATTGTAGATGCGAAACCCTGTGGGTCGTTAGCTCAGTCGGTAGAGCAGTTGGCTTTTAACCAATTGGTCGCTGGTTCGAATCCAGCACGACCCACCATATTTTGTAATACCTTAGAAAAGGGCGCTTATTAAAGCGCCCTTTTTTATTGGGCGAAAATAGCATCGTGCGAGCAAGGGTTTTTATTTTAACCTCCAATCCGGATGCGGCTCTGTGATAAAATTGCATGCATATTATCGCTCGTAACTGCGAGTGAGCTTGAGTGAGGCGATTACATGTCTGAATTTTTGAATCTGGCTGCGCGCGATACCGCCGCTGAAGATCTCGTCAAACAACATCTTGCCCGTGTGTGGAGTGCGCCCCAATATACTCCCGAGCAAGAGGCTGAATATAAGCTCCGCATCAAATCCCTATTGAAACAGCGCAATGCTGTTTTAGTTGCGCACTATTACACCGATCCCCTGATCCAGGCGCTTGCGGAAGAGACCGGCGGCTGCGTGTCTGACTCGCTGGAAATGGCCCGTTTTGGTAAAAATCACTCTGCCGATACCTTGATTGTTGCCGGGGTGAAGTTCATGGGCGAGACCGCCAAAATCCTCACGCCGGAAAAGCGCGTACTTATGCCAACCCTTGAGGCGACTTGCTCGCTGGACTTGGGTTGCCCAATCGATGAATTCTCGGCTTTTTGTGACCAGCATCCCGACCGCACGGTTGTGGTTTATGCGAATACATCGGCGGCGGTAAAGGCGCGCGCAGATTGGGTGGTGACTTCCAGTATCGCGCTGGATGTGGTGGATTACCTGGATCGTCAGGGCAAGAAAATTCTCTGGGCGCCGGACAAACATCTCGGCGCCTATGTGCAGCAAAAAACCGGTGCTGATGTGCTCTTGTGGGATGGTGCCTGTATCGTTCACGAAGAGTTCAAGGCAAAAGGGGTTGAAGACCTGAAAACCCTGTATCCAGATGCTGCCGTTTTGGTTCATCCGGAATCGCCCAAATCGGTTGTTGATCTGGCGGACGTGGTAGGTTCTACCTCGCAGCTGATCAAGGCTGCGCAAACCCTTCCCAACCGCGAATTTATCGTTGCTACTGACCAGGGCATCTTCTACAAGATGCAGCAGGTTAATCCCGATAAAATTTTCCACATCGCTCCAACTGCTGGCAGCGGTGCTACTTGTCGCTCATGCGCCAATTGCCCCTGGATGGCAATGAATGTGCTGGATAATTTGGCGACGGTGTTTGAGCAAAGTGATAACGAAATCTTCGTTGATCCCGACTTGGGTAAACGGGCGATGATTCCACTGCAGCGCATGCTCGATTTTAAAAAATAAGTATTCGCGCTTCGATTAATAGTGTTTTGCTTGTTTCGTCTGGCCCCACTCAGTACCATGGCGCCTTTCGTTATTTGATCACCCAATTTCCCAACTTTTCGCTACTTATTTCGCTAGCTAATGGAGATCTAGATGATTCAAGGCAGTATGGTTGCCCTGGTTACCCCCATGAATGCAGACAATTCCCTCGACTGGGCTGCGCTGCATAAGCTGGTGGACTGGCATCTGGAGCAAGGCACTCATGCGATTGTAGCGGTGGGCACGACCGGTGAGTCGGCGACGCTGAATGTGAATGAGCATTTGGCGGTGATCAAAAAAGTAGTTGATCAAGTAAATGGTCGCATTCCGGTTATTGCAGGCACTGGCGCAAACTCCACTTCTGAAGCTGTTGAGTTGACCCAAGCTGCAAAAGACGCCGGCGTTGATGCCTGTTTGTTGGTGACCCCTTATTACAACAAGCCGACCCAGGAAGGCCTGTTTTTGCATCATGCCCATATCGCCCAAGCAGTTGCGATCCCGCAGTTCCTGTACAACGTACCCGGCCGTACTGGTGTGGATATGAAGCCAGAGACTGCGCTGCGTTTGGCTAAAGTGGCCAACATTATCGGTATCAAAGAGGCGACCGGTGACCTTGAGCGCGCCAAATTATTGATTGATCAGGCCCCTGCGGACTTCGCCATCATCTCTGGCGACGATGCAACTGCAGTTGATTTAATTCTTTTAGGTGGTAAAGGGGATATTTCTGTCACGGCGAATGTCGTACCTGCTGCCATTTCGCGTATGTGTGAATTGGCGCTGGCGGGGAATGCGGTGGAAGCGCGTGCAATTAATGAACGCTTGCTGCCATTGCACACCGCTATGTTTGTTGAATCCAACCCAATCCCGGTTAAATGGGCAGTGGAGCAACTGGGTTTGATTCAATCGGGAATTCGCCTGCCGCTGACGCGTTTGTCGGAGCAGTATCACCAACAGGTTAAAACAGCGATGCAAGCTGCCGGTATCTAATAGCCAGTCCTTTGCATGTTGTCGATGAGATGATTCATGAGTCCAATTAAAGCAATGACCATAACAACAACTTCTTTGCTGTCGATCAAGCGTCCTCTGTTGATGCTAGTGGTTGCCAGCCTGACGGTTTCCCTTTCTGGCTGCGGTATGTTTTTTGGCGAAAATGGCCCGTTCCGCAATCGCGAGGGCGACTATCTCAAAGCCGATAACATTCCGCCGCTGGTTTTACCTGCCGGAAAAAAATCGGAAACCATGGGTGAGCTTTATCCGATTCCGCCGATCACCGCGACGGACTTTGGTTTTGACCCAACTGCTGATGCTTACGAAGTTCCGCGCCCAATGCCGTTGTCGGCAAATCTGGAGCAGGAAAACGTCAAGATTCAACGAGTGGGTGGCGAAAGCTGGATTTTGTTGAATGCAGCTCCGGGCGAAGTCTGGCCGCGTATTCGCAACTTCCTCAATGTGAACACACTGGCGGTGAGCAAGGCCGATATCAGTAAAGGGATTATCGAGACCAGTTGGCTGCAATTTAAAACCGATTTATCGACTTACGATCGCTACCGTTTGCAGATCGATCAAGGTGTACAACCTGAAACAACTGAAATCCACATCACCCATATGAGCGTGCCGGTTGCTGACAAGCCTGCGGCTGACATGGGTTGGCCGCGTCGCTCGGTAAACCCTGAGCGTGAAAAGTGGATGCTTGATGAGTTGGCTGCAACCCTCGCAAGCGAAACAGAGGCGGGTGGAACATCGCTGCTGGCGCAAACTATCGGTGGTGCGGTAAAAGCCAATCTGGGCGTGGCAGGTAATGAGCCCTTGATGACCATTAAACTGGATCGCCAGCGCGCTTTTGCTACCTTGACCTATGCAGCAAAACAAGACGGCTTCACCACGTTTGAGTCTGATACCGAAGCTGGTTTGTTCTACGTTCAATACGTCAATCCGGAAGATGCCAAGCCGGGCTGGTTTAGACGTACTTTCCACATAGGCCTGAATCCCAAGGCGCCTACCAGCAAGTATTCTCTGGCTCAAATCAGTACCAATATGTTGACTGGTGAGGCGTTTGATAAAGCTCCTCGCTCTGATCGCGACGAAGAAAAAGTACTACCTGATGCACCGGGTTATCTGATTGTAGTGACCGGAACAGATGGTAATTTTGTGGTGCGTGTCCGCGATCCTTATGGCAAGCGTTTGACTCCGCACGAAGCGCGTGAATTGCTGACTGTACTGCGTAGAAACCTGATATAAATGCAGGCTCCGCTCCGCTTTGCATCCTTGGGTAGTGGTAGCCGCGGCAACGCTACCTTGGTGGAGTGGAACACTGGTAGGTTATTGATCGATTGTGGTTTTAGTGTGCGCGAGGCAACCCAGCGGTTGGAGCGGCTGGGTCAGCGTGCCGAAGATCTAACTGCAATTCTGGTTACTCATGAGCACACTGATCATATAAAAGGGGTTGCCGCACTTGCCCGGCGCTATAATTTGCCGGTGTACATGACCCCTGGCACTTATAACAGCCGTAATCTGGGCGATTTACCCGATTTGCGCTTGATCGAAGCCTACGCCCCTTTTGTGTTGAATGATTTGCAGGTAACGCCGGTGGCGGTACCGCATGATGCGCGTGAACCGGCGCAGTTCGTGTTTGAATATGCAGGATTGCGTTTGGGGGTGCTGACGGATTTGGGCAGTATTACTGCGCATGTTGAGGCACATTTTCAGGACTTGGATGCGATGGTGTTGGAAGCAAATCACGATCCTGTGATGCTCGCATCAGGTGCCTATCCTCCGTCGCTGAAGCAGCGGGTTGGCGGGCTCTGGGGACATCTAAGCAATCAGCAGGCGGCAGGATTTTTACAGCGTTTGAACTGCGCGCGTTTGCAGCATTTGGTGGTGGCGCACATCAGCCAACAAAATAATTCGCTGGAGTTGGCGCAAGCCGCTCTGGCACCTGTCACGGCCGAGGTCAGACAAGTGACCTTTGCGTGTCAAAACCAGGGTTTTGACTGGTTAACCGTTTCTTGAATACAGCTTCTTAAATTCAGTACCTTTACTTCTTTATCTTTACTTTCGAATAGCAGGCCTATCAATGGAAAAGCGCGAACAACTCTACGCTGGCAAAGCCAAATCCATCTACAAAACTGACGATCCTGATCATGTGATCATGTTGTTCCGCAACGACACCTCCGCGTTTGATGGCAAGCGTATCGAGCAGCTTGACCGCAAAGGTATGGTGAACAACAAGTTCAACGCGTTCATCATGGGTAAATTGCAAGAAGCGGGCGTTCCTACCCATTTTGTGAAACTGCTATCGGATACCGAAGTGCTGGTAAAAACCATGCAGATGATTCCGGTTGAATGCGTGGTGCGCAACCTTGCTGCGGGTTCGTTGGTGCGTCGTTTGGGCGTGCAGGAAGGTCTGGAGCTTAATCCTCCTACATTCGAACTGTTCCTGAAGAATGATGCATTGGGCGATCCAATGGTCAACGAATCACACGTGCAATCTTTTGGTTGGGCGACGCCTGAGCAATTGGCACGTATGAAAGAGCTGACGTTCAAAATCAACGCGGTACTGAAGGATTTGTTTGCATCAGGCAATATGTTGCTGGTGGATTTCAAAGTGGAGTTCGGTCTGCATAAAGGCGAAGTCATTCTTGGGGACGAGTTCTCACCCGACGGCTGCCGTTTGTGGGATAAAGACACCCGTGAGAAATTGGATAAGGATCGTTTCCGTCAGAACCTCGGCAATGTTGTTGAGTCTTACGAGATGGTCGGCCAGCGTCTGGGTCTGACCTTTTAATAAGGTGTCCCGCGCAGGTAAAGGGGCTTAGTGCCCCTTTTTTATTGCGGGTGATTTTTAGCGATTAGTAACTATACTCAAGAAATGCGCTAATAAAGCCAAAACGGCTAATACATTATGGAGAGCTAACAGTGAACGAACGCCGTATTTTTGAACGTACCTCAACCTCGGTGCGTGTTGAAATGTCCCATCCGAGTTTCGGTACGATTATCGGCTTCGCCAAAGATATATCTGATGGTGGTGCGCAGGTGCAGATTGAAAACCAGGTTTGTCCGCCAGTTGGGACCGAGGTATCGGTAAAATTCAAGAAGGCAGTGGGCGCGATCAACGCGGAACCTGTGCGTATGCGCGTGGTTCACCAGTTGCGTAATACTATCGGATTGATGTTTGTACGGGGTGCTGTTTAACAGCACCCGATCAGGATTTGCCTAGCCCGCGCATTGTTTCGGTAAGGTTAGCGTCAGCTTCTGGTTTTTCAGGTTTTGTTGTAACTGCTTCAAATCATTACAAGTCATTTGCGGATTATCGCCCAGCTCCAGTTGCGTTAAGTGCAGCAGATGCAGGAGCGGTGCCGGGCTTTTGATCTTGTTATTCGTCAAGATAAGCTTTTCCAAGCGCCCCAGTTTTCCAATTTCACTAATATCCGCTAATTGATTGTCCGCCAGATTGAGTTCGGTTAATGCAAAAAACTTATCCAGGCCAGCAAGGGATTTAATCCCTGCATTACTGCAATTTAATCGGGTGAGATCTTCTGCTTTGGTGATGCGTAAATCGAATATTGTTTGTTGCACGCAATCGAACAGTAATGAGTCAGCTATTTGATAATCTTTAAATATCGAGGGTGGCGTATAAACAACATTTTCGTTGACGCTCACGGAATAATTTTTACATCCTGCGGTCAATAAACTAGTGGCTAGTCCACACAAGAGTAACAAGGATTTCATTTTCATAGAGTTCGCCTGGTTTGAAACGGGAAGTTAGTTTAAGTAGATGCTTATCGGTTGCAGTCACTTTAATCACAACATTGATTATCAGCAATCGCAGAATTCAGTATTTGTTCAGTTCTATTCATCAACAATCATCACACGATCAATTGATGCAGTCGTTTTTGTTTTTTCGTTTTAATGGAGAGTCCTAATATGAAATATATCCTCGCAATTATCATGTCATTTGCCATTATCGGTTGTACAACTACCGACCCATATTCTGGCGAACAAAAAACCAGCAACACTGCAAAAGGTGCTGGTATCGGGGCTGTAGCCGGCGCTGTATTGGGGGCAGCAACGGGTGATAACGCAAAAGATCGCCGCGAGCGCGCATTGAAAGGTGCAGCAATTGGCGGTATTGCAGGTGGTGGCATAGGTAACTACATGGATCGCCAAGAGGCAAAATTACGTCAGGAGTTGCAAGGCACTGGTGTGCAGGTGAGACGTGAAGGCGATAATTTATATTTGGTGATGCCAGGCAATATTACTTTTGCTACCAGCAGCGCTGATATTCGCTCTGACTTTTTTGATGTGCTCAACTCGGTAGCTAAAGTCTTGGCAGAGTTTAACAAAACCTCCATCAAGGTATCTGGTCACACAGACTCAACTGGTAGCGACAAAATTAACCAGCCGTTGAGTGAGCGTCGTGCAGAAAGTGTTGCATCTTATTTGCGCAGCCAGAAAGTCAGCAGTTCACGTATAGAATCTTACGGTTACGGTTCGCGTTATCCAGTTGCGAGCAACGATACTGCAAGCGGTCGCGATGCTAACCGTCGTGTGGAGTTGGAGTTGGTTCCTCACCAACAGTAATTGGTCGATTGAACACAAAGCCGCTGCCTAACCGCAGCGGCTTTGTCGTTTTTGGGTGGGCAATTTTTGCGATGCATTAAATGATTGTCAGTATTTTGGACAAGCTGGATAATGCGTGGCTAATTATTGTTGCTGTGATCATCATGACCAATTCCCTGGCTGTACTTTGCAATTATCCGCCGCTGTTAAATCAGGCCGAGGCGCTTGCCCTGCAACTGCAAATACCTTTGTTGGTTGATCAATCTGCAGACACAATTGATTCAGCTGAGTTTGTGGTGCTGATTGCGCAAGAGTCGATTCAGTTGCAGCAGACTGGCCGTAAAGCTCCCGGCCCAGTGCTGGCAGAATTTACCGAAGGTGCTGTTGATCACCGGCGTAAATTTGGTGGTGGCAAAGGGCAAATGATCGCCAAAGCAGTAGGGATAAAATCCGGTGTTTATCCGCGCGTATTGGATGCAACCGCAGGCTTGGGGAAAGATAGTTTTGTGCTTGCCAGTCTGGGATGTGAAGTCACCATGATTGAGCGCTCGCCGGTAGTGCAGTCTTTACTGGCTGACGGATTACTGCGCGCGCAAACATTCGCACGCGAACAAGATGCGGAATTGTTGCAAACCATTAATCGGATGCAATTGGTAATGCACGATAGCCGCACCTATTTGTATTCATTGTCGGCCGATCAATTTCCGGATGTGATTTATCTCGACCCGATGTTTCCCGAGCGGCAAAAAACGGCAGATGTAAAAAAAGAAATGGCTGCGTTTCATCACATCGTAGGCAAAGATGAAGATGCTGACGCACTTTTACCGCTGGCATTGGCCCACGTCAATTATCGTGTAATAGTTAAACGCCCACGCAAAGCACCGCTACTAAATAATCAGACTCCCTCTTATCAGCTGGAAGGAAAATCCAGCCGCTACGATATTTACACCGTTAAAAAACTCCCCGATGTTTTGCCTCCTGCCCGGTAAATCCTCATGCATTCTATCGAGCTTGAATCACTGTTTGACCAGATTGCCGATGCACTTGCGGATACCGGTTATATTGTTCTCGATCAACCATTACCTGATTCCCTGATTCGTGGATTGATTGAGAATTTGCAAATGCAGCAAGCTGCGCTCAAACCTGCGGGAGTGGGGCGGCAGGGAGATTTTCAGCTCGACCAAAATATTCGTGGCGATGCAATCCAATGGCTGGAGCCGGGGGATTTAGCTGTCACAGAATTTTTATGCTGGATGGATACACTGAGGTTAGCGATCAACCAGCGCTTGTATCTGGGGTTGTTTGAATATGAAGCCCACTACGCGTTATACGCCCCCGGTGCTTTTTATCAAAAGCACCGCGACGCATTTAAAGGTAATCTTGGTCGCAAGTTGTCGACGGTCCTGTATTTAAATCCGGACTGGGATTTAATGGCCGGTGGTGAATTGGTGCTCTATGATGAAGCAGACACAACCCAATTAGCGCGGGTTGCACCGGAATGTGGCAGGTTGATGATATTTCTCAGCGAGGATTTTCCGCATGAAGTGTTGCCAGCAACACAGCCGCGACAAAGTATTGCTGGCTGGTTTCGGATAAAGGCGCAGTGAAATCCCGATCGGGATTCGTAATTTCTTGATTATCAGAGCAAAAAGCCCTCAAGAGTATGCAGGATATAACCAGTAGCTCTTGTGCACAGGAATAAGTAGGTCGTTCGCGCGCGGATGCGTTTGCCAACAAATGAATTGCGGCTGTTGGCAACAAATTTGCAAGTACTTGATTGTAGCTTGCTGGAAATCTTCCTGGACAGGAGAAATGGAAACCAGGGATGCGTTTCAGCAAGCACTATAACAATGCTAAGAACGCATACAAAAGTGAGGCCGCGATGCTGAAGGAAGTCACCATGAGTGAGATGAACATAGATTGGCAGAATTATCATTCTGGCCATTTCTACGATGAATTAATACGCTCGCCCGGCCAACCTCGACCTGAAACAAAACACCTCGCCCAATACCTCGCCTCGCTCTCCGGGCAAGAATTACAAGACCGAAAACTCTCCGCTGAATTAGCTATCAAAACCATGGGCATTTCGTTCACGGTATACAGCGATGCTGGCAACATTGATCGCGAATGGCCATTCGATATTATCCCGCGCATTATTCCGCAGCGCGAATGGCAAAAAACCGAACGCGGATTGATCCAGCGTTTAACGGCGTTGAATTTATTTATTAACGATATTTATAACGACCAAAAAATTATCAAAGACAAGGTCGTACCCTCATACTTATTTGAAGATTCGGTCAATTTCCGCAAAGAATGTATTGGCATGAAGCCAGCCTACGGTGTCTGGTCGCATATTTGCGGCAGCGATTTAATTCGCGATGACAAAGGCGAATTTTTTGTGCTCGAAGATAATTTGCGTGTTCCGTCCGGTGTTTCCTACATGCTGGAAAATCGCAAAGTTACCAAGCGCGTTTTCCCCGAATTATTTGAAAACCATAATATTGTTCCGGTTACCGATTATCCCAATCAATTATTCGACACACTTGCGTCTTTATCACCACGCAAAGCCGATCGTCCTGAAATTGTGGTGCTCACTCCCGGCATCTATAACTCCGCTTATTTTGAGCATTCCTATCTCGCGCAGCAAATGGGCGTGGAATTGGTAGAAGGTAGCGATCTGGTTGTTGACAGCGATGACTGCGTTTATATGCGTAGTATCGACGGCCTGAAACGCGTCGATGTTATTTATCGCCGCATTGATGATTTGTTTTTAGATCCGGAAATGTTTAATCCAGATTCTGTACTAGGTGTGCGCGGATTAATGCGCGCTTGGCTGAAAGGCAATGTTGCTTTGGCGAATGCACCGGGAGCTGGTGTTGCAGATGATAAGGTGATCTACACCTACGTGCCGGATATGATCAAATACTATTTAGGTGAAGAGCCGATCCTGCCTAATGTGCCCAGTTATTTGTGTATCGACAAAAAACAATGTGACTATGTGCTCGCCAATCTCGATAAGCTGGTGGTAAAACCGGCAAATGAATCGGGCGGCTACGGCATGATTATCGGCCCGCAAGCCAGTAAAAAAGAATTGGAAGAATTTGCGTTTCGCATTAAAGCCAATCCACGCAATTACATGGCGCAGCCATTAATTTCTTTGTCGACCGCACCTATTCTTACCAATGGTAATGCTGAGCCACGCCATATCGACTTGCGACCGTTTGTGTTGCAAGGGCGCGATCATTGCGTAACACCCGGGGGCTTAACGCGCGTGGCAATGCGCAAAGGTTCCTATGTGGTGAATTCATCGCAAGGTGGCGGCAGTAAAGATACCTGGATTGTGGTGGAGGACTAAACCATGTTGTCACGTGTAGCAGAGCGTATTTATTGGTTGGGTCGCTATATGGAGCGCAGCGAAAATATTGCGCGCCTTGTCAATGTTAACTCAAATTTATTATTGGATTTGCCAGCAGGTGTCCGTGTCGGCTGGGGCTCGCTGATTGATATCAGCGGCACCGGCAGTTACTTTGAACGCGATACCCAGTTGGCCGATGAAAAAACCGTAGTCAATTTTATTCTGGCGGATAAAAAAAATCCGGCATCACTTATTAACTCACTGAGTTTTGCGCGGGAAAATTCCCGGATCACACGCGAAACCATGCCCATGGAAGCGTGGGAATTAATTAACGACTTATATCACTACATCCGCGACCGCGCCGATAAAGTAACCTCGCGCCGCGACCGCAGTATTATCTTGCTGCATGTGATTAGCAGCGTACAGCAATTCACTGGTTTGCTCGCTGGTTGCATGAGCCACAACAACGCTTACGATTTAATCCGCATCGGCCGCAATCTTGAACGTGCGGACATGAGTACGCGAATTGTGGATGCCGGTTTAGTAAATCTTCTGCCGCACCTTTCTGCTGGCGGAACTGAAGTCCTGGAACCTTACGACAATATTTTGTGGATGAGCGTGCTGCGCTCACTTAGCGCTTACCAAATGTATCGTCAGCATGTGCGCGACCGCGTAAATGCCAATGCGGTAGTAACCTTCCTATTACAAAACGAAGATTTCCCGCGCGCAGTTGCTCATTGCTTAAAACAATTGGAGCAATGCCTTTGGGCATTACCTAACAGCGAAAAAGTGTTATCTGCAATTGTGAATATCCAACACAAATTGGATGAGGCGGATTTGGATGAATTATTAAAATCCGGCTTGCATGAATACATTGATGAACTGCAATTTGAAATTGGTAATTTGCATTTCAAAATTGCCGAAACCTGGTTCCTCCCTGTCGCCGTGGCTCAAACACAGGAGCAAAAATCTGCCTGATTTACAGCGGCTCAGCCGCGTTGCTGTTTGCGTGTTGTCTCTATGAGGCCTGGCCCGTTTATCGGGCCTTTTTTATTGCGGAATTTATTCCCCCGAATAATCACTCTCAACCCTAAAAGACTCTCCCGTCATATAAAACTCGCCGCCTGCCATGTAGTGAATGCTGCGTTTTTGTGGGTCAGAAGAAAAATGCCAGCGGCCATCGATAAACTGTTCTGAATCTGCGTAGGCGGCAACGACTTCGCCGACGATTAAATCCATTTCTTCTGCGCCTTGTTTGATGACCTTGCATTCGAGCCAGCCGATACAGTCTTCAATAAAGGGGGCTGCTATTGTTGATGCTGGGAATGTTTTTATATCGAACTTGGAAAACTTGTCTGTGTCTCCGCCAGAGATGTCACCGACTTCCAAGGTGAGTCGGGCAATTTTGCGCATGGGGAATTGCAAACCGAATTCGCCGCTGGCATCGACCAGCGCTCTTGTATAAGTATTTTTATCGATTACCACAGCCACTTTTGCGGGTGAGAAATCCAGCGGCATAGCCCATGAGGCGGACATTATGTTGCGTTTATCGCCATGGGCGCTGGTGATAATACTAACTGGGCCATGGTTAAATAATTTGTAGCTGTCTTTCAAAGGAATAGATATACGTTGCGTCATCTTGCTGTACCTCGACCACTTAGGTGTTTACCTAAGGAATTATTCAATAGAAAAAATTAATGAGCTGCGCATAGATTAATACAAGCCTTGTGGGAAAACTACCGCACCATTTAGTGGTTATAGCTCATTAATAATAATGGAATCGATCATGAATACAGCGGTCAAGCAAATTGTAATTGTCGGCGGTGGCTCTGCCGGTTGGTTAGTGGCAGGTACTCTGGCGGCGGAGCACAGCAATGGTGATGAGGGTGTACAGATTACCCTCATCGAATCACCCGATATCAAATTAGTCGGCGTGGGTGAGGGCACCTGGCCAACTATGCGCACTACGCTAAGGAAAATGGGGATCTCTGAAACGGAATTTGTGCGCGAGTGTGATGTTGCTTTTAAGCAGGCATCAAAATTCTGCAAGTGGTATACAGGAGAAGAGGATGATGAATATTACCATCCCTTCACTTTGCCGGTCGGTTATACAGAAATGAATTTGGCCGAGCACTGGAAAACGCACCGCGATGAAATATCGTTTTCTGATGCTGTTTGTATCCAGAGCCAATTGTGCGCAAACCACATGGCTCCGAAATTTATTACCAGTGCTGAGTTTGGCGGTGTGGCCAATTATTCTTATCATTTGGATGCTGCCAAATTTGCCAAGTTCCTGCGCAAACACTGCATGGAAAAGTTAAGCATCAAACATATTTCCGATAATGTTATCGGCATTAACTCGGCAGACAATGGTGATATCCGCTCGCTGAACACCCAACAAAATGGCGAGCTTGCGGGTGATTTATTTGTCGATTGCACTGGGTTGTCATCAATGCTGATCGGCAAGCACTATCAAGTTCCGATGGTCAGCAAAAAAGAATTTTTATTCAATGATGCTGCTCTCGCTGCACAAGTTCCTTACCTCGATCCGGAATGTCCTATTTCATCCAATACAATTTCTACCGCGCAATCGGCGGGTTGGATTTGGGATATAGGTTTGCAAACACGTCGTGGTGTGGGTTATGTGTATTCGCGTACACACATATCGGATGAAGATGCTGATAAAGAATTCCGCGATTACCTGACGTTGACAATCGGGCGTGAAAAAGCAGATGCAACAGAATTCCAGAAGATTAAATTTAATCCCGGTCATCGCGAAGTATTCTGGAAAAATAACTGTGTAGCAGTCGGATTGGCGGCAGGTTTTATTGAGCCGCTGGAAGCTTCAGCTATTATCCTGATTGAACTCTCGGCAAGAATGATTAGTGAGCAGCTACCGGCAGATAGAAATTCAATGACGGTTGTGGCTAAACGGTTTAACGATGTGTTTACCTATCGCTGGAACCACATTATCAACTTCCTGAAATTACATTATGTGTTGAGCAAGCGTCGTGATTCGCAATATTGGATAGATCATTGTGATCCCACAAGTATTCCGCAAAGCCTGCAGGATCTGCTGGAAATCTGGCGTTATCAAGCGCCCTGGTTTTACGATGAAGTACACACGGAAGAATTGTTTCCTTGCGCCAGCTTCCAATACATCCTTTATGGTATGGGATATGAAACTGCTGCGCGCCCAGCACCAAAAAAACACAACCCAGCAGCAGTAACGCGCGCGCATGAGTTGTTTGGTGAAAATATTAAGAAAACAAATGAGGTGCTGAAAGCAATCCCGACGCATCGGGATCTGATTAATAAAATTCACAAGTATGGATTGCAGAAAATTTAGGGCGAATATAAATATGGATATGAATAGATAGCGTGGATATTTAAACAGAGTATCTAAAAAACGCAGTGGCTCCTGTAGCCACTGCTGTTACAAGCCTTGAATAAAATCTTCTTCAATTCGCCGCACATCAACCGATACTAACAATTGCGGTGAATGCCCTCCACCAAAGATAACGCCTTTTAGTGGCGCCACATCAGAATAATCACGCCCCCATGCAGTAGTGATGTGTTGCTCGCCGGTAATTTTATTATTGGTAGGGTCGAACTCATACCAGCCTTCACCGGGAGAATAAACTGCAAACCAGGCATGGGTTGCATCTGCGCCAATTAATTTTTCTTGTCCCGGTGCGGGTAATGTTTCCAGATAACCGCTCACATAGCGCGCAGGGTAACCCAGTGAGCGCAAACAGCCGATGGCAAAGTGTGCAAAATCCTGGCATACGCCGCGCTTGTGTTTAAGTACATCTGCAAGCGGCGTGGCGACATCGGAAAAATCCGGGTCGTAAGTGAAATCATTAAATATGCGCTGGGTTAATTCCATCACCGCAGATAAAAAAGGGCGATCATCAGAAAATGATGAAGCTGCGTATTCCGCGAGATCCGAATGTTGCTGAACCATCGGCGAGTCCAACATAAATTCTCGCGCGCACAATGTTTCCCAATCTTTGCCGTGTTTGAGCAAATATTTAACGTAAGTGCAGGGGTTGCCGAAATCGAGGTTGATGCTCACTGCAGAATCTTTAATGATGATATCGCTAGTGACGCTGACATCCAGTTCGGTGTGGTCTTTTTCAATCGAAAATTGCAAAAACTGGTTGCCGAAATAATCAGTGCGCGTGTTGCGTGTGGTCGCTGCCGGTGAGACTTTAATATCAATGTGTTCGATGCGCTGTCTCTCGGTGGTGCGTGGCAACACGTAGGCGAGGTTATAGCAGTTGCTCACTGAAAGCGCATATTGGTAGCGGGTGCTATGACTGATGCGGTATTTCATTGTGATATCCCTGTCATAATGGTTCCTGCCATTCATTGTTTTTGACCAGCAATTGCGGGCCTTCGGTGTGATCAAAATAACGCTGACCAATTGCCTTGGCAGCAGTGCCAATTAAATATTGCAATCGAGAGAGCAATTGATCCAGCTCGCCGCGAATACCGTTGGCCGTTTTTGCCAATACTTTGATGTCACTTAATTTTAATGCGGTAGTCGCTTCCAATAAGAGTTTGTGTTCACTGCTAAATTCATCGCGGTTATCCGGTAAATCAGCGAAGTGATGTTCTAATTGCGTCAGCTGATAAATCAATGAGCGCGGATTTTTGTTGTTGAGCAAAATCATTTCCAAGCCCTGATCGATACGAATACCATTTTGGTATCGACGACGATAAGGGATTAAAGCTTCACCGCAGAGCAATGTGGATTCAATCAAGGTCTCTTGTTCGATTTCATCAAAACCGGTGACTAGCAGTGAGCGCAATGTGTTGACGATTTGCAGTGCACGCTCCAGCCGGCGGCCCATTTCCATAAAATGCCAGCCATTACCGCGCGTCATACTTTCGTGGATGAGGCCAGCGAATGCGAGCAGAGTGGTAATGAGCGGTGCCAGTGCTTCTTCCGGTGCGGAGAACGCATCCGGCTCCAGCGCAATTTTTAATTGCTCCAGCTCATCGCCAATATCGTTAATCACCCGTTGGGTATCGCTGGATAATTGCTCTTTCACTTGTTCTGCCGCATTAATCATGGCAATGAGATTATTTGCCACACCGCCGAGCCGCTGTTGATCCAAAATAATTGAAATCATTTCGGGTTCAGGGTTTTTCAGCAGTGCGGTTTGCAAGCTGGTAAAACCTGGATAAGTAGCGGTGACGTGAGTGACGGCACTCAACAGTGTGCGGCAGACGGCATCGGGTAATTTTTCGGTTTTATTGAGCTGGATAAACACCGTGCGCAACAAACGCATTGCCGATTCAGCGCGCTCCGCGTAGCGGCCCATCCAGAATAAATTTTCTACTACACGGCTCGGAAGGGAACTGCTACTTTCGACTGCGGTTTGCGCATCGGATGAGCGTAAGCTGATTTGTTTTTCGGGCTCCGATGCTAGCACCCAGGTATCTTTGGATACGGAACCGCGTTGGTTGGATATGATTTTTTTACCAACATCAAGATTGACGCGTGTAAGGCCACCGGGCATCACCGAATAAGAACTTTCGCTCGCGACCGCAAAGGTGCGCAACACTGATGAGCGCGGTTGGATTTGACCTTGGTGCCAGGTTGGTGTCTGTGCACCGGCAACATATTCCTGCGCAACAAATTGCAGCGGATTTCTGCGGATACGGTTTTGCCAGGCCTGTAATTTTTTCTCATCCAGATCTGCACCGTAGACTTCATAGAGTCCGGGGCGACGATAAGTGGGTTTGATCAATAAGGTTTTCAGATTAGCGCATACGTATTCGAGATCATCGCTGTTGCCACACCACCAGGTTTTTACCGATGGCATTTGCAAATCGCGCCCGAGCAATGCTTGGGATATTGCGGGCAAATAACGCAGCAGCGCCGGATTTTCCAATACGCTGGAGCCAAGTGGATTGGCAATAGCGACATGGCCCATGCGTGCGACTTCCAACAATCCGGGAACGCCCAAACGTGAATCGCCTTTTAATTCAACCGGATCGCAATAGACATCATCTACGCGGCGCAAAATAACATCGACGCGTTTTAAACCGTCGAGTGCTTTCATCCACACATAGCCGTTGCGCACGCTCAAGTCGCTGCCTTGCACTAATTGGAAGCCTAAATAGTTCGCAAGATAAGCGTGCTCAAAATAAGCTTCGTTATAAATACCCGGTGTGAGTACTACAATACGCGCAATGCCACCGTTGGGATTTAATTCATGCAGGCGCTGGCGCAAACGCGAAAAAAATAATGACAGGCGATGCACATGGCTATCGCGAAATAAACTCGGGAACACACGGTTCATCACCGTGCGGTTTTCCAGTGCATAACCGGCACCCGATGGTGCCTGGGTGCGGTCGGCCATTACGCGCATACTGCCGTCGGGTGCGCGCACCAAATCAACGCCATGTAAAATGAGTTGGTGGCTACCTTGCAGTTTTATGTTTTGACAGGGACGCAAAAAGCCGTGATGGGAAAATAATAATTCTGGCGGAATGATGCCTTGGCGAATTAATTTTCGCTCGCCGTAAATATCTTGCAGTAATAAATTAAATAATTCGGCGCGCTCAACCAGTGAGGTTTCGATTTGGTTCCATTCATCGCTATTAATCAGCAGTGGAATGGGATTGAGTTGCCAGCTTTGGTTTGCATCTGGCTCGTCATAAATTTTGTAGGTGGCACCATCATCGCGCAGTATGCGGCGGGTTTTTTTCTGGCGCTCTTCAATTGCATCTTGCCCAAGGCTTTGCAAACTGTGGAGCAAATAGCGCCAGTGAGGGCGAATACTGCCCTCGCTGTCATAGGCTTCATCTACACCGGTTTGCGGTGATGGATAGATAAAGTCCTTAATATTGGTGGAGTCGACCGGATTTTCCATATGTGTGGAGTAAAGATTCATAAGGATGATTTGTCGTTGTTATACGTATGTTGTTCATTGTAACCCGATTTTGTTCCAGTGACCGATTTCCTGACTTAACCTTACTCCCGCTGTGCGGGAGTAAGCTGAGATAACAAAATTATTTGCGCAAGTCCAATGTGTGAGGATATTCATCGGCCGGCTCCTCAGGCGGCGGTGCCATAGGGCGCGGTGGATGTTTATTTTCAAAAAATTCGCGCAATATTTTTCCCGCTGGTGTAATAGGCAGCGCACCGGGTGTGTGGTTGATATCAAAGAAACGGTTGCCGCGGCGCGATTCCGCTTCATTTGTATTAACCGGGAAGCGATCATAACTGCGTCCGCCGGGATGGCTGACATGATAAGTGCAGCCGCCAATACTTTTGCCGTTCCAGGTATCAATTAAATCAAACACTAGCGGTGAATGAATACCGATGGTTGGGTGCAATGCAGAAGGCGGCTGCCACGCGCGGTAGCGTACACCGCCGACGAATTCACCGTGTTTTCCGGTTGGATTCAAACACACTCTGCGACCGTTACACGCGAGCAGGTAGCGACCGGGTGTTAAGCCGCTGACTTTAACTTGCAAACGTTCAACGGAAGAATCCACGTAGCGCGATGTACCAAAGCTACTGACTTCTTCACCCAATACATGCCAGGGTTCAATCGCCCAGCGCAATTCGATTTCGACATCATCCAATTGCACACGACCATAATGTGGAAAACGAAATTCTTCAAATGCAGCGAGCCATTCAAGTTGGAATGGATAGCCGTGTTCATTTAAATCGCGCACCACATCGCGCAGGTCTTCCCACACATAATGCGGCAACATAAATTTATCGTGTAGCAAGGTGCCCCAGCGCACCAGCGGTTTTTTGTAGGGTTCTTTCCAGAAGCGGCTGATCAAACTGCGCAATAATAAAATTTGCACCAACGACATGCGCGCGTGCGGCGGCATTTCAAAACCGCGGAATTCCAGAATGCCTTGACGACCACTGGCTGTGCCGGGTGAATATAATTTATCGATACAAAATTCCGAGCGATGCGTGTTGCCGGTGATATCAATTAATAAATTGCGCATCAATCGGTCAACTAACCAGGGCTGCTCGACAATTCCATCCGGCATTTCTTTAAAGGCAATTTCCAGCTCATACAACATTTCATCGCGACCTTCATCGACGCGCGGTGATTGGCTGGTTGGTCCGATAAATAAACCGGAAAATAAATACGAGAGACCTGGATGGTGTTGCCAATAAGTAACGAGGCTGCGCAACAAATCCGGACGGCGCAGGAAGGGGCTGTTTGCCGGTGTTGATCCACCAAAGGTTACATGATTGCCACCGCCAGTTCCCGAGTGGCGGCCGTCGAGCATAAATTTTTCAGTGCCCAAGCGGCATTGCCGCGCGTCTTCATACAATGCTTCAGTGTTATTGACTAAATCGGCCCAGGTTTCTACCGGGTGAATATTAACTTCAATTACACCTGGATCGGGAGTGATTAAAAATTTCTTCAGGCGATGATCTTTCGGCGGTTCATAACCTTCCAATACCACCGGCATATTCAGTGCAGCCGCTGTCTCTTCGATGGCTTCGATCAATGCAACATAGTGTTCAAGATAAGTCAGCGGTGGCAAAAATAAATGCAAGCGGCCATCGCGCGCTTCAAAACATAATGCAGTGCGGATGACATATCCCGCCTCAATATATTGTGGCTTTGGCTCACGCCCTAATGCCGCTTTTTGCTCGGCAATTTTTTGCGCAATAGACTGCTTTAACGAACTCGTTGTAGCTGTTAAGCAGTCCTGTTGTTGTCCGCTGGGCGCTAGAGGTTCGCGTGTCGCGAGTGGATCACTTTCCGGTTGATAGCGTTCGTAATCATGTTTGGGAAATTCCAGTGAGCCGAGTGGTAAGCGCAATCCGAGTGGTGAATCTCCCGGGATTAACATCAATTGGTCGTTACGTATTTTCCAGCGTCCGGTTAACCAGGTTTGATTGGTGTAATTCCACTCGATTGGCAAAATATAACCGGTCTCGGTATTTAATCCGCGCGTTAATAATTTAGCAATGCGGCGGCGTTCCAGATCATCTTTCAAATCCGCTTTTAGCGGATTGATATCCGGCGGCAATTTTTGCTCGGCCCAAAGATAGTAGAGCACGTCCTCATAGGCGGGAATTAAATGTTCGCTGTTAACGCGAATTTTATCGCACAGGGTGTCGGCGAATTTTTTTGCATCGACGTGAGTGAGGTTATAACTTTTGTCGGCGCGTGCGAGTAAATTCGGATTGCGCCAGAGCGCTTGGCCATCGGTACGCCAGAAACAACCAAGAGCCCAGCGCGGTACTTCTTCGCCGGGATACCATTTTCCCTGACCGTAATGCAGCAGGCCATTGGGTGCAAAAGTTTCGCGCATACGCAGTAATAAATCTTTGGCTAGGCGCAATTTATCTGCGCCGAGCGCGCCGGTATTCCACTGCTCGGATTCCATATCGTCGATGGAAACAAAAGTCGGTTCACCGCCGGTGGTCAAGCGCACATCTTGTTCAATTAATTCTTTATCGACTGCTGCACCAAGGGCATTAATGGTTGCCCATTGGTCTTCGGTGTAGGGCTTGGTGACACGCGGGTCTTCCAAAATGCGGAAGACTTCGTTGCTGTAAGAAAATTCTACTTCGCACTTGCTGGTTGCGCCGGTGATGGGCGCAGCAGAAATTGGATCAGGTGTGCAGGCGAGTGGGATGTGTCCTTCAGTTGCAAGCAAACCAGAGGTAGGATCAAGGCCAACCCAACCAGCACCGGGAATATAAATTTCGGTCCATGCATGTAAATCGGTGAAATCTTTTTCAGGGCCGCTGGGGCCATCGAGCGCTTTAATATCAGCAGTGAGTTGCACTAAATAGCCCGACGCAAAACGCGCGGCGTAACCGAGGTGGCGGAAAATTTGTACCAGTAACCATGCGCTATCGCGGCAAGAACCTTTAGCGAGCGTGAGGGTTTCTTCACAGGTTTGGATGCCGGGTTCCAGGCGTACACCATAGCCAATTGCCTCTTGTACCAGTTGATTGATGCTCACCATAAAATCATTTACCGCCCAAGGTTTTTCACTCACCTGGCGATGGCGTATATCCGCCTTGATTTTATCGACAATCTCCATTAATTGCGGACCGCTCTCAGTTACTTCGAGATAGGGAATTAATTCGCGTTGCAATTGCTCATCGTATTCAAACGGAATATGTTGCGCATATTCCTCGACAAAAAAATCAAACGGATTGATTGAAGTCATATCAGCGACGACTTCTACCTCAATCGATAATGATTTGGTTTGCTCAGGAAAAACCAGGCGCGCTTGAAAATTGCCAAAGGGATCTTGTTGCCAATTAATAAAATGATCGGCTGGTTCGATCTTGATTGAGTAGCTGTGAATTTTGGTGCGGCTGTGCGGCGCAGGGCGCAGCCGCAATACGTGAGGAAAAAGTGAAGTCAGGCGATCAAATGCATAATGGGTCTTGTGATGAATGGCAACGCGGATAGCCATAAAATAATTCCTTCCTGCATCGTGCGATTTATGGATCATGCTGGTGCATTTAAGTGTGCGCCAGTCTTTAAAAAGGGCAAGCTATTATCATCCCCGATGGTTGTGACGCTATTACACTCGCTGTCATCCACCGCGTGGCGCACCAGTTCAACGGCTGCTATTGCTAAGGCAATATCTGCACCATAAGTGCCCGAGTAAATAAAATGCACCTATCCCGACAATAATGATGATCAAACAAAAATGCCGCCCAAAATAAAAAGCGCCAGTATCGATGAGGGTACTAGCGCTTTTTATTGACATCGAGTCAGGTTAAATCAATTTTGCGGCGGTGGTGGCAGCTGCAAGAAGGCTTCAACGATCAGGCGATCCCAGGATTTGGTGAGTTCGCGCAGGTATTCGTTGTCGGCAGCGAAAGAGGTGTGTTCCATCAGGCCGCTGTCGGTGGCGTAGGTCATCAGCTCGATGGGTGGACCGACGGTGAGGTTGGATTTCATGGTGGAGTCCATGGAAACCAGTGCGCAGAGGGCAGCAGTGTCCAGACCGGTTTCCGGTTTGAGGATACGGTCGAGGATTGGTTTGCCGTACTTGCTCTCGCCAATCTGCAGATAAGGGGTTTGGTCAGAGGTGGTGATGTGGTTGCCCTGTGGGTAAATCAACATCACCGATGGGGTTTCCATGCCGATTTGACCACCGAGCAGGAAGCTGGCCTCAAAACTGACATTGGAGTTACCGGCGTGTTTTTCCTGGATGGCAGCACTGACTTCGCCCACGTAATCGGCGGCATCGTGGATGCTGTCGAGGGTGGCGAGGCTCACATCGGCGCCGTCTTTGATGTCCTTGCGAATTTTCGCGATCACTGATTGGGTGGTAGCCAGGTTTCCAGCAGATGTAATAACCAGTTGGCGATCACCCTGAATGCCAAAATGGTACATCTTGCTGTAGGTGCTGACTTGGTCAACACCAGCATTGGTGCGGGAATCGGAGCAAAACACGACGCCCGCATCGACTTTGATCGCAACGCAGTAGGTCATAACAACCGGGACTCAGGGTAAAAAAAGGGCGCTTAGGTTAAGAGCAGGGCGGGGATGCGTCAAGGCTAAGTTGGCGCATTAAACAAAGAGTTCTAACCCGCACCAAATATGGGCGGCATTATCATTATCGATATGCCGCCGAAGGCGATACTTACTCTGGTGCTTTAACGCTGTGGGTATGAATCGGCGGGAATGGGATGGTGATGTTATTGGCATCAAAGGCGAGTTTGATTTTCTCGGTGAGGGCAAATTTCACCTCCCAATAATCTTCCGTTCTCACCCAGGGGCGCACAAAAAAATTCACGCTGTTGGCCGCCAACTCACCCACCGCGATCAGCGGAGTTGGCTCAGGTAATATGCGTGGTTCGTCTTTGATAATGGTGGCGATGACATCGCGTGCTACACGAATATCGTCTTCATAGCCGATGCTGAAAATCATATCGATACGACGGGTAGGGCGTTTGGAATAATTGATGATATTGCCGCTGTAAATCGAACCGTTAGGGATGATCACTTCTTTGTTATCGCCAGTGTGCATGGTGGTAGAGAAAATGCCGATTTTTTCGATGCTGCCTGCGGTGCCCGCAGCTTCCACAAAATCACCGGCTTTGAAGGGGCGGAAAATCAGCAACATAAAACCTGCTGCGAAATTTTGCAGCGAACCTTGTAATGCCAAACCAATCGCCAAACCAGCTGCACCTAACACTGCGATAACAGAGTTGGTATTAACGCCGAGTTGATCGAGCGCGGCGACAATCACAAACACCATTAATAAAGCGTTGACCAATGACTGGATAAAGCCCACCAAAATATTATCCAGCTTGGTGTGGCTGAGCACTTTGCCCAGTACGCGCGCGATAATTTTTGCCACCAACTGCCCGATTAAAAAAATCAGCAGCGCAATCATAATTTTTACGCTCCAGGGCGCAATAAATTTACTGTAGAAGGCGAGTGCTTCGGCTTTATCTATATTGAACATGCTGATTCTCTATTCCTGTATTGATGTGTTTCGTTGTAAGAAATTGAATTTTCTGGCGTCGGTCAGGCAACACTACCAGTAGTGCGCACGCGCTTGCTACCTTTTATGATGTCGGTTTTCTGCGCTTCAGCGCGCTGCTTCATGCGCGCATCGATGACATTTTTGCCGGCGATTAAGAATCCCACCACGATAAATGCACCGGGTGGCAAAAGTGCAAAAATAATATTTGGGAAATCGTTGCCAAATACATTGAGTTGCCAGCTGCGTGCAGATTCACCAAACAGCAGTTGCATATCGGCAAATAAATGACCGGTACCTAAAAGCTCGCGCACGGCGCCCACGCTCACTAACACCAGCAGAAAACCCATGCCCATCATAAAACCGTCAACCGCTGAAGGCAGGAGCTTATTTTTGCTTGCGAAGGCATCGGCGCGGCCGAGTACGGCGCAGTTGGTAACTATGAGTGGAATAAATAAACCAAGGATTTGGTACAGCTCGTAAGTAAATGCTTTCATCAGCAATTCGATGCAGGTTACGGCCGATGCAATGATCATCACAAACGCGGGCAAGCGCACAGCGTCGCTCACGTATTTGCGGATTAGCGAGACCGCTGAGTTGGTAGTAGTGAGTACCAGCAATGTTGCCAAACCTAAACCTAGCGCATTGACCACCGTTGAACTCACCGCAAGGAGCGGACAGAGGCCGAGCACTTGAACCAGTGCAGCGTTATTGCTCCACAGGCCTTTTTCAGTAATCTCTTTGTAATTTACGCCATCACTCATGGTGTTCACCTGTAGCTGGCTGCTGTTTGTTAATTTTCTGTTGTGGATCGTTAATTGTTTGTTGGTCAGTAAACAGGGTTTGTTGATTCGCTGCGACAAATTCGAGAACGTGTTTCACCTGGCCGACCACTGCGCGCGGTGTGATAGTGGCACCGGCGAATTGATCAAATACGCCGCCGTCTTTTTTCACTTTCCATTCTTCAATAACTGGAACCTGCAGACTCTTGCCATTAAAACTTAAAATCCATTGGTGCTTCTTCAATTCGATTTTATCGCCCAGCCCAGGCGTTTCCTTGTGCAACAAAATGCGTACACCGGCAACTGTGCCATCGCGATTTACACCCACAATCATGCTGATATCACCTGAGTAACCATCGTGCGCCATCGCAGGCACTATTAATGCAGATATGTCGCCATTGTGTCGTGCGCGATGAATTTTTTCACCGCCCGTTAAACCCAATTGAGCCAATGCGCTTTGCGGCACATCGATGGTGTCGTTAAGCAAATCGTTATCGTGATTGCCGAGTGGAATAATTTCAAGCAGCGCGCGCTGTTGTGCGGCGCGCTCAGCATTGGCGATGCGATCTTGGGTTCCGAGATTGGTGAGCGCGAGTGCGCCGGCTGTCACCAACGCAAACACGGTGAGAACCAAACTGTTCTTGCTGATA